>ERZ791785.10-NODE-10-length-357988-cov-16.358480_pt1 | contig 357988 bp, 309 predicted proteins | sample MGYA00509947_ERZ791785 | MGnify/ENA primary metagenome ERZ791785 (study PRJEB30046, sample SAMN00791982) | human gut metagenome | study: EMG produced TPA metagenomics assembly of the A metagenome-wide association study of gut microbiota in type 2... | reverse complement strand
TAGCGGCATAAGTGAATATGCCTTGATTGGTACGGACAGCCAATCTTTTGGTCAGGAATGGGTAACTGTCACGACTGTTAGAAGCCACTTCCATAGGAACTACTGTACCGCATGGGAGGGGTAATTCACAGGAGAATTTGATAACTTAAGTAAAATAAGAGGTATAAAACAAATGAAACATATTATATTAGCATCTGCTTCCCCAAGAAGAAAAGAAATCCTGGAACTTGCCGATCTGAAATTTGATGTTATGCCAAGCGATGCACAAGAGATCACAACAAAAACAGCACCAAATGAAGTAGTTATGGAATTAGCATCGATCAAAGCAAAAGACATATATAAGAAGTCAGAGAAACAAAGTATGATCGTGGGAGCAGATACCGTTGTAGCATATCAGGGACAGATTCTTGGGAAACCGACAGACGAAGCGGACGCAAAAAGAATGCTTACGATGTTAAGCGGACAGACACATGAAGTGTATACAGGAGTTTGCATCATCGAAGATGGAAAAACAAAAACATTTTATGAAGAAACAAAAGTTACATTTTATGAGATCAGTGATGAGCAGATCGATCATTATATCAAGACTGGAGAACCTATGGATAAGGCTGGGTCTTATGGAATTCAAGGAAAAGCAGCTGTCTTTATCAAAGGGATCGAAGGAGATTACTACAATGTTGTAGGATTTCCAATTGCAAGATTTTTGCAGGAAATCACAAAATAGTTATGTATTTTTTCAAAATATGAGGGGAAAACCTTTGACGATATCTATGAATCTCTGTTATGATGTGAGGTAAAGGCAAAAAATAGATATATTGATAGGAAATTTAAAGAAAGGGATTAGAAGAATGGGCAAGATTGCGATCGTAACAGATAGTAACAGCGGAATTACTCAAAAAGAAGGTAAAGAATTAGGAATCTCAGTGATTCCAATGCCATTTTATATTAACGAAGAATTATATTTTGAAGATATTACATTAACACAGGATGAATTTTATCAGAAATTAAATGAAGATGAAGATATCAAAACATCTCAGCCTGCACCTGGAGATGTGTTGGATCTGTGGGAGAAGTTATTAGAAGACCATGATGAGATCGTGCACATCGCGATGTCTAGTGGATTAAGCAGTTCCTGTGCGACAGCGGCAATGTTAGCAGATGATTACGATGGAAAAGTTCAGGTTGTAGATAACCAGAGGATTTCTGTCACACAGAGACAGTCTGTCTTAGATGCGGCCAAATTAGCGGAAGAAGGAAAGTCAGCCAAAGAGATCAAGGACATCTTAGAAGCAGACAAATTAGATTCCGGAATCTATATCATGGTAGATACGTTAAAGTATCTGAAGAAAGGCGGACGTGTTACAGCAGCAGGGGCAGCCATCGGTACAGTGCTTGGAATCAAACCAGTTTTACAGATCCATGGCGAGAAGCTGGATGCATTTGCGAAGACAAGAGGTGTCAAACAGGCAAAGAAAAAGATGATCGCAGCAGTAAGAAAAGAGTTAGAAGAGCGTTTCCCAGATGGAGATTTTGGTAAACACGCATATCTTCAGTCTGCATATACAAAAGATGAAGAGGCAGCGCTCAAATGGAAAGAAGAACTGATGGCAGAATTTCCAGGAATGGAATTCCAGCAAGATCCGTTATCTTTAAGTGTTGCATGTCATATTGGTGCAGGTGCATTGGCGGTTGCTTGGACACATAAGATTGATGATTAATAGCATTAATCTTCTTTTCATCTCGAAGAAATGTAAACAAAACATGAATGTTACATGAAATCCTTGTGTGATCATAGCACAAGGGTTTCTTTTGTGTTACAATACAGTCAATTTCGATACAATAGATAGCAGGAGATAGATGTTATGGAAATGAAAAAAGTATTAAAATACGCAATGGAGATCGGAGAATGCATGCTAGTGTCAGGAGCAGGTGTTTCAAGGGTAGAAGATACGATTTCAAGAATTTGCAAGGCGTATGGAGCGAAAGAAGCCAATGTATTTTCTATCACATCAAGTATTGTAACAACGATCGAAGATGAAAAAGGAGAAATCTTAACGCAGACAAAGCGTATCAAGTCATATAAGACAGACTTTACCAAACTGGATGAGTTAAATCAGTTATCAAGATATATGTGTAAAGAACTTCCGGAAGAAGAGGAAGTAAAACGAAAGATCGCAGAAATTAAAAAGGGAAAAGTCGTCGTTTTTACAGAGGAAGTTCTTACATCAGCGGTCATTGCAGCAGCATGGACTTCATTTTATGGAGGTGGCATTACAGAAGCGATCATAGCAATGATCGCAGGGGCATTTGTTACGATCCTTGCAAGATATATCAAAATCTTAGCACCCAACGAAATGGTATTAAACTTTCTATTATCATTTTTTGTTGCAGCATTTGCATATATCAGTGCAAAATTCGGACTGACGGAGGATTATGGAAAGATCATCATCGGTAATATCATGCTGTTGGTTCCTGGAGTTGCATTTGTTAATGCACTTCGGGATATGATCGGTGGAGACATGATGTCAGGGATCTTAAGAGTCTGTGAATCGATACTGTTGGCCGTATTCCTTGCAGCAGGTTCTTTTATGGCATTGATGTTCTTAGGAGGTGTATTATAAATGAAAGCAGAGATCATACAGGTACTGGCAAGTTTTGTTGGAAGTTTTGGATTTGCAGTACTTTATAACCTTCGAGGGAAGAAACTTTGTATGGCTGGGATTTCTGGGATGGTATCATGGATCGCCTATCTTATCGTGTGGAATGAGATGCCAAGTACATTTGTGGCGAATCTGGCAGCGGCCGCAGTTGCGACGATTTATGCAGAAACAATGGCAAGGATCTTAAAAACTCCTGTAACAGTATTTTTGATCACGGGAATCATTCCATTAGTACCAGGTGGAAATTTATACTATACGATGAATTATGTATTAGCAAAACAGTGGCATTTATTTTATTTATATGGACAAAAAACAATGCTGATCGCAGTGGCGGTTGCGGCAGGGATCATGACAGCATCTTCTGTTTATGGAATTTGTGCATCCGTATGGAAATACTGCAAAAGAGAGATATGAGCAATCTAAGAATAAACCCCACAGATTTTGCATAAGATAAGAAAAACGAAAGTGTGCAGGTATCGTATGGAACAGGATGAAAAGTTTGAAAATCAATTAAATCTTGCTCTGGATCTTAGCGAAGAAGAACGGGAGAGGTCCAAGGATTTAGATGCAGGATACGATAAAGAAACGGATCAGTGGGAGATCATATTTTGCTACGCAGGCACACTTGATACGATCAGATGGTCAGACACAACGAGGATCGAACCGTTGAGTATGGGTTATGCGATCGCCTATATAAAAGAAGACGAGTTGGAAGCATTTGGGGCAAATGAACAAGTTATTTATATAGAAAAACCGAAAAATCTATTATTAAGCCGACAACCATCGATAGCGGCATCTTGCATGTTGTCGGTCAAGAATCCACCTCTTTCATTGACTGGAAGAGGTGTTTTTGTCGCTGTGATCGATACAGGAATCGATATTTTTCACCCGGATTTTGTGGATGAAAATGGAGATACTAAGATTTATGCACTATGGGATCAAACGGTCAAAGGAAATCCGCCAAAACCATTTCTTAACGGAAATCTCTATACGAAAGAAGAAATCAATAAAGTATTGCACTCAGAAAGTGGAAGATACGATTTTCGAAGCAGGGATCAATCTGGGCATGGAACACATGTAGCCTCAATCTGTGCTGGGATAAACGGGGTTGCACCAGAGGCAGAACTGATCGTTGTGAAATTGGGAGATACGAGAGAAAAAGGTTTCCCAAGGACGACACAATTGATGACAGCATTACAATATGTGATCAATGAAGCATCACAGGCAGGACGGCCGGTTGCGGTCAATATCAGTTATGGACATAATTATGGAGATCACAGAGGAAATTCCTTGTTAGAAAGATTTATATCACAGATCGCACAGCAATGGAAATGTACGATCTGCATTGGAACAGGAAATGAGGGAAATAGTGGAAAGCATAAACAAGGAAAGCTGATCAAGGAAGAACAAAAAATCTTATTGGATATTGCACCATTTGAGCAGAATCTAAATCTCCAGATATGGAAAGATTTCGTGGATGAGTTAAGAATACAGCTGGAATCTCCATCGGGAATATCTTATGAGATCACAGATCAACAGGGAAAGTCACAATATTCATATGGAAATACGATCGTCTTTGTATACAATGGTTACCCAACACCGTACAATGTAAGACAGGAAATATTCCTTAGTTTTATTGTGCAAGAGGGGGAACATATAGAGAGTGGACAATGGGATCTTACATTGATTCCACGAAATATCAGAAATGGGGAATATCAGATGTGGCTTCCGGTATCTTCAGGAAATAATCAGGAAACTAGATTTTTAGAGCCAGATAAAGAGTTTACTTTAACAATCCCATCAACTGCAGAAAATGTGATCTCAGCAGGTGCGTATGATGTCAGATATCAGTCCTATGCAGATTTTTCGGGGCGGGGTGATCAAAAATATGGTGTAAAGAAACCAGATCTTGTGGCACCTGGAGTTGGAATTTTGGCAGCAGCACCAGGAGGCGGTGAAAACAGCTTGTCCGGGACGTCAATGGCAACGCCATTTGTCACAGGAGCGGCAGCTCTTTTGATGGAATGGGGGATCATAAGAAAAAATGATCCTTATTTGTATGGAGAGCGGATCAAAGCTTATTTTCATAAAGGTGCAAGGAAAATGAATGGATTTTTGGACTATCCAAACAATGAAATTGGATATGGAAAATTATGCGTGGCAGCTAGCTTGTATAAATAGAAGAACTTACGAAAAAAAATACAAATGATATTTGTAATTTTTGTATCATATTTCCAATTTATATGATAAAATTAATAACACACTGGGAATACGAAAGGGGAAGAGACAATCATGAAAACAGAAAGATTTGATAAGAAACTGTTTAAACAGGAAGTACTCAATAATCTAAAGACTCAGTTCAGAGTTGAGCTTGACAATGCATCCCAGCAGCAGATTTATCAGGCTGTGGCTTATGCCCTGAAAGAGTGGATCATTGAGGACTGGATGGATACTCAGAAGACCTACGAAGAGAAAGACCCAAAGATTTTATATTATATGTCCATGGAATTCCTGATGGGAAGAGCACTTGGAAATAACCTCATTAATATGAGTATGTATGGAGAAGTGAAAGAAGCACTTGATGAATTAGGCGTAGATCTGAATGCCGTTGAAGACCAGGAACCAGACCCAGCACTTGGTAATGGTGGTCTTGGAAGATTAGCAGCATGTTTCCTTGATTCATTGGCAACACTTGGATATGCAGCCTATGGATGTGGAATCCGCTATCAATATGGAATGTTCAAGCAGAAGATCAAAGACGGATATCAGATAGAAGTACCAGATGAATGGTTAAAGAATGGAAATCCATTTGAATTAAAACGTCCAGAATATGCCAAAGAAGTACGTTTCGGTGGAAATATCCGTACAGAATATGATGAAGCAACTGGAAGAACCAACTTTATTCAGGAGAACTATCAGTCAGTTATGGCAGTCCCATTTGACTATCCGATCGTAGGATATGGAAATCATATCGTTAATACATTAAGGATCTGGGATGCAGAAGCGATCACTGACTTCCAGCTGGATTCTTTTGATAAAGGTGAATATGACAAAGCAGTAGAACAGAAGAACCTTGCAAAGAACATCGTAGAAGTATTATATCCAAATGATAATCACTACGAAGGAAAAGAACTTCGTTTAAAACAGCAGTATTTCTTCGTATCTGCAAGTTTACAGGCAGCAGTAGCCAAATATAAGAAAAACCACGATGACATTACAAAACTTTATGAGAAGATGACGATCCAGATGAACGATACTCATCCAACAGTATCTGTTGCAGAACTGATGAGGATCTTAATGGATGAAGAAGGTCTTGGATGGGATGAAGCATGGGAAGTTACAACAAAGACTTGTGCATACACAAACCATACGATCATGGCAGAAGCGTTAGAGAAATGGCCAATCGACTTATTCTCTAAATTACTTCCTAGAGTATACCAGATCGTAGAAGAGATCGACCGTCGTTTCGTAAACAAGATCCGTGAGATGTATCCAGGAAACGAAGAGAAAGTCAAGAAGATGGCGATCCTTTGGGACGGACAGGTACGTATGGCACATATGGCGATCGCAGCAGGATATTCTGTCAATGGTGTTGCAAAACTTCATACAGAAATCTTAAAGAATCAGGAATTGAAAGATTTCTATCAGATGATGCCAGAGAAATTCAACAACAAGACAAACGGAATCACACAGAGACGTTTCTTAATGCATGGAAACCCATTACTTGCAGACTGGGTAACAAAGAAACTTGGAACAGACACATGGGCAACAGACCTTTCTTTAATGTCAGGACTGAAGAAATATGTGGATGATCCAAAAGCTCAGAAAGAATTTATGGATATCAAACTGCAGAATAAAAAACGTCTTGCAAAATATATCTTAGAACACAATGGCGTAGAAGTTGATCCAACATCCATCTTTGATGTACAGGTAAAACGACTTCATGAATACAAACGTCAGCTGATGAATATTTTACATGTAATGTATCTGTATAATCAGTTAAAGAAGAATCCAAATATGAAGTTCTACCCAAGAACATTTATTTTTGGTGCCAAGGCAGCAGCTGGATACCTTCGTGCAAAACAGACGATCAAACTGATCAACTCTGTAGCTGATAAAGTAAATAATGACGCATCCATCAAAGGTAAGTTAAAAGTTGTATTTATTGAAGATTATCGTGTATCCAATGCAGAATGGATCTTTGCGGCAGCAGATGTCAGCGAACAGATTTCAACAGCATCCAAAGAAGCATCAGGAACAGGTAACATGAAGTTCATGTTAAATGGTGCACCAACACTTGGAACAATGGATGGAGCGAATGTAGAGATCGTTGATGAAGTTGGAGCTGAGAATGCATTTATCTTCGGTATGAGCTCAGAAGAAGTTATCAATTATGAGAATAACGGTGGATATCATCCATATGAGATTTACCAGAATGATAAAGACATCCATGAAGTCTTAGATCAGTTGGTAGATGGAACATATGCAAATGGTGATCCAGAACTTTACAAAGATCTGTACCAGAGTCTGTTGTTTGGTGATACAGGAAGCCAGGCAGATATGTACTTCATCTTAAAAGACTTCCGTTCATATGCAGAAGCTCAGAAGAAAGTAGAAGAAGCATATAGAGATACAAAAGGATGGGCTAAGATGGCGATGACCAATACAGCAGGATGTGGCAAGTTCTCATCTGACCGTACAATTCAGGAATATGTCGATGATATCTGGCACTTAGATAAGATCAGATAGTCTTATATAGAGTCTTGAAATATAGTATTGAATATGATAAGTTAAGAGGAAGAGTTCCAAAAGGAGGAACTCTTCCTTTATTCGTGTAAAAAGAAATGATAAAATATTTCAAAAAAATTGCAAAAATATTAAGAATATGTTAAAATTCGATTGTAAAAAAGAAATATCAAGAGTAAAGATGAAAAACAAAGAAAGGGAGTAACAAATGAGGAACATTATAAGGAAACTTGCAGTGTGCTTTCTGGCATGGATATTGGTCTGCACAACAGTTGTAACCGGGCGTGGAATGCATACAGCAAAAGCGGCACAGACATTTAAGATTCATTTTATTGATGTCGGATGTGCAGATGCTGCATTATTACAGTATGGAGAAGGAACAGAAGCAAAGTATGCATTGATCGATACAGGAGCAAACCAGTATCATAATACAAAGGATACGACGATTGATACAACAAAGACACCAGTCTATGAATATTTAAATAAGATGGGAGTAAAACATCTGGAATTTATACTTCTGACACATCCTCATCAGGATCATATTGGAGGTATGGAGAAGATTCTTTCTGATACAACGATCAAGATTGATAAGATTTATGGGAATGATCTGAATATTCAGTACTTGAAAAGCAGCGAAGATAAGAACAAGCAGTCTTCAGATGAAACAAATTGGACAGAATTTGATACCCAAACATACAAGAACTTTAAAGCAGCTTTAGAAGCAAGAAAGAAACTTGCTGAAGAGGCAGAAGACAAAACAGAGAAAGAAAATCTAAAAGTAGATTATGTAGTACCAACAGCTGGCGAAACGATCAACTTTGGAGAAGCAAAGATGACATTCTACGGACCATTGGAGAATGACTACCAGTATGGACGTAAAGTTGATTTGAATACAAGACAGGAAAATAAATATTCTATCGTCACAAAGATCGTTTACGGAAGCAACTCTTTCTTAATGACTGGAGATGCCCAGAAAGAAACGATCGAGAAGATCATCGCGAAGGGATATGATCTGACAGCACAGGTGCTCAAGGAGCCACATCATGGATTTCAGGATGTCACAGAAGAAGAATTAGCCAATGGCTATCAGTATTCTGATCATAAAACAGTGATCGATGCATCACAGGCTAGTATTGCGATCATTAGTAATGGATATATGAATACAGGTGGTGTTCCATATACAAAAGTCTTAAGAGATTTATCAAAACTAGACGTCTATGAGACAGGAGACCGTGGAACGATCATTGTAACATCCGATGGCTCACAGTTATCTATCCAGACAGAGAAAGGAAATAACCAGCCAAGTGTCAAAGGAAAAGAAAGTGATGATGAAACATCATCTCCAGTGATGAAATCCATGAATATCACAGCAAACACAACAAAGCCATTGACAGCAACGAGTGTGGATGCTGCAAATACTTATGATCGTTATGAAAAGAAGAATATTACTGTAAGATTTTCAGGAGCAGCTCAAGGATTTACAAAGTTGACAAGCATTGAATATAAGTTTGTGCCAAAAGGTGTGAATAATAAAACCATAGCATATAAGACAGGAAGTTCCTATACAGTCAAAAATGGAAATTGTGGAAGATTTTATGTAAGATATAATACACCATTAGGATCAACAGAGATCAAACTTCCTGGATTTACAGTTGATACGAAAGCACCAACCAGTGTGAAGATCAAAGCGAATAAGTCAGGGATCAAAACACGGTCAACATCTGCAAAGAATACTTACAGTAAACGAATCAAGAAGTCTGTCAAATTTACATTTAGTGCAAATTATGGAACCAGTGGAAAATTCATGACACAGTATAAGTTTGTACCAAGAGGAAAAAAAGCTTCCAAGTACAAATGGAAAACAGCAAATAGTGTAACTTATAAGAAAAGAAATAAAAAAGTTCGTTTATATGTAAGATATATTGATAAATCTGGAAATATCACAACAAAGAAGACAAACGGATTTTACGTAACTAAGAAATAACAAAGAAAACGCTAGGATGGAAGTATGAAATATTTTACAAAGAAGATCATAGCGGTACTGCTGACAGTGATGCTTACAGGCATCACTGTTTTGCACGTATCGAGAGGTCAAACGATCAAAGTTAATGCAGCACAGACATTTAAGGTTCATTTTATCGATGTAGGAGCCGCCGATGGAGCTTTACTTCAATATGGAGAAGGAGAAAACGCGAAGTATGCCCTGATCGATTCTGGGGCTTATTCTTATGAGACAACAGATCACGATACGATCGATGTATCAGACCGTGTGCACCAGTATTTGCTGGATCATGGAGTAAAACATCTGGAATTTGTTGTTCTTACTCATCCACATGGAGATCATATCGGTGGAATGAAAAAGATACTAGAAGATAAGAATATTACGATCGATACGATTTATGGAAATCCATTGGAGTTTGAATATCTTGAAAGCAGCGAAGATAAAGAAAAGCAAACAGAGGAAACAGCCCGATGGACAGCATTTGATACACAGACTTATCAGACATTCAAGAAGAAACTAGAGAAGAGGAATTCATACAGAGATGCATCATTGCATATCCAGTATGTTGTGCCACAGGCCGGAACATCCGTAAAATTAGGCGAAGCGATAATGACCTTTTATGGTCCGTTAGACAATACCTACAGGTATGGAAGAGCACAGGATGCACCAAATTTAAATACAAGACAGGTAAATAAATATTCGATAGTGACGAGGATCGTTTATGGCAGTAATTCATTTTTAATGACAGGCGATGCACAGCAGGAAACGATCAAAAAGATTGCAGCCAGAGGTTACGATTTAAGTGCACAGGTATTAAAGCAGCCACATCATGGATATCAGGATGTTCGTTTGCAGGATAAACCGAAAGGTCGTTATGTATACGATTCGGATCATAAGTATCTGATCGATCGAACAGGTGCAAGTATTGCGATCATCAGTAATGGATATAAAAATGTAAACCAGACACCAGAGAGCAATGTACTTCGTGATCTGTCAGGAATGGATGTTTATCAGACATCAGATAAAGGAACGATCGTAGTATCGTCTGATGGTAAGAATCTAAGTGTGTCAGCACAAAAAGGCGGCAATGTACCAAGTCATGCGGGCTATGTAGTGAAACAGAAGCGTACCCCATTGATGCAGAAAGTTACAGTGCAGGCAAATACAAAGAAGAAAATGACACCACTTCGTTCGGAAGCCTCTGCAGCATATCAGCATTATGAGAGAAAAAACATCAAGATCAGGATTTCAGCACAGGCAAAAAGCTTCACAAATCTAAAACAGATTCAGTACAAATTTGTGAAAAAAGGAGCTTCCAAAGGAAGCGTGCCATACAAAAACGGTACAACATTAACGATTAAAGATGGTATGATAGGCAGAGTCTATGTGAGGTTTGTCACAGATGCAGGGATAGATGAGATGCAGCTTCCAGGAATTGCGGTAGATAAAAAAGCACCAACAAAGACGAAGATCAAGGTTAACAGATCAGGGATCAAGACGTTAAAAACGTCAACAAAAACGTCTTACAATAAAAAAATCAAAAAGTCAGCCAAATTTGTATTTTCAGCATCCTATGGAATCAGCGGGAAATCAAAGACACAATATAAGATCGTGCCAAAAGGCAAAAAAGCATCCAAATATCGATGGAAAACGGCGAATAAGATAACCTACAAAAAGAAGAACAAAAAAGTGAGTATCTACGCAAGATTTATCGATAAATGTGGAAATATCACACAGCGAAAGAGTTCTGGATTCTATATTACAAAATAAGGGAAGAAAGATATAAGAAGGCTTAGCTTGTATGCGAAAAGAGAATTTGTTATACTAAGAGGCAGAAGAATTAAAAATGCAAAGCAGGAGAAAGATTATGAACAGTAAAGGAAAAGGAATCATTACAGCAGTTATAGTTGTCCTGATCGCGCTGGCTGCTTTTTGCGGATTTGGATATATCAGCCAAAGAATGACAGCAAGCGAAGGAATTACATATCTTGATAAGAAAGAATATCAGAAAGCATACGAACAATTTGACCATGCAGCAGGGAAATTCACTCTCATTTTCACAAAGCAAAAGAAAGATGTTTTATTCTACGAAGGAGAGGCTCTTTATCAGATGGGAGAGTATGGGAAAGCCATAGAGATCTATGATGAGCTGATCGATCATGGAGAAAGCCGGGCATATTCTTTGAAAGCATATTGCCTTGCCCAGCAGAAGAAGCTAAACAAAGCAATAGATGTATGTGATCAGGGAATAAAAGAGCATCCAGACGATGGAGAGATCTATTGTACAAAATATGCGGTGTTAGCAAAGCAGGAGAAGTATACACAAGGGCTAAAAGTGATCGAGAGAGCATTAAAACAGAAGGAGCTTGAGAATAAGAAGGAAGTTTTATTCGCTAGGATCAGTGCGTATGAATCCATGTTTGATTTTGATACAGCATATCGTTATGCAAAAGCTTATGTAAAAGCCTATCCAAAGGATGCAAATGGCAAGAAAGAGCTGACATTTTTGGAGACACGATAATTTCGTGACAATTTCATGATAAGAGTTAGGAAGGACGAAAGTCCTTCTTTTTTTGTGCAGAAACAGAAAAGATCAATTGAAAATTGTGCAAAATATACAAAAATAGAAAGCAAAAATCATGACTTTATACAAAAAATAAAATTTTATGAAAAATAAGTTGACGAAATTTAGGTTTATGACTATAATCAAGATACAAAATAAAATTTCACATGAGACAAAAGTAAAAAAATAAATTTCGTGCTAAAGGAGGGAGAGCAATGAAGTTAATTGTATCAGCCCATGGAATGTTGGCAAAAGAGGTTGTGAATTCTGCGGGAATGGTGTTCGGAGCAATTGATGATCTTGACATCGTAACATTTGTTCCAGGTGAGAATGCAGAGACATTAAAAGCCAGATACAAAGAATTGATCGATGGCTATAAGGAAGACGAAGAAATTTTATTCCTTGTAGATTTATTTGGAGGAAGTCCTTATAATGCAGCATTTGAGACCGTGATCGGACAAGATCGAATGGATGTTATTACAGGATTGAGCTTACCAATGCTGATCGATGTTGTAGGAATCAGAACAATGGAAGAAGATATCAAGGCTGGCGAAGTATATGACAAACTTTCAGAAGATTATGTGAAATCATGCAAGAAATTGCTTGGTAATACAAACGAAGATGAAATGGAGGATGATGAACTATGAAAATCAATTTAGTAAGAATCGATGACAGACTGATCCATGGACAGGTCGCAACCGTTTGGTCCAAAGAAGCAAACGCACAGCGAATCATCATTTGCAGTGATGAAGTAGCAAAAGACCAGATCCGTAAAACATTACTTTTACAGGTGGGACCTCCAGGAGTAAAAGTAAGCGTTGTAGACGTAGCAAAAGCAGTTCGTGTTTACAACAATCCAAAATATGAAAAGGACACAGTATTCTTCTTATATACATGTCCACAGGATGTTCTGCGAATGGCAGAAGCAGGGGTTCCGATCAAGAGTGTTAACATCGGAGGAATGGCATTCAAGACAGGAAAGACTCAGATTACAAAAGCAGTATCTGTTGATGAAAGCGATATCGCAGCATTTAAGAAACTGCATGAGATGGGAATTGAATTAGAGATCCGTCCGGTAGCCACAGACAAAAAAGTAGATCTTATGAGCAAGATTGAAGGCATCGAAGGATAAGAGAGATACAAAGGAGGATTTAAAAATGGGAATATCTACAGTTCAAATCGTTTTATTAGTTATTTTTGGATGTATCGCTGGAATGGGAAGCGTGCTTGATTCCTTCCAGACACATCGTCCACTGATCGCATGTACAGTTGTTGGATTGATTTTAGGAGATGTAAAAACAGGTATCTTACTTGGAGGTACACTGGAAATGATCGCTCTTGGATGGATGAACATCGGAGCAGCACAGTCTCCTGACTCAGCATTAGCAAGTATCATTTCTACGATTCTTGTAGTTGTAGGACATCAGTCTGTAGCAAATGGTATCGCGATCGCACTTCCAGTTGCAGTTGCAGGTCAGGTGTTAACAGTATTTGCTCGTACAGTAACAATCTTCTTCCAGCACGCAGCTGACAAATATGCAGAAGATGCAAACTTCAAGATGCTTGATATCTGTCATGTAGCCGCATTGGTTGTACAGGCACTTCGTGTAGCGATCCCTACATTCTTAGTAGCAGCAGTTGTAAGTCCAGAAGGTGTACAGACATTATTAAACAGCATTCCGAAAGTAGTAACTGGTGGATTAACAGTTGCAGGTGGAATGATCGTAGTCGTAGGTTACGCAATGGTATTAAACATGATGGGTGCAAAATACTTAATGCCATTCTTCTTCCTTGGATTCGTAATTGCAGCGTTTACAGAATTTAACTTAGTTGCATTCGGAATCATGGGTGCGGTATTCGCAATCGTATATGTACAGTTAAATCCTAAATTCCAGACACCAGTGGCAGCACCAGTAACAGCAGGTGCAGGTGGCAGCGATGATCTGGATGATGATCTAGACGACGAACTTGACTAAGAAAGAGGAGGAATTTAAAGATGAGTGAAAAGAAATTAACAAAAGGCGATAGATTTAATATGTTCATGAGAACAAACCTTCAGCAGGCATCATTTAACTACGAAAGAATGCATGCATTAGGTATGTGCTTCGACATGGTACCAGCTATTAAAAGATTATATGATACAAAAGAAGAACAAGTAGCAGCATTAAAGAGACATCTGACATTCTTCAACGTAACACCAGCAGCTGTAGGACCAGTCTTAGGTGTAACAGCAGCGATGGAAGAAGCAAAAGCAAATGGAGCAGATATCGATGAAGGAACGATCGGAAGTATCAAGATTGGGTTAATGGGACCTTTCTGTGGAGTTGGTGATCCAATCTTCTGGGGAACATTAAGACCAATCACAGCAGCGATTGGTGCATCCTTAGCATTAACAGGAAGTGCATTAGGACCAGTATTATTCTTCTTAGCATTCAACATCGTACGTATGGCAGCACTTTACTTTGGACTTGAATTCGGATACAAAAAAGGATTAGACTTTGTAAAACATTTAGCAGGAAACATGTTACAGAAAGTCACAGAAGGAGCTTCTATCCTTGGACTGTTCGTCATGGGTGCACTGGTATCTAAATGGACGACGATCAACGTACCACTTGTAGTATCTAGAGTAACAACAAACGGAAAAACAACAGTAACAACAGTACAGAATATCTTAGATCAGTTATTACCAGGATTATTAGCATTAGTTTTAACCTTGGTCGTATCTAAATTATTAAAGAAAAACATCAGTCCGATCGCAATTATCTTTATCTTATTTGCAGTAGGAATTGTTGGATATGGATTAGGAATTTTGGCATAATCTGTTAGGGGGAAAGTTATGAAAACAAAGGCAGTAAGACTTTACGGAGAAATGGATTTAAGACTGGATGAATTTGAACTGCCAGAGATGCAAGATGATGAAATTATGGCAGAGGTTGTAACAGACAGCTTATGTATGTCCAGTTACAAAGCAATCACCCAGGCACAAAAACACAAAAAAGTACCAGATGATATCAGTGAAAATCCGATCATTTTAGGACACGAATTTTGTGGAACGATCAAAAAGGTCGGTAAAAAATGGAAAGATCAGTATCAGGAAGGTGACAAATTTGTCATTCAGCCTAACATTGGAGATATCAGAGGCTATGCCCCAGGATATTCTTTCCATCATATGGGAGGGGATGCCACAACGATCATCTTTTCTGATCAGGTTATGGAAAATGGTTCACTATTAAAATACAACGGAGATTCCTTCTTTGAAGGATCTCTCGTTGAACCACTGTCATGTGTCGTAGGTGCATTTAATGCACAGTATCATATGAAGAAAATGTATTCATATGAACATGTGATGGGAATTAAAGAAGGTGGAGCGATCGCACTTCTCGGTGCAACAGGGCCAATGGGATTTTTAGCGATCGACTTTGCAATCCATGGACCAAAGAAACCAAAGACGCTGGTTGTCACAGGAAGAACACAGAAGAAGATTGATATGGCAGCAAGGTTATACACAGTAGAAGAAGCAAAGAAGAATGGTGTAGATCTTGTATACGTCAATACAAGAGATATAGCAGATGTCAATAAAGAGCTACGTAAATATTCAGAAAAAGGATTTGATGATGTCTTTATCTTTGCACCAAATGAAGAAATGGTAACATACGGAGTGAAAATGTTAGCATTCGATGGATGTTTGAATTTCTTCTCAGGGCCTGCCGATCAAGAATTTTCATCCAGAGTAAATTTCTATAATATTCATTATAATTCTACACATTTTGTGGGAACAAGTGGTGGAAATACGGAAGATATGAAACAATCCATTGAACTGATCGAGAGCAAGACAGTCAATGTTGCAAAGATCGCAACACATATATTAGGGCTTGACCATGCGGTTGAAACAACAAAGGCGTTACCAGAACTTGAAGGAAGTAAAAAAATTGTCTATACGCACAAAAAATTTCCATTAACAGAGGTTGACAAATTCGATGAAAACAGCGATGATGAGTATATCAGAGAATTAAAATCAATCGTAGAACGCAATGGTAATTTATGGAGCGCAGAGGCAGAAAGGTATTTCATACAGAATGCTCCTGAGATTTAGAAGGGAGTAGTATGAGTAGTGATATCTTAGTTAGAGACCAGATTTTTTCAACATATGATAGTTTATATGATGCAGAGAAGAAAGTAGCCGATTATCTGATCAGTCATCCATCTGAAGCGATCGAGATGTCTGTATCAGAACTTGCATCTCACTGTGATGCGAGCCAGGCAACGATCATCCGTTTTTGTAAGAAGATCGGGTGTAAGGGATTTCATCAGTTGAAGATCAAGCTGGCCGGAGAACAACGACAGCAGGAAGAACAGGTGATATCGAACGAGATCGATATCGATCAGATGGACAAATCACTCAATAATATCATGATTAGTAAAGTGGAAGAGATCAAAGCGACGTTTCACAATTTTAATCCAGAAGAATTAAGAGAGATCGTGGATCTGATCATACATGCCAATCTGATCGAATTCGCTGCGATGGGAGATACGATCCCGATTGCACTGGATGGATCTTACAAGTTCAATCAGTTAGGATTGAAAGCAGTTAGTTCAACAATCTGGGAGAGTCAGGAAGCATTTTCCAGAACTTTGAGAAAAGGTGATGTATTTTTTGCGATTTCCGCCTCTGGGGCATCCAAAAGACTTGTGAAGATGGTAGAGATCGTGAAAGATAATGGTGTAACAACAATTGCGATCACCAATCAATCCAAATCGCCACTTGCAGAGTTATGTGATCATGTTTTGCTGACAGCAACAAGAGAACACATTTTCCATGATCAGGTTAGTTTCACAAGAATGGCAGCGATGTCAGTGATCGACACACTGTTCTTATTACTGTTCTCCACAAAATGGGATTCATTTGAGAATGTGGCACAACACGAGCAGTCTGTTGCAGAAGAAAAATTATAAAAGGAGATCATAACGATGAATAACGAGTGGTTAGAATTAGAAGGGAAGACAGTCATCGTCACAGGCGCAGCATCCGGAATCGGGAAGGCAGTTGCGCAGGAGTTTTTGAATATCGGGGCGAATGTAGTTATTTCTGATATGGCAGAGAATGCACCAGAGATGGATGCAAAAGAAGGTCAGTTATTATATGTAAGAACAGATGTAACAAAAGTTTCTGATGTTGAAGCTATGGTAGCAAAAACAATAGAAACATTCGGAACAATTGATGTACTAGTGAATAATGCGGGAATCAATATTCCACGTCTGTTAGTTGATCCAAAGGATCCAAAAGGACAATATGAATTAGATGAGGCAGTATGGGATAAAGTATGCAATGTAAATCTAAAAGGTGTTTTCTTCTGCGCACAGGCAGTTGGAAGGATCTTGGTTGAAAAAGGTGAAGGTGTCATTATTAACATGTCTTCTGAAAGTGGTCTGGAAGGATCCGAAGGACAGAGTGTTTACGCAGCTACAAAGAATGCAGTAAACTCTTTAACAAGATCATGGGCAAAAGAATTAGGAAAACAGGGAGTCCGCGTTGTCGGAGTAGCACCTGGGATCATGGAAGCTACAGGACTTCGTACAATCGGTTATGAAACAGCTCTGGCTTATACAAGAGGGATCACAGTAGAACAGTTAAGAGCAGGATATTCCAAAACATCCACAATTCCACTAGGACGTTCTGGAAAGCTTTCTGAAGTTGCAGATCTGTGTGTATATCTTGCAAGCAAGAGATCTTCTTACGTACATGGTGTGACGGTTAACGTTGCGGGTGGTAAGACAAGAGGATAGAATAATTTCTGATAGAAGATAAAGATATCAGCTGGTTTTAGGATCAGCTGATATCTTTTTTTAATATAATATAGCAGGAAATTCCGATGGAACTCTCTATGATATAAGAAAGTATGGCAAAGCCGGTTTCTTTCTGGTTGCTACAAAAAAAGAATCGTTGTATAATGATTCTTAGCATCACAAATTAAAAAGAAAGGAAATATGATGTTTTCGTTTCTATAAAAACATCATACAAGAATAAAATGTTAATTCTGGCCGTAGGAATCGGAATTGTATTTTGTATAATAGTATTTATTTGTTATTCTTATAAACAAAATCAACGGTCAAGATACACATCCGAAGTATACAAAGTATTTAAAGGACAATATGGGAGAGGATCAGAGATCTCTATGGGTTATGCGCAGACGAATGCATTTACGGAACCCGTAACATTAATGTTGGCAGTCAGCAAGGATGATCACAGAGTTGTAGATGCATGGGAAGTTACGCAAGAGGAGATGGAGAATAGCTGTCGGTCATGTGAAGAATATATAGGAATGGACCTGATTAAATATTATAAAGAGAATCAGGAAAGAATTGAAAAAAGTCAAATGATGAATCAGACGATGGGAAGGAATTCAGCGAAGAAGCAAGCGTTTGACATGGCAGTCCAGCAGATATTAGGGAAATTAGGAAAATAGATACAGGAACATATATTATGGAAGAAATCAAAAAAGAAATCATAGAGAAAGTGATCTTGGTCGCGGTTGCTGAGCAAGACACAACAGAAGCAGAAGAATCTCTGGATGAGTTAGAAGAACTGGTCAAAACGGCAGGAGCCGAGGTTGCAGCAAGGGTGATCCAGGTAAGAGAAACACCACATCCAGGAACTTATATCGGAAAAGGTAAGATTGATGAAGTCAATGCTTTGTTATACGGAACTGATGCGACAGGGATCGTCTGTGATGACGAATTATCACCAGCACAGATCAGCAATTTAGAAGAAGCATTAGATACTAAAGTGATGGATCGAACACTGATCATTCTTGATATTTTTGCGAAGAGAGCATTTACAAGAGAAGGTAAGATCCAGGTCGAACTTGCCCAGTTAAAATATAGAGCATCCAAGCTTACCGGACAAGGAAGAGCCTTATCAAGATTAGGTGGAGGAATCGGAACCAGAGGTCCGGGAGAGAAGAAACTGGAGATGGACCGAAGACTGATCCGTACAAGAATCTCCAGATTAAAAGCAGAGTTAAGAGATGTTGTAAAGCACAGAGAAGTCCAGAGAAAACAACGCCAGAAGAATCACCTGCCAGTGGTTTGTATCGTTGGATATACCAATGCAGGAAAGTCGACACTATTAAACCATTTTACCAATGCAGGAGTTTATGAAGAAGATCAGTTGTTTGCAACCCTTGATCCGACGACAAAGAGTTTAGATCTAAGCGGCGGGCAGACAATTCTTATGACGGATACAGTCGGTTTTATCCGCAAACTTCCACATCATCTGGTCGAAGCATTTAAAAGTACATTAGAAGAAGCCAAATACAGTGATCTGATCCTGCATGTAGTTGATGCATCCAATCCGCAGAAAGAAAAACAGATGGAAGCAGTCTATGATACATTAAAGCAGTTAGGAGCTAACGAATCACCGATCATTACAGCATTCAATAAGATCGATCTGTTAAATGGTGATGAGATCTTAAAAGATCCAAATGCAGAAGCGGTGGTAAGGATTTCCGGGAAAAATGGCGAAGGAACCGATCAGTTGTTAGAGCAGATTGAGAAAATACTGCAAAAACAGAAATTATATTTAGAAAAGCTGTATGGCTATCAGGAAGCAGGAAAGATCCAGCTGATCCGAAGTCATGGACAGCTTTTGAAAGAAGAATACAGAGATGATGGAATTTACGTAGAAGCATACATTCCAAAAGAGATTCTTGGAAGTATCTAGGAGGTGAGAAAGTGATCATACAGAAAGTAATCAACAATAACGTGGTCAGTACATTTGATTCAAACGGAAAAGAAGTTATTTTGATGGGAAAAGGAATTGGATTTCGCAAGAAAACCGGGGACGAATTAGATAAGACGAAGATTGAGAAGATTTTTACCTTGGACCTTAGCGGTAAATCATCTTTTGTACAGGAAGTCATGGCGATCATTCAGGAGTTTTATGAAATCGTGCTAGATACGGAACATCCAGCATATCAGAGATTTGCAACACATTTACAATATCTTGAGACGGAAATCTTATCAAAGAAACGCCCGATAGAAGAAGATGAAGAAGATGATGTTGAATTTTATGAACGTAATCAGAAGAAGTATCCAGAAGCCTATGTGTGCAGCCAGAAGATCGTGGAACATATTGAGCAGCATTACAACTGCAAACTTTCAGCAGATGAGAAGATGTATCTGATCATTTATGTCAAAAGACTGATCTTAGAAATGGGGCATCAGTCATAAAACCAGGTTGACTTATAAGGCAAAATTTGATATTATAATATTATCGAATTTTGGATTGTGACTGGTGAGGCAGGCAAGACCTATTTAATAAGTGTGAACATTTGTTAAAGTAGGTCTTTTTTTATGCTTTTTTAAGGAATTGCACTTAGATGAGTACAAAGATAAGCCAGTTAAAGATCCAGATAAATTAAAATTATTTTATATGTGAGAAGGAGAAACAATTATGGTATCAAAGAAATTTGTCATTGAAAACGAACAGGGATTACACATGAGACCAGCAGGAGTTTTAGCGAAAGCTGTAACTAAATTCGAATCTGACGTAACTATCGTATTCGAAGATAAAAAAATCAACGCTAAAAGCTTATTAAACATCATCGGAGCTTGCATCAAATGTGGTTCTGAAATCGAATTAGTATGTGAAGGTCCAGACGAAGAAGCAGCTCTTGCACATGCAACAGAACTGATTGAATCTGGATTAGGTGAATAATCACTGCTCATAATGGGTGTAACATATAATTTGATAAAGGACGGGTGGCAACATGTATAAAGGTATAGGAGCATCTGCTGGTATCGGTATCGGTAAGATCGTTAAGATTAAGGAAGAAGAACTTAATTACACAAAACAGTCTATCGAAGATACAGAAGCAGAGAAAAAACGTTTAAGCGATGCAATTGAAGTTTTCATTGAGAAGACTCAGAAGATGGTTGAATCCATGAAAGTAACTGCTGGTGAGCAGGAAGCAGAGATCTTAGAAGGTCATATCATGATGATTCAGGATCCAGCAATCTCAGAACAGATCGAAGCTAAGATTGATGGAGAGAAGATCAACGCAGAAGCTGCTGTAGAAGAAGCTTGCGATTTCTTCGCACAGATCTTCGCTATGGCAGACGATGAACTGACACAGCAGAGAGCATCTGACTTAGGCGACATCAAAACTCGTTTAATTAAGATCTTACTTGGAATTGAAGAAGTAGATATCAGTGCAGTTCCAGAAGGAACAATCTTAGTAGCAGAAGATTTAACACCATCTATGACAGCAGGAATCAATCCTGCAAATGTTCAGGGTGTATTAACAGAGATCGGTGGTAAGACATCTCACTCTGCGATCATCTGCAGATCTATGGAAATTCCAGCAGTTCTTAGTATCGAAAACATCGTTTCTATCGTTAATGATGGAGATGAAGTTGTTCTTGACGGATCAACAGGAGAAGCATTCATCAACCCTGAAGCATCTGTTGTAGAAGAATATAAAGCTAAGAAAGCAAAATTCTTAGAAGAGAAAGCTGCCCTTCAGAAGTTTGTTGGACAGAAATCCCAGACAGCAGACGGACACGTTGTGGAACTGGTTGCTAACATCGGTGGACCAGACGAAGCAGAAGGTGTCTTAGAGCGTGATGGAGAAGGTGTTGGATTATTCAGATCTGAGTTCTTATTCATGGAAAGCGATGCGATTCCATCAGAAGAAGCTCAGTTTGAAGCATACAAGAAAGTAGCTGAAACTCTTGACGGTAAACCAGTGATCATCCGTACACTGGATATCGGTGGGGATAAAGCACTTCCATATCTTGGACTTCCAACAGAAGAGAATCCATTCTTAGGATTCAGAGCAGTACGTTTCTGCTTACAGAGAAAAGAAGATATTTATAAACCACAGCTTCGTGCATTATTACGTGCCAGTGCCTTCGGTAAAGTTCGTATCATGGTTCCATTAGTAACATGTGTAGACGAGCTTCGTGCTGTTAAAGCAATCATCGAAGAACTGAAACAGGAATTAGATGCAGAAGGTATCGCATACGACAAAGACATCCAGGTTGGTGTTATGATGGAAACTGCAGCAGCAAGCTTAATTGCTGACATTCTTGCAAAAGAAGCAGACTTCTTCAGTATCGGTACAAACGATTTAACTGGATACACAATGGCAGCCGACAGAGGTAACCCAGATGTTGCATATCTGTACTCTGCATACAATCCAGCTGTACTTCGTTCTATCAGAAATATCATCTCAGCTGCAAACAAAGAAGACATCATGGCAGGTATGTGTGGAGAAGCAGCAAGCGATCCATTATTAGTACCAGTATTATTAGGATTCGGATTAAACGAATTCTCAGTAAGTGCTACAGCAATCCTTGCTACAAGAAAAGTAATGTCTCTGTGGACAATGGATGAATGTAAAGCATTAGTTGATGAAGTAATGCAGTTAGAAACAGAAGCAGAAGTAAAAGCTTTATTAGAAGAAAGAGCAAGAAGCTAAGATTATATGATTTAGTTTCTTACGGGAATATGGAAAGGACCTTGGTAATTTAGTTATCAGGGTTCTTTTTTTGTATAGTAATGGAACAATATATTAAGTAGGTATACTTATTAAAAAGTCAACCATAATATTTCACAAAAATAAAAAAGTTTTTTGTATTAAACGACGAAAAAACTAAATCTGATTGCCTGTAAAATGGTGAAATGTTACAATCCAAGCATAAGGGGAGAATGAAAACGACATATCAGGATACTGTATGAACTTAAGTTCCCTGAGACCTTACGAAGTCACGGATTTCGGAGAGACAACAATCCATGGAGATGATCAGGCGAAAAATGAAGTGTGCTATACTGGTGGAATGTATCTTATTCTACATGGAAAGATCATAGTCTGAAGACAAGATATGATGGAAGAAGGAGTAAATATGATTAAAGAATTGATAAAGATAAAAGAAAATAATAATATAGTTAGTATATTTTGCGATGAAGATGATACTTCGATGTTTTTGGAAGGATATATTTACGCAATTGGAAGACAAGATTTTTTAATTAAACATATAACACCTCATGGATTAGCAGATGGGTATATTCTGAAAAAAATAGATAGTGTTATGCATTTAGAGATAAGTGGGCAGTATGAAAAAAAAATAGAAAAATTATATTCTAAAAAGAATCAAAGACATATTGATTTAAAACTACAAGATAAAGTTAGTTTAAAGAATAACATATTTCAAATTTGTATGAATAATAAGTATATAGTATCAATTGAAATGATACAAGATGATGAATGCCCAATTAAAGGAGTTATAAATAAAATTGACGATAATAAAGTAATCGTTTCAAAATTAACAGAATACGGAGAGGATGATGGAGAGGCAATATTAAAAAAAGAAAATATAGACACTATTTCATTTTTGGGAGTAGATGAAGAAGATATACAATTATTAAAAAGAAAGTAAATAGTTTCTTAATATATTTTCTGGGAAACATGTTTGTAAAAGTTGCTGTATCAAAAAACAAAAAAATAAGAATGTGTAGAAGTAAATAATTTTACAAAATCTTGGAATCTTGATTTTTAGTCACAAATAATGAATTGTAAATATATTAAAAATAAGGATGGTTAATTAATAAAAGATTCCGAGATTTATTTCTTTATAAGGAGCAAACTATGTATAAAATAGATAAAGAAATAAAAACATACGAAATGGATGTGCAAATATCATATCGTCTTCACACCAAAGTATAGACGAAAAGTAATTTACAATCAATACAAAGCGGATATAAGAGATATTATTAAACAGTTGTGTAGTTATAAAGGTGTGGAAATTATAGAATTTCAATAGCAGAAAGAGAAGACCAGCGCCTTGAGACGCTGGTCTAGTATAGTAGTCATAAGGGCTTATAGCCCTAGTTAAAGAGGTGACAATATATGAAAAAAATTTCTATTATAGTTTTAATAATGATTATGTTTTATATAGTTGCAAATATGGTTTGGTTAAAAGTTGTAAATAATAATATAGATGAATATTTAGATAAAGATAATGTAAGTAGAGAACTAATTAGCTATGAGGGTAAAAAAACTAATTTGGAATACTATATTATAACATGTAATTACAAAGGTGTAGAGAAGAAATTAAATCAGGGAGAAAAAGTAAATCAAATTTTTAAAAAGTCTGGGAAAACTCCGCTAATGATAGCGGCCACATTACCTAATTTTAAAGATGCAATAAAAATGTCACAGATATTAATAAAAGAGGGAGCAGATGTAAACAAGAAAGATATTTATGGTGCTAATGTATTATTTTATGTAGGGTATTATGATTATGAAAAAAGAACTTCAGAAGAAAATATTAAATTATTAAAATATTATATTGATAAAGATACTGAAATAAATATAAAAATTGATGGAGTAGATAATGATGGAAATTTAAAGAAAAATGGAAAAAGAATTTCTTTAATTCAATTTTATAAAGATAAAAAAATGGAAAAAGAAGCAAAATTTTTGTCCGAATCTGTTAAGTAGGGGCGAAAACTTAAGTGAATTTAAATTCCCTGAGACCTTACGAAGTCAGAAAATAAAAAATTAGAGATATAATAAAAGAGTTTGGAATGAAGAAATCAAAAAAATAGAAGCACGAATCTTAGAAATGACTAAGTTATGAAAATTGCCAGATATCATAAGGGCTGTGCGCTACCTTAAGTATACACAGGGAAGTACAAGCAGTCTGGTAAAAGAAGATGGAAGTGCGGATGCGACTTACCAGTATACGGATTTTGGAGAGACAACGATCCATGGAGATGATCAGGCGGACAATGAAGCATGTTATACGGGAGGGATCTATGACCAGACTATGGGACTGTATTACCTGAATGCAAGGTATTATGATCCAGAGGAAGGAAGATTCTTAACAGAGGATACATATTGTGGAGAAAATGATCAACCTGATACACAGTGTTTATACGTATACTGTGCGAATAATCCGGTGAACTATGTGGATCCTAGTGGGCATTTTGCGATAGCAGTACCAATTTTAGTAAAATTGGTGCTTGTTGGTGGGGTTGTAATTTATGTGTCTTATTCTAGATGGAAAAGGCATAGTCCGAAGATAAGATATGCAGGAAGAAAAATTTCTTATAAAAATACAATTTTTAGATGGATTGCAGCAAAAGTAATTAGGCATGGAATAAAGCAATCACAACATGGTAAGAACAATGTAAGAAAGACAGGCGGAAAACCAAGCAATAGACGAGAAGAAATTAGAGAACAAAAAGCAAGAGGAGAGAGAAATAAAAGAAAAAGAAAGGGATATAAGCATTCAAAGTAAATATACAAAATAATAGAAAAGAAAACAAAAAGGTGAGAATAAAATGGTAAAAATTAAAATATTTATTTGCACTATATGGATAGCAGCTTTTTGTGTAACTATCAGTGGTTGTAAATCTTACAGACAAAGCAGAAAGCAAAATCAAAAATTATATAATGCCATAGAAACAAATGAAGTTGAAGCAGCCAAAGAAGCAATTGATGATGGTGCCAATATGAATTCGTTTCGAAATATAGGCTTGATAATGGATAGTCTTTATGGAAAATCAGATAAAAATCCAGTATATGCTGATACAGCCATGCATGAAGACAATAAAATTGCCCAGTATTTAATAAGAAAAGGAGCTGATCCCAATTACAAGGATAAAGACGGAATTTCATTACTTATGCTTGCTGCCCAACAAGGAAATATAAAATTTTGCAAGCAATTGGTAGAAAAAGGAGCTGATGTTAAGTATAAAAAAAGAGGAATATCAGCTCTAGATTACGCATTATCAACGGGCGAAATTCAAGATGCCAAAACTCAAATAGAATTAATAGAATATCTGTATCAACAAAAAATTCCAGTTACAAAAATGACAAAAAGAATATTGATCAATGGATATCGTACGGGCGTTTATGGAGATACATCGGCAAACACGGAATATATTCTTCAATGGGGAATGAAGCAGGGAATTGTAAAAATGAAAGACCTGTCAAAGAAACGAAAGATTTTCTATCAAATCTCAATAGGACAAGAAATAAATTCATCAATTTTAAAAGGAATTTCCATTCATGAATTACATAATACATATGGGGAGAATATTGCAATGGTTGCTGCCCAATATGGAAATTTGAAAGTGTTAAAATATGCAGTAAAGAATAAGATTTCTGTTCGAGAAGAAAATGCAGATTTTCAAAATATATTTGACCTTGCGATAAAATCAAACAACATTGATACAATAAAATATCTAATGGATATTATAAAACCATCCCCAAAAGATATATGCGAATCAATTGAGAATTCGATAGATTCTATTTCGGAGAAAACATTAGGGTACTTATTGACAAAATTAACAGATATAAATATATCACCAGAAGATAATGATGAAAATATATTAGAAACAGCAGCAATGAGTGACCGAATAGATCTTGCAGAATTGTTAATAAAAAAGAAGGCAGTAGTTACACCAATAGCATTAATAAACGCGGTAGATACGGGAAATATAAAATTAGTAAAACTATTGCTTAGCAATGGAGGTGAAGTTAATAAGATTGGAAAATACTCTGATGGAGAAAAAATGACATCTGCTTTATATGGAGCGATTACATTAGGAGATTTTCCAATGGTAAAATTTTTGATCAAGGAAGGGGCGGGTGATACGGATATAAAAGAAGCTGTAACAGACAGTAATAGTTATAGAATAAAAAAATATATTTATCAAAAGTTTCCGGGATTGCAAGATGACTAATACTATAGTGACTTAAGTTCCCAGGGACATTAAGATTTCAGAAAATAGTGATACTTGATTCGCTTAAGATAACAAATATTTCCAATATTGAAATAATGTATCTAATATAGAAGTTAATATAGGAAATTATCTATTTCTTAAGTGAATCAAGTACTAAAGAATAGGTAAATCTATAAGAAAGATATTCGAAATAAAAGCTTTGGAAATGAATGATTTAGGTTTTGACATTATTATGGGAGAAAATGACTATGAATTTATTGGAAAAACTAATGTCGATAATAAATAAACAGAAACAAGCCATATTATTTTCGCAAAAAGATATAGAGATTATACGAGAAATTAGCCAATGTAATAATAGTTACTATAAAACAAAAGTATTAGATGTTCTTCAATGTGAATTATCTGACTGGAGTTATGATATTTCAAAATATATGATAAAAGATAAGAATCGATTAATTGCAGAAAAGTCTATATCAGTAATTCAAGAATTTAAAAGGTTAGAAGATTTTTTGAATTTATTTGAACAATATCAAAAAGATGAGTTTATTAATTATGAGTTGATTGAAGCGATAGGATATATTGGGATAATGCGACAATTAGATGATGATATCATTGAAAAAAGGATGAAAGAAATTTTACAAAACTTAGAAAAAAAAGGTTATGAAAAATACAGAATTTATGATTATTTATTTTATATAACAAAGAATGAGAAATATTTAGATGCTATTTTGAATGGATTACAATCTTGGGATGATGATATAAGATATCAGGCACTTTATACTGTTGAGGATGTAATAATAAATGAAGATGATAACAAGTGGTTAAAAAAAATAAATAAAAAATTGATTGATAATATAGAAAAAGATAAAAGATATAACCGAATTTACAGAGAACGACTCATCAATAGGATTCGAGAAAGAATGGGAAAGAAAAAAACGATTATTTGCCAGAAAGAAAAAAAATTATATCAAAGATTATTATTAGGTGGGAAATTTATATTACAGAGATGTGTATTCGAACTATACTATCCTGTAAATAATGATAGATATGAGATGATATTGGAATTATTAGAAAAAAATAGGACCAATATGATGGAAGAACAATTTTTTATATTTGGAAGCTATGTGGAAAGTATTTATGGAAATAGTAAAATCAATAGATATCAGCAATGGTTAGAAAATAACGGATCTGAGAAAAATAAGGCATTGATCTTATATTTAAGAGCGGTTTGGGAAGTTGTAAAAGATGAATATGATTTATTCAATGAAACTGCACTTAAATATGCAAGAGAATCTCTTGAATGTGATAAGGATATTCCAGCAGTCTATCATATAATAGGTAGATTGACAAGTCCAGACACATCGGAGTATGAAAAAATAAAAAAAGATTTAAAAAAACATGTGGTCTATATATCTTTACAGGAAATTGAAGAGATGCCATTAAACAAATTATATAGTTATGATACTTTTCTTAAAATGGATATTTTAAAGAAAATCATAAAGCCGAAGAATTTTTCATTAATCTTATTGGAAGAAGTAAGTGATAACTTTTGGAATTGGGAGTTATAATGTGCGGTTTGAGATGCGTACGGATTCTTGAACTAGGTTCTTAAGAATCTGGGAACATAATACATTCTTTCTATACTTATAATGATTGGACCAGTTAAAGACTGCGATCAGAGAAAAAGGGATTGCAGTCGAAGAACTCCGTCAGTACAGCTATGATACTAATAGAAATCAGACGGACATCAAGAACACAAAGACTGGAGAAGATCAGACTTATGTCTATGATGCGGAAAACAGATTAAGTCAGGTGTCCGTGACAAAAGACGGAAAGACAGCGGTGATCCAGCAGAACATCTATAATGGAGAAGGACAGCGGATCCAGAAGATCGATGGAGATGAGACGATCAACTATTATTATCAGGATGGAGTGGTGGCTTATACAACTGATACAAATGGAAACCAGAATTCACAGAATCTGATCGGAACTGATGGAAATGTCCTCGCAACAGAAAGATTTCAACAGAATGCAACACAATATTATCTTTACAACAAAGATATCCAGGGAAGTACAAGCATTCTGGTAAAAGAAGATGGAAGTGCTGATGCAATATACCAGTATACGGATTTTGGAGAAACAATGATCCAGGGTTATGATCAGGCGAAAAATGAAGTATGTTATACTGGCGGAATTTATGATCAGAGTACGGGGTTGTACTATCTGAATGCACGGTATTATAATCCGGAAGATGGTAGGTTTATGACAGAGGATAGTTATCGTGGCGAGATAATGAACCCTGAGACTGGACATTTGTATGTGTATTGTGCGAATAATCTGGTGAATTATGTGGATCCTAGTGGGCATTTTGCGGCAGCAATGTATACAGTTATAAAATTAGTACTTGTTGGAGGTGCAAATATATTCATGATTTATGAGTTGAAATTCTCGTATTATGAGGATAATTCAGAAAACAATGATGAAATAATTATTGCGGTATATTCATCATATAAAAAGGCAGAAATAGGAAAGAAAAAATTTTCACAACAACCAAGATTTAAAGGAAAAGAGGAATTTTTGGAAATTAATGAATATAAAATCAATGAAGCAGAGTGGAATGAAGGTTTTTGGAGAGCAACAAAATCATATTTTATAATAAAACTTTTAAATAATTATATGATCGAAAAAGAAGAAGAATATAATCCAGAAAATCATGATATAGAAGTAAAATATGGAGAAAATATAAAAGTGTATAATGGAAAAATGGATTATTATTATGATCATGAAAAATTTTTGTGTTTAAAAAATACTGAGAATGGACAAATGTATTGTTTAGATAAACAACAAAGAAAGATTCTATATAAAATAGATAAATATGAAGATATGTTGAAATTTTTAAACCAAAAATATGAAATTGAAAACTTTGGATGGAAAAATATTTTTAGGGAGTGAGGTGGTTAAATATGTATATATATCAACTGACATATGAAGATGAGGGTAGTTTACTTATGATTGGTTATTTTGGAAGTTGGAAAAAAGCACGAAGTGTAATGAAAAAATATAGATCAACACTTCCAGGATTTAAAGAATATCCGAATTGTTTTATTATAAAAAAAATGAAAGTAAATAAGGATAATTATTATTTTTTATAGGTATCACAGAATCTTAAAATTTCTTAAGGTCTACGGTATCAATGTCTTCGTTTTTTGTCGTTACAGACTATTCATTTCATTTTGACTACTGCTGGAATTATAGTATACGCATTTTGGAGTTTCATGTATTCTAAAAAATCTTGTCTGAATAGTAAAAATCCTTAAGGTCCCAGAGACCTTAAGAAAGACTTAGGAGGAGTTATTTTAAAGGCGCTTAAATATATTGTAATAGCTGGAATTACATATGTTGCTGCAACTGCAATTTCAACACTAAAGCGAAAACAACCTAAGATACATTATTATAAAGCAAAAAGGATAAATGCGAAAGTATATATATATGATGCTATAAAGACTAAATCTAAAGCAGCTATGAGATTGAAAGCAAATGGAAATGTTTTTGTGACATCTTCTGGATATGCTTATGATGCATGTAAAGCTGCAAGCCCAATTCATAAAGTATCTGCAATGCAAAAACACAAGAAGGAAAAAGATCAGGGAAAACAATATTATCATTATCATCCAATGTTAAAGTGGAGTAAAAATAAAAATGCGAGAAAACAAATGCATGTACATTGTTGGTTTTTAAAATAGGAGGATTTTAATAATTATGGTGTATGAAGATATTTGCAATTTTGGTATGGACCAATTAGTAATAACCCAATATAAAAAAATATTAAAAATACTTCAGGAAAATAGTAATATTTTAATATTAAAAATACCAATTGAGAAGGTAAAAAGTAAGGAGGAAAAAGAAAGGGAAGAATTACAAACTAAGAATTGTTTAATATTTAAAAAATTAGAAAAATTTTTCTTGGAAAGTAGATTATGTCGTAAAAATGGAACTATAATTAAAAGGGAAAAAGGAAAAAAGGGATATTATATGACGGATAATTGGTATTTATATAAATATAACAAGGATGTAAGAAAAGTTTTACAAGAATATCCTAATATTTATGCTTTTGCAGACTGGATAGATTTATGTTTTGTCTCAGAAAATAAAATTATTTTACAAACAATAGCACATGAAGGAATGTGTTTTGGATTAGCTGAATTGTTTAGAGATATATGATATCAACCAGCAGACATCGTAAGGTCTGAGGTACCTTAAATGCATTATATTATAAGTTACTTAAGTTCCCAGGGACATTAAGAAAAAGTTTGAGTAACTTGAGATTTCATAACTTAAGTTCCCTGAGACCTTACGAAGTCACAGAAGTTACACTTATGATGCTTATGGAAAAGTCAAAGAGATTAAAGACCACAGAAATCTATTAAATAACAGTGATCAGGCAGTTTAAAAAGTCTATACCTATGACAGTTTTGACCGTGTAAAAGAGATGACTTACACAGAACTTGATTGGAACAGAAGGAAATGTCCTTGCAACTGAGAGATTCAAAGGGGATGATACGCAATATTATCTGTATAATGAAGATATTCAGGGAAGTACAACTAGCCTAGTGAAAGAAGATGGAAGTGCAGATGCAACCTATCAGTATACGGATTTTGGAGAGACAATTATTCATGGAGATGATCAGGCGAAAAATGAAGTGTGTTATACTGGTGGAATCTATGATCAGAGTACGGGATTGTATTATCTGAATGCATGGTATTATAATCCAGAAGATGGTAGATTTATGACAGAGGATACCTACCGTGGAGATACGACTAAATCGGAGACGGGACATTTATATGTGTATTGTGCGAATAATCCGGTGAATTATGTGGATCCTAGTGGACATTTTTTAGTAAGTACAGCAGTTTTAGTAGGTGTCGAAGTAGGAGGAATTGTTGGTGCAGTAGCTGGTTCATATAAAGGTAGATTAGTTGCTAAAAGATTAGGATATAAAGGGAAAAAAAGAAATTTATTTATAGCAACATATGGAATTAAAGGAGCTGTAGTAGGAGCCATTATAGGAGCATTTGCAGGTTATGGTATCGGTTGCTATGGGAGCATCATCAAGTAGTGGATTAGCGGTAAAAGGAGTCAATAGTGCAATAAGAAGAGTAGCTTCTGATCAAAATAAAGTAAGGCACATTATGCAGAGTAAACATGAGTGGACAAAAGTAACAAAAAAGAATCAGTGGAAGTATGTAAAACCAATTGTAAAAAAGGAAATGAAAAGTGGAAAAATGGAAGCTATAGGAAAAACTAAAGGAAAAGAAATTGTATATAAATTTGTATACAATTATAAAGAGAAAATTATCGAAGGTACATGTATAGCTAAGAAAGGAGTTGTAAAATTAAGTGATGCATGGGTTAAAACAATTGGTTTATGATAATCAGCCATTTTTTTCTTTAAATCAAACTGGAAAAACGAATCGAGAGTTATATATTTTGTGGAAACAAAATAAGAGAGATGATATTTTCTTACTTTTATATACACAGCTTTGGATGGCATTAGAAGAAGTTTATATGGAGAATGTTATAGATTATTATAAGAAAGATTGTTATGAAAAAAAACTTTTTTTTGAATTAGTAGAATATCAAAAAAGGTTTTTTAAAAAAAATATCAAAATACAATTACTTACAGGTTATTTTTATGCAACCACGGAATATTTATTTTTCTTAAATAAGGAAAATGATATTTATAATATAGTTGATGAAGGAAAAAATATAATAAAAAAACTATATGATAATAATCAAGAAAAATTCGAAGTATATATTTTTTATATTTGCATTTTACAAGGAAAGAGAAAAAAATGGATAAAAAAAAGAAAATGGTATTTACGAGAAATTAAAAAACTATTTCCAAGTAATTCGGAAATAGATCAATATTTTCGGGAAATATTTTTACTGTAAGTAATGTTAAAGACTTTGTAACAATGATAGTATGTAATATACAATTACAAAATAAAAAAGATTCTTTTATTAAAAAATCATATTCCATACCTGTTGGTATTTTTCCAGGGAATAAAGCAACCATTGACGACAAAGGGAATATATATGTTGCGACTGGAATGTTAGGTGTCGTTCAGAAATTTAACAAGAATGGCGACTTTATTAAGAGTATCTTAATTAAGGATGATATTGATATGATTAAGAATGAAAGAGATGGAATTCATGTATATGCAGGCAAGTTTGATTATACGGATTATCATATAACAGAGAAAAAAATAATAGAAAAAGAAATAAGTGAAACAGATTTAGATCATATAAAATCGGGACCCAATGAATTGGTGATTGGTAATTTCTGGATTTTCAAAGGTAAAATTACAATCTTGAAAAGTAGTTTATTTCCAATAGATCCTTTTATTATTATGTATACAGCTATATTGATGGAAATTATATTTTGGATAAAAGCAAAGATAAGTCGGTTTAGAGAAAACAAAAGCAGCAAAAGTGTAGTGATAACAGGAGGAGACGAAATTGGAAGTTAATGTAGAAATTGTATTAAGTTATAATGATGAAGAAACAGATTGGAAAGTAAAAAAAAATATTTCTAAATTCATATACAGATTAAAGAAATACAGAACAGGAAATCGATTTTCTGGAGAATATACATATAAGATTAATCAAGATTCAGAACTATATAAACAAATAATTGAATTTTATAAATCAAATAGGAAAGATGTAGAATTTATCTGTTTGGATTATGATGTTAAAGTTTCAGATGAAGAATTTGAAAAGGCAAAAGCATTCGTTTTATGTTTTCCAGAATATTACTGTGAAGAATACGAAGATATTGAAAATGAATATAGTGAATGTGAAAGTTGTCATAGTAAAGAAAAAACAAATAGCTTATTTTATGCACAACCGAAAGGATATATAAAAAAACATGAGAATGATTATGGGTTTGCAGGATTGGATGGAACAGGAGAGTTGTTGTTATTACCAAAACTGGTGGAGAAATTAAAAAAATCAGGAGTAGATAAAAAATATTTTCAGCCGATTATAAGCAAAAGTAAAAAGATATTAGGATATACTTTTATTACTGATAATATATTACCACAGAAAAGTTATATTGATGAAAATTATAAATTTGAAAATCAATGTGAAAAATGTGAAAGAATAAATATGACAGAAAATGAAAACATTTTCTATTTCATACCGAAAAGAATAACAGAAGAAGGAATAAAAAATTTAAAGGATGTAAATAAGACATATGAATTTTACGATGAGTATAGGGAAATTATAATAAGTAAAAAGGTTGCACAAATTATAAAAGAAAATGTTCCATATGCAAAATTTTACCCTGTTATTTTAGATAACAGAAATTAAAAACAAATCAACTATTCAGGAACCACCCCACGATTCTCAACGATCGTAGAAAACACGATCATCGTACTAGTCTTCCCAAAGTGCTGCAATTTCCCAATAAATTCATCCAGTTCCATCGTACTAGGAAAAGCAACCTTCAGCAGCACAGAATAATTTCCAGTTACACAATCACATTCCAATACATTTGGGTGTGCTCGAAGAAAAGGATAAACTTCGGGTTTTTGTGCAGGGCTGATCTCAAGACTGATATATGCTTTAATATGATAACCGAGTTGGATCGGGTCAACAGAAGCATGAAATCCAGTCAGAATTCCTTCCGCTTCCAACCGCTTAATTATTTAAAGTAAATCAAGACTTTCATTAAAAAAAGAAAAGATGAAACACAAAATTTGAACTTTAAATTTGGAAAGACAGGATTAAGGTTTACGAACATTGCATACTGTGTTAAGCTCCAACACATAAAATCTTGAAACAAAACGACAGCATGAGTAATCAGAAAAGAGGAAGACAATGTTAAGCAGAATGGAACACGATTCAATTGGAGCATTAAACGTACCAGCAGAAGCATACTATGGAGTTCAGAGTATGCGTGCAGCCACAAACTTTCAGATCACACACCGTCCATTACATCCAGTATTGATCGACAGCATCGTAATGGTCAAAAAAGCAGCAGCGATCACGAATGAAAAGTCTGGAAAACTTGACCAGCAAATCGTTCAGGCAATCATTCAGGCATGTGATGAGATTCTGGATGGAAATCTAAGAGATCAGTTTATCGTGGATGCGATCCAAGGAGGGGCTGGAACTTCTGCCAATATGAATGCAAACGAAGTGATTGCCAATCGTGCGATAGAAATCCTTGGTGGAACCAAAGGAGATTACAGCGTTGTACATCCAAACGATCATGTCAATATGTCACAGTCTACGAACGATGTAATCCCAACGGCAGGAAAGATCACTGTCTTAAAATTACTTCCACAAACGATCAAAGAACTTGAGAAATTAGAAAAAGCCATGGAAGAAAAAGAAGCAGAGTTTGATGATATCCTCAAGATGGGAAGAACACAGCTTCAGGATGCCGTTCCAATGAGACTAGGACAAAGTTTTGGAGCATTTGCACATGTCTTAAAGAGGGATATCAAGAGACTGAAAAATGTTATGGATGAGATGAAAGTCTTAAACATCGGAGCAACAGCAATCGGAACAGCGATCAATGTAGACCCTTACTATCTTGCAAACATTTCTTATGAATTAAGCAAAGTTGCAGGAATTTCATTAAAACAGGCAGATGATTCCAGCAAGACAGAATGGTTCATCCATCATGCCAGGAAAGATCAACCCAGTGATTCCAAAAGTTGTATCACAGGTTGCATACCTGATCATTGGACATGACTATACGATCACGATGGCAGCCGAAGCCGGACAGTGCGAAGAATATATTGAAAAAAGTGTTGGAATCTCAACAGCGTTATGTCCATATATCGGATATGCAAAGTCTGCTGAGATTGCAAAAAAATCACTAAAAACAGGAATTTCTGTAAAAGAGCTGGTATTAGAAGAAGGTCTGTTAAAGGAAGAAGAATTAAAAGAGATCTTAAAACCAGAGAAAATGACACAGCCTATGAGAGAAAAAGTGATGAAAGCAGTATCATAAATACAATTAGAATACAAAAAAGAATGAAAAGTAAGAAGAGGCTTTGGAGAAATTCAGAGCTTCTTTTATTGCAATATCCTCTCGCACAAGATATAATACATAAATAGAACATAAGTACGATTGGAGGATGGAAAGAATGATAATAATTCTATGCTTAGATAACAACAACGGTATGATGTTTAATGATCGAAGGCAGAGTCAGGATCGAGGCTTGCGAGAGTATATTGCGGAGATGACCAAAGGGGAGAAGGTCTATATGAATGCATATACAGAGAAGTTGTATGAAGAGATCAACGATCCGGTTATTTGTGAAGATTTCTTACACAAGGCAGGAAAAGGGGAGACTTGTATTGTAGAGAATCTTCCATTAAAACCAGTGATAGATCAGATTGAAGAGATCGTGATCTTCCGCTGGAATAAAGTTTATCCGTCCGATCAGGTACTGGATGTGGATCTTGAGGAATGGAAACTTGCAGAAGAAGAACAGATTGAAGGTTCCACTCACGAGATCACAAAACAGATCTATCTTCCAAAACAATAAGCTAGATCAGAAAAGAATATAACAAGAGGAGAAACAGTTGATGATGAGAGTAACAAAGAAATTATATGCCCTGCTGATCGCAGGAATGATGGCGGTATCACTGGCAGGATGCCAGAGTACAGGCAATAGCAGTAATGGTGAAAGCACACAGAACGAACAAAGCAGCAAAGGAAGTACAAATTCTTCCACCAAATCTGTATCATCTGACAATATTCCGGATTTTTCAGGGAATATGACGGTTGCTGTTGACAATAATAATCCAGATTTTACATCCAAAGATCTGACAACAAAATCCTACGAGTCTTACAGCAGACTTGACTCTGAAGGAAGATGTCAAGTGGCGGAAGCGTGTGTTGGAAAAGATATCATGCCAAAAGGAAAACGTGGAGCAATCGGTATGGTAAAACCAACCGGATGGCATACAGCAAAATACGATAACGTTGATGGAAAATATCTATATAACCGCTGTCATTTGATCGCTTACCAGCTGACCGGTGAGAATGCCAATAACAAGAACTTGATCACAGGAACAAGATCTTTTAACGTAGATGGAATGTTACCATATGAAGAGATGGTCGGTGACTATGTCCGTGAGACAGGCAATCATGTATTATACAGAGTTACGCCAGTCTTTGACGGAGATGACCTGGTAGCCAAAGGGGTACAGATGGAAGCGATGTCTGTGGAAGATAAGGGTGAAGATATCAAGTTTAATGTCTTTGTATATAATGTACAGGATGGAGTGAAGATTGATTACGAGTCAGGAGACAGTGAAGCAGACAGCAGCGTGCAGGTAACAACAGAGAATTCAAAAGCAAGCCAGAAATATCACACAAACCAGAATTCATCTAATAACAGCAAAAACTACAGCAGTAACAAAAATACAACAGCAGCAAAAACAAATACAAAAACAACTGCTTCACAGAAGATCCGTGGAAACAGCAGATCAAAGGTATACCACTGCCCAGGTCAAAGAGATTATGACCGTATGGGAACATCAAAATATTTAGTCACATTTAAGAGTGAGAAAGAAGCAAAGGCAGCGGGATATCATAAGGCACAAAGATAAAAGAAAGAGTTAACGATCCATAAAGACAGACAGGAGGAAATCATATGAGTTTAAATGCAACACCAAGAGGAGACAGAATTCACATCGCATTATTCGGGAAACGAAATGCCGGGAAGTCAAGTGTTATCAATGCTATGACGAATCAGGAATTAGCGATCGTATCCAATGTCAAAGGAACAACGACAGATCCTGTATATAAGGCAATGGAACTTCTGCCATTAGGACCAGTAGTTATGATCGATACCCCGGGACTTGATGATGAAGGAGAATTAGGGGAAAAGCGAGTCAAGAAAGCAAAAGAAGTCTTGGCCAAGGCAGATATCGCCCTTGTGATCATGGATGCTACAGCTGGTATGACAGAGTTTGAAGAAGATATGATACGTTTGATCGAAGACCGGAAGATTCCTTATCTGAAAGTCTACAATAAGATGGATCTTGCCAATGCCCAAGAATGGAAAGAAGACAAAGCCTGCTTTGTCAGTGCAAAGGATAAAAAAGGGATCTGGGAGTTAAAAGAAGAGATTGGGAAACTGGTTCCAACGGATGATGACACGCTAAAGATCGTTGGAGATTTAGTCTGTCCGAATGATTTTGTGATCTTAGTCGTACCGATCGACAGTGCAGCACCGAAAGGCAGATTGATCCTTCCACAGCAGCAGACGATCCGTGACCTTTTAGAAGCAGGAGCAGCCTCTATTGTTGTAAGAGAAACGGAATTAGAAAAGACATTAGAAGAGATCGGTAAGAAACCAGCATTGGTCATTACAGACTCTCAGGCATTTGGCGAAGTCTCAAAGATTGTGCCAGAAGATGTCAAACTGACTTCATTTTCGATTCTGTTTGCAAGATATAAAGGTGATCTGGAAGAAGAAGTCAGAGGAGTGAAAGCCTTGGAACATTTAGAAGAAGGGGCGAAGATCTTGATCGCGGAAGGATGCACTCATCACAGACAGTGCGATGACATCGGAACGGTGAAGATCCCAAGATGGTTAAAACAATATACAGGTAAGGATTTTGATATCCATACAAGCAGTGGAAACTCTTTTCCTGAAGATCTGGATACTTATGATCTGGTCATTCATTGTGGCGGATGTACTTTAAATAGAAGAGAGATGAAAAACCGTATCGCAAGAGTCAAAGATGCAGGTGTTCCGATCGTGAACTATGGAATCTTTATCGCGGCAACGCAGGGAATCTTAAAGAGAACCTTAGAGCCATTTGAGGAAGCTAGCAGGATCTTAAATGAGATTTAAGACGGATTGTTTCAAAAAATCAACATAAATTAACGAAAATCAATAAGACTGCTTCTTTACAAAGAAAGATAAGTTTTGTAGAATAGAAAGATAGAATTAAAACCAAATGGGAGGAAATCATGAGCAAAGTAAGAACAAGATTTGCACCAAGCCCTACAGGGCGTATGCATGTAGGTAACTTAAGAACAGCCCTTTATGCATATCTGATCGCACGTCATGCAGGCGGAGATTTTATTTTAAGAATTGAAGATACAGACCAGGAAAGACAGGTAGAAGGGGCAGAAGAGATTATCTACAATACTCTTAAGAAAGCCGGAATGAACCACGATGAAGGACCAGACATCGATGGTGGAGTCGGACCATATGTTCAGAGTGAGAGACAGGCACAGGGGCTTTATTTAAAATATGCAAAAGAACTGATCGACAAGGGAGAAGCATATTACTGTTTCTGTGATCAGGAGAGATTAGACACACTGAAAGTAAAATCAGGAGATGTTGTGATCAGTCATTATGACAAACATTGCTTAAACTTATCTAAAGAAGAAGTTCAGGCGAAATTAGATGCAGGAGTACCATATGTTATCCGTCAGAATAACCCAACAGAAGGAACAACATCTTTCGTTGATGAGATTTACGGAGAGATCACAGTGGATAATATCGAATTAGATGATATGATCCTGATCAAATCGGATGGATATCCAACATACAACTTCGCAAACGTAGTTGATGACCATTTAATGGGAATCACACATGTAGTTCGTGGTAATGAATACTTATCATCTACACCAAAGTACAATCGTTTATATGATGCATTCGGATGGGAAAAACCAGTATACATTCATTGTCCACTGATCACAGACGAAGAACATCACAAATTGAGTAAGAGAAAAGGTCATTCTTCCTTCGAAGATCTGATCGAGCAGGGATTCTTGCCAGAGACGATCGTAAACTTCGTTGCATTACTTGGATGGAGTCCAGGAGGAGAACAGGAAATCTTCTCATTAAAAGAATTAGAAGAGATCTTTGATTACAAACATATGTCTAAGACACCAGCGGTCTTTGATATGAACAAGATCAAATGGATGAATGGTGAATATATCAAAGCCATGGACTTTGACCGTTTCAAAGAACTTGCTATGCCATATGTAACAGAGACAATTCACAGAGAGATGGATTTTGATAAGATTCTTTCTATGGTGAAGACAAGAATTGAGTTATTTACAGAGATTCCGGGACACATTGACTTCTTCGAAGCAGTTCCAGAATATGATGTAGAGATGTACAAACATAAGAAGATGAAGACAACACCTGAGACTTCATTAACCGTATTAAAAGAGATCTATCCAGTGATCGAAGCACAGGAAGATTTTACAAATGATGCATTATATGAGATGTTAGTATCTTTTGCAAAAGGACATGAGTACAAGAATGGTTATGTGATGTGGCCAGTTCGTACAGCAGTCTCTGGAAAGCAGATGACACCAGGTGGAGCAACAGAATTAATGGAACTTCTGGGAAAAGAAGAATCATTAAAGAGAATCAATGATGCGATCGCGAAACTGGAGGCAGCACTTGCATAGCCAGCTGAGCAAGGCACAGAAAGAAGCAGTGATGCACAAAGATGGACCGATGATGGTACTTGCAGGACCAGGTTCAGGGAAGACACTTGTGATCACAAAGAGAATTCAATATTTGATATCGCACTATCAGATCCCACCGCAGCGGATTCTGGTCATTACATTTACCAGAGCAGCAGCGAATGAGATGAAAGAGCGGTTTTGGCGGCTGGCAGGGGAAACCCTGCCGGTTTCTTTTGGAACCTTTCATTCTGTGTTTTTTACGATTTTAAAATATGCCTATCACTATAGTGCAGATAATATTCTGCCGGAACATAAAAAATATGACTTTATCCGTGAGATCATCACAGATCATGAGCTGGAGATTGATGATGAAGCAGATTTTATGCGTCAGATCATACAAGAGATCAGCTTAGTCAAAGGGCAGATGATCCCTCTTGCCTATTATCACAGTGGGTGCTGTGGGGATGAAGTGTTTAAAGAAATTTACCGGGCATATGAAGAAAAACTGCATGAGAACCGTTGGATCGATTTTGATGATATTTTGGTTTATACGTATGAGTTGTTAAAAGAGCGTGAGGATATCAGAAAAGCATGGCAGCAGAAGTTTCCATATATTTTGATCGATGAGTTTCAGGATATCAATAAGATTCAGTATGAGATCGTCAAGATGTTAGCAGGAGAGACAAAGAACCTCTTTATCGTAGGAGATGATGATCAGTCTATTTATAAGTTTCGAGGTGCAAGACCAGAACTGATGTTAAATTTTCCAAAGGATTTTGAGAATACCAGACAGGTGATCTTAAACCGAAACTATCGTTGCGGGGAAGAAATCGTACAGGTTGCGGAAGATATCATTTCTTATAATACAAAACGTTTTGAAAAGAAGATGCAGGCAAGAGAAGATGCTGCAAGTATGGTTGAGGTTCGTACATTTAAAGATCACTATGAGGAGAATAAGCATATCATTTACACGATCAAGGAAGAGATGGCAAAGAAGACACCGTTATCCCAGATCGCGATCCTTTATCGGACCAATCAGGGACCAAGACAGCTGATCGCTGCATTGATGGCATACAATATCCCATTTTATATGCAGGATGCAGTACCGAATCTGTTTGATCACTGGATTTCCAAAAATATCATAGATTATATGCACCTTGCGATGGGAGATCGCAAAAGAAGCACATTTTTAAGAGTCATGAACCGCCCCAAGCGTTATATCAGCAGGGAGTATCTGACCGAATCACAAGTGTCATTTGATGATCTGTTAGAGAAGGTCAAAGATAAACCATGGCTTTATGAATATGTAGAAGATTTTAAGGAAGATCTTCGGATCATGAAGAATATGACTCCGTTGATGGCGATCAATTATATCCGGAAATCCGTGGGATACAATGCGTATTTAGCAGAATATGCAAGATTTCGCAAGATTCAGGAAGAAGAATTTACGCAAGTATTAGAAGAACTTCAGGAGAGTGCAAAAGGCTATGATACATATGAGGCATGGTTTGATCATATCAAAGAATACACCGAAGAATTAAACCGCCAGTCAAAAGAGAATCAGAAAGAAAAAGAAGGGGTTGTGGTCAGCACGATGCACAGCACCAAAGGATTGGAATTTGAACGTGTCTTTTTGCCAGATGTCAATGAAGACGTGATCCCACATAAGAAGTCCATGAAAGAAGAAGACGTGGAAGAAGAAAGACGTTTGTTTTACGTTGGAGTTACAAGAGCCAAGAAATATCTGCACATCTTGTCAGTAAAGAAACTTTATAACAAAGACAGCAGGCCGTCAAGGTTCGTAGAAGAACTAAGAAGCCGTCAGGAGAAAAGAGGTGTTTTGCATGGAAAATAGAGCGATGCCAAGAGCAGGTGAATTTTATATGCATTTTAAAGGAAAACTTTATCAGATCGTTACGGTTGCAATACATACAGAGACAGAAGAACCATTGGTGGTCTATCAGGCAATGTATGGAACGTTTAAGACATATGCAAGACCACTTGCGATGTTCTTAAGTGAAGTCGATCATGAAAAATACCCAGATGTGCAACAGATATACCGTTTTCGGAAAGTAGAATTGTGTGAAAATGCAGAAGCAGAACTGGTTGATGAAGTGACAGCACAGGAAAATGAATATGATGAGACAGAAGAAACAGCAGACATTGAGCCACTGTTGAAATTCTTAGATGAAACAGATCTTCATGAGCGCCTGAATATTTTATTACAGTATAGAGATCAGATCACAGAAACGATGCTGGAATCCATGGGTATGGCAATGGATTGTGTCCTGAATGGAAAAACTCTGGAAGAAAAGTATTATGAACTTGACAAAGTGATCCGAACAAAACTTCAATATGAAAAAAAGCCCCGCATATAAGATGCAAGGGCTTTTTTATTAATATCATATTATTCTTCGTCTTCTAAGATCTCATCTAAGACAGCAGTGACTGTCTCATATTCTTCGTCTGTTTCAATGTTGTCAAGACTGAAAGTATCAGGATCTTCAGGGTCTTCGTTGTAACGATATAAAAGTAAAGCCCCTTCTTCGTCATCACTTTCTAAGTCTTCAACAGTGATCAATGCGATATATTCCTGATCATCTAATTCTTCTACAGAGAATAAAGCGATCACGGCACAGTCTTGTTCAGTTCCATCTTCTAATTCTAAATGTAGCACAGGAGTTTCTTCTTCAATGATATTATCTACTTCGTTAAATTCACTCATTTTGATACCTCTTTTCTTAGTCTTTTCTCCACTATACTAAAGGATCATAAAAAAAGCAAGAAAAGGATAAAAAAAGATCACTTTGTCTAAGAATTGACAAGAAAAAACAGGTATGATACGATACGAACTAATGGAGGTAAAACAATGGAAGAATATAAGTTTTTGCTGGATATCGCAATCATTCTGGCAATGACCAAGTCTTTTAGTCTTGTGTCGAAGAAGTTTAATATGCCGCCAGTCGTTGGAGCATTGATCGCGGGAATCATTTTAGGACCAGTGGTCCTTAATGTAGTGAGTCCTTCAGATTCAGTTTTAAATCTGGCTGAAGTAGGTGTAGTTGTTTTAATGTTTCAGGCAGGTCTTGAGACAGATATTGATGAGTTGAAGAAGAGTGGAATTCCTGCATTCGTCATTGCGTTATGTGGAGTATTGATCCCACTTATCATGGGAGCTGTTTTATCCGTTATATATGGAAATAATATCATGGAATCGATTTTTATCGGAGTGATCCTAACAGCAACTTCAGTAAGTATCACAGTAGAAGCCTTACAGGATATGGGACATTTAAAAGGAAGAGTCGGAACAGCAATCCTTGGGGCAGCGATCATTGATGATATCTTGGGAATCGTTTTATTATCAATTATGACAAGCCTTGGGGGAGCATCTGGATTCCATATTCAGGCAATCCTTAAGATCTTGACCCAGATGGCAGCATTCTTTGCGATTTCTATTATCGGTGGAGTCGGGATCAAGAAGTTCTTTGAGTGGCTTTCTACTTATAAGAATCCAGAGATTGAACGTCATAGAAGAAGAGTTCCGGTGTTTGCACTTGCATTTTGCTTAGCACTTGCATTTCTTGCAGAAGTGTTTGGAATCGCTGATATCACAGGCGCATATCTTGCAGGGATCATTTTATGCAGGCTCCCAGAACGATTTTATATATATAATAAGATTGAAATTTTATCGTATATGCTGATCACACCAGTATTCTTTGCAAGTATCGGTCTGAATGTAAACATTCATGGAATGACACAGACGTTGATCATCTTTACGATCATTTTATGTGTGATCGCAGTGATCTCGAAGATCGCGGGATGCGGTTTTGGAGCATTGTTGTGCAAATATACGAAGAGAGAATCTGTACAGATCGGAGCAGGAATGGTATGCCGAGGTGAAGTTGCACTGATCGTTGCACAGAAAGGAATTTCTGTTGGATTATTATCAGAAGTTTTCTTTGCACCAGTGGTTATCATGGTCCTCGTCACAACACTCTTATCACCGATCATATTAAAAATGTTATTTGCAAAATAAGAAAAGTAAAATATTTACGATACAGATAAAACAATAGAAAAGAGGCTTTAATATGATAGACACAGTCGTATCTGTAAAACTTCCAATCGGAGAGATGCTAAGGATCAAAAGAAATCGTCTGATGCCGGATGTGGTGACTGGAGAGGAGAAGAGAATCTGTCTGGTGTCTGGAATCTACGGAGATGAGCTTGGCGGACAGTATATCTGCGGAGAGATCATTCGCCGGATCAAGGCAGAATTTGAGAATCTGACAGGTATTGTCGATGTGTATCCAGCGGTCAATCCATTAGGACTGGATGCACGAACAAGAGCAGTACCAATCTCAGATATCGATTACAGCAGTGCATTTCCAGGAGACATCAATGGAGGTCTGGAAGATTATACAGCAGCTAAATTGATCGAAGATATCAAAGGAGCATCCTGTTGCATTGATATTCATTCTAGTAATATCTTTTTGCAGGAAGTTCCTCAAGTACGTTTAAATAACGATTACGATGAGACATTACTTCATCTGTCAAAATATATGAATACGGATCTTGTCTGGATCCATCCTTCTCAGACAGTGAATGAAGGAAGTTTAGCTTTCACTTTAAACCAGATGGGAATCCCAACTATGGTTACGGAATCCGGTGCAGCATTTCGTATCCGTTACGAGTACTGCCGCCAGATCATAGATGGAATTTTTTCGGTGATGACAGAACTTGGTATCTGGAAGGGAAAGGTTCAAGGCAAAACAAAGGTTCCGTTTATCCACGAAGACCAGATCTTTTATTTAAATTGTGAATCCAGTGGATTGTTTGTTTCTTACAAGCGATTAAAGGATCCGGTAAAGAAAGGCGAGATCATAGGGATCGTACAGAATCCTTTAATGGGAGCAATGGAAGAAGAAGTGGTTGCCCCAACCGATGGTATTTTGATGACATTAAGAGAACATCCAAGTGTAACGGAAGGGTCCTTGGTAGCTAGAGTGATCGGAGGGAATGCACTATGAAAAAAGAAATCATATATTCCTCAGGAAATTACTTAAGAGATGAGTTTAAGATCGAAGGATATCTCTTTGGAAAACAAAGTGAAGGATCAGAACCAGCGGCATGTATTGTCGGAGCAATGCGTGGAAATGAATATCAGCAGTTATATATTTGTTCTCAGTTAGTCAAACGTTTAAAAGAACTTGAGAACAGTGGTGCGATTGTTGGAGATAATCAGATTCTGGTCATTCCATGTGTGAATAATTTTTCAATGAATGTCGGAATGAAATACTGGGTATCTGATAACAGTGATATCAACCGTCAGTTTCCTGGGAATTTTGACGGGGAACCAACAAGCCGTCTGGCAGCACATTTATTTGAACGGGTTAAAGGATTCCGCTATGGAATCCATTTTGCATCATTTTTCAGAAGCGGGGATTTTGTGCCACATGTGCGAATGCCTGCAACAGGAAAAGAAAGCACCAGCCTTGCAAGTCTGTTCGGGCTGCCTTATGTATTAACAAGCAAACAACGAAATTTTGATAAAAAGACATTAACTTATAACTGGCAGATCAATGGGACGGATGCATTTTCGGTATATTCTGGGGAAACAGATAATATCGATGTGAATCTGGCCAGGAAGGCTGTATCTGCCGTGCTTCGCTTCTTGACTCGAATGGGTATTTTAAAATATAATTGCCATAACGGGTATATTGCGAGTATTATAGAAGAAGAGGATCTTGTATCCGTCAAAGCAAGTGCTCCGGGATTCCTAAGACGTTTTGTGACGATCAATGAGGAAGTTAACCGAGGTCAGCTGCTTGGTGAAGTCATTAATCCATATAATGGAGAGATTTTATCAGAGATCCGTTCAACGGCAGATGGGATCATATTCTATGCCGAGGATCAGCCAACGATTTTGGAAAATGCATCTGCATTTCAGGTGATTAAGAAACTACATGAATAAATGGGAGGAAATCATGGGAGAAGTTAGAAGAGTCTATGTTGAAAAGAAAAAAGACTACGCAGTAAAAGCAAAAGAGCTGCATGCATCATTGAAGCAGTATCTTGGACTGGATGTCGAATCTGTTCGTGTCCTTGTCCGCTATGACATCGAGAATCTATCCGATGCAAGTTATGAAAAAGCACTGGTTACAGTATTTAGTGAACCACCAGTTGACGACGTGTATGAAGAGACATTACCACTTGCCGATGGGGAAATATCTTTCAGCGTTGAGTTTCTGCCAGGTCAGTTCGATCAGAGAGCAGATTCTGCACAGCAGTGTGTGAAACTGTTGAATGAGGACGAAGATGCCCTGATCAGAAGTGCAACAACTTATGTTGTAAAAGGTGACTTAACTGACGAACAGTTAGAAGCAGTCAAAGAATATTGCATCAACCCAGTTGACTCAAGAGAGGCAGCTGCAGACAAACCAGAGACATTAGTGATGGATTTTGAAGAACCAGCAGATGTTAAGATTCTGGATGGATTCAAAGATATGGAAGAAGACAAATTTAAAGAATTATATGATTCTTTAAATCTTGCTATGACATTCAAAGATTTCCTTCATATCCAGAATTATTATAAAGGAGAAGAAAAGAGAGATCCTTCCATGACAGAGATCCGTGTACTGGATACTTATTGGTCAGATCACTGTCGTCATACAACATTCTCCACAGAACTTACAAGCATTGGATTCCAGGATGGATTCTATCGTGCACCATTAGAAGAAGCATATTATTCTTACATGGATGACTTTGAAGAGATGTACAAAGACCGTGATGACAAATATGTCTGCTTAATGGATATGGCATTAATGGCGATGAAACGTCTTAAAAAAGATGGAATTCTTGACAATATGGAAGAAAGCGATGAGATCAACGCCTGCAGCATTGTTGTACCAGTAGAAATTGATGGTAAGGAAGAAGAATGGCTGATCAGTTTCAAGAATGAGACACATAACCATCCAACAGAGATCGAACCATTTGGTGGAGCGGCAACATGTCTTGGAGGAGCGATCCGTGACCCATTATCAGGACGTTCTTATGTATATCAGGCAATGCGTGTTACAGGTGCTGCTGATCCAACAGTCCCATTAAAAGACACATTAAAAGGTAAATTACCACAGTATAAGATTGTAAATGAAGCTGCGAATGGATACAGTTCTTACGGAAACCAGATCGGTCTTGCAACAGGATATGTTAATGAAGTATATCATCCAGACTATGTTGCAAAACGTATGGAGATCGGTGCCGTTATGGGTGCAGCACCTAGAAAGAACGTGATCAGAGAGAACTCTGACCCAGGAGATATCATCATCTTATTAGGTGGAAGAACAGGACGTGACGGTTGTGGAGGAGCAACAGGATCATCTAAAGTTCATACAGAAGAATCTATCGAGACATGTGGAGCTGAAGTTCAGAAAGGTAATCCACCAACAGAACGTAAGATCCAGAGATTATTCAGAAGAGAAGAAGTCAGCCGTCTGATCAAGAAATGTAACGACTTTGGTGCAGGTGGAGTTTCCGTAGCGATCGGAGAACTTGCAGATGGTCTGGTTGTAGATCTTGATAAAGTACCTAAGAAATATGCAGGACTTGATGGAACAGAATTAGCGATTTCTGAATCTCAGGAACGTATGGCTGTTGTTGTAGATCCAAAAGACGTAGATCAGTTCCTTGCATACTCTGCAGAAGAGAACTTAGAGGCTGTAGAAGTTGCTGTTGTAACAGAAGATCCAAGATTAGTACTGAAATGGAGAGGAAAAGAGATCGTTAATATCTCAAGAGCTTTCCTTGATACAAACGGAGCACATCAGGAAACAGAAGTATTTGTAGAGATCCCTCACCGTGTAGAATCTTACTTTAACCGCAAAGACGAGACAGGTACATTTGAAGAAGTGTGCAAGAATACATTATCTGATCTTAATGTATGTTCACAGAAAGGTCTCGTAGAGAGATTCGACAGCTCTATCGGAGCAGCAACAGTTACAATGCCATATGGTGGAAAATACCAGATGACACCAATTCAGACAATGGTCGCAAAACTTCCAGTATTGAAAGGAGAATGCGATACAGTCACAATGATGAGTTATGGATTTGATCCATATCTGTCCAAATGGAGTCCATTCCATGGAGCAGTTTATGCGATCACAGAATCTATCGCGAAGATCGTGGCTTCTGGTGGAGATTATAGCAATATCCGCCTGACATTCCAGGAATACTTTAAACGTCTTGGAGAAGACAAGACACGCTGGGGACAGCCGGTTGCAGCACTGCTTGGTGCATATCAGGCACAGATGGGATTTGGACTTGCATCAATCGGTGGAAAGGACAGTATGTCTGGAACATTCAACGACATTGATGTACCACCAACACTGGTATCTTTTGCAGTCGATGTAGCGAAGACAACAGATATTATCACACCAGAACTTAAGAAAGCAGGAAATCGTCTGATCCGTATCTGTATCCCAACAGATGCATACAATCTTCCAATCTACTCTGAAGTGAAGAAAGTATACAAACGTATTACAAAACTGATCAAAGATGGAATTATTAAATCTGCATATGCAATTGGCGGCGGAGGAGCTTTAGAAGCAGTTGCCAAGATGGCATTTGGTAATAAATTAGGTGTGATCTTTGATGAAGAAGTAGAATTAAAAGACTTAACAGATCCTAAGTTTGGATCATTTGTTGTTGAAATGAGTACAAGAGATGTTCATAAACTTGCGATTCCAGGATTAATGTTAGGTGAGGTTACAGACAAACATGAATTTGTATTTGGTGACGAAGTTGTAACATTAGAAGAAGCGATCGATACATGGAAGAAACCATTAGAGAAAGTATTCCCAACAAGATCTGAAGGAGATCAGAGCATCGTTGATACAACAAGACACTATACAAAAGGAAATATTTACGTATGCAAGAATAAAGTTGCAAAACCAAATGTATTTATTCCAGTATTCCCAGGAACAAACTGTGAATATGATTCAGCGAAAGCATTTGAACGTGCAGGAGCGAACGTGATCACAAAGGTATTTAAGAACTTAGATGCACAGGGAATCCGTGATTCAGTGGAAGTTTTTGAAAAAGCGATCAAAGAATCCCAGATCATCATGTTCCCAGGTGGATTCAGTGCTGGTGATGAACCAGATGGATCTGCAAAATTCTTTGCAACAGCATTTAGAAATGAAAAATTAAAAGAAGCAGTCATGGATCTGTTAAGTAACCGTGATGGACTGGCACTTGGTATCTGTAACGGATTCCAGGCCCTGATCAAATTAGGACTTGTTCCAGAAGGTAAGATCGTAGAACAGAACGCGAAATCACCTACACTGACAACAAACCGCATTGGTCGTCATATTTCCAAGGTTGCTTATACAAGAATCGCTTCTAATTTGTCACCATGGTTTAATAATGTACATGTAGATGATATCTTCAGTATACCAGTATCTCATGGAGAAGGACGATTCGTAGCAGATGAAGATGTGATCCAGAAACTGTTTAAAAATGGACAGGTAGCAACACAGTATGTTGATCTCAATGGTGATCCTACAATGAATGAAGAATTCAATCCAAATGGTTCTTACCATGCGATTGAAGGTATCACAAGTCCAGATGGAAGAGTCCTTGGTAAGATGGGACATTCAGAACGTCGTGACAGCTATGTAGGAATCAATATTTACGGACAGAAAGATCAGAAGATCTTCGAATCCGGAGTAGAATATTTTAAATAAGAGTACAAAAAAAGAACCTTGCAAGAAAAAGCAAGGTTCTTTTTTTACTGCTCTTTTGGAATAATATGAATTGTTTCCATACGGTTCTTATCAACAGAAACAACTTTAAAAAGAAAATGTTCATCTTCTGCAGTTTCGCCCTCTGAAGGCAGATGATCAAGTAGTTCGATGATATATCCGCCAAGAGAATCATAATCCTCAGAATCAAGGTCTACGTCAAGCAGATCATCAAGATCATCAAGCTTTAAAGAAGCGGATACCATATAAGATCCATCGGATAATTTTTTGAAAGTTTCTTCCTCAGAATCATCATATTCATCACGCAGTTCTCCAAAAATCTCTTCAACGATATCTTCTAGAGTAATAAGACCTGCAGTCACTCCATATTCATCCAAAACAATGGAGAAACTAACAGATTTTTCACGCATCTGTGCAAGAAGGCTTGATACTTTCTGAGTTTCATACGTAAAGAACGGCTTACGCAGAACATCTTTCAAATGAAAGATCTCGCCTCTGTGCTGGCTGCGGTAGAAATAAACATCCTTAAAATAAACAATACCAACAACATGATCTTTACTTCCTTCATAAACAGGAAGTCTAGAATAACCGGCCTCGCGGAAAATATCAAGAACTTCATCATAAGAAGCATCTACAGACACAAAAGTTACATCGATTCGCGGGATCATAATATCCTTGGCAAGAGATTCCTTAAAATCAAAAACGTTGTTTAACATATCTTTCTCAGATTCTTCGATAACGCCTTCTTCGTGGCTGACATCAACGATCGTACGAAGTTCACGTTCAGTCATGATACGTTTGGATTGTTTCGAGTCGATCCGCAAGATGATAAGGATCGCTGTAGAAAGTTTGTTGATAATGTAAACAACCGGTGTCAGTAATTTTGTGATCAGATAAATGCTGGAAGCATAGCTTAGAGCAAGTTTTGTATTATTGATCGTTGCAAAAGTCTTTGGTGTGATCTCACCAAAGATCAATACAAGTACTGTGATCACAGCAGTTGCGATTCCGGCTCCCATGCTTCCAAAGATACGAATAGCGATCGTTGTAGTAAGGGATGTTAATGAAATATTCACAAGGTTATTTCCGACTAAGACGCTGGAAAGCATCTGGCTTGGATTCTCGATCAATTTTAAAACAATAGCAGCTTTTTTATTGCCGTCTTCTGCCATGGCACGCATACTATGTGGATTGACGGTTGTAAGCGCTGTTTCTGCAGATGAAAAATAAGCAGAAAGCATTAATAAAATGATAATTGCGATTATCTGTAATATCATACTGGGGTCCAATGAAAATTCCTCCTAAAATAAATATCTGTTCATTTTTATACAGTTCTTTTCATTGTACGCAAGAAATATGTACATGTCAAGTTAGTCCTTGCCAACCATGGAAGAATATGGTATACCTATTTTTAGGAGGATTGTCATATGAGGTACTATTATGATTATAGTTTTCCAATCGGTAATTTAACGATTGAGGAAGATGGGCATGGCATTTGCGGGATATATTTTGGGACGAAGATATTAGAAGGCGAGAAGAAGAATACAGAATTGATCAGGGAAGCAGCACTGCAATTATCACAGTATTTTGATGGGCGGAGAAAGAAGTTTGACCTGAAGATTTCTTATCATGGAACAGAATTTCAGATCAAAGTATGGAAAGCATTGGAGAAGATTCCATATGGGGAAACTTGTACTTACAAAGACATTGCGGAATCAGTAGGAATTCCCAAAGGATGTCGAGCTGTCGGTATGGCGAACAACAGGAATCCGATCGTGATCGTTGTTCCATGTCACAGAGTGATCGGAATGAACGGTTCACTGACAGGATATGCAGGTGGTCTGGAAATGAAAGAATACCTGTTGGATCTTGAAAAGCGTAATCAAAAATTAAAGGAAAGATATTGACAAAGATTCTCAGTTGAGATATGATACATAGGCACATTTTGCCGGAAGCACATCCGGTATGATCTTATAGATATTTCCGTGAGGGAGTAGTTAGCAGAGAATCTGTGACAGTATCAACATAATGATGAACGACATCTGGTGCTGTCTTAATTAACGAGACTCACAGACGATAAGCTTTTGTTTATAACAAGGCTTTCGTCTGTGGGTCTTTTTCATATCATAGGAAATTCCGATGGAATCCCCTATGATATGAAAAACTTACGATATGGAGGACGTTTTTATGGATTTACTTACGTTATTAACACTGGCTGTTGGATTGGCGATGGATGCATTTGCTGTTTCTATCTGCAAAGGACTGGCGATGAGAGAAAAAGTTTTGAAAAAAGGGATCATTGTTGGTTTATGGTTTGGAGGATTTCAGGCACTGATGCCAACAATCGGATTTTTCCTTGGAACACAGTTTAAAGACCAGATCACATCGATCGACCATTGGATCGCATTTGTGCTTCTTGGGCTGATCGGAATCAATATGGTCAAAGAAGCATTATCAAATGATGAAGAACAGGCAGATGATTCGATCGCAGTGAAAGAAATGTTCATGCTTGCTGTTGCGACAAGTATCGATGCATTAGCAGTTGGGATCACATTTGCCTTTTTAAATGTGCATATTGTATCCGCAGCGGTGATGATTGGAGTCTGTACTTTCTTGATTTCATTTGTAGGAGTAAAGATCGGAAATATTTTTGGAACAAAATATAAATCCAAGGCAGAGCTCGCAGGTGGCATAATACTGATACTTTTGGGATTTAAGATTCTGTTTGAGCATCTTCATATTCTCTAAAATGAAAAATTAGCTCTTTCTTTTTTATGAAAAAGAGTGTAATATAATAAAGGCAATGGCACAAGATATAGTGCTGATTGGTAGAATGACAACAAGATTTTGTGCCAGAAAATGGAAATACACAGAATCTTGTAATTTTATATAAATGAGGGAGAAACTATGAATGGTGATGTAAAAACAAAGATTATCAAGAGAAACGGTGAGGAGGTAACCTTTGATCTCGATAAGATCATCAATGCGATCACGAAGGCGAATGAAGAGGTAACAAAGATCCATCAGATGAATCAGTATCAGATCATGGCGATCGCAGAGAAGGTTGCAGATCAGGTAGCAAACTCTTCTCATGCGGTGAATGTAGAAGATATCCAGAATATGGTCGAGACAGGGATCATGGAGATGAGAGGATATGAAGTTGCCCAGAAGTATGTAAGATATCGTTTTAAGAGAGAACTGAGAAGAAAATCAAATACGACCGATGATGGAATTCTTTCTTTACTTGATAATATTAATGAGGAAGTAAATCAGGAGAATTCGAATAAGAACCCAGTGATCAATTCCACGCAGAGAGATTATATGGCAGGAGAAGTCAGCAAAGACTTAAGTAAACGTGTCCTTCTGCCAAATGAGATCATTCGTGCTCATGAAGAAGGAATCATCCATTTTCATGATTCTGACTATTTTGCACAGAGAGAACATAACTGTGATCTGATCAACTTGGAAGATATGCTTCAGAATGGAACTGTGATCAGTGAGACATTGATCGAGAAACCACATTCATTTTTTACAGCATGTAATGTGACAACACAGATTGTTGCTCAGGTTGCAAGCAACCAGTATGGAGGACAGTCTTTTACATTAGCACATTTAGCACCATTTGTAGACATCAGTCGAAAGAAGCTGCGTAAGAATGTCGTGAAGGAACGTAAAGTGATCGGAGAATCTATGGATGATGCGATCATCGACAAGATTACAGAGATGCGTCTGTATGATGAGATCAAACAGGGAATCCAGACGATCCAGTATCAGCTGGTAACTTTAATGACATGTAATGGACAGGCGCCATTTGTCACAGTCTTTATGTATCTTGACGAAGTACCAGAAGGACAGACAAGAGACGATCTGGCTCTTGTGATCGAAGAAGTCCTGAAACAGAGAATTCAGGGTGTTAAGAATGAAAAAGGAGTCTGGATCACTCCAGCATTCCCAAAACTTATTTATGCATTAGATGATGATAACATCACACCAGATTCCAAGTATTGGCATCTGACAGAATTAGCTGCAAAATGTACAGCAAAACGCATGGTTCCAGACTATATCTCAGCGAAAGTGATGAGAGAACTGAAGAATGGTGAAGTATATCCTTGCATGGGATGCAGATCCTTCTTAACGGTTGAAGATTCCCAGAGAAATGCAGATGGAAGCCATAAGTTCTATGGAAGATTTAATCAGGGTGTTGTAACGATCAACTTGGTTGATGTCGCATGCAGTTCTAATGGAGATATGGATAAATTCTGGGACATCTTAGAAGAGAGACTGGAATTGTGCCACAGAGCATTAAGATGTCGCCATGAGAGATTAAAGGGAGCGGTATCTGATGTTGCGCCGATCCTTTGGCAACATGGAGCACTTGCGAGACTGAAGAAAGGCGAGAAGATCGATAAGTTATTATACGATGGATATTCCACGATTTCCCTTGGATATGCAGGACTTTATGAGATGTGTGTCCGTATGACAGGCAAGTCTCATACATCCGATGAAGGAAAAGAATTTGCATTAAAAGTTATGCAGAAATTAAATGATAAATGTAATGAATGGAAGGCAGCAGAGAACATCAGCTATTCTGTATACGGAACACCAATGGAATCAACAACTTACAAGTTTGCAAAATGCTTACAGAAACGTTTTGGTATCATTCCGGGAGTTACAGATAAGAACTACATCACAAACAGCTATCATGTTCATGTAACAGAAGAGATCGATGCATTCAGCAAACTGGCATTTGAGTCAGAATTCCAGAAATTATCTCCAGGCGGAGCGATCAGCTACATTGAAGTACCAAACATGCAGGATAATATTCCAGCCGTCTTATCCGTGATGAAATTTATTTACAATAACATCATGTATGCAGAGTTAAATACAAAGAGTGATTACTGTGAATGTTGTGGATACGACGGAGAGATTCAGATCAAAGAAGATGAATCAGGAAAACTGATCTGGGAATGTCCAAACTGTGGAAATACAGATCAGGATCATATGTTTGTTGCAAGACGTACTTGTGGATATATCGGAACACAGTTCTGGAATCAGGGACGTACACAGGAAATCAAGGATCGAGTCCTTCATTTATAAAACGCGATGACAGAGGAGATCATATGCACTACGGAGAAATTAAAAAATGTGATATTGCGAATGGACCAGGAGTCAGAGTCAGCTTATTCGTATCAGGCTGCCGAAATCATTGTCCAGGATGCTTTAATAAGGAGACATGGGACTTTTGTTATGGAAAGCCATTTACGACGGAGACAAAAGATCATATCATGGAATTGTTAAAGCCAGATTATATTGAAGGTTTTTCGCTTCTTGGAGGGGAACCATTTGAACCGGAGAATCAGGAAGAACTGGTCAGATTATTAAAAGAGATCAAAGAAAATTATCCAAAGAAGAATATCTGGTGCTATACAGGATATACGTATGACAAAGATTTGCTCGAAGGTGGTAAAGTATACACACCGTTTACGGAAGAGATGTTATCTTATATTGATACGCTGGTTGATGGACAGTTTATCGAATCCCAGAAAGATATCACATTAAAATTCCGAGGAAGTGCAAATCAAAGAATTTTAGATCTGAATGAAAAATAGACGAGAGAGATGTAGTTTTTTACACTGCATCTTTTTCTTTATCATCTGGAAGAGAAGCTCTTGACAGACTGTGCTTTATATTATAGTCTATGTATAACAAAATATCATAGATAAGTTGTAAATTTCGAAAGAGGAAAGAAGGGTTGCACAATGATACTGGAGATTGATTTCAATAGTGACGAGGCAATCTATGTACAGTTAAGAAATCAGATCATTATGGGAATCGCATGTGCAGAATTTGCTGATGGAGAATCACTTCCATCTGTCCGTCAGTTAGCACAGGTGCTTGGAGTGAACATGCACACGGTGAACAAAGCCTATGCGATCTTAAGAGAAGAAGGATACCTGAAACTAGACCGAAGAAAAGGTGCAGTCATAAGTGTTGAAACTTTGGAAAAACAGCAGGAATTAGCAAGCATTCAGGGAAATTTAAGGATGTTAGTTGCGGAAGCTGTCTGTAAAGGAGTTACAGAAGACGAGATGAACCGGTTGATTCATGATATGTACCAGAAATTAGACAGAAAGTAATAACAGGAGGAATTATGAACCGATTACCATTTACAAAATATGCCTCCAAAGCATTGAATGAAGGACGAGAGATTGCTGGATATCTTGGATTTAAAGATGTCAGCAGTATTTTTGTTCTGCTAGGACTTTATGGGGCAGACGGATCTCTTGCAAGTGAAGTGCTCAAGATGCACGGAGTGACAAGAGAATTAATAGAAGAAGCGATCAAAGAGAAGTCAAAGATGCCAAAAGACCGAAGAAGAACGGTAATGGATACTCCGAAGACAGAATACCTGTTAGAAATTGCAGGAGAACTTGCAATGAAATACGGGTGTGAAGCGATCGGATCAGAACATATCTTGATGGCGATGATCAAAGATGGAGATAATGAAGCATTCCGTTTTCTGGAAGATCATAAGATTTCATCCGAAGGAATCTATACAGATATTTTAGTTACTGCAGGAATTGATTTCAGAAGTGCGAAGAATGAATATAATGAAGCAATCTCTGATGGTGGTGATATGGAAGATGGAGCAGGAGAATATATGCTGCTTCAGTATAGTACAGATCTGACAGAGAAAGCAATGCTTGGGAAGCTTGATCCGATGATCGGACGTGAAAGTGAGATGGAACGTCTGATGCAGATCCTTTGCAGAAGGACAAAGAATAATCCATGTCTGATCGGTGATCCAGGGGTTGGTAAAACAGCGATCGTTGAAGGCCTTGCACAAAGGATCGCCGAAGGCAATATGCCAAGAATTCTTAAGAATAAGAGGATTTTGTCCTTAGACCTTACGAAAGTGATCGCTGGAACGAAATTCCGTGGAGAATTTGAAGAACGAATGAAACGTATCGTAACCGAAGCAACACAGGATGATTCTATTATTTTGTTTATCGATGAGATTCATACGATCATTGGAGCTGGAGGTTCTGAGGGAGCTATGGATGCATCTAATATCTTAAAACCAGCATTGGCAAGAGGAGATTTTCAGCTGATCGGTGCGACAACGAGTGAAGAATATACAAAATATTTTGAAAAAGATGCAGCATTAGTTCGAAGATTCCAACCAGTCAGAGTGAAAGAACCAACCGTAGAAGAAACGATCACGATCTTAAAAGGGATCAAACATCGTTTTGAAGATTATCATAGGATCCTGGTATCAGAAGATGTGGCAGAGGCAATTGCCTCTCTTTCTGATCGATATATCAGTGATCGTTTTCTGCCAGATAAAGCCATTGATCTGTTAGATGAAGCCTGTGCAAGGAAACGAATGGAACAGCTTGGAAGTCATGCAGGTTTCAAGAAAGAACGCAAGGAGATCAGGGAGATCATAGAGAAGATCGAAGCAGCGCTTTCTGATGGGGATATTACAGAAGCAAGAGAACTTAAGAAAGAGAAGAACAAACTTGAGAAATCTCTGGAACGTAAGATGAAGAGAAATCAGAAGAAGCAAAATGAGATTCCGAAATTGACAACAGAGGATGCCGCAGAAGTCGTTTCTTTATGGACACAGATTCCAGTAACACAGCTTACAAAGGGAGATATGGAACGATTAAGACATTTAGAGAAAGAACTTCACAAACATGTGATCGGGCAAGATGAAGCGGTCAATGCAGTTGCCAAAGCTGTGAAGAGAAGCAGAGTTGGTCTTAAGAGTCCAAACCGTCCGATCGGATCATTCTTATTTTTAGGGCCAACAGGAGTTGGTAAGACAGAGCTGTCAAAGACATTAGCAAAAGCTTTATTTGGAAGAGAAGAAGATCTGATCCGTGTGGATATGTCTGAATATATGGAGAAGCACAGTGTATCAAAGATCATCGGATCTCCTCCAGGATATGTTGGATTTGGAGAAGGCGGACAGCTGAGTGAACAGATTCGAAGACATCCTTACTCTGTCCTTCTTTTTGATGAGATCGAAAAAGCTCATCCTGATGTATTTAATATCCTGCTTCAGGTATTAGATGACGGACATATTACAGATTCCAATGGAAGAAAAGTCGACTTTAAGAATACTGTTATCATTATGACTTCCAATGCAGGTGCAAACCGTATCATTGCACCAAAACATTTAGGATTTTCTATGGATGATACAGATAAAGCCAAGACTCATGAACGTATGAAAAAGGGTGTTATGGAAGAAGTGAAACAGATCTTTCGCCCTGAGTTTTTAAATCGAATTGATGAGACGATCGTATTTGCCGTCCTTACAAAGGAAGAAGTTAAGAAGATCGCAAAATTGTTTACTGATGAATTGAGAGCCCGTTTATTAAGTGAACATCAGATTACATTAAAGATCACATCTGGTGCGATGGATCTGTTAGCAGATAAGGGATATGATGAGAATTATGGGGCAAGACCATTAAGAAGGATCATCCAGAATGAGATTGAAGATGTACTGGCAGATAAGATCTTAGAAGGAACCCTTACGAATGGACAGACGATGACGATTGGTAAAAAAGATAAAAAACTTACTTTTTCGGTAAAGGAAAACTAGTAAATAATACTGAAATATATTATAATATACATACGACGACCGAAACAGATATTAGGAGGAAAAGACAATGGCAGTGGTAACTGAATTATTCCGCAGCGAAGACAATGGAACACTTAGCTTTGGTGACTATACATTAGCACAGAAAGCGAAGAAAGGAGATATCCAGTTTGAAGGAGATATCTATAAGATCAAGACTTTCAAGACAATGACAAAACTGGACAAGAACGGACAGCTGATCTTTGAATCAGTTCCAGGTTCAGCAGTACATAACTTTGTTGCAACAACAGATGGAGTTGCATTTGAGATTGAATCTTCATCTGATGTCCAGGTTACTTTAGAAGTAGAAGCCGGACAGGAATATAAAGTTTTTATTGATAATACGAATGTAGGAATGATGAAAGCAAATCTTGGAGGAAAACTAACTCTGAGTGTTGAGTTAAGCGAGGGAACAGCAGCAGCTGTTCGTGTAAAGAAACAGTAGTAACATAAAGGAGCACCAATGGCAAAACAAAAGACAGTTTATTTTTGCAGCCAGTGTGGTCATGAGTCTTCCAAGTGGATGGGGCAGTGTCCTGCCTGTAAGCAGTGGAATACTTTTACAGAAGAGAAAGTTACAGAAACGAAAAAAGGAGGGGCGAAGTCTTTAAAGACTTCTGCCTCTCCTATGAATATATCCGAGGTAACCGTAGAGAATGAAGAGAGGATTCCAACAGGGATTCATGAACTAGACCGTGTGTTAGGCGGCGGGATCGTCAAAGGTTCCCTATCGCTGGTCGGAGGAGATCCGGGAATTGGGAAATCCACGTTATTATTACAGGTATGCAGGAATCTTGCGAATAGCAAACGTAAGGTTTTGTATATTTCTGGGGAAGAATCTATGCATCAGATCAAGATGAGAGCAGAGAGGATCGGAACATTTGAAGAAGAGATGCTTCTGTATTGTGAGACAGATCTTGATGCGATCACGAATGCGATCTTAAAGACGAAACCAGAATTTGCGGTGATTGATTCGATTCAGACAATGTACAGCGAGGATCTTTCCTCGGCAGCAGGCAGTGTGTCTCAGGTAAGAGAAGTGACTGCAGCGATGATGAGAGTTGCGAAAGAGAATAATATCGCAGTTTTTATCGTAGGACATGTGACCAAAGAAGGAGTGGTTGCAGGACCAAGAACACTTGAGCATATGGTAGATACGGTCCTTTATTTTGAAGGGGAAAGAGAAGCGGCATACAGAATCTTAAGAGGTGTCAAAAACCGTTTTGGATCCACGAACGAGATCGGTGTGTTTGAGATGTGTAACAATGGACTTGTAGAAGTGGAGAATCCGTCAAAGACGATGCTTAATGGAAGACCCCTTGATGCGTCAGGATCTGTTGTTGTATGTTCCATGGAAGGGACCAGACCGATCCTGATCGAGATTCAGGCATTGGTATCACCAACAAGCTTTCAGATGCCGAGAAGAACAGCGGTTGGAATTGATTATAACAGGGTGAATCTTTTGATGGCAGTGCTTGAGAAGAGAGTTGGACTGCAGCTTGGCGGCTGTGATGCGTATGTGAATTTGGCTGGAGGTATGAAACTTGGCGAACCAGCGATCGATCTTGGTATTATTATGGCAATCGCATCGAGTTATAAGAACCGGCCAATCTTAGAAGATACGATCATTTTTGGAGAAGTTGGTCTGGTAGGAGAAGTAAGAGCCGTATCAGGTGGAGAAGCAAGGATCAAAGAAGCACAGAAACTAGGATTTAAACGATGCATTCTGCCTCAGGCGAATGTAGATCAGATCAAGGTCCAGACAGACATGAGACTTGTAGGAGTTTCAAATGTCATGGAGGCATTAGATCGTATATAGAAGGATTATCTGTATTTCACAATGATACAGAAATTATATGATTGCAAGTGTATAGAAGATACATTATAATCAGAATAGAAAAAACTATATGGAGGAAGACATGGAAGAAACGATTTCTAAGAATTTTATCGAACAGATCATAGAAAAAGATATAGAAGAAGGGCATTGCAAGAAGGTAGTTACAAGATTTCCACCAGAACCAAACGGATATCTTCATATCGGACACGCAAAATCCATCTTATTAAACTATGGACTGGCTCAGGAATATGGAGGAGATTTCCATTTCCGTTTTGATGATACAAACCCAACAAAAGAGAAGGAAGAATATGTAAATTCTATTAAAGAGGACGTAGAATGGTTAGGAGCAGATTATCACGAACATATCTATTATGCTTCTAACTACTTTGACAAGATGTATGAATGTGCAGAATTCCTGATCAAGAAAGGAAAAGCATATGTCTGTGATCTGAATGCTGAACAGATCAGAGAATACCGAGGAACTTTAACAGAACCTGGAAAGAACAGTCCATATCGTGACCGTACACCGGAAGAAAACTTACAGTTATTCCGTGAGATGAAGGAAGGAAAATACCCAGATGGAAGCAAAGTTCTTCGTGCCAAGATCGATATGACATCTGGAAATATCAACATGAGGGATCCAATTCTTTATCGTATCGCAAGAATGGAACATCATAATACAGGAAACAAATGGTGTATCTATCCAATGTATGACTTTGCACATCCATTAGAGGATGCATTTGAAGGGGTGACACATTCTATCTGTACACTGGAATTCGAGGACCACAGACCATTATATGACTGGGTTGTGAATGAATGTGAATTTGAGAATCCGCCAAAACAGATTGAGTTTGCGAAGTTATATCTGACAAATGTTGTCACAGGAAAACGTTATATCAAGAAATTAGTTGAAGATGGAATCGTAGATGGGTGGGATGATCCACGTCTGGTATCATTATCAGCACTTAGAAGAAGAGGATATACACCAGAATCCATCAAGAAGTTTATGGAACTTGTCGGAGTTGCAAAGAGTCACAGCTCTGTAGATTCAGCGATGCTTGAATACTGCATCCGTGATGATCTGAAATTAAAACGTCCACGTATGGCAGCGATCTTAGATCCGATCAAGCTGGTGATCACAAACTATCCAGAAGGAGAAGGGGAACTCGTTGACGTTCCAAATAATCAGGAAAACGAAGAGATGGGAACAAGACAGGTACCATTTTCAAGAGAATTATATATCGAACGAGAAGATTTCAAGATTGAAAAGCCTAAGAAATACCGTCGTTTATATGTAGGTAATGAAGTACGTCTGATGAATGCATATTTTGTGACATGTACAGGGTACGATGTAGATGAGGACGGCAATGTAACCTGTGTATATGCGACATATGATCCAGAATCCAGAGGAGGAAACAGTCCAGATGGAAGAAAGGTTCGAGGAACGATCCATTGGGTATCTGTACCAACTGCGAAAAAAGCAGAAATTCGTCTGTATGAAAACATTGTAGATGAAGAAAAAGGTGTATATAATGAAGATGGAAGTATTAATGTGAATCCAAATTCACTGACTGTGATCAAGGAAGCATATGTAGAGCCTGAGTTAGAGAAATATGATAAGGAAGACAGTTTCCAGTTTATGAGAACAGGATATTTCTGTTTAGATTCCAAAGATTCTACAAAAGAACACATGGTATTTAATAGAATTGTAAGTTTAAAGAGTTCTTACAAACCAAATTAATCAAATTTGCCGTAACAGACAAGATGTGATGAGAGAGAAGAGAGGAAAGTTGATGAAGGTAATCGTGGTATCTCATGGAAGTTATGCAAGAGGACTTGTGGATACAGCACAGATGATCGCAGGGGAACAGGAAGACCTTGAGGCATTTGGGCTTGAACCAGAAGAATCAGTGGATACTTTGAGAGAGAAGATCAGAGAGAGTATTGAACAGACATCAGAAGGAGAAGAAGTCCTTATATTAACAGATCTGTTTTATGGAAGTCCGTTTAATACAGTAATTTCTTTAATGTCAGAATACGATCTCTACCACGTAACTGGAATCAATCTTCCGTTGATGATGGAAGTAGTTATGGGACGTTACGCGGGAAAGAGTGCACAAGAGGTGTGCAAAGATCTTCTTAAGGCAGCACCAGAGACAGTGAAAGATGTGCGTGAATTATATAAGGAGGTAGAAGAATGAAAAACATTGTATTAGCGAGAGTTGATGACAGGCTCATACATACGGAGATTTTGACATTATGGGTGCCGGAAGTCAGAGCAAACAGGATCATTATTGTAGATGATGTTGTGGCGAAGGATAAATTCCGAAGCAAAGTGATCAAAGAGATGGCGCCCCAAGGCCTTATAATTCATGTATATGGGATCGATCGTGCAACGGAGAAATTAAAAGAAGCCCCATCCTTTGATGGAGAGCGGGTGATCGTAATTGCAGAATCCCCACTGGTATTTGAAGAATTGATCAAACGAGGGATCAAGATCAATCAGCTTAATATCGGAGGTATGGGAATTCGTGGAGAACGTAAAGCAGTTGCAAGAAGAGTTGCGTGTGATACCATGGAGATGGAAGCTATTCATGAACTGATCAAAAAACATGTACATGTATATTTCCAGACAGTTCCAACAAGAAGTTCAGAAGAAGCAAAAAAATACATCAAAGAATAAGTAAAATACCAAAGAATGCAATCTCAGTTTATAGAATTTTTATAAAAAGGGGGTTGCATTTTTTTTGTCTGGTGTTATACTAATGAACATAGAGTTAGCACTCGATATAAGTGAGTGCTAACAAAAGATAAAAAGAACAATAATTCTAATATATTTAGGAGGTAATATCATTATGAAGTTAACACCATTAGGAGATAGAGTTGTATTAAAACAGCTGGAAGCAGAAACAACAACTAAGTCAGGAATCGTCCTTACAACAGCAACACAGGAAAAACCACAGGAAGCAGAAGTTGTTGCAGTTGGACCTGGAACAGAAGATGTGAAGATGGAAGTTTCTGTAGGACAGAAAGTTATTTATTCTAAATATGCAGGAACAGAAGTAAAATTAGAAGATGAAGAATTTATCATCGTAAAACAGAATGATATTTTAGCAGTTGTAGAATAGGGTTATCACATTACACAATTATTTGATTTAATCAAGAAATTAGTCGGAGGTAATTAAGATCATGGCAAAAGAGATTAAATACGGAATTGAAGCAAGAAAAGCACTGGAAGCAGGAGTTAACCAGTTAGCAGATACAGTAAGAGTTACAATCGGACCAAAAGGACGCAATGTTGTATTAGACAAATCTTTTGGTGCACCGCTGATCACAAATGACGGTGTAACGATCGCAAAAGAAATCGAATTAGAAGACCCATTTGAGAATATGGGAGCTCAGGTAGTCAAAGAAGTAGCAACTAAGACAAATGATGTTGCTGGAGATGGTACAACAACAGCTACAGTTCTTGCACAGGCAATGATCAACGAAGGAATGAAGAACTTAGCAGCAGGAGCAAATCCAATCATCCTTCGTAAAGGAATGAAGAAAGCGACAGAAGCAGCTGTTGAAGCAATTGCTGAGATGAGCAGCAAGGTTACAGGAAGAGATCAGATCGCGAAAGTAGCAGCAATCTCTGCAGCAGACGAAGAAGTTGGAGAATTAGTAGCAGATGCTATGGAAAAGGTATCTAACGACGGAGTTATCACGATCGAAGAATCTAAAACAATGAAAACAGAATTAGATTTAGTAGAAGGAATGCAGTTTGATCGTGGATATTTATCAGCATATTTCTCAACAGATATGGAAAAAATGGTTGCTGAATTAGATGATCCATATATCCTGATCACAGACAAGAAGATCACTAACATTCAGGAAATTCTTCCATTATTAGAGCAGATCGTACAGAGTGGTAAGAAATTACTGATCATTGCTGAAGATATCGAAGGTGAAGCATTAACAACACTGATCGTTAACAAATTACGTGGAACATTCTCTGTATGTGCAGTGAAAGCACCTGGATATGGAGACAGAAGAAAAGCAATGCTTGAAGATATCGCTATCTTAACAGGTGGTACAGTGATCTCTGAAGAAGTTGGTCTAGAATTAAAAGACGCAACATTAGATCAGTTAGGACGTGCAAAATCTGTCAAAGTTGAAAAAGAAAACACAGTCATCGTAGACGGTGAAGGAGATAAAGATGCAATCCAGGCACGTCTTGGACAGATCAAAGCACAGATCGAAGAAACAACATCTGAATTCGACAAAGAAAAATTACAGGAAAGATTAGCTAAATTATCTGGTGGAGTTGCAGTGATCCGTGTTGGAGCAGCAACAGAAACAGAGATGAAAGAAAGCAAATTACGTCTGGAAGATGCCTTAGCAGCAACAAAAGCAGCAGTAGAAGAAGGAATCATCTTCGGTGGAGGATCTGCTTATATCCATGCATCTAAGAAAGCAGCTGAGAATGTAGCAGACTTAGAAGGAGACGAAAAGACAGGAGCAAACATCATCCTCAAAGCATTAGAAGCACCATTATTCCAGATCGCAGTCAATGCAGGTCTTGAAGGAGCTGTGATCGTCAATAAAGTAAAAGAAGCAGAAATCGGAAAAGGATTCGATGCATTACATGGAGAATACGTAGACATGGTAGAAAAAGGAATCATCGATCCAGCCAAAGTAACAAGAAGCGCATTACAGAATGCAACATCCGTAGCTTCTACATTATTAACAACAGAATCAGTTGTTGCGAATATCAAAGAAGAAGCACCAGCAATGCCAGCAGGAGCACCAGCCGGAATGGGAATGATGTAGGCATTGAACACTGGAATTGAACACTTAGTGAAAACAAGCTGACAAGCGAAGTTTGAACTTAGTGAGAAAGCCCATCCCGAACCTTAGCGAATCCGAGCCACAGGCGAAAGATGAGCTTAGTTGAGGGATGTTACCTTGTGGAGCGAAGCAACTCAAAGATTAAATATAAAAAACATCTCAGAATTCGAAAGAATTTTGAGGTGTTTTTTTCGATTAGAGAAAAATCCTATAAATCAAAAAACAGCCTGAGAAAATACGGTATGGTCAAATGACCATGTAGTTGGAAAAATGCTTGACAAAGCAGATTGATTGTATTATTATGAATACAACAAGAACAGAATCACGTCACAAGGTGCATATGCACAAATGGAGGTATAAACTATGCTGACAGATATGGGAACGATTTTAAGACAGGCGAAGAAAGAAGGATATGGAGTTGCCGCTCCGAACGCATGGAGTTTAAATACGGTAAAGAGTATTTTCGAAGCAGCAAGCGAACTAAAAGCTCCGATCATCATTGATGGTGCGGGAATTCATCAGATCGAAGAAGTATCCGATGCCGTTCATTTTTATGAAAAGAAATTTCCAGAAGTAACAGCAGCATTAAACTTAGACCATGGAGGACCATTTGAAGAGATCATCCAGGCAATTCGCTTTGGATATACATCTGTCATGGTAGACCGTTCTACATTGGCATTTGAAGAGAATGTCAAAGAAGTTGCAGAGATTGTAAAGATTGCTCATGCAGTCGGAGTTTCTGTAGAAGCAGAACTTGGACATGTTGGACAGGGATTTGAATATGAACAGACCAGAGATTCCGGTCTTACAAGGAAAGAAGAAGCAATCGATTTTGTAAAACAGGCAAATGTAGATGCGTTGGCAGTATCTGTCGGAACATCTCACGGAACTTACCATGGAACTCCAAAACTGGAATTTGAACTACTAGCAGACTTGCATCAGATGGTCGAAGTGCCATTAGTTCTTCATGGAGGATCAGGAACCGGAGATGATAACCTGAAGAAAGCAGTACAGACAGGAATTCAGAAAGTTAATTTGTGCACAGACTTAAGTAATGCAGGGTTAGAAACATTAAAAGGATACTTACAGATTGACTATGATCATATGAAGAAAGATGGGAGTCTTGGAGAATTTGGAAATAAAACAGCGAATATGTTTGATCTTTCTAATGAGATGAGGATAGGATACAAAGAAGCATTAAAACACTACATCACACTATTCGGCAGTGTAAACAAAGCGTAGCAATGGAGTAGTCTAGTACGGTACATCAATATATGAAAAATAAAGATAAGAAGGATGAATTTTGAAAGAAAGTGCAGTGTCATGGGAAGGAAAATGAAGTTTGGGTGTTTGGTAAAAAAGGGTGTTGCAGAGGTCAGAGAACGTGATCTTCCAGAAGTAGGGCCATATGATGTATTACTTCATATGAAAGTATGTAATATCTGCACGACAGATTATGGACAGTGGTTAGGATTACGAGAACATCAGGGATATCCTATGGCAGGAGGACATGAAGCAGCAGGGATCGTTGAACAGGTTGGAGAAAAAGTAACAGATCTCAAAGTAGGAGATATGGTAGCAACTGGATACGAAGGATGCGGACATTGTCCTGCTTGTCGTGAAGGACATATCGATCAGTGTGAAGAAATTCGCAATGATACAGAAGATGGATATAAATGGGGATTCTTTGGTTTTTCAAATTATTGTGTAAAGAATTCAAGTGGAGTTTATAAAGTGGCGAATGACCTAAATCCATCGGAAGCAGGATTTATGGAACCACTTGCAACAGTCATTCATGGAGCAAAGAAATTAAGATTAAAGCCATTTGAAACAGTTGTAGTCATTGGTGCAGGAACTATGGGATTAATTAACGCCCAGACAGCGAAAGCTTACGGATGTCGTGTGATCGTATCAGAGATGATTCCTAAGAAGATTGAGACAGCCAAAGAGATGGGATTTGAAGTGATAGACTGTAATGAAAGTGATCCTGTAGAAAAGGTAAAAGAGTTAACGGAAGGAATTGGAGCAGATGCTGTGATCGTAGCTGTTGGAGCAACCAGTGCCAACAGTCAGGGACTTGAGATGTTAAAACAAAATGATGGAAGAATGTTATTATTTGCGGCAGGATATCCAGTTCCAGAGTTGAAAGTTGACTCAAATATGTTACACTATAGAAAGATGGAACTGATCGGGACATTCGGGGCAGATCATGAAGACTTCAAAGAAGCTGCCAAAGCATTAAGTACCAAGGTTGTGGATGTGTCTAAATTGGTAGAAGAGAAGAAATTTCCACTAAGCAGACTGCAGGAAGCTTATGAAGAGGCAAGCAAACCTGGAATGTACAGGGTAAGTGTCATGTTAGACGAAGAATAAATGAAACGCTAAAAACAGGAGGTAGCCATGAACAATTTTACGTATTCTATTCCAACAAAGATTCATTTTGGAAAAGGACAGATTTCTCATCTTAGTGAACTTTCAGAGAGCGGTAACAAAGTTTTACTATGTTATGGCGGTGGAAGTATCAAAAAAGCAGGAATTTATGACGAAGCAGTCAAGATTTTAAAAGAAGAAGATATGGAACTCTTTGAATTATCAGGAATCGCACCAAATCCAAAGATTGAATCTGTTAGAGAAGGTGTAAAACTTTGTAAAGAAAACAGCATCGATATGGTACTTGCTATTGGAGGAGGATCTGTCATTGACTGTGCAAAGGTTGTAGCGGCAGGAGCTTGCTATGATGGGGATCCATGGGATCTGGTTATTACACCAAGATGGATCAAGAAAGCATTGCCAATTTACAGTGTCCTGACATTATCAGCCACAGGATCAGAGATGGATAAATTTGCGGTTATCTCCGATATGTCAAAGAATGAGAAATGGGGAACTGCAAGTGATCATATGAAACCAAAGATGTCAATCCTTGATCCGGAATATACCTATTCTGTATCAAAAAAACAGACAGCGGCCGGAACAGCAGATATCATCAGTCATATTTGCGAGAATTACTTTACCAATGTGAAGAATGCAGACGTTCAAGCAAGATTTGCGGAAGGACTGTTAAAGAACTGTTATAAATATGGTCCTGTTGCTTTAGAAGAACCAGACAATTATGATGCAAGAGCTAATCTGATGTGGACAGCAAGTATGGCAATTAACGGAATGATCCAATATGGAGCTGAAGTCGCATGGTGTGTACATCCAATGGAACATGAATTAAGCGCATTCTACGATATCACACATGGAGAAGGATTAGCGATCTTAACACCTCACTGGATGGATTTTGCACTGAATGATGATACAGCATATAAATTTGCAGACTATGCAAGAAATGTCTGGGATGTTGTAAATGACGATGACATGGCAGCAGCCAAAGAAGGAATTGCATGTACGAGAGAGTACTTTAAGAAGATGGGACTTCCACAGACGTTAACAGATGTTGGAATTGATAAAGAATATTTTGACATTATGGCACAGAAAGCGGCCGATGGATGCAAGGGATCTTTTGTACCATTGAGTAAAGAAGATATTGTAAGTATTTACGAAGCAGCTTTATAATAATGTAGAAAGTAAGCAGCATGGCAGCAAAGAAAGCAGTTATGCTGCTTTTTACATAAAAAACAACAAAATATAAAATAAAATTTTATTAAATATCGCAATGCGAAATAAAATTTTATTGCCGATAAAAAATAAATAAAAAAATACTTTCTTATTGTGCAGATTCCATGTATAATAAAAAGAAGATATTTTAAGAAAGAGGTGTACGTGGTGTATAAGATTGTCAAGAAGCAGACACTCAACCAGGCAGTTGAGTTAATGGAGATTCATGCTCCTTATGTGGCAAGAAAATGTGAACCGGGACAGTTCATCATTATCCGAGTAGATGAAGATGGAGAAAGGGTTCCTTTAACGATCGCAGATTATGATCGTGAGAAAGAGACAGTAACGATCATTTATCAGGTTGTAGGATATACAACAGAATTGTTAAGCAAGAAAGCAGAAGGAGATTATGTACAGGATTTCGTGGGACCATTAGGTCAGCCAGCTCCTTTGCACAAGTGTGACCGTGTCATCGGTGTAGCCGGTGGTGTAGGTGCAGCCCCATTATATCCACAGCTTCGTAAGTTAGCGAAGATGGGAGTACCAGTTGATGTGATCATTGGTGGTAAGAGTGCAGAATTTGTTATTCTTAAGGAATTATTCAAAGAATTCTGCGATAATGTATATATTGCAACAGATGACGGAAGTCTTGGAACCAAAGGTTTCGTTACAACAGTATTAGAAGACCAGATCAAAGCTGGAGTAAAATACGATGAAGTTATCGCAATCGGGCCACTTATCATGATGAAGAATGTGGTTAAGATCACAAAAGAATATGACATCCCAACTATGGTATCTTTAAATCCGATCATGATCGACGGAACAGGAATGTGCGGTGGATGCCGTGTCAACATCGGTGGAGAAACAAAATTCGCATGTGTTGACGGACCAGATTTTGATGGATTTAAAGTAAACTTTGACGAATGTATGCAACGTCAGGGTATGTTCAGAGAAGAAGAACATGAATGTAGAATTGGAAGGGGGATGTAAACGATGGCAAATATGAGTCTTAAGAAGGTAGCTATGCCAGAACAGGACCCAAATGTCCGTAATAAGAACCTTGAAGAAGTTGCTCTTGGATATACAAAAGAGATGGCAATGGAAGAAGCAGCTCGTTGCTTAAACTGTAAGAATAAACCTTGTGTTGGAGGATGTCCGGTTAACGTACCAATTCCAGCATTTATCGAGAAAGTAGCAGCAGGAGATTTTGAAGGTGCATACGAAGTGATCACAACAGAGAATGCATTACCTGCAATCTGCGGACGAGTATGTCCACAGGAGAACCAGTGTGAAGGAAAATGTGTCCGTGGTATCAAGGGAGAGCCTGTTGGTATTGGACGTATGGAACGTTTTGTCGCAGACTGGCATATGGCAAACGCCAAAGAAACAGAAGTTAATATTGAGAAGAACGGAATGAAAGTAGCAGTTGTCGGATGTGGACCTGCTGGTATCACATGTGCCGGAGAACTGATCAAGAAAGGTTATGATGTAACAGTCTTTGAAGCATTACATAAACCAGGTGGAGTATTAAGTTATGGTATTCCAGAATTCCGTCTGCCAAAAGATCTGGTAGCAAAAGAAATCGAAAGCGTTCAGAAGTTAGGTGTAGATATTGAAACAAACGTTATCGTTGGACGTTCTATCACAATTGATGAATTAATGGAAGATGGATACAAAGCAGTCTTCGTAGGAAGTGGAGCAGGACTTCCAAGATTTTTAAATATTCCTGGAGAAAACCACTTAGGAGTATATTCTGCAAATGAATTCTTGACTCGTGTAAACTTAATGAAGGGATACAAATTCCCAGAGTGCCCAACTCCAGTCAAAGTTGGTAAGAAAGTAGCAGTCGTAGGTGCTGGTAACGTAGCAATGGATGCTGCCAGAACAGCAAAACGATTAGGTGCAGAAGAAGTTTATATCGTATATCGCCGTAGCGAGGAAGAAGCACCAGCACGTTTAGAAGAATTACATCACGCAAAAGAAGAAGGAATTATCTTCAAATTCTTAAATAACCCAGCTGCGATCAAAGCAGATGAAAACGGATGGGTAAGCAGCATGGAGATCATTAAACAGGAACTGGGTGAACCAGATGCATCTGGAAGACGTTCTCCACAGCCAATCGAAGGATCTAACTATGATCTTGATGTTGATACAGTCATCATTGCGATCGGACAGAGCCCTAACCCACTGATCCGTCACACAACACCAGGACTTGACACTCAGAAGTGGGGTGGAATCATTGTCAACGAAGAGACAATGGAGACAAGCAAAGATGGTGTATACGCAGGTGGAGATACAGTAACTGGAGCAGCAACAGTTATCCTTGCCATGGGAGCAGGAAAGAAAGCAGCAGCAGCAATCGATCAGAAATTACAGGGTAAATAAAAGGAGGATTCCAAATGGGAAAAGCAATATTTCAGACTGAGATTATCGAACTGGGAGAACAGGTAGATGCTTTTTTTGAGGAAGGTATGTTTGTATTATTCGGAGACAATGTACCAGATACATTAAAAGATTTCTGTCATTTCATTGATCAGAAGAAGGTAGACGGAACAATCAAAAAAGGAGATAAACTGGTTGTGGATCAGAAAGAATATCTCATCACTGCCGTAGGAGATATTGCCCAGTCTAATTTGGAGACACTGGGACATTTAACCGTTGTCTTCAGTGGAGCGAAAGAAGCAGGTCTTCCTGGAAGTATTTGTGTTGAGGCAAAACCAATGCCAAAACTTGCGATCGGAAGTAAACTTTCTATCGTAGAAGAGTAGAAATTACAAGAGATATCATGCAGATTGATATCAAGATCATAGAAAAGGAGTTATTGTGAAAGCAGTAATTCCTTTTCTTGTACTTAAAAAGACAGAAGTATGGATTATTATATTTAGAATATTCAGAAAATTTTATACATGTACAGAAAATAATCCATACGTTTTAAAAAAAGTATAAAATAATCTGTTGACATCAAAGAAACTATTTGTTAACATATCTAACAATACAAATCAGATATTAAAATACAAGAAAGCGAGGAAAACAAGAAAATGGGTAAGTTAATTGGTGAAGGAATTACATTTGATGATGTTTTATTAGTACCAGCATTTTCAGAAGTGATTGCGAATGATGTGGATACACGTACACGATTGACAAACAAGATTCAGTTAAATATTCCACTGATGAGTGCCAGCATGGATACTGTTACAGAACACCGCATGGCAATCGCAATGGCAAGACAGGGTGGAATTGGTATTATACATAAGAACATGTCAATTGAAGAACAGGCAGAAGAAGTGGATAAGGTAAAACGTTCTGAAAACGGAGTTATCACAGATCCATTTTCATTATCACCAGAACATACCATTCAGGATGCTGACGACTTAATGGCGAAGTATCGTATTTCCGGTGTACCAATTACAGAAGGTACAAAGCTTGTTGGTATTATCACAAACCGTGACTTAAAGTTCGAGACAGATTTCTCTAAGAAGATTAAAGAATCTATGACTTCTGAAGGACTAGTAACAGCTAAAGAAGGAATTACATTAGAAGAAGCAAAACAGATTTTAGGAAAAGCAAGAAAAGAAAAATTACCAATCGTTGATGATGACTTTAATTTAAAAGGATTGATCACGATCAAAGATATTGAGAAACAGATCAAATATCCAAATGCAGCGAAAGATGATCAGGGAAGATTATTATGTGGAGCTGGTGTTGGTATCACAGCAGACGTTTTAGATCGTGTGCAGGCATTAGTGAATGCTCATGTTGACGTTATCGTTGTTGACTCAGCACATGGACATTCTGCAAACGTATTAAGAGTCGTAAGAATGGTCAAAGACAAATTCCCAGATCTTCAGGTGATCGCAGGTAACGTTGCAACAGGAGCAGGAGCAAAAGCACTGATCGAAGCAGGAGCTGACTGTGTGAAGATCGGTATCGGACCTGGATCTATCTGTACAACTCGTGTCGTAGCTGGTATCGGTGTACCACAGATCACAGCGATCATGAGTGCATATGAAGAAGCTAAGAAAGCAGGAATTCCAATTATTGCTGATGGTGGTATCAAATATTCAGGAGAACTTACAAAAGCGATCGCAGCTGGAGCTGATGTATGTATGTTAGGAAGTATGCTTGCAGGATGTGACGAAAGCCCTGGAGACTTTGAATTATACCAGGGAAGAAAATACAAAGTATATCGTGGAATGGGATCCTTAGCAGCTATGGAGAATGGTAGTAAAGACCGTTACTTCCAGACAAACGCTAAGAAGTTAGTTCCAGAAGGTGTCGAAGGACGTGTTGCATATAAAGGAACTGTTGAAGACACAATCTTCCAGATGATGGGTGGTCTTCGTTCTGGAATGGGATATTGTGGAGCAAAAGATATCAAGACATTACAGGAGACAGGAGAATTTGTTAAGATTTCTGCTGCATCCTTAAAAGAAAGTCATCCACATGACATCCATATTACAAAAGAAGCACCAAACTACAGTGTAGAATAAGAGATCAAGAATATACAGAAGCCAGAGTACATAAGAAGATGTATTCTGGTTTCTTTTTGTTGTGTGAAAAAAGTTCATAATCCGATACATTAATTGACAATTATCAATAAAAGTGATTGACTTCTTTAAGAAACAGGAATATCATTAAATTACTTTGGTCATCAAAAGAGACAAATAAGGAATAAGAAAAGAAATATGAGAAAGGTAAGAAAATGATCTCAAAATTCAGCGTAAAGAAACCGTATACAGTCATTGTAGCGGTTGTACTAGTTATCATTTTAGGAATCGTGTCATTTACAAAGATGACAACAGACTTGCTTCCAAGTATGGAACTGCCATATGCAATCGTTATGACGACATATCAGGGAGCATCTCCGGAGACTGTGGAAACGACAGTTACAAAACCAGTGGAACAATCAATGGCAACGATTTCAAATATCAAAGAAGTTAATTCAATTTCCAGTGAGAATATGTCAATGGTCATTTTGGAATTTGAAGGTGACACGGATATGAATGCAGTATCTCTTGATATGAGAGAGAAGCTTGACATGATCAAAGGCTACTGGCCAGACGAAGTAGGCAATCCAACGATCGTGAAATTAAATCCAGATATGATGCCGGTTATGGTAACAGCTATGGATTCTGATAAGTTAAGTAATACGGAATTATCAGAGTTGATCAATGATAAGATTGCACCATCTTTAGAAGCTGTTGACGGAGTCGCATCTGTAAGTAGTACAGGACTTGTAACAGAACAGATCAATGCGATCATCAGCGAGAAGAAGATCGATAAATTAAATGAGAAGATCGAGAAGGCATTGAATGGTCAGTTTGATGAAGCTCAAAATAAGATTGATCAGGCAAGAGCCCAGATGGAATCTGGAAAGAACACATTAGATGCACAGAGAACAAAGGCTAATACTCAGCTTGCGAAAGCTCAGACTGCACTTACGGATGGACAGTTAAGTCTTGCTCAGAAAGAGGTGCAGGTAACGAGTTCAATCACGAATTTGAAGGTGCAGAAACAATCGTTGCAGACATCCCTCAAGACATTAAAAACACAGATCGCCAAGATGGAAGAACAGGCAAAACAAGTTCCGGATGCAGCAACAAAGATGCAGCTTGCGGCTCAGATCGAAGAACTGAAAAAGCAGGAGACAACAGCAAAAAGTTCGATCAAAGCATTGGATAAGAATTTAAAAACATTAAACAATGCATTAAAACAGATCAAAAAAGGAAAGAAAACGATCAATTCTAAACTGACACAGTTTAATGTACAATCAGCAACGGCAACCCAGAAGATGAATGATGGGGAGATCAAACTGGCACAGGGAGAAGCACAGTTGAATTCCAGCCAGCAGCAACTTGATTCCAGTAAAGAGCAGGCAAAAGAAGCTGCAAATATTAAGAATAAGCTGACAGTTGCGAATGTCAAAGCACTGTTAACAGCACAGAACTTTGAGATGCCGGCAGGATATATCAGTGAAGGGAATACACAGTATCTGGTACGTGTTGGAGATAAGGTGACGAATCAAAAAGATCTTGCCAATATGGAATTATTAGATCTTGGAATCAAAGGAATCCCACCGGTCAAACTTTGTGATGTAGCAGACGTAGCGATTGTAGATAACTCAGCAGATACATATTGTCGTGTGAATGGAAATAACGGTGTTGTATTAACAGTCCAGAAACAGAATAATTATTCTACAGCTGATGTAGCAGACAAAGTTGCAGTGAAGATGAAGACACTTACCAAAGAAAATAAAGGATTCCATTATGTTAATATTATGGATCAGGGTGTATACATTGATATGGTGACAGGTTCTGTCATCCAGAATCTGTTAATGGGAGCAATCCTTGCAGTCTTTATCCTATTATTATTTTTGAAAGACGTCAGACCGACGATCGTTATTGCATGCTCCATTCCATTAAGTGTCATTTTTGCGGTGGTGTTGATGTACTTTACAGGAATTACGCTAAATGTAATCTCCTTGTCGGGACTCGCACTTGGAGTGGGAATGCTTGTGGACAACTCGATCGTAGTTATTGAGAATATCTATCGATTAAGAAAAGAAGGAGTTCCAGTTAAAGAAGCAGCGATCACAGGAGCAAGAGGGGTTGCAGGAGCGATCACATCTTCGACACTAACAACAATTTCTGTATTCCTGCCGATCGTATTCACGACAGGGCTTACAAAACAGCTCTTTGTGGATATGGGACTAACCATCGGTTACTCTCTGGTAGCCAGCCTGATCGTAGCGGTGACATTTGTGCCAATGATGTCAGCTGGAGTACTCAACAAAGTCACACAAAAAGATAGTAAAGTGATCAATAAACTGCAGATATTATACCGTAAAGTTATGACACGGTTGTTAAATCATAAGATTATTGTGGTAGCTGTAACACTTGCACTGTTTGTGGGAAGTATTTTTGGAGCAATGAATATTGGAAGCTCTTTAATGCCAAGCATGGACAGCACACAGATGACGATGACGATCAAAATGCCAAAGGGATCTTCAATGGAAGAAACAGCATCAATGACAGATACAGTAATGAAGAAAGTAAAAGAGATCAAAGATGTTGATAGTGTAGCAGGAATGATATCCTCTGGCTCTTCCGGAATCTCTTCAATGACATCAGGAGGATCTTCAAATGAAGACCAATCCAGTATGTATGTTTTATTAAAAGAAAAGAAGAAACATACAAACAAAGAGATCAAGAAAGAAATCCTAAAGAAAACAAAGAAATTTGATTGTGAGGTTGAAGTGCAGGAATCCAGTATGGATATGAGTGCACTTGGTGGAAGCGGTATTTCCGTACAGATCAAAGGAAATGATTTAAATAAACTAAGATCTATTGGAAAAGATATTGCCCAGATTGTAGAGGATACGAAAGGAACACAGAACATCTCGAATGGAAGTGAAGAGACAACACCAGATCTTTATGTTGTGGTAGACAAGAAAAAGGCAGTAAAAAATGGTTTAACAGTTGCAACGATCTATCAACAGTTAAGTGAGAAATTAAAAGATGCCAGTGAAGCAACAACGATCACGATCAATGAAAAAGAGTATAGTGTCAATGTTGGAAATAGTGCAAAGAATACATTGACAAGAGATGATCTTAAGAAAGTGAAACTTACAGGAACAGTAAGTGGAAAAGAAAAAGAAGTTACATTGGATCAGGTAGCGAACTTCAGAAATAGTGACAGTTTATCTTCTATTAATAGAAACCAGCAGGAAAGAACATTGAGTGTAACATCAGAGATCAAAGATGGCTACAATGTAGGAAAAGTCAGCAGCGCTGTACAAAAGAAGATTAAGAAATACAATGCACCAAAAGGATACAGTATTACAATGAAAGGTGAGATGGAATCCATTCAGGAAACAACAGGACAGATTGGCCTGATGTTATTGCTGGCAGTAGCATTTATGTATTTGATCATGGTAGCACAGTTCCAGTCACTGAAATCGCCATTTATCATTTTATTTACGATTCCAATGGCATTTACAGGAGGATTCTTAGGACTGCTGATCACTGGAAAAGACTTAAGTGCGATCGCAATGATCGGATTTGTTATGCTTGCAGGTATCATTGTAAATAATGGTATCGTGCTAGTAGATACGATCAATCAGTTAAGAGAATCGGGATACGAATTTGAAGAAGCAATCCTGACAGCAGGTACGATGCGTGTACGCCCGATCTTGATGACAGCCCTTACAACGATCCTTGGATTATCTACAATGGCGATTGGTTTAGGGCAAGGTGCCGAGATGATGCAGCCGATGGCAATCGTTACGATCGGTGGTTTGATTTATGGAACTTTACTAACATTATTAGTGGTTCCATGTATTTATGGACTCTTCAATAGAAGAAAAAAGAAAGCAGAGTAAATCTTACAAAACTATTAAATATGACCGCTTTCCTTTACTTTTAAAAAGAGAAAAGATATAATAGTACAAGAATCATGTCAGAATTGACATGATTCTTTGATATATGGAAGAACCATAAGAGAGAAAAGAAAGAGGATAGATCATTGGAAGGAGCAGACATATGAATCAGAAAAAAGATTATGTTCTGAGATGGATTCCGAAGTATTCTATCATTCCGCTGATCACAGCGTTAGTACTGAATACGTTGGTTTACAGTGGAACAATGGTGCTTTGTAAAGGATTATATCATCATGATTTTACAACAGCATTTGACCGGATGGTACCGGTGATCCCAGAATTTACAAGTATTTATTTGATATGTTATGTGTTTTGGGTTGTGAACTACATTATGACTGCGAGAATCAGTAGAGAACATATGTATAGATTTTTGACAGCAGATTATCTGTCAAGGATCGTATGTGGGATTTTCTTTGTCTTTTTGCCAACAACGCTGGTAAGACCAGAGATCACAGGAATAGGATTTTGGGATCAGGCATTACGATTTGTGTATTCGATCGATCAATCGGCAAACTTATTTCCATCGATTCACTGTTTGGTAAGCTGGTTTTGTTATATTGGAATCAGGCATCAGAAGAAGATTCCAGTGTGGTATCAGAGATTTTCACTTGTTTTTGCAATTTTAGTCTGTATTTCCACGCAGGTAACCAAGCAGCATTATATCATAGATGTGTTTGGCGGGATCATTTTAAGTGAAGTTTGTTATCTGATCGGAAGAAAGACCAATTTGTATCAAGGACTCTGGAAGGTGTTTGAGAAGATCAACCAACGAGTTGGTTTAGAGAGAAAATCTGTGAAATACAAAGGAAAATTATCGGAGATCAAAGGGTAGGAAAGATGAAGAATAAGAAAAAAGTCATCGGTAATACAGTCTTTTTCTTTGCATTATTTGGATTGACTGCATATGCCGTATTGAAAGGAAAGGAACTTTCTGAGCTGGCGGAAGTTCTAAAATCAGTAAAACCTGCATATTATATTGCGGGATTGGTTATGATCGTTGTGTTTGTGTGCTGCGAGTCGTATATTATTTATCGCATGCTACGGCTGCTTCATTACAATGATGTGCCGAAGAGAAATTGCGTCAAATATTCGTTTGTAGGTTTCTTTTTCAGTTGTATTACACCGTCTGCAACTGGCGGACAGCCAATGCAGCTTTACTACATGAACCGCGATAAAGTTGACATATCCGTGGGAACCGTCATTTTGATGATCGTTACCATTTTATATAAATTTGTTCTGGTATTTTTAGGAGCACTGATCTTTTTATTCCGTCATTTTCTTGTGGCAGAATATATTGGGAAGGCAGCATTCTTCTTTTACCTTGGAATGGCATTGAATGTGTTTTGTGTTGCGTTCATGCTGATTCTTGTATTTGAGCCAACGTTAGCATCCAAAATCGTGCTGTGGCTGTTTCAGAAATTAGAAAAGTTCCATATTTTAAAGAAAAAAGAAGAACGTCTTGAAAAACTTCAGAATTCTATGATCGAGTATCATAAAGCAGCAGCAATCATTCAAGGACATCGGATTTTTATTTTTCGGATGTTCGTTGTCACATTGATTCAGAGACTGATCCATTTTTCAATTACATATCTTGTATACAGAGCAATGGGACTTTCTGCATTAGGATTTATTGATGTAGTTGCTTTACAGAGTGTTATTTCAATTTCTGTGGATATGCTTCCGTTGCCAGGCGGAATGGGAATCAGTGAAGGCTTATTTTTAAATATCTTTAAGAAGATTTTTGTTGGCGGATTATTATATCCGGCAATGCTGTTAAGCCGAGGAATCAGTTATTATGCACTGGTATTGATCAGTGCAGTGATGACAGGAGTCGCACATGTTACGATAAAGCGTAAAGAATAGAGGGAAAAAGGTATGATAGGATTTTATAATGCATCTGTAATACTGACATATTTAGGAGTTGTCAGTGCAGTATTTGGAATGTCACAGGCATTCAATGGAAACTTTAAGATCGCAATTTTATGTTTGATGATCTCAGGATTAACAGATATGTATGATGGAACGATCGCAAAGATGATAAAGAGAAGCGAAGACGCCAAGAAGTTTGGAATCGAGATTGATTCTTTATGTGATCTTGTCTGTTTTGGAGTGTATCCGGTTGTGATCGGTTACTGCCTTGGAATGGACCAATGGTATGCAAGGATCATTTATATGTGTTATGTTTTAGGCGGAGTTATTCGTCTGGCATATTTTAATGTTACAGAAGAACAGCGTCAGGCACACAGCAGTTCCAGAAGAAAACATTATCAGGGACTGCCAATTACATCGGTTGCACTGATCATTCCGATCGTATATCAGCTTCGAAGATTCTTTCCAGAAGAATTTCCATACATATATGTTGCAATGTTAGCAGTGATCGCTTTCTTATTTGTATTTGATTTTAAAGTCTTTAAACCAGATAAGAAATGTATGCTTGCATTTGTAGTTATTGGAGCATTGATCGCAGTAAAGATGTTCTTACTGTAAGATGATAGGAGAATCGTAGATGAGATATGCCGATAGAGATGGGAATATTTACGAAGAAGAGAATGGGCAAGATCGTTTGCTTCATTGGATGTATACAACTATGGCAGGACGAGCCAGTCTAAAAATATTAATCAGACCTTGGGTATCCAAACTAGGGGGAGCTTTCTTAAGTTCTCCCATCTCCAAATGTCTGATCAAAGGATTTGTCAAGAATAATCATATTGATATGAGTGAATATGAGAAGAAAAATTACAAATCTTATAATGAATTCTTCTCAAGAAAGATCAAAGAAGGAAAACGTCCATTTCCGGAAGATAAAACAATCTTAGGAAGTCCTTGCGACTGTAAAGTAAGTGTGTATCCGATCGAAGAGAAGACATCTTTTGTTGTAAAGGATACAAGATATACGTTGGATTCATTGATCAGAAACCGCAAGATCGCAAGACATTTTCAGGGCGGTTATGCCGTGATCTTACGCCTGACAGTAGATGATTATCATAGATACTGCTATTTTGATGATGGAATTAAGAGTGAGAATCATAGGATTGATGGAGTTTATCATACCGTCAATCCGATCGCAAATGATCATGTGAAAATCTATAAAGAGAATACCAGAGAATATACATTGATGAAGACAAAACATTTTGGAGATGCACTCCAGATGGAAGTTGGAGCATTGATGGTTGGAAAGATTGTTAATCACGATGGAGCCGGATCTATGAGGCGCGGGATTGAGAAAGGATATTTTCAGTTTGGAGGTTCAACGATCATTTTATTATTAGAAAAGGATAAGGTTGAGATCAGAGAAGAACTGTTAGAACGTACCAAGAACCAGTGTGAGACAAAGATCAGGCAGGGTGAGATGATCGGGAAAGCATTGGTATGACCTTAAAATAAATATTGACAGAGTGGTCATATATGGCTATACTAAGTTCATAAGTTGAAGGAGCAACGAATTTTCGTTGCTCCTTTTTTGCATTTTAGAAATGAAAATAAGATCAGAGAGGAGAGATAGTATATGTTAAGTAAAATCATATCTGATGTGGATGCTTTTGTATGGGGACCAGTGATGCTGGTGCTTCTCGTGGGAACAGGAATCCTTTTAACAATTCGATGCAATTTCCTAACCTGGAGAAACCTTCATTGGGCGATTAAAAAGACATTAAGTAAAGAATCCAGAACAAAAAACAGAGGAGAGGGTGATGTATCACCATTTTCAGCATTGACAACAGCACTGGCGGCAACGATCGGAACTGGAAATATCGTAGGAGTAGCGACAGCAATGGTTTCAGGAGGTGCTGGAGCATTGGTATGGATGTGGATTTCTGCATGTTTTGGATTATCATCTAAATTTTCAGAATGTATGTTGGCAATCAAATACAGAGAAGTCAATGAAAAGGGCGAGATGTCCGGTGGACCAATGTATACAATGAAAAAGGCACTCAAGAACAAAAAGCTTGGAGCCGCACTTGGATGGCTGTTTGCATTATTTGCCGTGATCGCATCCTTTGGAATTGGAAATATGACACAGGGAAATTCAATTTCAACAGCAGTTCATGAGACATTTGGAGTATCGGTTAGTACTGTTGGAGCAGTGATCACTATTTTAGCCTTACTGATCATCATCGGTGGAATAAAAACGATATCAAAAGTATCTTCTGTCGTAGTTCCAGTGATGGCAATCTTTTATGTGATCGCAGGAGTCATCGTCATTCTTGGGAATATCAGTAATCTTCCAGCAGGACTTTCTATGATCTTTCATATGGCATTTAGTGTGAAAGCGGTAGGAGGAGCTCTTTGTGGAAATATCGTCGCATCTATGATGAATGCAGCACGTTACGGAGTTGCCAGAGGATGTTTTTCAAATGAAGCTGGAATGGGATCTGCAGCGATCACAGCGGCAGCAGCAACAACAGATCATCCGGTTCGGCAGGCATATATCAATATGACAGGAACTTTCTGGGATACGATCGTTGTCTGTACGATCACAGGTCTTGCGATCGCAAGCTCCGGAGTGCTTGGACAGATCGATCCGGCAACAGGAGAGATGTACATAGGTTCTGCATTAACGATTGCGGCATTTTCCACAGTTCTTGGAAAAGTTGGAGGATATTTGGTAACGATCGGAATTGCACTTTTTGCATTTTCCACAATTCTTGGATGGGAGTATCATGGAGAAAAGGCGTTTGAGTATCTGATGGGAACTCATAAGTTCAACATGATCTACCGAATTATCTTTTCTCTGGTAGCTTATGTCGGGGCAACACAGACATTGGAGCTTGTATGGAACTTCTCAGATATTGCAAATGCATTGATGGCAATCCCAAATCTGATCTGTATGCTGTTATTAAGCGGTGAGATCGCAAAAGATGTGAAAAAATTTCAGAAGACCATAGAAGAAGAGAAAGCGAGAAAATAGATATAAGATAACTTAGAAAAAGAGATCATCCAAGCAAAATCTCTTTTATTCAGAGTGAAAATAGATTATGATAAGATTAAGTACTTGATCAAAGAAAGTAATTGGAGGATGTAAAATGTCATATGAAATGAAGCTGGAACAAGGCTTGTCACAGCAATTAAATCAGTTTCAGGTACAATCATTAAAGATCTTATCGTTTGATAATTATGAACTTGAGAAGTTTTTGCAGGATGAATATGCAGAGAATCCATTGATGGAACATAAGGAATCTGGAAAGGAATTCTTTACATTGCATGGAAATGCAGGCGGATATCAGGATATTGAGCAAAGTGATATTGAAGATAAGAAAATCGAAGATCCCGAAGCCTTCTTTATGGAACAGTTAAATGCAAAAGATTATACAAAGAAAGAGTGGAATGTTATGAAATACATGGCACAATGCCTAGAGGAATCCGGGCTTTTGCTTGTTTCCACAAAAGAGATCAGTCACAAGCTTGGAATTGAAGAAAAAGATTGTGAAAGGCTTTTAGATCATCTCAAGCAATTAGAACCAGCAGGTGTATTTGCAGAAAGTGTATCGGAATGTCTCCTTCTTCAGCTTGAAAGAGAAGGAATATTAAATGATGACCTGCGATATATCGTAGAAAATCACCTGGAAGATATCGCAATGGGACATTTATCGACTGTTTCAAGAGCACTTGATATTAAGACATCACAGGTAAGAAAGTATATTTTTAAAATTCAAGAATTAAATCCAAGACCGTTAAGTGGATATACAGGGGGAACCGATCAGTATATCGTCCCAGACATTTTAATGGAAAAAGATGGAGAAGAACTAAAGATTCGTTTAAATGATGACTGGATCGGTGATTATTCAATCAATGATTATTATGTCAAAATGATGGAACAGGCAGAAGATTCTGAGCTAAAAGAATATTTCAGAAAGAAATATGAGAGATGTCGTTTTATCATTACAAGCATTGAACAAAGAAGAGAGACGATGCTTAAGATTTCAAAGGCAATTCTTGACCGTCAGAGAGAATATTTTATGAATCATAAGCAGTTGAAACCAATGACCATGCAAAATATAGCAGATGATATTGAAATGCATGTATCAACGGTAAGTCGCGCAGTCAAAGGAAAGTATATTCAATATCCAGGTGGAACGATCGGAATGAGAGACATTTTTAATAATACACAGACATTTGGAGACCAAGATTCGACGACAGAAGAGATTAAGGAAGAAATCAGACGGCTTGTGAAAGAAGAAGATAAGAAAAAACCATTAAGTGACAGTAAGATCGTAAGTTTGTTAGAACAAAAGAATATGAAGATTTCAAGAAGAACCGTAGCAAAATATCGTGCACAGCTTGGAATTGCAGGAACGACACAGCGAAAAATTCATGAATAAATGCAGCGACATTTATCATCTTTTGGCAAAAAAATGAAAAAATGTAAACGAGATTTAATAAAAAATTAACAATTGAAACACTTGATTAACAAACTACCCTCTGTTATAATTAATAACTGATGTATTATGTCAAAAGCAGAAGTTATCTGGAGGGTACTATGAGATTGAACAAGATGACTGGCAGAGTGATCGCAACGATGGGGATCGCAGCAATGATGATGACACAGACAGCAGGGGTTATGGCTGCAGAGCAGACAGAGAACAAGCAATTAAAAGTTGTTTATTATAATCAGGCAGATTATCCGGGAAAGAAGATCGGCGGAAGTACGATTCAGGCAGCAGGATGCGGACCAACCGCAGTTGCTGTATGCTACAGTTCTTTAACTGGAAAGAAAGCTGATGTTCCAAAGATGTGCAAACAGGCATATAAACATGGATGGTATTACACAGGACAGGGATGTTCTCACAGCGTAGTTCCAGGATTATCCAAATTATACGGAATGGAGTGTAAAGGTCTCGGAATGGATAAAGATGCTGTAGAGAAAGCATTAAGAGCAGGACATCCAGTCGTGGCACTGATGGGGCCTGGAGATTTCACAAAGAATGGACATTTTGTTGTATTAACAAGAATGGTCGGCAAAGATAAAGTAAAGATTGCCGATGTAGGAAGCAGAGCCAGAACAGCTGAGACGTGGTCGCTTAAGAAAGTGATCCGACAAGGCAAAGAAGGTGCTAATGCAGGGGGACCATTCTGGGAGATCAGTGTGAAAGAAGAGAAGCAGGAAGAACCAGATTATAAACAAAAGATGTTAGATGGTCACAAAAACATAGATGCTGTGACAAATGCGATTGATAAGATTGCGGATTAGAATTAAAAATAAAATGTAAAAATTATGAAAAATACATAAAAATTCATAGATTCGTCATAATGCACAAAAAAAGTTTGTGAAATTAGAATAAATGACGAAAATAGAAAAAACAATGGACAAATAAAAAGTTACCTGATATTATAATAGCAGTAAGTTTGTTATTACGTAATGGTAAGCAAGACTGTTTATGACATAGGAAGAGAAGTATGTCTTAAGCAGTCTTTTTTTATATCATAGGAAATTCCGATGGAATCCCTTATGATATGAAAAAGCCCTCCGGGCAGGATCGTACTGCGGCGGAAGGGTAATATGTCGCAGAAGCGACCCGCCGCAGGCGGAGAATCCTGTAAATCAGGATTCTTTCTTGTACATTTATAGAGATACAAAAAATGATGAAAAACTTAGATAAAATTAGAGGAGAGGATGAACGTGAAAATAATCAGAGTTCTGAATACAAATGCTGTTGTCAGTGTAGATTCACAAGGAATGGAATTGATCATGACAGGTCCGGGAATTGGATTTAAAAAAAGAAAAGGTGAAAATATTGATCAGTCTCTGGTAGATAAGACATATCATCTAGAGAATAAAGAAGAAAGCAAGAGACTACAGGAAGTAGTAAAAGAGATTTCGGAAGAATACCTTGGAATTGCGGATTGTGTAGTAAAAGAGGCAAAAAAAGAAAAATTAGAAATAAGAGATTCCTTATATGTGACACTGACGGATCATATCAATTCAGCAGTCGCTCGTTATCGAGAAGGAATCGCATTAAAGAATATGATGAAAATCGATATTCGTAAGTTTTATCCAAAGGAATATCAGGTTGGTATGCATGCGATTGAATGGATTAAAGAACAGACAGGAGAGGATTTGGGAGATGATGAAGCTGCATTTATTGCAATGCATATCGTGTCTGCAGAATTAAATGCACAGAATATAATCGATGTGAATCAGATTACAGAGTTGATCAATACAGTCTTACAGATTGTAAGGATTCATTTTAAGATAGATTTAAATGAAGAATCTATTTCGTATGAGAGATTTTTAACACATTTAAAGTTTTTTGCGGCAAGAGTCTTTGACCATATGGAATATGAAGATACGATGCAAGAAATTTATAAAGTGATGGTAGAACAGAATGAAAATGCTTTTTCAGGAGTAAAAAAAATTGCAGAATATATTAAAAAGCAATATAACTATAAATTAACAATTGATGAACAATTATATTTATTAATTCATATCAAACGAATTTTAGATGAACAAACAAAATAATCATAGGTTTGTTATTATTAAGTTAAGCAAGACCTGACAATAGATGAAATAACCCCGGGAATTATTTTATCTATTGTCAGGTCTTTGTTATATAAAGAAAAATGAAAATTTTTAGATCCAGAAAAAAAGGAGGAAAACAAAATGGATTATGAAAATACAGCAAAAAAGATCCTTCAAAGAGTTGGAGGAAAAGATAATGTCATCAATCTGGTACATTGTATGACAAGACTTCGTTTCACATTAAAAGATGAATCCATCGTTGATGATGAAGCAGTAAAGAAAACAAAAGGTGTTATGGGAATCATGAAAAAGGGTGGACAATATCAGATTATTATTGGAAATGATGTTGGAAACGTATTTAACGAATTAAATAAACTTGGGAATTTTTCTAATGAAGTAAAAGAAGTACCAGCAAAATCGAATGAAAAGAAAAATATCTTTACAATGCTGATGGATACGATTTCAGGTATCATGGCACCTGTTATTCCAGCAATCATTGGTGCAGCTATGATCAAAGTATTGCTTACATTACTTCCTATGATCGGTGTGTTAAGCACAAATGGGCAAACATATCAGTTATTAAGTGTTATAGGAGATGGTGCGTTTTTCTTCATGCCAGTACTGATTGCAATTTCAGCATCCAAAAAGTTTGGAACAAATATGTATTATGCAGCAAGTATTGCACTGATCATGTTACATCCAAACTTGATCACACTGATGAATACAGCACATGATGCAGGACAGACTGTGAAATTTTTGAAATATATTCCGGTAACTTATGCATCCTATTCTTATTCGGTTATCCCAATCATTTTGGCAGTATATTCTCTAAGATATGTAGAACGTTTTGTAGATAAAATCACGCCAGTTGTCACAAAGAACTTCTTAAAACCAATGTTAGTTGTTTTAATTGAAGCACCGATCGCATTGATCATTCTTGGACCTTTAGGAGCTATTTGCGGTAATGGATTATCAACAGTAGTTTATGCAATTCATGATAAATTAGGATTTATTGCCATTGGTCTTGTGGCTGGCGTTTATCCATTCGTTGTTATGGCAGGTATGCATCATGCATTTACACCGATTAAATTAGGGATGATCGCAACAACAGGATATGAGAACTTTATCTGTATCGGAGAATTATGTTCTAATATGGCACAGGGTGCAGCCTCCCTTGCAGTTGCACTTCGAAGCAAAAACAAAGACTTTAAACAGATCGCAGGATCTTCTGCGTTTTCAGCATTATTTGCTGGTATCACAGAACCTGCACTTTATGGTGTAACACTTCGTTTAAAACGACCAATGTTAGGAGCATGTATTGGTGGTGCTGTTGGTGGATTAGTCGGTGGATTTTTCCAAATGAAATGTTTTGGAATTGCAACACCAGCAATCGTAACGATTGTTCAGTATGTAGAAAAAGGAAAACCACAGACATTATTATTTGCAGCACTCACAATTTTGGTCACAGTAGTTGTTACATTTGTTGCAACACTGATTATTGGCTTTGAAGATATTGTAGATGAAGATGATGATTTAGATTTTGTAGAAGAATCTAATGCACAGTTATTAGATAATGAGATCAGCATTACAAGTCCAGTTGAAGGGAAAGTGATTCCTTTAACAGAAGTGAAAGATCCAACATTTTCGCAAGAAATCTTAGGAAAAGGAGCAGCGATCATTCCTGAAAAAGGAGTTGTCTATGCACCATTTGACGGAAAAGTAGATGCTGTTTTTGAAACAGGACATGCATTAGGATTAGTAAGTGAAGATGGAGTAGAACTTTTGATACATGTAGGAATCGATACAGTAAATTTAAAAGGAAAATATTTTACTCCAAAGAAAAAATCTGGAGATACAATGAAAAAAGGGGATATCTTACTAGAATTTGATATTGACAAGATTAAAGCAGATGGATACGATGTAACAACACCGATCATTATTTCCAATACAGAACAATTTGCAAAAGTTAAAGCATGTGAAGATAAAGTAGTAACAAAGAAAAGTAAATTATTAAGTGTACAGTAGCAGAAAGGAAGCGTAACATTTATGGAAGAAATGAAAGTTACAAAATTTCCAGAAGGATTTTTGTGGGGAAGTGCTTCAGCTGCCTATCAGATTGAAGGCGGCTGGAGAGAAGATGGAAAAGGGATCACAAACTGGGATCAATTTGTAAGGATTCCAGGAAAAACATATAAAGCGACAACCGGAGATGTTGCAGTTGACCATTATCATCGCTACAAAGAAGATATCGCGTTGATGGCGGAAATGGGATTAAAAACCTATCGTTTTTCTGTTTCATGGGCAAGAATCTATCCGGAAGGAAGAGGAGAGGTCAATCCCAAAGGAATTGAGTTTTATGAAAATATTATTGATGAATGTTTAAAATATGGGATTGAACCAATGGTGACAATCTACCATTGGGATCTTCCTCAGGCATTAGTGGATCTCTATGGAGGATGGGAATCTGAGGAGATCATTGAGGATTATGTAAATTATGCTAAGACTTTATTTAAGGCATATGGAAGTAAGGTAAAATACTGGATTACATTTAATGAACAAAATATTTTTACATCACTTGGATGGCTGACAGCACAGCATCCTCCAGGAAAGTTTGACGATCAGAAAACATTTTATCAAGTGAACCATCACGTCTTTATGGCACATGCAAAGGCTGTTTTGGCATATCGCGAGATGGGCGGAACAGGAAAGATTGGTGCAAGCTTTGCTTATACACCATCTTATGCACTTGATTGTAAACCTGAAAATGTTATGTCAAAACATGATTATGATGAACTGAAGAATTTCTGGTGGATGGATGTTTATGCATATGGAAGATATCCTAAAGCAGCCATGAATTATTTAAGAAAAAAAGGATTTGCACCAGTTGTCACAAAAGACGATCAGAAAATTTTAAAGGCAGCAGCGGCAGAGATTGATTTTATGGGAGTTAATTATTATCAAAGTTGTGTATGCGAGTATAATCCGATGGATGGAGTAACACCATATGGTACAATGAATACAACAGGAGTGAAAGGTTCTGCGCAGGTACTTGGAGTCCCTGGAATTTATAAAAATCCAGGCAATCCATATTTGATGACAACAGATTGGGATTGGAGTATTGATCCAGTTGGGCTTCGCTATTGTTGTCGTGAGATCACAAGTCGTTATGATCTGCCAATCATCATTTCGGAAAACGGACTTGGAGCATTTGATAAGAAGACGGAAGATCATAAGATTCATGATGAATATCGAATTGATTATCTAAGAGAACATTTAAAAGAATTAGGAAAAGCCATCGAGGAAGGCTGTGAAGTGCTTGCATATTGTACATGGTCTTTTACGGATTTGTTAAGCTGGCTGAATGGATATCAAAAACGATATGGATTTGTGTATGTAGATCGCGAAGAAGAAGAGGGCGCTACATTAGATCGATATAAGAAAGATAGTTTTTATTGGTATCAAGATGTGATCAAACAGGATGGAGAGAATCTGTTTAAAGAATAAATAATTAGAAATTTTGGATAAAGAAAAAAAGAAGCAGCAAAAACCAGACTATAAAAAGAAAACATTCTTAAAAAACTGAATAACTTTGATATAAAAATGAAATCCTAGGATCTTTTCAGTGAAAAGACTCTGGGATTTTTTATATATTGTATACAAAAAATAAAACACAAAAATCGTTAAAATAAGACAAAAATAACAGTATAAATTGCATCGAAAATCATGTAAATGTGCAGTTTTTATAATGAAAAACGAGAAAAATGAAAAAAATTATGTAAAATACACAAAAAAGTTTTGCAAAATCTGAAATTTGTGGTACAATAAGTTCAATGACATATGAATGTGACATAATTAATTTTAGGAGGTATTGACATGGCAACAAAATGGGTCTACAAATTTAGTGAAGGAAATGCCGAAATGCGTAACCTTCTTGGAGGAAAAGGTGCAAACTTAGCAGAGATGACAGGACTTAATTTACCAATTCCTCAGGGATTCACAGTTACAACAGAAGCGTGCACAAACTATTATGACTGCGGTGGAAAGATCAGTGATGAAGTAGCATCACAGGTAATTGAAGCAATGAAAGACTTGGAAGAGATTCAGGGAAAGAAGTTCGGAGACCTTGAAGATCCTCTATTAGTATCAGTAAGATCAGGAGCAAGAGTATCCATGCCGGGTATGATGGATACGATCCTTAACTTAGGATTGAATGATGAAGCTGTCGAAGGATTTGCGAAGAAGACAGGCAATCCTCGTTTTGCATATGATTCTTATCGTCGTTTTATCCAGATGTTCTCAGACGTTGTAAAAGAAGTGGATAAAGCGAAATTCGAAGATGTCTTAGATGACATCAAAGCAGAGAAAGGTGTGAAGTTTGATACAGACTTAGATGCCGATGATCTGAAGGAAGTGATCAAGAGATATAAAGGTATCTATCGCAAAGCTTTGAATGAAGAATTCCCTCAGGATCCAAAGGACCAGTTATTTGAAGCAATCAAAGCGGTATTCCGCTCTTGGGACAACCCACGTGCTATCTATTATCGTCGAATGAACGACATTCCAGGAGACTGGGGAACAGCTGTTAACGTTCAGACAATGGTATTTGGTAACATGGGAGATACATCAGGAACAGGTGTGGCATTTACAAGAAACCCATCTACAGGTGAGAAACAGATCTACGGAGAATACCTGATCAATGCACAGGGTGAAGACGTAGTAGCTGGTGTTCGTACACCACAGCCAATTACTAAACTGGCAGAAGACTTACCAGATTGTTATAAACAGTTTATGGACATTGCTCATACACTGGAAGAACATTATCGTGATATGCAGGATATGGAATTTACAATTCAGGAAGGAAAACTGTACTTCTTACAGACAAGAAATGGTAAGAGAACAGCCCCAGCTGCACTCCGTATCGCCTGTGAATTAGTAGATGAAGGAAAAATCACAAAAGAAGAAGCAGTTTCAAGAATCGATGCGAAAGCATTAGATCAGTTACTGCATCCAAACTTTGACCAGGCAGCATTGAAAGCCGCTCTTCCAATCGGAGAAGCACTTCCAGCATCTCCAGGAGCTGCTGCTGGTAAAGTATATTTTGATGCTGAGATGGCGAAACTGCATCATGAAGCAGGACTGAAAGTTATCTTAGTTCGTTTAGAAACATCACCAGAAGATATCGAAGGAATGCATGCAGCAGAAGGTATCTTAACAGCTCGTGGTGGTATGACATCTCACGCAGCCGTTGTAGCACGTGGTATGGGAACAGCGTGTGTAGCAGGATGCGGAGATATCAAGTTTGCTGAAGATGGCAAATCTTTCACATTAGGTGGAAAGACAGTACAGGAAGGAGATTATATTTCCTTAGATGGATCCACAGGTAAGATTTATCTGGGTGAAATTCGTACAGTACCTGCAAGTATCAGTGGTAATTTCGATCGTATCATGACATGGGCCGATGAAATCCGTACATTACAGGTAAGAACAAATGCAGATACACCTGCCGATGCATTGAATGCAGTGAAATTCGGAGCACAGGGTATTGGACTTTGCCGTACAGAGCATATGTTCTTTGATGCAGAGAGAATTCCAAAGATTCGTCGTATGATTCTCTCTACAACAAAAGAAGCAAGAGAAATCGCATTAAATCAGTTAATTCCTTATCAGAAGAAAGACTTTAAAGATTTATATGAGGTTATGGAAGGAAGACCGGTCACAATCCGTTTCTTAGATCCACCTCTTCATGAGTTCCTTCCAAATACAATGGAAGAGATTACAGCTCTTGCCAAAGATATGGGAGTTACAGTAGAAGAGATCAATATGAGACGTGCAGCTCTTCATGAATTTAACCCTATGATGGGACATCGTGGATGCCGTCTGGCAGTTACTTATCCAGAGATTGCCAAGATGCAGACAAGAGCCGTTATGGAAGCAGCGATCGAAGTAAAACAGGAAAAAGGATATGATATCGTTCCTGAGATCATGATTCCATTAGTAGGAGAGAAGAAAGAGTTAGCATATGTTAAAGAAGTTGTTGTACAGACAGCTGAGAAAGTAAAAGCTTACTATGAATCTGACATTAAGTACAAAGTTGGTACAATGATTGAGATTCCTCGTGCAGCATTATTGGCAGACGAGATTGCCGAAGAAGCAGAATTCTTCTCTTTCGGAACAAATGACTTAACACAGATGACATTTGGATTCTCTCGTGATGATGCAGGTAAGTTCTTAGAGTCTTACTATGAGAACAAGATTTACGAATCTGATCCATTTGCTAAATTAGACCAGAAAGGTGTTGGACAGCTGATCGAGATGGCAGCTAAGAAAGGAAAAGCAACTCGTCCAGATATCCACTTAGGAATCTGTGGAGAACATGGTGGAGATCCATCATCTGTAGAATTCTGCTACAGAGCCGGATTAGACTATGTATCCTGCTCACCATTCCGTGTACCAATTGCAAGATTAGCAGCAGCTCAGGCAGTATTGAAAGACAAATAAGTCGATCATTATTCATATAATCTATAACAATTCATTCTAACGAAAAGAGATTCATCAATTACGATGAATCTCTTTTTGGATATATGTGCAAGAACAAACATAATTTATACTTTTGATACTTACATCATGTTATAATATCACTATATATTAAAAGGGAGATTGATTTATGATCGATACATTATTATTTGATTTAGACAATACATTACTGGATTTTGATAAAGCAGAAGCCAATGCAATTACAAGGGCATTAGGTGATGTAGGAATTTCTGTGACGAATGAGATGCGTGATTGCTATCATAAGATTAATCTTGCTCAATGGAAATTGTTGGAACAAGGGAAAATGACAAGAGAAGAAGTAAAAATGCGCAGATTTAAGCTTTTATTTCAAGAATTTGATATAAAAGCATCACCACAGGAAGTGGCAAAACATTATCAGGACTATTTAGGACAGGGACACTATTTTATCGAAGGAGCCGAAGAAGTTTTACAGGAATTATCAAAGAGATTTCGTATCTATCTTGTAACGAATGGAACATTGTCTGTACAAAGAGGAAGATTAAAAAGTTCAGGAATTGAGAAGTATCTGCAAGGTGTTTTTATTTCCGAAGAAATTGGATATAACAAACCAAGCATTGAATATTTTGAGAAATGTTTTTCTAAGATTCCAGATTTTAAGAAGGAGAATACAGCGATCATTGGAGACAGCTTGAGTTCTGATATTCAAGGCGGGATCAATGCAGGGATCAAGACAATCTGGTTTCACAGAGCACAAGATCTGACAGAAGATCCACAACCAAAACCCGATTATGAAATCAATAGTTTAAAATCATTATTAAAGATGTTAAAATAAAGACGGTAAAATTATTTATCTAAATTAAAATAAGGATTTTAGAACAATGAAAAAATTAAAAATAGCAGGAATCGTTCTGATTTTGTTTATTTTGTATGTGATCATTGGAATGCTTGTACCATTTGTACATATGCAATCGGTAAGCAAAACAAATAAGTCAAAGATTCATACGGAAACGTTTTATTCAACATCAAACGAAAATGGATCAGACCGAGCAAAGATCGTCAGTGATAATCAGGAAGCACTTGATCTGCGGTTGGATATGATACGAAAAGCAAAGAAAGAGATCATTCTATCAACCTTTGATATCCGTGAAGGAAGCAGCAGTGATGATATTTTTTCAGAATTACTCAAAGCATCTAGACGAGGCGTCAAGATAAAGATTCTGGTTGATGGGCTTTATGGAACGATCCATATGACAGGAAAGGATATTTTTGCAGCAGTTGGAAGTGAGCCAAATGTTGAAATTCGTTTTTATAACACGCCAAATCTTTTGAAACCATGGACGATCAATGGATGTCTGCATGACAAATATATTGTGGTAGATCATAAGTACCTCTTAATGGGTGGCAGAAATATGTTTGATTATTTCCTTGGAACACACAAAGGAAAAAGCAAAGGTATAGACAGGGAGATTCTGATCGTCAATCAAGGATCAAAAGATCAAGGTGCGGTCGGACAGATCAGAAGATATTTTCAAAAAGTCTGGAACTTAGAAGTCTGCAAAACAAAATTTAGTACATGCTCAAAGAATAAAAAAGAGAAGGAAGTCAAGCGCCTTTTGTTCCATGCAGAGAAAGTGAGAGTTCCAGATTATGATTATCAAAAGATTACAGTTCCAACGAAGAAAACAACACTGGTAACCAATCCGACAACAATTTATGGAAAAGAACCAGTTGTATTTGAAACGCTGAAGCAGTTGATGTTACAGGCAAAAAGCAAAGTTATCATTCATACACCATATGCAGTGTTTTCCAAAGAAATGTACGAAGGGATCGCACAGGTGAAACAACAGGTTCCGAACACAACAATGATCTTGAATTCAATCGCATCAGGAGATAATATTTGTGCATCAGCAGATTATCAAAAGAACCGATCAAAGATTTTAGGTACAGGAGTGTCACTGTATGAATATATGGGCAGACATTCCACACACGGAAAATCTCTGATCATTGATGATGATATAGCAGTGGTTGGTTCTTACAACTTTGATTGCAGAAGTACCTATGTAGACACAGAAACGATGCTTGTTGTACAAGGAAAAGAGATCACAAAACAGCTGGAAGAAGATTTTAGCAGATTAAAAAGCGGATCTTTGAAAGTGAATCAAGATGGAAGTTATCAAAATGACAAGGATGTAGCAGAACGCACGATGGATAGCAAAAAGCAGGGTATGATCAAGATTTTGTCTTATATCATACAGGCATTTCGTTATTTAGCGTAAACTCTCATCATAATATAGAAGGAAAAGAAAGACATGAAAGATATTAAAATCATATTTTTTGACATTGATGGTACATTGATCGCTATGGATCAAGATACGATTTCAGAAAAAACATTAGAAGCATTAAAGCGACTACAGGAAAAAGGAGTCAAACTTTGTTTGGCAACAGGAAGAGGACCGATGCTTGTCCCACATTTTGAAGGAGTTGAGTTTGATGCATTTCTTACATACAATGGGTCTTATTGCTATGATCACAGTGGAACACTCTATAGCAATTGTATTCCATTAAAAGATATTGAAAGGATCATTAAAAATGCAGACAAAATGGGAAAGCCAGTTGCATTAGCAACGAAAGACCGTATGGCTGCAAATGGAAAAGATCAGGACTTGATCGATTACTATGCATTTGGGAATGCCGAAGTTGATGTAGCAGAAGATTTCGAAGATATAAAAAAAGAAAAAGTTTATCAAGTGTTGATGGGTGCAAGAGTAGAAGAGTATCAAGAGATCTTAAAAGGTGTCCAGGGAGCTGAGATTACGGCATGGTGGGATCGAGCAGTTGACATCATACCGGTCAATGCAGGAAAAGGAGCAGGGATTGAGAAAATGTTAAAACATTATGGCATAGATAAATCTCAGGCTATGGCATTTGGGGATGGCAATAACGATATCGAGATGTTAAAAGCAGTTGGCAATGGAATTGCAATGGCAAATGCATCCGATGATCTGAAAGCAGTGGCAGATGAAATCTGTGGAGATGTTTCGGAGGATGGAATTTATCATTATTGTTTGGAGAAGAGACTGATTTGAGCAGCAGATGAGGGCGATGAATTCTGTCCTCGTTGTGATGCAAATCTTACATTGCAGAAAAGATACTGAATATGGAAAAGCGTACGATGAAACCATTATATGCAAAAGACAAGCGGGATGCATGCATCATCGTAGCAGTGAACTACAGAAAATATGATCTGGGCGATATCGATGAAATACTGGAAAATCAAAGGTTGACGAAATTATCAAAAGGAATTGAATAACGGATTTATTACATCCTCACCATTATGGTGGGGATTTCTTTTTATTCAGAAGTGTACAATTGTAACCAAACAAAAGAAGGAGAAATGAATATGAAGAAGAAAATATTGTTAGGATTAGTGCTCATTTTATGTTGTTTTACCGGATGCAGCAGCAATAGTAGTAAAAATAGAGACGACAATAATCCGCCAGAAATCAAAATGTCAGATATTGATTGGAGTGTGAAAAGTAGAATCATTGATGATGAACGCAAGCTGACTTTTTCTTATAAAAATAATACTGATTATACTATAGCATATATTGAACTGACATTTACAAGGAAAGATATGGTGCTAGATGATTCAAACAGTGATATCAATATATATCAATGGTCATCAAATGATATGGCGAAAAAAACTGCAAAACCAAATTTCGATTGTGTTGTGGTTAATAGCGATGATAATGCTTATTTTTCGTTTAATGGATATGGGGTTAGTCGTAGACAATTTGAAGCATATGTAGAAAAAGTAAAAACAAAATTTTCAGATATTGAAACTGACGACAGTGACATAAAATATTTTGAAGCAAAAAATAATAATGGTGATGAAATAGAATTATCATACTATACGGAAATTCAGGTTAGAGTTACAAAGAAATTAGCGGATATTCAATAAATACATAGGAAAATATTTTACAAAAAAATTTCACAAGAGTATAATTAAAGAAATTTAAATTTACGGAGGAAGACCATGAGCAAACTTACAGATTTTATAAAGTTAATGACTGGTCATTTTGACAACAAAGAACAATTTGACAAAATGCAGGCAGAAGGAAAAACATATCCATATGCAAAACACATCAATACAGCATGTAACGATAAAATCAAAAATCTCCCAGAAAACTTCAATGGTACATTTGTTGTAGAAGAAAGTTACTATAAAACAGATGGAAAAAGCCACACATCACCGCATCTTTTTCTTATTTCAGAAAATAATGAAGGAATTGTACTTTCTTCCTACGATATTCCGAATGGAGAAGATAAGAATACATTTTCTTATGATTCTATGAAAGCAGTAGATTACAGTGAACTGAACGAATCAAAAAAATTCACACCAGCACTTTATCGCGAGAAGGATGGTGTCTGGGAAGGCGGCAGTACAAGCCAGTTTTCACCAGTTATGATATTTAAATTATGGGAAAGATTTTCAGAGGATAGTCTGGAGGTATCAGAGATCATAGAAGTAAATGGAAGAAGAACATTTGGATATGATGATCCAATCGTGTATAAACGGAAGATTTTTGTTTGATTGTATCTCACTACACATCATGTTATAATGTTTTGTAAATTATAGCATAAAAGAAAGATTTCCATGGGCGAGCATAGTGGAGGTGTATATGGCAGACACTTTGAAATTACCAGTAGGTGTTGATAGTTTCGAAAAAATCAGAAGAAACAGATTTTATTATATAGACAAGACAAAGCTGATAGAACAACTTGTAGAAATGGGTGGAGAGGTAACACTGTTTACGCGTCCTCGTCGTTTTGGAAAGACATTAAATATGAGTATGTTGCGTTCCTTTTTTGAGATAGGTGCGGATGCTTTATTGTTTGAAGGGTTGTATATTGCTAAAAACAAATCCCTTTGTGAAGCGTTATTATCAACAAATGATTTCTATGATCCGAGGGATTTTGGTTTTACAGATCATGAGGTAAAGAAAATACTGGATGATTATGGATTGACATCACATTTAAAAGAAATAAAGGAATGGTATGATGGATATCATTTTGGTAATGCTGATATATATTGCCCATGGGATGTCATAAATTATATAGATCAGCTTAAGTATGATCAGTCAATGGATCCACAGGATATCTGACACACAAAGGCCGTACAGAAAGTGGAAAATACCATCTGGTAATTCCAAACTGAGAGATCAGGAATCTTTTTGTAAAGAAGATCAGAGAGTGGTTTTCGGATGTCTCAAGAAAAGATGGAAAGACACTGGAGGAATTTTGCAGTGCATTTATCAAAAAGGATTCCAAAAAGATAGAACAGATTTTTGGAGATTATCTCTGGAACACGATCAGTATAAGGGATACAGCAGTTGCCAAAGAAAATTTCATCAAGTACGGGATTGCATGTTATAAGAAATTTTCTAAAGTAGTGATAGGGGAATAAAAGTTTATGTCTGATACGACAAAAATAAAAAAACCAAATATGATCCATATCGGCATCGGTATTCTGACGGTACTTTTAGTGGTCTTTATCGTCATCCTGATGCAGTTGGTCTCGAACATTCAGGGAACAGCCCGCGTTGTAAATTATGCAGGGTTAATAAGGGGAGAAACACAAAGGATCATTAAGCTAGAGAATTCCGGACAGCGAGAAGATGAGCTGATCAAGGAAGTGCAGTCCTTTATCGAAGGGCTGCGTCATGGCAATGACCAATTAAAACTCGTACGGTTAAAGGATGATGATTTTCAGGATAAGATGAAGGAACTGGATGAATATTTTATTTCCTTACACAAAGAAATTTATCGTGTGCGGACAGTCGGCTATGAGCATACAGATATCATTTCAAAGAGCGAGAGATTCTTTAAGATCTGTGATGAGGCAACAGGTCTTGCGGAAGTATATGCACAGAGAAAAGCAACGTCATTAGCAACTCTTGAAAAATTCATCACAGCAGATATCGTTGTATTGATGCTGCTGATCGGATATGAGTTTATTAAAGCGGTCCGTTTTGCGGCGATGAACCGTATATTGCGGCATAAAGCTTATTTAGATAATGCAACAGGACTTCCGAATAAGAATAAATGTGAAGAGATATTAGGTGAACTGAATCCACCAGAGGATATTATCGTATGCAGTTTTGACCTTAATAATCTCCGTCGGATCAACGATAGTATGGGGCATGATGCAGGAGATGCGTATATTTATCGGTTTGCTGTTTGTCTGCGATCTTCCATACCATCGGAACATTTTGTCGGAAGACTTGGGGGAGACGAATTTATCGCAGTGCTGCAGGGGCTTGATAAACAAGCGGTGAGAAAGCTATTTGAAGATCTTCGCAAAGATATAGCAGCAGAATCCAAAGAACATCGAGAGATTCCGTTAAGTTATGCAGCGGGTTTTGCTATGGCAAGTGATTATCCTGGCAAAACAATGAGAGAATTATTCAATGATGCAGATAAAAATATGTACATCAATAAAAACCATGTGAAACGGGAAGAAGCACTTGAAGAGAAGCGGTTGAATTATCAATTATTAAAACTGCTGAATCAACATGGAAAGAACTTTTTAGACTGTTTATATTGTGATGCTAAGCTGGATACATATCGTGTGATCCGTTCCAGTGAAAACTTTTTCTTAGCTTTAGATGGTGCGTATTCCAGTGCAGTAGAGCAGATCGTACAGGAAAAGATTGGGAAAGATGAGCAGAAGAACATTTGGGAAAGGCTTCAGATTACAAGACTTCAAGAGAAGATGAAGGAGAAACAGGATGTACAGGAATATCAATATGATATGCAGGAAGAAGGATTCTATAAGCGTATGACATTGATCCCAGTTGACTGGGATGAAGATAAGAAATTACATCATTTTCTTCTGGCATTTGAAATCATCCGAAAAGGAGCTGACAATCAGACAGGGGCCAGAGAACAGTTACAGATTTATTATGAACAGCTAAAACAATCAATCATTGAAAATGACAGTTATGTCGATGCACTTTTGGAATTATCCGATGTGATCTATACGGTCAATCTAAAGACAGATATTCTGGAGAGAAATATTATTCTAAAGGGAAAAGAGCAAAAGAACAAAGAGATGTTTCTTGATTATCCATTACCATGTAATTATCAGGATTACTGCGCAGAATATGAGAAAAAAGTCACGAAGGAGACAAAAGCAGAGTATAATATGACAAATGATACGAAAAAACTGCTGGAGAGATACAACAATGGTGACACAAATATTTCTGTGGAATATTGTTTTCATGAAGATGATGGAAGTATTCGCTGGGTACAAAAAACAATTCTTATGACACAGATCGTGGTATACGATGAAGAGACAATGAGCGAGATTCCGACAGTTTATGCGATCATGCTCTTACAGGATACATCGCAAAGACATAAACAAGAAGAATTAGAACACGCACGTTTACAGGCAGCATTTGACGAAATGCGTACAGCAAGTCAGGCGAAGACCGATTTCTTAAGCCGTATGAGCCATGATATCAGAACACCATTAAATGGAATCATTGGACTTCTAAATATCAATGAAAAACATTTCGATGATCAGAAACTGGTATTAGAGAATCATAAGAAAATGGAAATTGCTGCCAAACATCTGCTTTCTCTGATCAACGATGTATTGCAGATGAGTAAGATCGAGGAAGGTCAGATCACACTGGCACACCAAGAGATTACTGTGAAGAAACTGATGCGGGAAGTTGAGACGATGATCAGAGAGCGGGTTCTAGAGGCAGGAATCCGATGGAACTATGAAGAAGATAACATAGATGACAGATATTCATATGTATATGCAAGCCCATTGCATTTTCGTCAGATCTTATTGAATATTTATGGAAACTGTATTAAATATAATCATCCGGGTGGAACTATTTCTACAAAGATGGAACAAATGGATGTTCATGATAAGATCTGTACGTATCGTTGGACGATCAAAGACACGGGAATTGGTATCAGTAAAGATTATATCGATCATATTTTTGAGCCATTTTCACAGGAAAAGACGGATGCCCGAAGTGTATATCAGGGGACTGGGCTTGGAATGTCGATCGTTAAGGGACTGGTAGAACAGATGCATGGAGAAATCAAAGTGACAAGCGAGAAAGGAATGGGATCTACCTTTGTGATCACGATTCCATTTGAAATCGCACAGAAGAAAGAACAGCCAGTGGCTGAGAAGATAGTGGAGCAAGCAGATATTCGTGGTTTAAACTTATTAGTTGCCGAGGATAATCAATTGAATGCAGAAATCATACAGACACTTCTGACGGATGATGGAGCCAATGTCACTGTTGTGGAAGATGGGCAACGGGCAGTGGATCAATTTAAGAATGCTCCACAAGGAACATTTGATGCGATATTAATGGATATTATGATGCCGGTTATGGATGGATTGACAGCGACCAAGGAGATTCGATCCATCAAACGAGACGATGCAGCACAGATACCGATCATCGCTATGACAGCAAATGCATTTGAAGAAGATGCAAAGAAATGTTTTGCAGCAGGGATGAATGCACACTTAGCGAAACCATTTCAGATTGATAAGGTTGAAAAAACATTAGTACAATGTATTCATAAGAGTATATAATAAACAATATAGTAAAAATCTTTTTGCATGAATTGATATAATGGAATTGGGTGATAATATTGTCATTCTAAAAAATGTAAAAGGAGACCCAATAATGAGTAAAGGAATAAACAGCAGAAAAGTAGCAGTGATCGGAACAGGATTTGTAGGTTCATCTTCTGCATTTGCATTAATGGAAAGTGGATTATTTACTGAAATGGTGTTGATCGATGCTGATAAGAATCGTGCAGAAGGAGAGGCATTAGATATTGCCCATGGACTCCCATTTGCCAGACCAATGAAGATCACAGCAGGCGATTATGATGATATCGTGGATGCAGCGATCATTGTTGTGACAGCGGGTGCAGGACAGAAACCAGGAGAGACAAGACTTGATCTTGTCAAGAAAAATGTAGCAATCTTTCAATCGATCATTCCAGAGATCGCACAGAGAAAATGTGAAGGGATTCTTTTGATCGTAGCCAATCCAGTAGATATTTTGACACAAGTTGCAGTAAAACTATCAGGATTTCCTGAAAACAGAGTCTTTGGTTCTGGTACAACCCTAGATTCTGCCAGATTAAAATATCTGCTTGGAGAACATTTACAGGTAGATGCAAGATCTGTTCATGCATGGATCATCGGAGAACATGGAGATTCTGAAATCGTAGCATGGTCAAGTGCCAATGTATCAGGCGTACCAATTTCAGAATTTTGCGAGATGAGAGGTTACACAGAACACGACGAGCATATGGAAGAGATTGCACAGGGAGTCAAAAACAGTGCATATAAGATTATTGAAAAGAAAAAAGCAACATATTATGGAGTTGCAATGGCTGTCAGAAGAATCTGCGAAGCAATCATCCGAGATGAAAAATCTGTATTACCAGTATCTTCTATCCAACATGATACCTATGGAATTGAAGGTGTTACATTAAGTATGCCAGCGATCGTAGGAAAAAATGGTATTGAGAAACAACTGGCGATCAAGCTGAATGAAAAAGAACAGGAAGCATTGAAGAAATCAGCAGAAGCCTTGAAAGAAGTGTTAGAAAATCTGGATATTTAAAAATTTATTTTTGGCCAGGAGGATTCGTATGTGGTTTATGATCAGGAAATTACAGAAAACAGATATAAATAGAGTTGCAGATATATGGTTAGATACAAATTTAAAAGCACATGATTTTATTTCTGCCAAGTATTGGAAGAACAATTTTCAATTAGTAAAAGAATATGTAATGATATGGTCGCAAAAATAAATTCATAGGAGAGAAAAGTAATTGGAAGGAAATTTAACAAAAGGACCAATTTTAAAAACACTAACGAAACTTGCGGTGCCAATCATGGCATCGTCATTTTTAGGAACATTATACAATATTACAGATATGGCATGGATCGGACTTCTTGGATCAAAAGCAGTTGCCGGAGTTGGTGTCGGAGGCATGTTTACGTGGTTTTCACAAGGATTAGCTTCGATGTCGAGAATGGGAGGACAGGTACAGGTAGCACAATGCATTGGACGAGGAGACAAAGAAGAAGCCCATAAGTATGCACAGACAGCAGTTCAGCTGGCAACGCTTATGGGACTTTTATTTGCAGCAGTGATGTTACTGTTTTTGCATCCGCTGGTAGGATTCTTTCAGCTACAAGATCCAGAGGCATTGCAGGCAGCATTATCTTACACAAAAATAGCCTGTGGATTGATCGTGTTTTCATTTTTGACACTCACTTTAACTGGAATCTATACAGCACAAGGAGATTCAAAGACGCCATTTATAGCTAATTTTATAGGACTTGTAACGAATATGATCTTGGATCCATTACTGATCCTGGGGCTTGGACCAGTAAACAAGTTTGGGGTGAATGGAGCTGCGATTGCAACAGTAAGTGCACAGGCAATTGTTATGACTATTCTGATCCTTGGAATTATCCGACAGAAAAAACAAAATGTATTAAAAGGAATCAAGTTATTTACAAAAATTCCATTTAAATATCTAAGTGGAATCTGCAAGATTGGTATTCCGACAGCGATTCAGGGAATGGTTTACTGTGGAATTTCCATGGTATTAACTCGTATGGTTTCAGGTTTTGGAGCAGAAGCAGTTGCAGTCCAGAGAGTCGGAGGGCAGATTGAATCTGTTTCATGGAATACAGCCGATGGATTTGGGACAGCTCTAAATGCATTTATCGGGCAAAATTATGGAGCAGGAAAGATGGATCGTGTCAAAAAAGGATACAAAGCCTCTTTGTGCAGCGTTGGAATATGGGGAATCTTTATTACGATCATATTTGTTTTTCAACCAAAGGCAATCGCAGAGATTTTCTTCCATGAACCAAAGGCAATTATGATCGCGATCGGATATTTGACGATCATTGGGGTGAGTGAAGCGTTTATGGCTGTAGAACTGATGACAGTAGGTGCGTTATCAGGATTAGGAAAAACACATTTATGCAGTGTGATCAGTATTCTATTTACCAGTGCAAGAATTCCGCTTGCAATCATTTTGGGTGGAGCATTGCTTGGACTGGAAGGTATCTGGTGGGCATTTTCTGTAACATCAATTGTAAAAGGAATTATCTTTGTATGTACATTTTGCTGGATCACGAGAGGCAAAGGTACGGTAAAAATGATGAAACTCAATAAGGAATAATAGAATTATTGCCGATAATATAGTTTGATCATGTTTAAGGGATGTCTAAAATATATATGTAGACTGGAAAGGATGTAGCGATGAAAATATATATAGACTTTGATGACGTTATCTGTGAAACAGCGAAGTATTTTACCCAAATTGCAAAAGAATTATTTAATATTGATGTGCCATATAGGGAAGTACAGTTCTTTAATCTTCAGAAATCATTTGATCTAAGTGGAGAACAGTATGATGAATTGATGAAGGCAGGGCATATTCCAGAAAATTTACTAGATTATGAAGAAACACCGGGAGCTTCAGAAGTGATCAACAAGTGGGTTGATGAAGGACATGAGGTTTTTGTGGTCACAGGAAGACCATTTGATTCTTATGAACCATCTAGAAGATGGTTGGATGAACATCACTTAAATAGGCTTCCTATTTATTTTGTTGATAAATATGGACGAGAAATGTGCAAACAGGATCATACCTATAATCTGACATTAGAAGAACTTTATTGCATGCATTTTGATTTTGCAATCGAAGATTCACCAGCTGCGTTTGAGCATGTGCAGCATTTTAAAGATTGTAAAGTAGCTGTATATGATCGTCCGTGGAACAAGCAGGTGGAATTTCCAGATGAAAGCTTTGTGAGATGCCTGGATTGGAAGGAAATAGATAGATTATGGCAACAGCAGGTTGCTTTTCAGACTGCAGATTTATCGATATGATAAAGATGACGGAGGTGACGACTATGGAAACAAAAAAGATAATTCTTAAGCTTAGAACAGAAAGAGGAATGTCACAAGACGATTTGGCAGATAAAGTTATGGTGACGAGACAGGCAGTATCCCGTTGGGAAAATGGAGATACAGTTCCGAATACTGATACACTAAGGCTTTTATCAAAAGAATTTGATGTTTCAATTAATATGCTTTTGGGAGAACCGAGAAAGCTGATTTGTCAGTGCTGTGGAATGCCGATGGATGATGATTCTATCCTGGGACGTGACAAAGATGGTACATTGAATGAGGAATATTGTAAATGGTGCTATGCAGATGGAACGTACACATATAATGATATGGATGAATTGATTGATGTATGTGTAAAGAACATGGTAAATGAAAACTTTACCGAAGAACAGGCACGCTCTTATTTGAAGGAAATGCTTCCAAAGTTAGATTACTGGAAAAGATATGATGAACTCAGTGACAATGGGCAGTTTGAAGAGTTTAAAAAGCAATTGATGAACGAAATAAATGATCTGCATATAGACGGACTTCCAAGAGTAGACAAACTAAATGCACTTGTGGGGAAATATGTGAATCTTGAATATCAACTGCCAAATGGACAAAAAGTAAAGTTTTTGGATGATCAGAAAACTTATTTGGGAAATCAAATGGAGTCTGAATTCGGAGGAGACAGGTGTTTTGGTATTCTGGCAGACATGGATTTTATCATCATATGTACATATGAAAAAGATGGTGAAAATCCAGAACTTCTGATTTATAAAAAGAGATAAGATAAGGAAAAAGAAAGGTCTTGACAAATAAACGACCGTTTACTACTATTAAAGTGTAAACGGTCGTTTATTTGCTTTGGAGGAAATGTGTATGAGTAATAGGAAAGAAGAGATATTAATTGTAGCGCTGCATCTGTTCGCCAGAGATGGTTATGAGGCTGTCTCAGTCAGCCAGATAGCAGGTGAGCTTGATATGACAAAAGGCGCGTTGTACCGTCATTATAAAAGCAAAAGAGATATTTTTGACAGTATTGTAAAGCGAATGGAACAGCAGGACAGCGAACAGGCCAGAGAGAATGAAGTGCCGGAAGAGAGTATTGAAAAGACACCGGAAGAATACCAGAACGTATCATTTGATGATTTTGTGGAATACAGTAAGTCTATGTTTGAATACTGGACAGAGGATGATTTTGCATCATCGTTTCGGAAGATGCTGACAATAGAACAGTTTCGTAGTGAAGGAATGCAGAAATTATATCAGCAATATCTGGTATCTGGACCGGCAGGATACGTGAAGGATCTCTTCAAAAATATGAAAATAAAAGATCCAGAGGAGAATGCAGTTAAGTTTTATGCAAATATGTTTTTTTATTATAGCTTGTATGATGGTGCAGCAGATAAGGCGAAAGCAAAATGTCAGTTTGAACAGATGCTAGATAAAATAGTAGAAGAAATGAAACAGTAATATAAGAGCCAGACGCTTAAGACGCAGAGCCGTTAATTCTGATACTGAAAAATTAGGATTATCGGTTTTTATTTTTAAGAAAGGACATAAAAGAAATGGAAAAAAGTAATATTGAGATTCGTTTAGAGAAAAAGGAAGAACAACAAAAAGTAGAAAATCTGGTAAGAGAAAGTTTTTGGGATGTGTATCGTCCAGGATGCCTTGAGTAGATTGGGAGATTTGGCTGTTTTTTCGTCATGTTCATTTGTTATAAGTAACCAAACGGTAACCTATGAAGAAAATGAAGGTAAGAATAGTAAAGGTAAATCTAATATATACTGTGGCATTTAAAGAAAAATGAAAACAAAAGGAGAATATATGGAATCAGATATAATTAAAATCAGCCATCTGAATAAAAGCTTTGGCGAAGTAAAAGCGGTAAATGATTTGAGCTTTCGTGTGAAAAAAGGAGAATTGTTTGCTTTTCTTGGAGTAAACGGTGCAGGGAAAAGTACAACCATTTCTATTCTTTGTGGACTGCTGAAAAAAGACAGTGGAACGGTTCAGGTAAACGGAATAGAAACTGACAAAGCCGGCGCACAGACAAAAAGGATGCTTGGTGTTGTATTTCAGGATAGCGTACTTGATAAACCACTTACGGTGAAAGAGAACCTAATGAGCAGAGCTGCTTTGTACGGAATTACAGGAAATGCCTTTGATAAGAGATTACAGGAGCTGGTCGAGATTCTGGATTTTGACGAGTTTTTAAACAGACCTGTAGGTAAGCTGTCGGGAGGTCAGAGAAGAAGAATTGATATTGCCCGTGCATTATTGCACAGACCGGAAATTTTGATTCTTGACGAGCCTACCACAGGGCTTGATCCACAGACAAGACAGTTAATCTGGAATGTTATCGAGAAGCTTCAGAAAACAGAAAATATGACAGTATTTTTGACTACACATTATATGGAAGAGGCTGCCAATGCTGGTTATGTTGTGATTCTTGACAAAGGAAGTGTTGCAGCAGAAGGTACACCGTTTGAACTTAAGAATGATTATGTACAGGATATAGTGTCTGTTTATGGTGTTTCCGAAGATGAAATAAAGTCATTGAACAGAGAATATAAAAAAATACGTGACGGATATCAAATAAAAGTAAGAAATACGAAGGAAGCTACGAAGCTTATTGTAGAGCATCAGGACCTATTCATGGATTATGAAGTAGTAAAAGGCGGTATGGATGATGTATTTCTTGCAGTCACAGGGAAGAAGCTTGGAGGTGAGCATTAATGAGAACAGTATTGGCGTTAATGAACAGGAATAGGAAACTGTTTTTTAAAGATAAAGGGATGTTGTTTACATCAATGATCACACCCGTCATTCTGATTGTTCTGTATGCTACGTTTCTTGCAAAGGTTTTCAGAGATTCTTTTACAGCAGCGATTCCGGATGTGATCACAATTTCGGATAAGCTCATTAATGGAACAGTAGCAGCACAGCTGACAGCATCACTTATGGCAGTAAGTTGTATTACTGTAACATTTTGTGTGAATCTGACTATGGTGCAGGACAAGGCAAATGGAACAAGGAAGGACTTTGATGTTTCACCTGTCAGCAGTGGAAAAATTTATTTGGGATATTTTCTGTCAACAGTTGCTAATTCTTTGATGGTCAATGGACTTGCGTTTGTATTATGCCTGGGATATTTACTTAAAATGGGATGGTATATGAATGCAGCAGATGTATTATGGGTTCTATTTGATATGATATTGCTCGTTCTGTTTGGAAGTACGCTTTCAAGTATCGTTAGCTTTCCATTAACAACACAGGGACAGCTTTCGGCTGTAGGTACAATTGTCAGCACAGGATATGGTTTTATATGTGGTGCTTATATGCCGATTTCAAATTTTGGTTCAGGTCTTCAGAAGGCACTGTCTTATCTTCCGAGTACATATGCCACTTCATTGATTAAGAATCATATGCTTCACGGAGTATTCAGGGAGATGGAGAGAAAACATTATTCTGGTGAAATGGTTGATGTAATAAAAAGAACTCTTGATTGCAATCCGGTATTTCATGGAAATGTGGTAAGTGTAAATCAGATGATTGGTATTATGCTGGGAAGTATAGCTGTATTTGGAATTATTTATTATATTGTTACAGTGTCATCGGACAGGTAACTATAATTAAAGTAACCAAAAGGTAACTTGATAACGGATTTAAATTAGGAGATATATATGGAAAGTAAAGAAAAGAACACAAAGGAAAAAATATTGGAAGAAGCCCTGAAGTTATTTGCACAGAGTGGATATATGGGAACATCCATGAATGATATTGCTTCAAAACTTGGAGTGACCAAGGCTGCATTGTATAAGCATTATAAAAGCAAGCAGGAGATATTAGACAGTATTATTGAAAAAATGAAGGAATTGGATATTGAGAGAGCAAAGCAGTATGAAATGCCGGAGGGTGATCTGGAAAAGGTTACAGCCGAGTATAAAGAAATGGCATTTGATAAGATCAAGCAGTTCACAAAGGTGCAGTTTCTTCATTGGACAGAGGAAGAGTTTTCAAGCTGTTTTCGTAAGATGTTGACATTGGAACAGTACAGGGAACCACAGATGGCACAGCTATATCAGAATTATCTTGCAAGCGGACCATTAACATATATGAAAGCTTTGTTTTCAGGAATGCTAGTCGACGCAGGAAAAGCTAGACAGACAGCACTTGATTTTTATGGACCTATTTTTTTGCTTTACAGCATATATGATGGAGCAGAAGACAAGAGCCATGTGATAAAACTACTGGAAGAGCATATGGATCATTTCTTACAGGAAATGCAGATAAGTTGAAGGATAAAGCAATAAGACAAGATTGTCAGATAAGGATAAAGCGAGTATACCGATTATTGCAATGACAGCAAATGCATTTGAAGAAGATAAGAGAGATGCTATTGCAGCTGGAATGAATGGACATATAGCAAAGCCAATCCAGGTTGATAAATTATTGTCGATATTATCAGAAGTAATAAGGAGACAGTCGTTATATCGGCTAAAAAATGGTACTATGGGTAAAACTGATGATGCTTTTACCGATAATGTGATATACTAGTTAGTAGATTAGTATGTTTTGAATTTGGGTTATGGTTTGTGATGGAGGATTGTAGATGAAATACCTTTTAGTTGCTGAAACAGCAAATCACTTCCGTTGCATTGACATGATTATTGATGATGCAAAAGCAGCTTTGACGGAGAAGTTCATCAAAGAACTTCACTTGGTTTTGAAGAATGGCACCAGCGATTCCAGAAAAGATTGGTTTGCTGTTGGTGATTATAAGAAACTTCCGAATGAAGTTGGCGGCAGGGATACAGCCCTTCCGGAAAAAGTTGCCGATAAAATGAAAGCCTTGCTGACGGAATACAGCACCAAAGAAGAAAAGACCTTTGAGGATATTCTGGACTTCCATGTGAAGTTTGAGCGGATTCATCCATTTCAAGATGGAAACGGTCGTGTGGGCAGATTGATCATGTTTAAGGAGTGCCTGAAATACAATATTGTTCCGTTCATCATTGAGGACAATTTGAAGATGTTCTATTATCGTGGATTGAAGGAATGGGACAACGAAAAAGGATATCTGACAGATACCTGTCTGACAGCACAAGATAAATATAAAGCATATTTGGATTATTTTAGGATTACGTATTAAAAGTAAAAGGGGATAGTGCGATATGACAAGTTGGAAAAATGTGATGTGGTATGCAGTTGATTTGTAATCCATTTTTACACCTTTTACGGATGATATTATGCGAAAATAAACCACGGTATTTTGTGCAGATATTACATGTAAATATAGATGATGTTTGGGATGCAACATGATAGAATGGTTACAAGAAAAATTTGTAGGAATATAAAGATATGGAATTAAGATTATTACGCTATTTTTTGACAGTAGCAAAAGAACAGAGTTTTACAAAAGCAGCAGAACAATTGCATATTACCCAGCCAACGCTTTCCAGACAAATGGCGGCATTTGAAGAGGACCTGGGAATAACATTATTTATTCGAAGTGGGAAGAAAATTTCGCTTACTGATGAGGGGATTCTATTAAAAAGGCGTGCCTTGGAGATTCTTAATCTTGAGGAAAGGACGCTTGAGGAACTGAAAGGAAAAGAAGAGGTTGTAGAGAGTACGATAACCATTGGATGCGGTGAATTTGCAGCAGTGGAGACATTGGCGAAGATATGTAAAACATATAAAGAAAAATATCCGCTGGTTCAGATTGTATTGCATACTGCAACAGCAGATGCAGTGTATGAGATGATGAACAAAGGGCTTGTAGATATTGCATTATTCATGGAGCCGGTGGACACCGAAGGGCTGGATTATATCCGGATCACAGATTGCGATCACTGGTGTGTCGGAATGCGGCCGGATGATCCGCTGGCAGAAAAAGAGTTTATAAAAAAAGAAGATCTTATTGGAAAGCCCTTGATCCTGCCGGAAAGAATGAACGTTCAAAGTGAACTTGCCAACTGGTTTGGGAAAGACTTTTCAAAATTACAGATTGCTTTTACGAGTAATCTTGGAACGAATGCCGGAGTTATGGCGGCAAATGGACTGGGGTATCCAATTTCAATTGAGGGTGCTGCAAAGTATTGGCGAGAGGATATTCTTGTACAGCGAAGAATTTCTCCTGAAATCACGACCAGTACGGTGATTGCTTGGCGACGGAATATTCCATATTCTTTGGCAGTCCGTAAAATGATCGAGGAGATTAATGCTTTTCAGGCATAAAATAAAATTCAATATAAGCATTAGACATAATGAAGTGATAGTGCTTAAAATAGATGTGTAAGATGAATGTAAATCTTATACATCTATTTTTTTTGTGAAAAATACGTAAAGAAAGGGGCTTTTTATTATGAGTAAAAAATTAGTGGCATTTTTCAGTGCAAGCGGAACAACAAAAAAAGTAGCACAGATGATCGCAGAGGAAGTAAAGGCGGATTTATTTGAGATTGAGCCGAAAGTTCCATATACAAAGGCTGATCTTGACTGGATGAATAAAAAATCCCGAAGCAGTGTGGAAATGAGTGATAAGAAATACAGACCGGCGATTATGAAAAAAGAGATGGATATGAGTTCTTATGACGAGATCCTTCTGGGATTCCCAATCTGGTGGTATGTGGCTCCGACAATCATCAATACATTTTTAGAAGCTTACGATTTCAGTGGTAAAAAGATTGTGCTTTTTGCAACATCCGGAGGAAGTGGATTCGGGAACACTGTGAAAGAATTGCAGCCATCTGCACCAGATGCAGTTATTACAGAGGGCAGACTGTTAAATCATGGAACAAAACAGGAAATCAGTGCTTGGATAAACTCTTTATAAACAACAGTATTATGGAGGTATACAGAAAATGGGAAAAATAATACAGACAGCAGGAAGAAATGCACTTGGTGAATTTGCACCAGAGTTTGCACATTTTAACGATGATGTGCTTTTCGGCGAAAACTGGAATAACCAGGATATCGATGTAAAGACAAGAAGTATCATCACAGTGGTTGCTCTGATGGCTTCCGGAATTACGGATTCTTCTTTAAAATATCATCTTCAAAATGCAAAAAATCATGGTGTAACACAAAAAGAGATTGCTGCAGTGATCACACATGTCGCATTCTATGCAGGTTGGCCAAAAGCATGGGCTGTTTTCAATCTTGCAAAGGAAGTGTGGGAGGCAGGAGAAGGAGATTTACCATACAAAGAAGATGCAATGCGTGCGCATGCAAAAGAGATGGTATTTCCAATCGGTGCACCAAATGATGGGTTTGCACAGTATTTTTCTGGCAGAAGTTTTCTTGCACCGATCTCCACTTCTCAGGTTGGAATTTTCAATGTGACATTCGAACCTGGATGCAGAAATAACTGGCATATTCATCATGCGAAAAGTGGCGGGGGACAAATTCTGGTATGCGTTGCCGGAAGAGGATATTATCAGGAGGAAGGCAACGAAGCTATAGAAATGAAGCCAGGTGACTGCATTAATATTCCTACAGGTGTTAAACACTGGCATGGTGCTGCACCGGATGAATGGTTTTCTCATCTGGCAATAGAGGTTCCAAGCGAAAATGGTTCTAATGAATGGCTTGAACCGGTAAGTGATGAAGAATATGGGAAATTACAATAGGAAGGTAAATGAAATGTTTGATAGAAGTATTGTATTGAATAATTGAGTGAAAATTCCACAGCTCTGCATTAGATATACGCTTCAGCTTGGTGCAATTTCTTTGCCAAAAACAGGTAATCCTGAACATATGAAGAGTAATGCCCAATTAGATTTTCAAATTAGTGCTGAAGACATGGAACTGTTAAAGAATTTTAAAAAAATTAAGAGCTATGGTGACAGTGGAATTTTCCCTGTTTATGGTGGAAAGATGTAAGAAATTTAACAACAAACTGCTAATCCGTTGGAAATCCAAATATTGAATAACAACTTAATATCATGTATAGCAAAGCTATAAGATTTCAAAAGATGAAAAAATAAAAAAAGGAGATGTTCGAGGTGGAGACAACGTGATATACTAACAATATCATGTTGCGTCCCCTTGGAGGTAGAATATGATTTCAAAGAGACGTGTATGAATGCTGGAAAGCCAGTATTTACAAGGCTTTGAGAAGATATAAGGAGATAAAATGAGCAAGATAAAAGTGTTATTCATCTGCCACGGCAATATCTGCCGAAGCACAATGGCCCAATTTGTTTTCCAACACATGGTAAACAATCAAGGATTAAAAGACAAATTTTACATCGACTCTGCTGCAACGAGCAGAGAAGAAATCGGTAATCCACCACATTATGGAACGGTAAATAAACTAAGACAGGAAGGAATCCCAGTCCTAAAACACCGTGCTATCCAGATGACAAAACAAGATTACAAAGAATACGATTATATTATCGGTATGGATGCATGGAATCTAAGAAATATGAATCGTATTACAGGTGGTGACCCAGATGGAAAGATTCATCTGTTATTAGACTATTCCAAACATCCAAGAGACATCGCAGATCCATGGTATACAGGGAATTTTGACGATACATACAGAGATGTAGTCGAAGGGTGTGAAGCGTTCATGAAATATTTAAGGGAAGAACAATTATAAAACTGAAAATTACTGAAATTCTGTCATATGTTTCCGATACCACAATGGCATCAGATTCCTCTGACACTGATGATTTTCTCGTTCTTTAATCCCGATCGTATTGAAAAAGTCTTTCCATAGATCAATAAACGGATCGTCTGTCTGAATGGACAGCCGGTCCATTTCTTCTTTTGAAAGTATTGTTAAATAATAATCTTGATCTGCAGGATGAACGATAGCGATGAAGCGTTTATCATCAATGATCATCCAGTTTTCAGAAGGCAGACGATCAGAAAAATGCGGTGCAACCAGAGTCAATACATTACTCTTTGGCTCAATATGACTTACCAACACATCCCCAGGCATATTCGCAAATCGGATAAATTCCACATGAAAATGAGCTTCATTTCCAACTTTACGTTTCAATTCAAACATCCGCATAACCACAGGTTCCTGAAGAAAATCCACAACATGAGCACCATAATGGAATCCAGCAACCATAAAACGATAAATCGTATCTAATTTATCCTCGGCATCAGACATTGCAGCTTCATAGATCATAATATAAGCCTGATAAGAAATCTTACTCTTGATAGAACGAACGACACTGGCAGTTTTCTCCGGATCAGCATCCACATACCGATAATCACAGAATAATTCCAGATTCCCAATCGGTTCTGTCTTCAATTTAATATTGGAATGACCAAGTCTTGATGCCCAGGCCTCATAAACACAAGTCATCATCGCATCAAAATTATCTTCACAGGTAAAAACAGTCATAATAGCCTCCAGAATACAAAAAATAACGAAAATTACATCTGTCCAAACAAAGTTTTCGAAGAATCTTCTACAGTGACTTCAGATTGAAAATTAAAATCATCAAATAAAGAAAGCTGTCGATAGGTCTGTGGATGATCGATCTCCCAATTTTGCTTTCCATCCTCACCAATCAGCTGCCTGGTAATAAAATCTTCTTCAATCGGTATCCGATACATCATCTTCCCGCTGCAGGTGATAAAATACTTCGCACGTTTTAATACAATCCCCATCTTCTTCAAATGCTCAAAATTAAGAGTTCCATGTTTGCGTGCCTTTACAATACGAAATGCAGACTTTGTCCCAATTCCAGGAACACGAAGCAACACATCATAAGAAGCACGATTGATCTCAACTGGATAAATATCAAGGTGACGTAACGCCCAGTCACACTTTGGATCAAGCATCGTATTAAAATTCGGCCGGTCAACAGAAAGTAATTCATCTGCCTTAAATCCGTAAAACCGTAGCAGCCAGTCTGCCTGATACAGACGGTGTTCCCGAAGAAGCGGCGGTGCGGTTCCAAGAGCTGGTAGATTAGAATCCTCATTCAAAGGAACATAGGCAGAATAAAACACACGTTTCAAGTCATACTGCTGATATAATTTCTGCGTTGTCGATAAAAGCTGCAGATCACTCTCCCCAGTTGCGCCAATGATCATCTGTGTACTTTGGCCGGCAGGAACAAAAGAAGCTGGTTTCCCATTATTTTGCAAACGTAAAGTATTCTTAAGAGAAGGATCTGCAAGTGTCAATGGGGAAGAACCAGTCTGAATCCGCTGATAAGGATTCTCTTGAAAGATCGTATGCTTCAAATACTTATTACTTTGAGAACGTTCCATAGAGGCATCTTTTCCGATCATCAACCGATGATCCACGATTCCATTCTGAATCTGACGAATTGGAGCAACAAGTTTCTTCGGATTCTTATGAGGAGCCAGCGTCTTAAGCCCGTCAATCGTAGGAAGTTCCAGATTCACACTCATACGATCGACAAGATATCCCATATTTGTGATCAATTCATCCGAAGTGCCAGGAATCGCTTTCACATGGATATATCCATTAAAATGGTACTTTGTACGAAGCAGATAAATCGCCTGATACATCAATTCCATCGTATAAGTCGGACTCTTTACGATTCCAGAGCTTAAAAATAACCCTTCAATATAATTTCTTCGATAAAATTCCACAACAAGTGTACAGATCTCGTCCGGAGTAAATGTTGTACGAACCCTGTCATTACTTACTCGGTTTAGACAATACTTACAATCATAAATACATTCATTGCTAAGTAAGATCTTAAGCAAAGACACACAGCGTCCATCCGAAGAAAAACTATGACAGATTCCAGCAGCCTCTGTATTCCCGAGCATTCCTTTCTTTCCACGGCGAGAAGAACCACTGGAAGTACAGGCGACATCGTATTTTGCTGCATCAGCTAAAATCTTCAATTTTTCATTTAAAGATAAATCTTTTGATGAGATTTCCATATTAAACAGCTCCTTTCGAATGTATGTTCTAGTTTAGCATAAATAAACGTAATTTACAAATTGTATTTTGATCTGATCATCACATATATTTGAAAAAAACCACCACATTAGTGACCATTAAGATCATAAATGTGATGGCTTTTTTCTAGCCAAGAATCTTCTTATTCGATACAGTTGCATCCTGATAAGAATATGACTTGGTTGTAAGAGATTCTAAAATCTGCTCAGGATGAACAATGGCATCTTCTAAAGATGTGACATAAAGCTTTTTATTACCGAAGCGAGAAGCTTCGTCGATCGCAACATCAGCAGCAATCACAATATAATCAGCTTCATCGATCTGTTCAGGGGAAAACTGATTTTGAATTCCCATAGCTCCCTGTGTTTCCACAGAAAGGTCAACGCCAAGTTTCTTACCTGCCTGTTCTAGTTTCTCTGCCGCAACATAGGTTTGAACCATTCCAGTTGGGCATTTTGTTACACACAAAATTTTCATGAAATCCTCCAATCGTATGTTACTCCTTCTTGATAGTCAGTATAGCATGAGATAGTAGAAAAGGAAAAGCAGAATGATAGAAAAAATAGTTTTTGTTAAAAGTGCATAGAAATAAAGTGAAAATATTGTTAATATCGACCATAAACAACAACTTGTAAAGAGGACCGTACAAGTTTTAAAATAAGAACCATAAGGAAGGAGGATGTCAAACATGGGAAAGAACAAAGGAGAAATGAAATATCACACATTAAAGGAATCACTGAAGAATGATATTTTATCTGGTGTCTATCAACCGGGAGATAAGATGCCGTCAGAGAATCAACTAGTACAGGAATATGATCTTAGCCGCCATACCGTACGTAAGGCGCTGTCAATTCTGGAAGAAGAAGGTTATATCATTGCAGTTCATGGAAAGGGAACGTTTTGTACAGAACGGGCACTTCATAAAAAGGAATCAAAGAACATTGCAGTGGTTACAACCTATATTTCTGATTATATATTCCCTAGATTGATCCAGGGGATCAACAGTGTCCTTTCCAAAGATGGATACAGCATTATTTTTAAGACAACAGAAAATAGCAGACGAGGAGAGACAGCATGTCTTGAAGATATTCTTACAAAAGATATTGATGGCTTGATCATTGAGCCAAGTAAAAGTGAGATTGTATGCAGACATCCAAAACTTTATGAGAATCTTGATAAATATGAAATTCCCTACATTTTTATTCACGGAGTCTATGAGGAGATGAAAGACAAACCCCACATTCTTATGGACGACTGTAAAGGAGGTTATCTGCTTACAAAATATCTGATCGATATGGGACATCAACATATCGTAGGAGTTTTTAAAGCAGATGATCATCAAGGAAGAGAACGACATAAAGGTTATGTGATGGCACTTCAGGAAGCAGGATATCAATATGATCCAGATATGGTTGTCTGGTTTCATACAGAAGATCGTCAGATGAAACCGGTAACATCGGTTGTTCAGATGATAAAGGATCAAAGAAAGATGGATGCAGTTGTCTGTTACAATGACCAGATCGCATTTTCAATCATTGGAGGATTGCATCAGATCGGTGTTTCAATTCCAGAAGACTTGTCGATCACAGGATATGATAATTCAATGCTTGCACATCAGCATCCACTTTCTTTAACGACTATTGCTCATCCACAGGAAAAACTTGGCGAGATGGCAGGACAGTTGTTGCTAGAAAAGATACAAGGTGGATCAGATAAAGAGATGAAAACAGAGTATTTGATCGAACCGAAATTGGTGATCGGAAACTCATGTAAAAATAGGAATCAAGAATAGATATAAAACTGGGAGGCAAAAAATGGAACTTAAAAAAAATTACAAATTTTGGTTTGCAACAGGATCACAGGATTTATATGGAGATGAATGTTTAAGCCATGTGGCAAAACATGCACAGATCATTGTGCAGAATTTCAATGAAAGTGGTATCTTACCATTTGAAGTTGTATGGAAACCGACATTAATTGATAGTACTTCGATCAGAAGAACATTTGAAGAAGCAAATGCAGATGAAGAATGTGCCGGTGTCATCACATGGATGCACACATTCTCCCCAGCAAAATCATGGATCGCAGGATTACAGGCATTTAAGAAACCATTATTACATCTTCACACACAGTTTAATGAAGAAATCCCATATGACACGATTGATATGGATTTTATGAATGAAAACCAGTCAGCACATGGTGACAGGGAATTTGGACATATCGTAACAAGAATGGGAATCCCAAGAGAAGTTGTTGTTGGATATTATGAATCAAAAGAAGTGAAAGAAAAGATCGCATCTTGGATGAGAAGTGCAATCGGAATGGTGGAAAGTAAAAATATCCGTGTGGTAAGGATTGCGGATAATATGAGAAATGTTGCGGTTACAGAAGGTGATAAAGTCGAAGCACAGATTAAATTTGGATGGGAGATCGATGCATATCCAGTCAATGAAGTTGTAGATTATGTCAATGCAGTCAGCAAAGGTGATATTGATGCACTGACACAGTTATATTATGAAAAATACAATCTTTTATTAGAGGGCAGAGATCCAATCGAATTTAAGAAACATGTAGAGGTACAGGCAGGAATCGAGATCGGACTGGAAAAATTCTTAAAAGACCATGATTATCAGGCAGTTGTTACACACTTTGGCGATCTTGGTGGATTAAAACAGCTTCCAGGACTTGCGATTCAGAGATTAATGGAAAAAGGTTATGGATTTGGTGCAGAAGGTGACTGGAAGACAGCAGCAATGGTACGACTGATGAAAGTTATGACAGCAGGAAAGAAAGATGCCAAAGGAACATCATTTATGGAAGATTATACATACAATTTTGTTCCGGGAAAAGAGGGTATCTTAGAAGCTCATATGTTGGAAGTATGCCCAACGATCGCGGATGGTCCTGTTTCAATCAAAGTAAATCCATTATCTATGGGAGATCGTGAAGATCCTGCAAGACTTGTATTTACAGCAAAAGAAGGAGAAGGAATAGCCACTTCTTTGATCGATCTTGGACATCGTTTCCGTCTGATCATTAATAAAGTGGATTGTAAAAAGACAGAAAAACCAATGCCAGAGCTTCCAGTAGCGACGGCATTCTGGACACCAAAACCAGATCTTTATAAAGGAGCAGAGGCATGGATCTTAGCTGGTGGAGCACATCATACAGCATTTTCTTATGATCTTAGTGTAGATCAGATGGTTGCATGGGCAGAGGCTATGGGAATTGAGAGTGTTGTCATTGATGAGAATACAGATATCAGAATATTAAAGAATGAATTAAGATGGAATGAAGTAGTTTATCGTTAGAAAATGGAGGTAGTATCATGGAAACAAAGCAAATGATCGCAGATGGAAAAACAGCATTGGGAATCGAATTTGGATCAACAAGGATCAAAGTTGTACTGATCGACAAAGATCATCATCCGATCGCATCCGGAAGCCATGACTGGGAAAATCGTCTGGAGAATAATATATGGACTTATACATTAGAAGACATCTGGAGTGGACTACAAGACAGTTACCAAAACTTGGTAAACGACGTGAAAGAAAAATATGATATTACACTAACTAAGGTTGGAAGTATCGGATTTAGTGCGATGATGCATGGATATATGGCATTTGATAAAGATGGAGAATTGTTAGTGCCATTCCGAACATGGAGAAATACAATGACAGAAGAAGCTTCTGAGAAATTAACGGAAGCATTTTCTTATCACATTCCTCAAAGATGGAGTATCGCACATCTGTATCAGGCAATTTTAAAAGAAGAAGAACATGTAAAAGATATTGATTATCTGACAACACTGGCAGGATATGTCCATTGGAAATTAACAGGTGAAAAGGTGCTCGGTGTTGGAGAAGCGTCTGGAATGTTTCCAATCGATATCGAAACAAAAGATTATAACCAGACGATGATCAAGACATTTGACGACCTGATCAAAGATAAAAAATTTGGATGGAAATTAGAAAATATCTTACCAAAAGTTTTAATAGCTGGAGATAAAGCGGGTATCTTAAGCGAAGAAGGAGCAAAATTATTAGATCCATCTGGTAATCTGGAAGCTGGAATTCCTTTATGTCCTCCAGAAGGAGATGCAGGAACTGGAATGGTTGCGACAAACAGCGTGACAAGAAAAACAGGAAATGTATCTGCAGGAACAAGTGTTTTTGCAATGATCGTTTTAGAGAAAGAATTAAAGAAAGTTTATGATGAGATCGATCTTGTCACAACGCCATCAGGTGATCTTGTGGGTATGGTACATTGTAATAACTGTACATCAGATCTGAATGCATGGGTCAACTTATTTAAAGAATTTGCACAGAACTTTGGTGTGGAAGATGTAGATATGGATCAGCTTTATGGAACTCTTTACAATAAAGCATTAGAAGGTGACAAGGATTGTGGTGGATTACTTGCATACAACTATTTCTCAGGAGAACATATCACAGGATTTGAAGAAGGAAGGCCATTATTTGTAAGAAAACCAGATAGTAATTTTAATCTTGCAAACTTTATGAGAGTTCATCTATACACAGCACTTGGAGCTTTGAAGACGGGGCTTGATATCTTGATGAAAGAAGAAGATGTCAAAGTTGATAAAATGCTGGGACATGGTGGATTATTCAAAACAGAAGGTGTTGGACAAAAGATCATGGCAGCAGCTGTGAATGCACCAGTATCAGTTATGAAAACAGCTGGAGAAGGTGGTGCATGGGGAATGGCGATCCTTGCAGCCTATATGCTGGATAAAGCAGAAGATGAGACGCTTGATACCTATCTTTCTGACAAAGTATTTGCAGGGGAAGAAGGTACAACGATCGCTCCAGATGAAAAAGATGTGGAAGGATTTGATGAATTTATCAAACAATATCAAAAAGGTCTTGCACTTGAACGAGTTGCAATTGATGTCATGTAAAAAGGAGACGAAAAATGTTAGAACAATTAAAAAAAGAAGTCTATGAAGCAAATATGGAACTTCCTAAAAGAGGTCTGATCACATATACATGGGGAAATGTCAGTGGAATTGATAGAGAAAGTGGTTTATTTGTTATTAAACCAAGTGGTGTGGATTATGATAAACTTTCTCCAGAAGATATGGTTGTCATGGATCTTGATGGAAACAGAGTGGAAGGAGATTTAAATCCATCTTCTGATACACCAACGCATATTGAATTATATAAAGCATTCAAAGATTTAGGAGGAATTGTACATACACATTCCCCATGGGCAACATCATGGGCACAGGCGGGGAGAAGTATTCCATGCTATGGAACAACACATGCAGATTACTTCTATGGAGAAATTCCATGTGCAAGAAGCCTCACAAAAGAAGAAATTGAAGAAGCCTATGAGAAGAATACAGGATTGGTGATCATTGAGACATTTAAAGATAAGAATCCAGTTTATGTTCCAGGAGTGCTTTGTACAAATCATGGACCATTTACATGGGGAGCTGATGCAGCCGAGGCAGTTCATAATGCCGTTGTCTTAGAAGAAGTCGCAAAGATGGCATACCGTTGCGAGCATTTAAATCCAGAAGCAAAGCCAGCACCACAATATCTGCAGGATAAACATTTCTTCAGAAAACATGGGGCAAATGCTTACTATGGTCAAGGCAAATAATGAAAATGGATCAATAAAGATATCAGATAAAATTTAAAAGAAAGTGTTGTAAAATGATGAAAGTAAAAATGATCGAAAAAAGACAAAATGGAGTCTGCTTATTTGAATTACAAAATGATGAGATAAAAGTGATCACGAGTAACCTTGGTTGTCATATTTTATCTGTGTTCACAAAAGACAGAGATGGAAATTATGGAGATGTCGTTCTTGGATATCAAGATGTGGAAGATTGTCATAAAGATGATAAATTTTTAGGATGTATCATCGGACGTGTTGCAAACAGAATTGCAAATGGAGAGTTTCAGTTGAATGGAAAGACCTATAAACTTGCAGTAAATTCCGGACCGAATACGATTCATGGAGGTATAAATGGATTTAATCAGAAGATTTTTAACTATGAGATTTTAGAAGATGGAATCCGTTTTATCTATCTTTCTCCAGATATGGAAGAAGGATTTCCAGGAAGTCTTTATTTAAAGATAGTATATCGTCTATCTGGAAATGAATTAAAGATGGAATACGAAGCAATGTCAGATCAAGACACACTGATCAATATAGCCAATCATTCCTTTTTTAATCTTTCAGCAAAAGACAGTAAGATCTATGATCATCAATTGATGATCAAATCAGATCAGATTGCATGTGCAGATGAGAATGGTCTTCCAACAGGTAAGTTTTTGGATGTAGAGAATACACCATTTGATTTTAAAAGTTTTCATGAGATTGGAGAACGGATTCATGATGATGATGAACAGTTGAGATTTGTTGGAGGCTATGATCATTGTTTTATGTTAAAGGATGAGAAAGATCAGGCAGTCTTATATGATAAAGAAAGTGGACGAAAATTAACGATCACAACAACACTTCCATGCATGCAGTTATATGCAGGAAACTTTCTGGCAGGAGGAAGTGATGGTAAATTTGGAAAACCATATGAGAACAGAGATGGTGTTGCATTAGAACCACAATTCTTGCCTAATTCTATGAATATAGAGAAAAAGCCAAGAGTTATCTTAAGAAAAGGCGAAGAGTATGAAGCAGTGACAACATACCGATTTGAAACAGAATAATATAGATTGAAATTAAAAAATAAGAATCATATCCATACAATATCCCCTTCCCCTTTTTATTTGTATGGATATATTCTTGTTTATTTCTGGAATATAATTCTATAAGAGAGTATAATAATATTTTAGAAAAGAGGAAGGTAATATGATCAAAGTATTTTTAGTAGAAGATGAAAAGATCATTCGTAAGAGTATAAAGAATAACGTAAAATGGGAAGAAAATGGTTTTGAATTTGCGGGAGAAGCACCAGATGGTGAGATGGCTCTTCCAATGATCGAAAAACTACATCCAGATATCGTGATCACAGATATCAAGATGCCATTTATGGATGGACTTGAATTAAGTGATATCTTAAAGAAAAAAATGCCCAAAATACAGATCATCATACTTTCTGGATATGGGGAGTTTGACTATGCAAAAGAAGCGATCAAGATCGGTGTAACAGATTATCTGACCAAACCAGTAACTGGTGAGCAGTTATTAGAAGCACTAAATAAAGTAAAACAAAAGCTTGATAAGAAAAAAAGACAGGAAGAAGATATAAAAAAATTACAAAAAAATATAAAAACACAAATGAAAAATATGAGATATCAATTTTTCGGGAATCTGATCCGCGGAAAGATATCTGTATCTAAATTAATGGAACAAGGGAATGAACTTGGAATAGATCTTATGGCACCGGCATACAATTTTATGTTATTTAAAATATTTTCAAAGAATGAGAATGATACAGAGGCAGTATATGATCTTCGTACCAAAGAAGATGCGATCGTAGAAGAAGTAAGCAGCCAGTTTGAAAATATGATTGTTTTTCACCGTGTAACAGAGGGCTATATTTTAATGATCAAGGCACAGAATAAAGAGGAAACCATACAAGTGGCAAAAGATTATGTTGCAGCATTGACAAAGCGTATGAAAAAAGAGAAAGAACTACAATGGTTTGCAGGGATTGGACGTGCAGTGGAACGATTACATAACCTTTCGGAATCTTACGACAGTGCAAGCAAGGCTTTTGCATACCAGTATCAGTCTTCTGGGAATGAAGCGGTGTTTTTTGATAAATTAGATAATGAAAAGATAGAAAGAGCAGAAGATCTGCAGCAAGTAGATTTTACCAAAGTAAATTCAGAATCGCTGGAAGAGTTTTTGAAAAATGGAAAAGAAGAAGCTGTACATTTATTTGTAGAGGATTATACCAAGACATTAGGAAAATCTAATATGGATTCCTTTATGTTTTGTCAGTATATGCTGATCAATATACAGGTAGGTGTTATGAAATTCGTTGAGAAAATGGGAGTTGAGAAAGCAAATATCGATCGCACGTTTAAGGATTACAAACAACAGATCGCTGCAGTTTCAACAGGAGAGAAAGCAGCGGAGTATATCGAAGAACTTATCAGACAAGCGATCAGAATGAGAAATGAAAGATTAGGGAAGAAACATTCTTCGTTGATAACGGAGGCAAAAGAATTTATTGTGAAAAATTATCAAGAAGAAACATTATCGTTGAGTGATGTTGCAGATCAGGTTGGATTAAGCAGCAGTCATTTTAGTACAACGTTTAAACAAGAAACAGGGAAATCTTTTGTGGAATTTTTGACATCAGTCAGAATGGATAAAGCAAAAGAAATGCTTTGTTTTACAGATATGAAGGCATCACAGATCAGCTATGAAGTGGGATATAAGGATCCACATTACTTTAGCTACCTGTTTAAAAAAACGCAAGGATGTACTCCGAGTGAATATAGATCAAGGAGGATGTAATGAAAAAATATGTGAGAGAATTTATTGCTCGATTTCGGAAGTTCTCAATAGAAAAAAAACTAAAATGGTTAAGGATGGTCGTGATAATTCCTGCGTTAGTGGGGATTATCACGCTTCTTGTTATCATGATAAATTTTAATGAAAGTTATAATGAGGCGGTAAAAAACGTATCAGTAGCTAGCAAGTTTAATTTCTCATTTTCAGAAGATATGGATTATAAAATGTATCGTATTGTTATCGGTGCAGAGAGTTTTGATGCGATGAAACCATATGAGGAGATTAAGGAAGCGAAGGAGCTGGTAAAGGAACTGAATAAAAATGCTGTAACAGATGAAAGTAAATTAAGAACGAGACAGATAGGAAAACTGTTGGATAATCTGAAGATTTCCATTGAAGAAATTGAACACTCAGATCTAAAAAACGATTATATGGAAAATAATCAGAGATTAAGATTAAATGTGAATGTATTTACAGAGATCATTAAAGAAAAAGTATCCGAATACATTTACTATGAGATTGGGAATATGGAGAGTATGCGTGTAAAACTGGAAAAAGAAATCATGCATACGATCACGATCACATTGATCGCTGTACTGTTTTTGTCTCTGATAACATGGAAATTATCGAAATTGATTTCGCAAAGCATTAGTTATCCAGTCAGACAGTTATGTGAGATGACAAAGGAAGTGGCGCAGGGAAATTTTGATGTACATGGACCTCAAAATACAACAGAAGAGCTGCAGATCTTAACAAATAATTTCGAACATATGGCACAAAAGGTAGAGAGATTGATCGAAGATGTAAAAGTAGAACAACAAAATCTTCGAAAAAAAGAGCTGCAGTTACTACAAGAGCAGATTAATCCACATTTCCTTTATAATACATTGGACACGATCATGTGGCTTGCCATTGATCATCAGGATGACAAAGTGGTAGAAATGGTAGCTGCCTTGTCTGGCTTTTTCCGTACAAGTTTAAGTCACGGAGAAGATAAGATAACGATCAGGGAAGAATTAGAGCATGTTGAAAATTATTTAAAGATACAACAATTAAGATACGGGGATATTATGGAATATTCTATTGATGTCCCAGATGAGATCAAGAAAAATGATATTGTAAAGATCACTTTACAGCCATTAGTAGAAAATGCATTATATCATGGATTGAAAAAACAAAGAGAAAAAGGAATGATAAAGATTTCCAGTGTAGATGATGAAAATAATATATTCCTGATCGTTGAAGATAATGGAGTTGGTATGCAGCCTGAGCAGGTAGTTCAGATCAATAAAGAAATGTATGAAGATATATGGGTAAACAGGACAACAGGGTTTGGAATTGCAAATGTAAATCGGCGGATTAAATTATATTATGGAGAAGAATATGGGTTGATCCTTGAAAGTGAACCAGATATTGGAACTAAGGTGATCGTAGTTGTACCGAAGACTAGACAAGCAGAGAAAAAATAATCAAAAATCAAAAAAATTCAAACCATTATCAAAAAAAATCAAACTTTAAACAGACAAGATAAAAATTTCATAAAATAATCCACCAAATGCAAAAGAAATTGCATTGAAAGAAATACAATTTCAAGTAAAATATAACTTGTAATTAAGGAAAACGAAAAAATCAAAAAAGAAAAAGGAGGAAATCATAATGAGAAGAAGTATTAAGAAGGTGGCTGCAGGTTTACTTGCAACAATGATGATCGGAACAATGCTTACTGGTTGTGGTGGAGGAAACAAGAAAGACAGTGGTTCTTCAAAGAAGGAAACTTCAGAGATCAACATCGGATTTTCACAAGTTGGAGCTGAGAGTGATTGGCGTGTAGCGAATACAAAGTCTATGAAATCTGAATTAACAGCAAAGAACGGATTTAAATTATCATTTGCAGATGCTCAGCAGAAACAGGAAAATCAGACAAAAGCGGTCAGAGAATTTATCACACAGGGTGTTGATGTGATCGCAATCGCACCTGTAACAGAAACAGGTTGGGAAACAGTTTTAAAAGAAGCAAAGAAAGCTGACATTCCAGTTATCACAGTTGACCGTCAGATCAAAACTTCTGATGATTCACTGATCACAGCATGGGTTGGATCAGACTTCAAAAAAGAAGGTGTGAAAGCGGCTGAATGGTTAATTAAAGAAAAGGGAAAAGAAAAAGGTGACGTAAACATCGCTGTATTACAGGGAACGATTGGTTCTTCTGCAGAAATCGGACGTACAAAAGGATTTAAAGAAGGAATCAAAGATCAGAAAAACTTCAAGATCATTGCTTCTCAGACAGGAGAATTTACACAGGCAAAAGGTCAGGAAGTTATGGAATCTTTCTTAAAACAGAACAAAGACATTGATGTTGTAGTAGCACAGAATGATAACATGGCATTCGGAGCAATCGATGCATTAAAAGCAGCAGGAAAAACACCTGGTAAAGACGTAACGATCATTTCTTTCGATGCGATCAAAGCAGCATTAAAGAAAGTTCAGTCTGGAGAGATCAATGCTGAATTTGAATGTAACCCACTTCATGGACCTCGTGTAGCTGAATTAGCTAAGAAGATCATGAAAGGTGAAAAAGTAGATAAGATCCAGTATGTAGATGAGCAGGTATTTACAAAAGATAATACTACAAAAGAAGTTATTAACAAACGTGCATATTAATAAACATTGTTGAAAATCCCCTTAAGTACACACATGTAACTATTAACAATCGCACTACAAATAAAGATTGCAGGCTCTGGGTCAGGACAATCTGACTTATCCTGTAATTTTTATGCCAAAAATCAGGGCATTTTCATTAAAATCGGCTCAAAAATCATGAAAAGAAAGGAGAATTGTCATGAGTGATGAAAAGAAGACAGTTCTATCCATGCGACATATTAATAAAACATTCCCAGGAGTGAAAGCACTGTCCGATGCACAGCTTACATTGAGAGAAGGAGAGATTCATGCCTTAATGGGAGAAAATGGTGCAGGAAAATCTACACTGATCAAAGTTCTTACAGGAGTTGAGGAATTTGAGACAGGTGAGATCATCATGGATGGAAAAAGTATTATTAACACATCCCCTCAAGAAGCGGGAAACAATGGAATCAGCACCGTTTATCAGGAAGTAAACCTGTGTCCGAATCTAACGGTAGCAGAAAATATCTTTATCGGAAGAGAACCAATGAAAATGGGGAGAATCGACTGGAAGACGATGAATACACAGGCACAGAAGATCCTTGATAATCTGGAATTAGAAATTGATGCCACACAGGAATTGGAAAACTATTCCGTAGCGATTCAGCAGATGGTGGCGATCGCAAGAGCAGTTGACATTCAGTCAAAAGTATTGATCCTTGATGAACCAACATCAAGTCTTGATGAAGGAGAAGTTGAGAAATTATTTAAGGTTATGAATATGCTAAAGAAACGCGGAACAGCGATCGTATTCGTAACACACTTTTTGGAACAGGTCTATGCAGTCTGTGACAGGATCACAGTACTTAGAAATGGACATTTTGTAGGTGAATATAAGACAGAAGAGCTTCCAAGATTTAAATTAGTTGCCACAATGATGGGAAAAGAATTTGATGATCTGGCAGACATCAAAGGAAGTGGAACATCATCAAAGAAACAAAGCGACGAAGTTGTGATCGAAGCAAAAGGTCTTTATCATAAAGGAACGATCAAACCATTTGACATTAAGATCCATAAAGGAGAAGTTGTTGGATTATCTGGATTATTAGGATCTGGACGTTCCGAACTTGTAAGAGCGATTTATGGAGCAGATAAACCAGATGGAGGAGAATTATATGTCAAAGGAGAAAAATTAGATGTCAAAGCACCAATTGATGCAATGCATAAAGGAATGGCATATTGTCCGGAAGATCGTAAAGTAGAAGGAATCATTGCAGATCTTTCTGTAAGAGAAAACATGATCTTGGCACTTCAGGCAAAACGAGGAATGTTCAAACTGATGAGCAGAAAAGAACAGGAAGAGTTGACAGATAAGTATATTAAGATGCTGCAGGTTAAGACAGCAAGCAGAGAAACACCGATCAAATCATTAAGTGGTGGTAATCAGCAGAAAGTAATCCTCGGAAGATGGCTGATGACAGAACCAGATTTCCTGATCCTTGATGAACCAACCAGAGGTATTGATGTTGGAACAAAGACAGAGATTCAGAAATTAGTCGTAAAACTTGCAAATGAAGGAATGTCTGTTGTATTTATTTCATCCGAAGTAGAAGAAATGCTTCGTACCGTGACTCACATGGGAATCTTACGAGATGGTGAGAAAGTCGGAGAATTGGAAGAAAGTGAATTATCACAGGAAAATGTAATGAAAGCAATCGCAGGAGGTGACAAATAATTATGGATAAATTAAAAAAGATGACATCATATCGCCTCTTCTGGCCAATTGTATGTCTGGCACTTGTATTATTATTTAACCTTATAAAATCCCCATCATTTTTTGAAATCTCAATTAAAAATGGTGTGTTATATGGATATCTGGTCGATATTTTCAACCGATCCAGTGAATTGATCATCTTAGCAGTTGGTATGACACTTTGTGTAGCATCCAGTGCAGGAACTGATATCTCTGTCGGAGCGATCATGGCATTATCAGGAGCTGTATCTGTTTATCTTCTTGGAAGTGGAGAAACATATGCAATTCCTTGGATCGCAGCAATCCTGATCGGGCTTGTGGTATCTGTATTATGTGGTATGTGGAACGGATTCTTAGTTGCGAATATGAAGATCCAGCCAATGGTAGCAACCTTGATCTTATTTACCGCAGGACGAGGAATGGCACAGTTGATCACAGGTGGAAATAACTTATATGTCAAAGTGGACAGCTTTAAGTATTTAGGAGGATTTCTGCCACATATTCCAGTTCCAACACCGATTTTGGTAGCGATCATCGTAGTCATTTTAGCAACATTATTCTTAAATAAGACAGCAACAAAATTGTATATTGAAAGTGTAGGTATCAACCCAAGAGCCAGTCGTTTGTTTGGACTGAATTCTACAAAGATCATCTTTATCACATATGCAGCCTGCGGACTTTGTGCAGGAATCGCGGGAATGATCGCAACATCAAGAATCACATCCATTGATGCAAATAACGTAGGAAACTTGATGGAATTAGATGCAATCTTAGCAGTAGCACTTGGAGGAAACTCTCTTGCAGGTGGTAAATTCTCAGTCGCAGGAAGTGTTATTGGAGCGATCACGATCCAGGCATTATCTACAACATTATATGCAATGAAAGTAACTGGAGATCAGCTTCCACTTTATAAAGCGATCGTGGTTATCATAATCGTGACATTACAGTCTCCAGAATTTAAGAAATACTTAAATCGTATTAAAGCAAAACGTGCAGCAAAAACTGCTGGAGAGAAGGTGGCATAATGGCAATGGTAGAGAAAATTAAAAATAAACTTAGAGGAAATGGATTTTTGCTTGCAGTTACGATCGTATTATTCTTCGTGCTCTATATTGCAGGTGCGATTCTTTACGGAGATCGAAACTTTACAAGCCCACAGGTGTTTTTAAACTTGTTCATTAGTAATGCTGGATTGATCATTGCAGCCGTTGGTATGACATTTGTACTGATCACAGGAGGAATCGATATTTCGATCGGTTCCGTCATCGGTGTTGTTTGTATGATGCTTGCATGGATGATGGAAGTGAAGCATATGAGCGCAGTCGTTGCAATTATTCTGGTATTAGCATTTGGTGTGATCTTCGGATTGGTTCAAGGATTTTTAGTAGCTTATTTAAAAATACAGCCATTTATCGTAACACTAGGAGGAATGTTCTTTGCCAGAGGTCTTACAGCATTGATCAGTTCCGATATGATCAGTATTGAAAATCCAACATTTTTAAGTCTTGCGAACTATCGAATTTATTTTGGATTTATTACATATTACAACAACCGAGGAGTTGCAATGCATCCTTATATCTACCTAAGTGTTGTCATTGCATTATTGGTTGTAGCGATTTCCTTTGTGATTCTTCGATACACAAAATTTGGACGTGCCGTATTTGCAGTAGGTGGAAATGAACAGTCTGCATTATTAATGGGATTAAATCCTAAAGTTACAAAATTAAAAGTTTATGTGTTAAATGGATTTTTAGCATCATTAGCTGGATTTGCTTTCTGCTTAAACTCTTGTGGTGGATTCGTAGAGCAGGCCAGAGGATTTGAGATGGATGCGATCGCAGCAGCAGTTATTGGTGGAACACTTTTAACAGGAGGTGTTGGAACTGTCGTAGGATCACTATTTGGATCACTGATCAAGGGTATCATTGAAACGATCATTACATTCCAGGGAACATTATCATCCTGGTGGACAAGAATCGTGATCGCATTACTTCTTTGCTTCTTCGTAATCTTACAGAGTGTATTTAAATCAATTCGTGAGAAGCGTCTTGCACAAGGTAATGAAAAGTAGATAGTTATATTTGGTTGATGTATTAAAGGAGGAAAACAATATGAATAATATGCCAAAAACAAAGATCGGGATCGTAGCAGTCAGTCGTGACTGCTTCCCAGAAAGTTTATCAGTTACAAGAAGAGAAGCATTGATAAAAGCATATAAAGAAAAATATGATCCTGAGGACATTTATGAATGTCCAGTCTGTATCGTGGAGAGTGAGATTCACATGGTACAGGCATTAGAAGATATTAAAAAAGCAGGATGTGATGCATTAGTTGTTTATCTTGGAAACTTTGGACCAGAAATCTCAGAAACACTTCTTGCAAAACACTTTGATGGACCAAAGATGTTTGTGGCAGCAGCTGAGGAAAGTGGTGATAACCTCTTAGATGGAAGAGGAGATGCATATTGTGGAATGTTAAATGCAAGTTATAATCTGAAATTAAGAAATATAAAAGCATATATTCCTGAATATCCAGTAGGAACAGCAGAAGAATGTGCAGATATGATCCATGAATTTTTGCCAATCGCAAGAACAGTAAAAGCATTAAGTGAATTGAAGATCATAAGTTTTGGACCAAGACCACTGAACTTCCTTGCATGTAATGCACCGATCAAACCATTATATGATCTTGGAATCGAAATTGAAGAAAACTCAGAATTAGATTTATTTGAAGCATTTAATCAGCATGAAGGGGATGAAAGAATTCCTGCAATCATAAAAGAAATGGAAGAAGAACTGGGTGCAGGAAATAAAAAACCAGAGATTCTTTCCAAGCTTGCACAGTATGAACTGACATTAAAAGACTGGATCAGGGATCATAAAGGTTACAGAAAATATGTAACAATTGCCGGAAAATGCTGGCCAGCATTCCAGACTCAGTTTGGATTTGTACCATGTTATGTAAACAGTCGTTTGGCAGCACAGGGAATTCCAGTATCCTGTGAAGTAGATATCTATGGTGCATTAAGCGAATTTATTGGAACGGTTGTAAGTCAGGATGCTGTGACATTATTAGATATCAACAACTCCGTACCAGCAGATATGTATAATGAAGAAATTAAAGATAACTATGACTATACACAAAAAGATACATTTATGGGATTCCATTGTGGAAACACAGCAAAATCTAAATTATCTTTCTGTGAGATGAAATATCAGAAGATCATGGCAAGAACATTACCGGAAGAAGTGACACAGGGAACATTAGAAGGTGATATCGCACCAGGAGATATTACATTCTTCCGTTTACAAAGTACAGCAGATACAAAATTAAGAGCGTACGTTGCACAAGGAGAAATCCTTCCAGTAGCAACAAGATCCTTCGGATCTATTGGTGTATTTGCTATCCCAGAAATGGGAAGATTTTACCGCCATGTACTGATCGAAAAGAATTTCCCACACCATGGAGCTGTTGCTTTTGGTCATTTTGGAAAAACTTTATATGAAGTATTCAAATACATTGGTGTTGATGTCGATGAGATTGGATTTAATCAGCCAAAGAATATGCTTTATAAGACTGAGAATCCATTTTCATAAATAAATTTTACCTATTAACTTTTTACTCCTTCTTGGGAAAAACTGCATGCTGACCGCATGCAGTTTTTTCTATGCTTAGAAAAGCAAGTAAAAATATTACTAAATATTATGACTGTTTGCGCGGAGCAGCACAAGAGTTACGAACAATAAGATTACATGGAAGTGTCAGACGAATCGGAGTCTGCTGCTCCAGAGAATCTTCTTTTGTCCGAAGTAAAATATAATGAGCAGCATATTCTCCCATAAATTCAGCCGGTGTATGAATCGTTGTCAGCGGAGGGTTTGAAAAACTTGCAACGCTGATATCATCAAAACCAATGATGGATATATCATCTGGAATTTTATAACCATTCTCATATAAAGCACGCATTGCACCGATTGCAAGAGGATCACTGGCAGAGAAAATAGCGGTTGGAAGGTCGCCGTCAGCAATCATTTGTTTTGTCATGTTATATCCGGATTCAGCAGAATAATCTCCCTCATAAATAAAAGATTCATGGTCAATGGAATGTTCCTGGCAGAAGTTGATGAAGGTATCTTTACGTTCTTCAAAATATACACTGTTATCAGCGAGAACTTCCTTCCCACCAAGATAAGCAATCTTTCGATGACCAAGATCATACAAATAATCTAGTGCTTCAGTAACTGCCTGTTGGAAATCAAGATTGATCGTATCACAATAAATCTTTGGTGTCTTCATATCAACAAAAATAGTGTTGGAATTAAGTTTTTGAAAAGACTTAATCTGAGATTTATTAAATTTACCAATACAAATCAGACCTTGAAGATCCTTGAGTGTGTCAGGATAATTGCAATCGCTCTGGAAAGCACGGACAACGTGGATATTATGATCGGCACAATATTTTTCAATACCGACACGGATTGCCTGATAATAAGGATCTTCCAGTTCCTGAAAGACAGAATACCATTGAAAGATACCGATAGAAATCGATTTTTCAACGGTATTTTTTAGATGCTTTGTATAATTTAATTCCTGGGCAACCTTTAAAACGCGCTGTTTTGTTTCGTCGGTTACACTCAGGGTATCGTCTTGGTTTAAAATTCTTGATACAGTTGCAGCAGAAACAGATGCTTTCTGTGCAATGTCTTTGATTGTTGCCATGGAGATAAAATCCTTTCTCATAAATATTAATCTATCTCATTATAACAGAGAAAAGCACAAAAGTAAATTTAGTAAAATAAAAGTAAAAAATTTAGTAAAAACATATTGACAATTTTACTAAAAAGTTTTACTATACAAGTATCAAAGACAGCCACTAAAAACAGGAGGAAAGAAAAATGAAAACAACTAATGGAAAGGTTCCAGGCAGAGTAAAATATACTTTTGCATTTGGAGCATTGGGAAAAGATTTAATTTATGGAATGATGGCGACATTCGCTATGATCTACTTTACGGATGTGTTGAAAGTATCACCGGGTTTTGTAGGAATCGTTTTCTTCGTAGCAAAACTTTGGGATGCATTTAACGATCTGTTTATGGGAATGATCGTAGATAACACAAGATCACGCTTTGGAAAATTCGTACCATGGCTAGTGATCGGAACTTTAGTCAATTCCGTTGTCTTTGTCGTATTATTTACTGACTTTAAATTAACAGGAACTTCACTTTGCATCTTCGTTGCAGTGATCTATGTATTATGGGGAATGACTTATACGATCATGGATATTCCATACTGGTCCGTAATTCCAAACCTTACATCAGATCCACACGAACGAGAAGTTGTTTCCGTTTTACCTAGAATTTTTGCAAGTATTGGACAGTCATTAGTCATCGCAGGATTCGGTGTTCAGATCATTGCAGCCTTAGGTGGAGGATATATCGGATATCATCGTTTTGCTATGATCATTGCAGGAACATTTATTCTTACGATCGGAGTTGCAGTCTGCAACTTAAAAGTAAAAGAAAACAATGCACCAAGTGAGAAGATTTCTTTTAAAGATGTATTCTCAATCATTAAGAGAAATGACCAGTTACAGTCAGCAGTAGGACTGATCCTTCTATATAATGTAGGAATTCAGTTTATCATGGGTGTTGCAGTTTACTACTTTACATATGTATGTGGAAATGCCAACATGTTATCAGCTTTTATGATCAGTGCATCTATCGCAGAAGTTGTTGGATTGATCATCTTCCCAGAAGTAGCAAAGAAATTATCAAGACATACATCATTTTTACTGGCATGTATTTTACCATTTATTGGTTTAGCATTATTATTAGTTGTTGGATTTGTATGCCCACAGAACATTGTATTAACAGCAATTTCAGGAGTGATCGTAAAGACAGGAACAGGATTAGAACTTGGATGTGCGACAGTATTCTTATCTGATGTTGTTGACTATGGTGAGTACAAACTGGGAACAAGAAATGAATCCGTTGTATTCTCTTTACAGACATTGATCGTAAAATTTACAGCGGCTTTAACATCACTTTTCATTGGATTTGCACTGGAACGTACAGGATATATTCCAAATCCAAACGCTGTACAGTCAGCACTGACATTGAATTCTATCAGATTTTTAATGTGTGCGATCCCAGCGGTGTCCATGCTTGTAGCCTATGTAGTTTATAAAAAAGCATATCATCTGGATGACAGTTTTATGAAGAAAGTTATTCAGACGATCGAAGAAAGGAGAGCAAACCGCAATGCCGAACAGTATTAAAAAATTAGAAGAAGCTTTTAAAGAAGGAAAATATGATCAGTTATTAAAAGATATTTATGTAGATGAAGCAGTGATTGAATATCAGCAGGAACGCTACATCAAAGCATTAGAATCCTTTGAAAAGATTTATGGAGAAAAAGAAGTAGAAATCTATAGTGCTCCAGGAAGAAGTGAAGTAGGAGGAAACCATACAGACCATCAGTTTGGAAAAGTTCTTGCAACTTCCATTAACTTGGATGCGATCGCAATCGTTGCAAAAAGAGACGACGATGTGATCGATCTGAAATCAGAAGGATATGAAAGAATCATAGTAAGTCTTAGTTCTTTTGACCCAGCCAAAGCAGAAAAAGGAACATCACAGGCACTGATTCAGGGAGTTGCTTCTAAATTAAAAGAAGAAGGATATAAAATCGGTGGATTTGAAGCTTATGTGACAAGTGATGTATTAAATGGGGCTGGAATGTCATCTTCTGCTGCATTTGAAGTATTGATCGGAAATATTTTATCTGGGTTATATAACGATATGAAGATCGATCCTGTATTTTTAGCACAGGCTGGACAGTATGCAGAAAATGTATATTTTGGAAAACCTTGTGGATTGATGGATCAGATGGCTTCTTCTATTGGAGGCTTGATCAATATTGATTTTGAAGATCCAAAGAAGCCAAAAATTAAAAAAGTAGACGTTGATTTTGAAGCATATGGTCACAGCTTATGCATCGTGGATACAAAAGGATCTCATGCAGATTTAACAGATGATTATGCAGCAATTCCATACGAAATGAAGAAAGTTGCCAATTACTTTAATCAGGAAGCATTAAGAGAAGTTGATAAAGATGATTTTTACTTAAATCTACCAAAGATCAGAGAAATCTTAGGAGATAGAGCAGTTCTTCGTGCAATGCATTTATTTGAGGAAAATAAACGTGTAGATCAGCAGGTAAAAGCTTTAGAAGAAGGAAATTTTGATACATTTAAGAAATTGATCAAAGAATCTGGTGATTCATCCTTTAAATATTTACAAAATGTATATTCAAGCCATGACCTGACAAATCAGAGTGTATCGATCGGATTGGCGATCAGTGATATTTCCTTAGGAGATAAAGGAGTCAGCCGAGTTCATGGCGGAGGATTTGCAGGAACGATTCAGGCGTTTGTGCCAAATGATATTGTTAGTATGTACAAAAAGAACATGGAACATGTATTTGGTGAGGGAGCATGTCATGTCTTAAAAGTACGTCCATACGGAGGAATGAAGGTATTATAAGATGATGAAAGTAAGAATGATAGAACAAAGAGATAACGGAGTCTGCTTATTCGAATTAAAAAATGATGAGATCAAAGTGATCACAAGTAACCTTGGATGTCATGTATTATCTGTATTTACAAAAGATCGAGAAGGAAACTTTGGGGATGTTGTTCTTGGATTTGAGAATGTGGAAGATTGCTGGCATGGAGATGGAAGTTACATGGGAGCGATCGCCGGACGTGTTGCAAATCGTATCGGAGATGCAAAGTTTGAATTAAATGGAAAGACATATGAATTGGCAGCAAACAATGGAAAGAATTCTCTCCATGGAGGAATCAAAGGATTTAATCAAAAGATATTTAAATATGAATTGCTGGAAGATGGAATCCGTTTTATCTATCTCTCACCAGATATGGAAGAGGGGTATCCGGGAAGTCTTTATCTGAAAGTTGTGTATCGTTTATGCGATAATACATTAAAAATGGAATATGAAGCAGTATCCGATCAGGATACACTGATCAATATCACAAATCATTCTTACTTTAATTTATCTGCTGGAAAAGATAAAATTTATCATCATCAGTTAAAGGTAAAAGCGGATGAGATTGCATGTGTTGATGAAAACTGTCTTGCCAATGGAACATTTTTAAAGATAGAAAACACACCATTTGACTTTAAAGAATTTCATGAGATCGGAGAGCGGATCAACGATGATCATGAACAGTTAAAACTTGCCGGAGGTTATGATCATTCTTTTATGGTAAAAGATGAAGATGACCAGTTAGTTCTATATGACAAAGAAACTGGAAGAAAAATGACGATGACAACAACACTTCCATGCATTCAGGTATACACAGGAAACTTCCTGTCTGGCGGATGTAATGGAAAAGGTGGGAAACCATATGAAAACAGAGATGGTGTTGCCTTAGAAGCCCAGTTCTTACCAAACTCCATACATATAGAAAAAGAACCAAAGGTAATTTTAAGAAAAGGCGAAGAATACGAAGCAGTAACAACATATCGATTTGAGGTGGAATAAGATGGATTTACAAAAAGATATCAAAAAACTTGTAACATATGGACTTGATAAAAAACTGATCATGCCAGAAGATGAAATCTATACGATCAATCAATATCTGGAAGTGTTTCGATTAGATGAATATGAAGATCCTGATATTGAAGGAGAAGAAATCATCCTGCCAGAGATTTTAGATCGTTTGACAGATACAGCTTATGATCGCTATATCATCAAAAGTGATGATATCGTGACAAGAGATTTATTTGACACAAAATTAATGGGAATCCTGACACCAAAACCAAGCCAGGTCATCAAAGAATTCCGTACCTATTATGAAGAGAGTCCAAAGAAAGCAACAGAGTTTTTCTATGAATTCAGCCAGGATACCAACTATATCCGAAGAGACCGCGTCAAAAAAGATATGAAATGGAAAGTAAATAGTCCATATGGAGATATTGATATCACGATCAATCTCTCCAAACCAGAGAAAGATCCGAAAGCGATCGCAGCAGCGAAAAATGCAAAGCAAAGTTCTTATCCAAAGTGTCAGCTTTGCATGGAAAATGAAGGATATGCAGGAAGAATGAATCACCCTGCAAGACAGAATCACAGGATCATACCGCTTACGATCAATGACAGAAAATGGGGATTCCAGTATTCTCCATATGTATACTACAATGAGCATTGTATCGTATTTAATGGACAGCATGTACCAATGAAGATCGATCGGGCAGCATTTACAAAACTATTTGATTTTGTAAAACAGTTTCCTCATTATTTCCTTGGATCGAATGCCGATCTTCCGATCGTTGGAGGTTCTATCTTAACACACGATCATTTCCAAGGCGGTCATTATGAATTTGCTATGGAACGAGCAGAGATTGAAAAAGAATTTACAATCCCAGGATATGAAGATGTCAAAGCAGGAATCGTTCACTGGCCATTATCTGTGATCCGTATTCAGAGTAAAGATGAAAAACGCCTCATTGATCTTGCTGATCATATTTTGAAAAAATGGCGTGGATACACGGATGAAGAAGCATATATTTTTGCTGAGACAGAAGGAGAACCACATAATACGATCACACCGATCGCACGTAAAAAAGGTGATATGTATGAACTGGATCTGACACTTCGTAATAATATCACAACTGAAGAGTGCCCATTAGGACTTTACCATCCACACAATGAGTATCATCATATCAAGAAAGAAAATATCGGGCTGATCGAGGTTATGGGACTTGCTGTTCTGCCATCTAGATTAAAGGCAGAGATGGAACATTTAAGCCAGTGTCTGATCAAAGGAGAAGATATTGTTTCTAAGGAAGATTTAAAGAAGCATGCAGCATGGGTTGAAGAAATCAAAGGAAAATATACAGATATCAATAAAGGAAATGTTATGGATATCTTAAAAGAAGAGATCGGACAGGTATTTGTTAAGGTTCTTGAAGACGCCGGAGTTTATAAATATAATGAAGAAGGAAGAAAAGCATTCGACCGATTTATTGCAGTTTTATAATGACAAGGTCATAGAAAGGAAAGCAAGACAATGAAAATATTAGTATTAGGCGGAGCTGGATACATAGGTTCTCATACAGTATACGAACTGATCGATGCTGGAGAAGAAGTCGTGATCATCGATAATCTGGAAACAGGACATATCGAGGCAGTTCATCCACAGGCGAAGTTTTATAAAGGAGATTTAAGAGATAAAGACTTTGTAGACAGTGTACTAGATCAGGAAAAAGATATTGATGCAGTCATTCATTTTGCGGCAAACTCCTTAGTCGGAGAAAGCATGGTTGACCCATTAAAATATTACGATAACAACCTTTGTGGAACAAAAACAATGGTGCAGTCTTTAGTAGAACATGGCATCGATAAGATCGTATTTTCTTCAACAGCAGCAACTTATGGAGAACCAGAAAAGGTACCGATCGTGGAGACAGACCGCACAGAACCTACCAACACTTATGGAGAGACAAAACTTTCTATGGAAAAAATGTTTAAATGGGTTGGACGCGCTCACGGACTTCGTTATGTATCTTTAAGATACTTTAACGCCTGCGGAGCACATGTAAGTGGACAGATCGGAGAAGATCATAATCCAGAAACACATTTGATCCCATTGATCTTACAGGTGCCAAATGGCAAAAGAGAAGCAATCAGTATCTTTGGAACTGATTATGATACAAAAGATGGAACTTGTGTAAGAGACTATATTCATGTAACAGATCTTGCACAAGCACATATTCTGGCAGTGAAATACTTAATGGAAGGTAATGAAAGCAACATCTTCAATCTTGGAAATGGTGTTGGATTTACTGTAAAAGAAGTCATCGAAACAGCCAGAAAAGTGACAGGAAAGCCAATCAAGGCTGTGGAAGAAGGAAGAAGAGCTGGAGATCCGGCTGTCTTGATCGCTTCCAGTGAAAAAGCGAAGAATATCCTTGGCTGGAAGCCAGAACATGCAGATCTTGAAGAAATCATTGCATCCGCATGGAAATGGCACAGCAGTCACCCACAAGGATATTGTTCTGTTCAAAAGGAAGACAAATAACTCTTTTTGAACCATAAATCATCCCCGTACCGTTTAGAGCATGTTACCTGGCTCTAAGCGGTACTTTTTTGTTTTCGTAAAATATCTGGTACTATGTTCAAATAAAAAATAAAATGGTGTATACTAAAGAAAATAGTAAGATAAAAGAAGGAGTACGAATCGATGAAACGGTTACTAGGATATTTAAAGGAGCATCTTTGTGTTACGATCCTTGCACCATTATTTAAGATGCTGGAAGCTAGTTTTGAACTATTTGTACCATTGGTCGTTGCCAGCATGATCGATGTAGGAATCGGACATCACGATATTGGATATTTGTGGAAGATGGGAGGATTATTGATCTTACTTGGAATCATTGGATTTTCATTTTCTATCACAGCACAGTATTTTGCGGCAAGATCGGCTGTGTATACAGGAAAGTCAATGAGAAGTGATTTGTTTGCACATATGAATCAATTTTCTTATCAGGAGATCGATCAGGTTGGGACATCAACGTTGATCAACCGCATGAGTAATGATATCAATCAGGTGCAAAATGGAGTTAACATGTTCCTGCGTTTGTTTTTAAGGTCACCATTTGTTGTATTTGGTGCGATGTTCATGGCATTTACGGTGGATCATAAGGCAGCGATTTCCTTTGTATTTACGATCACAGCATTGGCAGTGGTTGTTGGACTGATCTTATGGATCACGATGCCAATGTATAAGAAAGTACAAAAACAGGTCGATGGAGTATTAAAAAGTACAAGGGAAAATCTTCTTGGAATTCGTGTGATCCGTGCATTTAACAGACAAAGAAGTGAGGAAGAGAATTTCAGATTACAAAGTGGACAGCTTTATAACAAACAGATCCACGTTGGAAAGATTTCAGCGTTACTAAATCCTCTGACTTACATGATCATTAATTTGGGAATCATTGCAATCCTATGGTCTGGTGGAAAACAGGTTGATCTGGGTTATTTAACACAAGGACAGATCATTGCCTTGATCAATTATATGTCACAGATCCTTGTAGAACTTGTAAAACTTGCGAATCTTTTGATCATTTTATCTAGAGCGTTTGCAAGTCTTGACCGTGTGGATCAGATTTTTGCATTAGAGCCATCCATGAAGGAAACTGGAAAAACAGATATAGAAGAGAAGAAAGATACACCTATTCTTGAGTTTAAAGATACATCATTTGTCTATCATGGTGCAAGAAAAGAGACGATCCATCCATTTGATTTTGCGGTGAAAGAAGGCGAAACGATCGGGGTGATCGGAGGTACAGGGTCAGGAAAGAGTACTTTTGTATCTTTGATCGCAAGATTATATGATGTGACATCAGGAAGAATTCTATACCGTGGAGTTGATGAGAAAGAATTAAAACCAGAATTTATCCGAGGAAAGATCGGATTTGTTCCGCAGAAAGCATCTTTGTTTGAAGGAAGCCTAAGAGATAATATGAAATGGGGTAAAGAAGATGCCACAGATGAAGAAATCTATCAGGCATTGGATATCGCACAGGCAAGAGAATTTGTTGATCAGAAGGAACAGGGATTAGACTTTAGAATTGAACAAAATGGAGGAAACTTATCTGGAGGACAAAAACAGAGACTAACGATCGCAAGAGCATTAGTACGTAAACCTGAGATCTTAATTCTTGACGATAGTGCATCCGCACTTGACTTTGCAACAGATGCAAGACTTCGAAAAGCGATCAAAGAAAATACAGATAATATGACAGTATTTCTTGTATCCCAGAGAGTATCAACGATTCGTAATGCTGACCATATTTTAGTGTTGGATGATGGAAAGATTGCAGGAATCGGGACTCATCTACAGCTATTAAAAGAGAATCAGGTATATAAAGAAATCTGCGCATCACAGATGGCAGGAGAGGAGGCATAAGATCATGAAGAAAGACAAAAAACAAAAGACATTACAAAGGATCATGGAATATATGAAGCCTTATCGATTTTTGATCTTTGCGTCTTTAGTGTTGGCGGTGATCAGTGTGGCACTGACACTTTATGTTCCGATTCTGACAGGACAAGGTGTAGATTGCATTATATCAAAAGGAAATGTTGATTTTGCAAGATTGATATGTATTATAAAAACGATCGTGATCTGTATCGTATTGACGGCAGCAGCGCAGTGGCTGATGAATCATGTCAATAACCAGATTACATATAAGATTGGAAAAGATTTAAGGATTCAGGCATTTGAGCATTTGCAGAAACTGCCATTATCTTATGTAGATGCACACTCCTCAGGAGACTTGATCAGCCGTATCGTAACGGATATTGATCAGTTTACGGATGGATTGCTGCTTGGATTTACACAGTTATTTACTGGTGTGATCACGATCATTGGAACCATTTGTTTTATGTTAGGAATCAATCCATGGATCACATTAGTCGTTGTTATTTTAAGTCCGTTTTCATTTTTTATCGCAAGTTTTATCTCAAAGCGAAGTTTTAATATGTTCCGGAAACAATCACAGACTAGAGGAAATATGACAGGATTTGTCAATGAAATGCTTGGAAATATTAAAGTAGTCAAAGTGTTTGATCATGGAGAAAAAGCACAGGAAGAGTTTGATCAGATCAATGATGACCTTGCATATTACTCCTTAAGAGCGACATTTTTCTCATCTATCACAAATCCGGCAACCAGATTTATGTATTCAGGAATCTATGCAGGGGTTGCGATCGCAGGATGTATGAGTGTTATTCGCGGAAGTATCAGTGTTGGTCAGTTATCAAGTTTTTTAAGTTATACAAACCAGTATACAAAGCCGTTTAATGAGATCACAGGGGTTATCACAGAATTTCAGAATTCTTTAGCTTCTGCGGCAAGAGTTTTTGAATTATTAGATGAGGAGCAGATGATTCCTGATGCCAAAGATGCGAAGGAGTTACAGGATGTGAAAGGAAATGTAGAATTAGAGCATGTGGACTTTTCTTATGTGAAAGAAGTACCTTTGATCCAGAATTTTAATCTGAAAGTGGAACCAGGACAGCGGATTGCAATCGTTGGACCGACAGGATGTGGGAAAACAACGTTGATCAATCTGTTAATGCGTTTTTATGATGTGAATGTAGGAATGATCAAGGTGGAAGGAAATGATATCCGGGATGTCACGAGAGAAAGTTTACGATCCAGTTATGGAATGGTACTTCAGGAGACATGGTTAAAAGCAGGAACGATTCGTGAAAATATCTGCTATGGAAAACCAGATGCAACTGAGGAAGAGATGATCATGGCAGCAAAAGAAGCCAATGCACATGGATTTATCGAGCGAATGCCAGATGGTTATGATACAATCATTACAGAAGGTGGCGGAAATCTCTCTCAAGGACAGAAACAGCTCCTTTGTATTGCAAGGATCATGTTAAGTCTTCCTCCAATGCTGATTTTAGATGAAGCGACATCATCAATTGATACGATGACAGAGATCCGAATTCAGAAAGCATTTGAAACGATGATGAAAGGAAGAACAAGTTTTATCGTAGCCCACCGACTTTCAACGATTCAGAATGCGGATGTGATACTTGTCATGGAAAATGGACATATTTTGGAGCAGGGAACACATGAAGAACTTTTAGCGAAAAATGGTGCGTATGCCAGATTATATAACAGCCAGTTTGCACCAGTATAAATGGTAAGATTTTTGACTGGAGATGTCATATGGAAGAAAAAGGAATGAAAAAAAAGAAAAAATTATTGAGGTTGTTTATAGAAACATTTTATTTAAGTGCATTTACCTTTGGTGGCGGCTATATGATCGTATCTTTGATGAAGAAGAAGTTTGTGAATGAATATCATTGGATCGAAGAAGACGAGATGCTTGATCTGGTGGCGATCGCACAATCAGCCCCAGGAGCAATCGCAGTGAATGGAGCAATCGTTGTTGGCTATAAATTAGCAGGTATCAGTGGTGTGATCGTAAGTGTATTCGGAGCTGTTCTACCGCCATTTTTGATCATATCTGTAGTCTCTGTTTTTTATGAAATATTTCGGGATAACAGGATTGTTGCAGCGATGCTTTCTGGTATGCAGACGGGTGTTGGCGCGGTGATCATCAGTGTTGTGTACGAGATGGCAAAAGGGCAAAGTAAGAAGGAAAACAGAATAGAACTTGCGATCATTATGGTTGTGGCATTTATGGCAAGTTATGTCTTTGATATTAGTGTGATCTACATTATTCTTGCATGTATTGGAGTTGGAATCGTACAATATGGCATTTCAAGAAAGAAGACAGGAGGCAGAGAATGATCTATTTGCAATTATTTTTAAGCTTCTTAAAGATCGGAGCATTTAGTTTCGGAGGCGGATATGCAGCAATGCCAATGATACAGCAGCAGGTGGTAGATGCATATCATTGGCTGTCTGTGTCTGAATTTGGAGATCTCGTGACGATTTCACAGATGACACCGGGACCAATCGCAATTAATGCGGCGACTTTTGTTGGTATAAGGGTAGTTGGATGGCAAGGAGCATTATGTGCAACGATGGGATGCGTATTCCCGGCGTGTGTGATCGTTACAATGATTGCTTATTTTTATGTAAAATATCGTCATATGGAAGGACTACAAATGGTGTTAAATACCTTACGCCCTGCGGTGATCGCACTGATCTTAACTTCTGGAATTACGATCCTTACGCAGGCATTTTTTCAGGAAAGTCATATAGATCTTCAACAGATCAACTGGATACAGGGTGGTATTTTTATCATTTGTATGTACCTTTTATTGAGAAAGAAAAAAGATCCGATCATTGTCATGCTGTTTGCGGGTGTGCTAAATGTGATTGGAAGCTTTTTCATTTCGTAGGAAATTTCAATGAAATCCCCTATGAAATAAAAAAATGGGAATATAAACGATGAGAGTGGTAAAAGTATAAATAAAACAATAGGAAGTGATAGATTTGAGTAAGATACAAGAAGCGAAGAAACTATTAAAACAATACTTTGGATACGATGAATTCCGCCAAGGTCAGGAACAATTGATCGAGGCAGCATTAAATGGGCAGGATGTCTTAGGGATCATGCCGACAGGAGCAGGAAAGTCTCTTTGTTTTCAGATTCCAGCATTGATGATGGATGGAATTACACTTGTGATCTCTCCACTGATCTCGCTGATGAAAGATCAGGTTGGGACACTGAATCAAGCCGGAATTCATGCGGCATTTTTAAATAGTTCTCTGACACAGGGACAGTATCATACCGCATTAAAATATGCGATGCAGGGAAGATACAAGATCATCTATGTGGCACCAGAACGCTTGGAAACAGAAGGTTTTATCAATTTTGCGCTAAATAGTGGAGTGAAGATATCAATGTTGGCAGTTGATGAGGCACATTGTGTGTCTCAGTGGGGGCAGGATTTCAGACCAAGTTATCTAAAGATTCTGGAATTTTTAAAGAAACTTCCGTATCGTCCTGTACTGACTGCATATACAGCAACAGCGACAGCAGAAGTCAGGGATGATATTATGGATATTTTGAACCTGAGAGATCCATTTGTATTAACGACAGGGTTTGACCGGGAGAATCTTTACTATGCAGTAAAACGTCCAAGGGATAAGTATAGAGAATTACTAAGTTATTTAAAAGAAAAAGAAGAAAAGATGCCAGGAAGCAGCGGGATCATTTACTGTTTATCTAGGAAAAATGTTGAGGAAGTCTGCTATCAGTTAAGAGAAGATGGATTCTCCGTGACAAGATACCATGCAGGATTATCGGATGAAGAACGAAAGGAAAATCAGGAAGATTTTATCTATGACAGAAAGCAGATCATGGTAGCGACAAATGCCTTTGGAATGGGAATCGACAAGCCGGATGTCCGTTTTGTTGTTCATTATAATATGCCGAAGAACATGGAAAGTTATTATCAGGAAGCAGGAAGAGCAGGACGTGATGGGGAACCTGCGGAATGTATCTTATATTATGCGCCGATTGATAACCGAACCAATCGTTTTCTGATCGAAAATGGAGAGGAGAATGAGGAATTAGATGCGATCACAAAGCAGATTGTGATGGAAAGAGACTGGGAAAGACTTCGTCAGATGACATTTTACTGCTATACGAAGGAATGTTTACGTCATTATATTTTAAATTATTTTGGAGAACAGACAAGCGGATACTGTGGAAACTGCTTAAACTGTCTGACCGAGTTTGAAACGGTTGATGCAACAATGGAAGCGAAAGCTATCATCCAATGTATTAGAGATTGTTATCGAGATTTCGGACTATCAACGATCGTGGATATTTTAAAAGGTTCAAAGAGCCAGAAAGTATTAAGCCGTCATTTAGATGAGAATTCACAATATGGAGCATTGGCATCAGAAAGCATTGCAAGGATACGACAGATCATCAATGAAATGTTAGTCTATGGATATCTGGAAATGACAGATGATGAATATCCGGTTTTAAGCGTTGCAGATATTACTAAGATTGATGATAACTGGAACTTTGAGATCAAGATTCCAAAAGAAGTCGAAAAAGAGAAAGAAGAACGCAAGATTCAGACGAAGAAACGTAAGAAAGCAGGGGCTGTGGCAGCACTTGCTGAGGAAGATACAGAATTGTTCGAAGCATTACGTGTACTTCGAAGAATGATCGCATCCGAACAGAAAATCCCGCCATATATGGTATTTTCCGATAAGACACTGGTACATATGAGTACGATGAAACCTTCTAATGATGAGGAAATGTTAGAAGTCAATGGAGTCGGAGAACATAAGCTTCAGAAATATGGCGAACGTTTTTTAAATGAAATTCAGAAATATAAATAAAATACATAGATAATAGGAAAAGGAATTCCGTATGAACTATTTTGAAACAAATTTAGAAGAAATATCAAGATCCATACAGTTGCTTGCGCAGATATTTGAATATCAGGTGTTTGAACTTCAAGTCGAAGAAAAAGATGAAAATCAAACAGGATATGTTCCATATATGATGAACGATGCAATTGAGTGTTATCTAAGTTTTCATGGACTTCGTATCTCTGGAAAATATGACAAAGACTATGAAGGAGAGATGTGGGCACAACTGGAAGAACGAGAAGGTCGTTATGGGTTGATCGTTCATCAGGGAGAAGAAAGTGTTTTTACAATGTGGTTTGATGAGATCATGGAACATACGAACTGTTACCGGTATCATGAGATTGGACATTTCTGGAGAGATGGAGCTGAGCAGTGGCGCCAGCTAGTCTATATGATTGGAACGATCCGTGAGAAATATCGCTTTTTAGGGGAAGAAGTGTGTAATGATCAAGAGATGGAGATCATGTCACTGATCGAATTTGCACCATTTTATTACTATTTTCCGATCAATGAAGATCCAGAAGAATGGTATGACAAAACCGAAGAAGGATTAGAATGTATGAGAAATCTTGCTATGCAGGCAGGTGATAAAGATTATTTAAAATGGATCGATAAATATGAGAAGCACCCAACCAAACGAATGGAGATGACGCTTGCAAAGAAACTGCAAGATCCAAAGAGACAAGATTTATATGAATTGATCTGCGAGAAAGTCTGCAATGCTTCTGATCCATATCCAGCAAGGAATTATGGAGAAAGAATCGATCAGAAGATTCAACGATACAGGGAACAGGTTGATAAAAAACTGAAAGAACAAGGATTTACAGGAACTTATCCACAATATGAGAGCGAACATTTATCGGTTTGTGTAACAGAAGAACATCCATTTACGATCTTGGAATCTGAAGATTTTAAATTTAAGATTCAGTTGATGATCTCAGAATGCAGAGAAAAACATCCGAGAAAAAATGCTGGATTTTTTAAAGGATATCAAAGAAAAGGCAAAATAAAAAGACTCGATTTTTAATTATGAAAATCGAGTCTTTTCTTTCACTGATTTATTTATTCTTCAGCCGCTTCTTCGTCTTCATCTTCAGGAACAGCTTCAGGTTCTGCGATGTTAACGACCAGAGTATCTTCTGGTGTAACAAGAGAGATTTTGCTGTTAGCAGCTAATGGCAAGTCTTTGACATGGATCATATCACCAACATTATACTGTGTTAAATCAATCTCAACCTTTTCAACGATATCAGCTGGGAATGCTTTGTATTCGATTTCAGATAAGGACTGTTCAACGATACCATTTTGTACAGCATCTTCGTTTAATAATTCGATCGCAGCAGTTGTGTGGATCTTTTCGTCAGCAACTAATGCCTGGAAGTTAATAAACATTGTTTCGTTTTTCATGGCATTGTAGTCGATTTCTTTTACGATGGCGTCTACATTTTCTCCGTCAACAAGTAAAGTAATATGAGCTCCTTTTTTGTTATCCTTTAAGAATTTAGCGGCTTCACGGGAATCAACTTTCAATGGAATGGAATTTTCGATATCTCTGCCAAACAGATTTCCGATAACATAACCTTCTTTTCTTAATTTTTTAGCCTTTGTTTTCAAATCTCTTTTTTCTGCAGTTAATGTGTTCATAAAAAGTTCCTCCTTGAAAAAACATTAAGATATTATGCATGTTATGGTATAACACCGGAAGTACTTTGTGTATAAAATATATAAATACACAAAAAGAGCTCCCAGTGTAGTGGAAGCTCTTGCTGTATTGTAGGTGTTTCTATGCACTTGAGTTTATTATATCACTACTTTTTAATTTTTAAAGGGGTAAAATTGATGTATTTTTAAAAGAACAAAATGAATAAAAATCACATATATTAAATAGAAGAAAAAAGAAAGGAAAAAAGACTGTGATTTATGATTTTGCCGTTATCGGCGGTGATATGAGACAGGTATATTTAGCCAACTATCTAAAAAATCAAAGATATCAGGTTATCACATATGCAACCAAAAAAGAAGGCTCAGAATGCAAGGAAGGTAAATCTTTTGAAAATGTCATAAGAGAAGCAAAGTGCATGATTGGCCCCGTCGTTTTTTCAAAAAACGGGGAAATCACAGGAAGTTCTATCAACAAAAAAATGTCAGTAGAAACACTGCTTCAAGAAATGACGAAAGAACAGATTTTATTTGGGGGATGTATCAATGAAGAAATTCGACATGAATGTGAACAAAAAGAAATCAAAGCATTTGACTTCATGAAAATGGATGATGTCGCTATCTACAATGCGATCGCAACTGCAGAAGGTGCGATCATGGAAGCGATCAAGATGCAGCCGATCAATCTTCACAAAAGTCGTTGTCTGGTCCTTGGCTATGGAAGATGTGCAAAAGTTCTTGCAGCGAAACTAAAAGGAATGGATGCTCAGGTAACAGTCTGTGCCAGAAATAAAACAGCAAGAAGTCTTGCAAAATCTTTTGGACTTGAGGTTATGGATTTTACGGAACTAAAACGGCGGATCTGTCAGTATGATCATATTTTTAATACCGTTCCAAAACAGATCCTAAAAGAAGATATCCTCAGGAAGATCTCCAAAGAATCCTGTATCATAGATATTGCTTCCTATCCTGGTGGAACAAACCATCAAATGGCGGAAAAACTAGGAATCTGTGCAAAACTATGCCCAAGTCTTCCAGGCATTTATTCCCCGAAATCTTCTGGGATCATGCTTGCAAAAAAAGTTTTAGAAATCAGTGGAGAGATCAAACATGGTATTGAAAAATAAAAGAATCGGAGTAGCAATGACAGGTTCCTTTTGCACTTACACAAAAGCCTTTGAACAGATCGATCGCTTACTAGAAGAAGGTGCGATCCTGCAGACGATCTTTTCTGACATATCCCAGCATATCAAATGCAGGTTTGGAAAAGGTGAGGAATTTGTAAAAAGAGCACACGATATGACAGGAAATGAACCGATGAAAACGATTGAAGAAGCAGAAATCATCGGTCCGACAGGGTGTCTGGATATCCTGATTTTAATGCCATGTACAGGAAATACCATGGCGAAACTTGCCAATGGAATTACAGATACCCCGGTTTTAATGGCAGCTAAAGCGCAGCTGCGGAATGAAAAACCAGTCGTTATCTCTATGGCGAGCAATGATGCCTTAGGTATGAATCTTAAGAATATCGGGAATCTTTTAAATCATAAGCATATTTATTTTGTACCATTCGGACAGGATGATCCGGTAAAGAAGCCAAACTCCATGATCGCGGATACAAGACTGCTCATTCCGACAATTTTGCAGGCATTAAAAGGCAGACAATACCAGCCGGTTCTCATTGATCATAAAAAATAAAAAGAGGTAGCGTGTATGTGTGGAATTGCAGGATTTCTAAATCCTAGAAACAATGATAAAAAAACAGAGAAAGAAATATATCAGATCTTAAAGAAAATGAATGAAGTTCAAAGACATCGAGGTCCAGATGATGAAGGGATATTTTTGGAAAATGGCTGTGCATTAGGGCATGTACGATTGTCAATCCTTGACCTTTACAGGGGACATCAGCCAATGTGTAAAAAGAAAGAAGGAAATACCTACGCAATCATCTTAAATGGCGAGATTTATAACATGAAAACGTTAAAAGAACAACTGATCAAAGAAGGAGAAATGTTTTCGACAACGAGTGACACGGAAGTTGTATTAACCGGGTATATCAGGTATGGGATTTCTTATATTGAAGAGTTGAATGGAATTTTTTCTATTGCTCTGTGGGATGGGAAACGGAAGAAATTATATTTGATCAGAGATCGTGTTGGTGTGAAGCCATTATTCTATACAAAACGGGGAGATACATTAATCTTTGCATCTGAGATCAAAGGCTTGTTTGCCTATCCAGGAGTCAAACCAGTGATCAACAGAGAAGGACTTTGTGAAATCTTTGGGTTGGGACCTGCAAAGTCATATGGAAAAGGAGTGTTCAAAGATATTTATGAAGTCCTTCCAGGGCATTTCCTGGAATACGATCGTGAAGGGCTGAAAGATCGTGCATATTGGGAATTGAAAGCGAAAGAACACACAGACAGCGAAAAAGATACGATCGAGCATACAAGGTGGCTAGTAAAAGATGCCGTGGAAATGCAGATGTTATCCGATATTCCAATCAGTACATTTTTATCCGGTGGAGTTGACAGTAGTCTTGTCACAGCAATCTGTGCGAAAAAGCTTCAAAAAGAAGGAAAAAATTTAAACACATTTTCCTTTGATTTTGTAAATAATCATAAATATTTTAAATCAAACGCCTTCCAGCCAAGCGAAGACCGCCCATGGGTTGATAAGATGGTTGATCATGCAAAGACAGATCACAGATATTTGGAATGCGACAATGAAAATATGATCGAAAATCTATACAAAGCAGTTGATGCCAGAGATCTTCCATGTATGGCAGATGTGGAGTCTTCGATGCTATATTTTTGTTCGAAAGTTGTAAAATATAACAAAGTAACATTAACAGGGGAGTGTGCAGATGAAATTTTTGGCGGTTATCCATGGTTTCATAAAGAGGAATGCTTCAAGGCAGAGATTTTCCCATGGTCTATGGATATGCAGCCAAGAAAAATGCTGTTAAATGATGATATCATACAGAAAGTGGATTTAGAATCTTATGCAAGAACAGCTTATCAAAAGACGATCAATGAGACGCCAAAACTTTATGGAGAAGATCAGATCGAAGCTAGAAGAAGGCAGATTTCTTATCTGAATCTAAGATGGTTTATGGTAACCTTAATGGATCGCATGGATCGCACGAGCATGCATTGTGGGTTAGAAGCACGAGTGCCGTTTGCTGATCACAGGATCGTGGAATATCTTTATAATGTTCCGTGGGAGTTAAAATGTTTAAATGGTGTGGTAAAAGGATTGCTAAGAGCAGCAGGGGAAGGAATCCTGCCAGATGAGGTATTGTATCGAAGAAAAAGTCCATATCCAAAGACTTATGATCCAAACTATGAAAAAATCTTATCCAAAGAACTTCTGAAAGTTATGGCAAAAAAAGGAGCACCGATCAAAGAACTGATCGATGCATATAAACTAAGCAGATTCTTAGACAGTCCGAAAGACTATGGTAAACCATGGTATGGACAGTTGATGGCAGGTCCTCAGATGATCGCTTACCTTCTGCAAGTCAATTACTGGCTGGAAAAATACAAGATCACATTGGATCTAAGTTAGCTAGATTAACATAAAATGTCTTAAAATATATAGCCATCCCGTAACTGTAAATGCACTAAACATCGTTGTTAACATGACAACACTGGAAGAAAGAGTTCCCTCATGTCCCATATTCTTCGCCATAACAAAACTACTTACTGTTGTTGCGGAACCAAGCATGATAAGGATGGCAACCAACTTATCGGTACGGAATCCAAGTTTCACTGCAATTGGCAGGAAAATGGCACAAAGACCAATAAGTTTCATAAAAGCAGCAATGGCAGATGGTTTGATCTTTCCAAAAGCTTTTTTGATATCGAAGGTAGCGCCCATCGCCATGAGTCCCATTGGAGTGGCGACATTTCCAATGCTTGAAATAACCTTTTTAGGGATTGCAGGCATTGGAATTTTTAATGCAGACCAGACAAGTCCAGCAACAATTCCGATAAGGATTGGGTTTGTCACGATTCCTTTGATCGTTTTTTTCACAACAGTACGGTCAAGCCCACTCTGTCCAGGTTTAAATACAGATAAGACAACAACAGCCATCATATTATATAATGGTACACTTCCAATGATCATCAAAGGAGCCATTCCGGCATTTCCATAAATGTTTTGGATAAATGCGATTCCAAGAAGAGCAGCACTGCTTCGGTAAGCTGCCTGAATAAATTCTCCACGGATCGTTTTATCACCTAGCAGACAAGAAATCAGAAAAGAAATCGTAATACTGATCATGGTAACGATAAAACAAAACAGGACAAACTTAACATCCCAGACTTTTGAAAAATCAACCGTTGCAAGATCCTCAAATACCAAGACAGGCAAAGGAACCATAAAAACAAACTTATTCATTTTCGAAGCAAAAATATCATCAATCCATCCAATCTTTTTAAAGACAAGTCCTAAGATCATCATCAAAAAGACAGGAACTGTAGCGTTTAAGCTAAAGATTAAATTTTCCATAATTACTCACTTTCTGTAGTATAAGCTGAACTTTTCTTTGGTGTGATCAGATAGTGGTAGACAAAATGTTTCACTGCAACAAAATGTTTTCTCGCCCACACAAGACAAAAACCACTGAAAACAGGCAGAAAACATACAAGAGAACCAGTATGTCCAAAGTTTTTGCAAGATAGATAAGAAACGATAACACCAAAATGGAAACAAAGCAAAACAGAAGCGAAAAATTTCCATTTTCTTAAGGCGTCGGGATCTTTACTGCAAAGATATTCTGTCATAGATGTCGTAAACTGACGTAGGTTATTCGTAGAAAAAATTGTAGAGCAGGTAAATCCATCCCCACCCTTAAAGGAACACCACTGAATTGCCATTGCAAAATACAACGGATAGAGGGCAATGAAATCATTCAGATCCGATGGAAGAAAAGCAACGATCAAGGCTGCCATTGCATCTATAAAAAGACTGACATAAGGAAGATGCAGCCTTGTAAACTTCGGTAAGATCACCGTCAGTGATAATGCAAACATATAAATAAAAACACCAAGAAGTCGCACAAAGAAATTCGCATCCGGGTGTCCAGCAAGATCTGCAAATACAGAGATCAGATTCGAAGTCTGCGCAGAACCAAAGAGTTCATGATGATTAAGAATCGCAAAACCACCAAGAAATCCCCCAACGATTGCCATATTAAAATGGATCCAACGATCCATATCCCTACTACACATGAAAAAACCAGCTTTCTTTAAAATATTTCCAAAATATTATATATCCATCCAGAAGAATTGTAAAGTTATGATTTGTATGTAGGCTTGCATTCACTAACTGAAGACGGTAGTGGTTTCGATTACGTAAATTATTTGAATATTATAAAAAGGGTTATCTGTCTGAGTCGAGCGAGAGCGTGTCGTAGACAGATAACCCTTTTTATAATATTCCACCAATAATTTTCGTCATCAAACTAGCAAATTAAAATTTCGTGATCATTTCCATGATTTCATTACTTCTCTGAACAAATTTTGTCATTTCTTCAGGAGCTAATGTTGTATGACTTAACATGGCAAGATCATACAGCTGTTCGCAAATAATCTTTGCATTTTGGGCATCTCCATGCTCAAACAGATATTTCACAAGTGTATTATTTGCATTTAGAGTCAGAACCTGTGCAGGAGCACCAAACATATTAGGGTCCATACCAGGCATTGCATACATCTTCATCATATCCTGCATACGTCTGCTTTCTTCAGATAAAGTGATGATAGAAGAAATCTTTGCATCTTTTAATTTTTCAACGTGAACTTCAAGATTTTCTTTGTTTAAAGTCTTTCTAAACAGGTCAGTTAAAGAAGTCTTGATTTCGTCTAATTCTTTTTCATCTACATCTTCTTTAAGGGCATCTTCGACATCCGCATCGATACGTTTAAATTTGATATGCTGATTCTGCTGTTCGATCTGTGTGATAAATGCAGAATCAATGTTATGATTTAAAATGACAGCATCCATATCCTGTTCTTTGAACATATTGATATACTGGCTTTGCTGAACTTCATCTGTGATATAGTATAAAGTTGTCACATCATCATCGTTTGCAGGAGCTGGAACAAGGTCGCTTAATGTTACATATTTATGTTCCATATTCTTAAATAAGATGTAATCTTTAATCTTATCTGCGAATTTCTGGTCACGGATGAATCCAAATTTGATAAATGGACTGATATCATCCCAGTATTTTTCATAAGATTCACGGTCTGTCTTGCACATACCAGTTAACTTATCAGCAACTTTCTTTGTGATGTAATCAGAAATTTTCTTCACGAATCCATCGTTCTGAAGAGCACTTCTTGATACGTTCAGTGGAAGGTCAGGACAATCGATCACACCTTTTAATAACATTAAGAATTCAGGAATGACTTCTTTGATGTTATCGGCGATAAATACCTGATTGTTATATAATTTAATTGTTCCTTCGATAGAATCATATTCTGTATTGATCTGAGGGAAGTAAAGGATACCTTTTAAGTTAAATGGGTAATCCATGTTTAGGTGGATCCAGAATAATGGTTCTTTAAAGTCATGGAAGACTTTGTGATAAAAGTTTTTGTACTCTTCATCAGTACATTCATTTGGACGTTTATTCCAAAGAGGATGTGTATCACTTAAAGAAACAGGTCGTTTATTGATCTTAACAAGATCTTTTGCAGGGGAAACTTCTATAGTTTCTTTTGTACCGTCTTCGTTTTCTTTTTCTTCAGTTTTTGCATCTTCATGGATGTGTTCTACAACGACATCATCGTCTTTTACCTGATCTTCTGGGATTGTCTCAAATTCTTGTTCGGCACCTTCTACAGATAAGAAAATCTCTGTTGGCATGAAAGAGCAGTATTTCTCGATGATCTCTCTTGCACGGTATTCATTTGCGAATTCTGTGCTTTCTTCATTTAAGAATAAAGTGATCTCTGTACCAACCGTTTCTTTTGTACCTGTTGCCATTGTGTATTCTGTACCACCATCACAAGTCCAGTGAACAGGTTCTGCTCCTTCTTTATAAGAAAGAGTGTCAATCGTAACTTCGTCCGCTACCATAAATGCAGAATAGAAACCAAGACCAAAATGTCCGATGATCTGGTCACCTTCTGTTTTGTCTTTGTACTGTTCTAAGAACTGAGTTGCACCAGAAAATGCGATCTGAGTGATGTATTTTTCAACTTCATCAGCAGTCATACCAAGACCAGTATCGATGAATTTTAAAGTTTTCTTCTCAGGATCAAGGATAACTTCAACTTTGTTTTTATGTCCTTCTGGGAAATTGTATTCTCCCATCATATCTAATTTCTTTAATTTTGTGATGGCATCACATCCGTTAGAGATTAATTCACGGAAGAAAATATCGTGATCGGAATAAAGCCATTTCTTAATGATTGGGAAAATATTATCGCTGTTAATGGAAAGAGTTCCTTTTGTTTCTGCCATAATTTGTACACTCCTTTATCTAAAAATATTATGATCTTAATCAAGTGTTCTATGTCAAATAGAACTTTTACAAAGAGTATTGTAGAACCAAAGTTGATAAAAGTCAAGTAAAAATTAGCACTCATGAAAAAAGAGTGCTAACAATTAACTGCCGGTGTTTTCTTTTTATATAAATACTAGTATAATAGAAAGAAAACAGTAAAAAACAAAATCAGAAAGAGACAACCAATGAACAAAATAAACTACCAAAAACAATTAGATAAAGTAATCGAAAACTTAGGAGAAACCAAACCAACCCTATTACTCCACAGCTGCTGTGCTCCATGCAGCAGCTATGTCATGGAATATCTCTCCCAATATTTTGATATCACCATTGACTACTACAATCCAAATATCGACTCCAAAGAAGAGTATGAAAAAAGAGTCCACGAACAACAGCGTCTGGTCGATGAAATGAATCTTCCTATTAAAGTGATCGATGCTGGATATGCCCCGCAGACTTTTTTTGATATGGCAAAGGGCTATGAACAGGAACCAGAAGGTGGTAAGAGATGTTATCGTTGTTACAAATTAAGATTGGATCAGGCGGCAAAACTTGCCCAAGAAGGTGGATATGATTATTTCACAACAACCCTTACGATTAGTCCATTAAAGAATGCTACATGGCTGAATGAACTTGGACAGAAAGCAGGAGAATTAGCAGGAGTCAGATTTCTTCCATCTGATTTTAAAAAGAAAGGTGGTTATCAGAGATCTATTCAATTATCGAAAGAATATAATTTGTATCGTCAGAATTTCTGCGGATGTGTTTTTTCTAAAAGAGAGAGTGAAGAGCGGATGCATAAAGAAAAAAACATATAAAAATACAAAAAAGTACTTGCAACGACAAAAAATATATGATAAAATTTTTACAATTTGTAGAGAAATATTTCTGAAATAAAAAATAACTTGGGTATTGGAAGGACAAGATCGCTGAATTTCCAATACTTAGCTTTGTAATTTTTATTTTAGGGTATTTCTTTTTTTTATATAAAATCAGGGGTTTTGGCAAAACTCTTATTTTATAAATAGGAAGTTAGTTCTTCCTGACAAAATACAACCCTATGAAAGAGACTTTTTAGGAGGAAAAATTACATGAACGCATTTTTGATATTGGAAGACGGACACGTATTTGAGGGAAAAAGTTTTGGAGCCCAAAAAGAAGTGATCTGTGAAGTCGTATTTAATACTTCCATGACAGGCTATTTAGAAGTATTAACAGATCCTTCCTATCAGGGACAGGGAGTCGTAATGACTTACCCACTGATTGGAAATTATGGAGTATGTCTAGAGGACATCGAATCTGAAAAACCTTGGCACTCAGCCTTTATCGTAAGAGAAATCTCAAGAACTTCAAGCAACTTCAGAAGAGAAGAAGACTTAGAAGATTATCTGAAAGAACATGACATTCCAGGTATTTGTGGTGTTGACACAAGAGCTATCACAAAGATCTTAAGAGAACATGGATGCATGGGTGGAATGATCACCACAAATCCTGATTTCAATTTAGATGAAATCCTTCCAAAATTAAAAGAATATACAGTAACAGATGCAGTAAAAACTGTTTCCAGAACAGAAAAAGAACATTTCAATGGAGATGGATTTAAAGTTGCATTATTAGACCTTGGAACAAAGAATAACATTATTCGTTCTTTAGAAAAACGTGGATGTGATGTAACAGTTTATCCAGCAGATACAACAGCAGAAGAAATCTTAGGAGATCAGCCAGACGGTATCATGTTATCAAACGGACCTGGAGATCCAAAAGAATGTGTACAGATCATCAAAGAGATCAAGAAGTTATATGACAGCGAGGTACCTATCTTTGCAATCTGTTTAGGACATCAGTTGATGGCACTTGCAACAGGTGCAGACACAGAAAAAATGCGTTGGGGACATCGTGGAGGAAATCATCCGGTGAAAGACTTAAAGAGCGGAAGAGTTTATATTTCTTCTCAGAACCACGGATATGTGATCAAGGAAGAAACAATTGATCCAGATGTTGCAGAAGTTTCCTTTATTAATGTAAATGATAAAACAATCGAAGGATTAGACTATAAAAATAAAAACATTCGAACAGTTCAGTTCCATCCAGAAGCATGCCCTGGACCACAGGATACAGCTTACTTATTTGATGAATTTATGGATAGAATGAAAGGAGCAAAAAATGCCTAAGAGAGAAGATATAAAGAAAGTACTTGTAATCGGATCAGGACCGATCGTTATTGGACAGGCAGCAGAATTTGACTATGCAGGAACACAGGCTTGTAGAGCACTTCAGGAAGAGGGAGTGGAAGTAGTCTTAGTAAACTCAAACCCTGCAACGATTATGACAGATAAAGACATTGCAGATAAAGTATATATCGAGCCATTAACAGCTTCTGTCATCGAAAAGATCATTGAAAAAGAAAAACCAGACAGCATCCTTCCAACACTTGGTGGACAGGCAGCCTTAAATCTGGCCATGGAATTAGTAGAGAGCGGATACCTTGAAAAATCCGGAGTGAAATTGATCGGTACATCTCCATCTACGATCAAAAAAGCAGAAGACCGTTTAGAATTCCAGCAGACAATGGAAAAGATCGGGGAACCGATCGCCGCAGGACAGGTTGTTAAAACAGTAGAAGATGGTGTGGAATTCGCTAAAGTGATCGGATATCCAGCAGTACTTCGTCCAGCATATACACTTGGAGGAAGTGGTGGAGGAATCGCCCATAACCAGGAAGAATTAGAGACGATCCTTGAGAATGGTCTTCGTCTAAGCCGTGTAGGTGAAGTATTAGTAGAACGTTACATCGGTGGATGGAAGGAAATCGAATACGAAGTAATGCGTGATGAAAATGGAACATGTATTACAATCTGTAACATGGAAAACATCGACCCAGTTGGTGTTCATACAGGAGACAGTATCGTAGTAGCTCCATCTCAGACTTTAGGAGATAAAGAATACCAGATGCTTCGTACATCTGCATTAAACATCATCACAGAATTAGATGTTCATGGTGGATGTAACGTACAGTACGCATTGAATCCAGACAGCTTTGAATACTGCGTTATTGAGGTAAACCCTCGTGTCAGCCGTTCTTCAGCCTTAGCTTCCAAAGCAACAGGATACCCAATTGCGAAAGTAACAGCAAAGATCGCAATCGGATATACATTAGATGAGATTGAAAATGCAGTAACGAAGAAAACATATGCAAGTTTTGAGCCAATGCTTGACTACTGTGTTGTTAAAATGCCTAGACTTCCATTCGATAAGTTTATTCATGCAAAACGTACTCTGACAACTCAGATGAAAGCAACTGGAGAAGTTATGAGTATCGGAACAAACTTCGAAGGGGCGTTAATGAAAGCGATCCGTTCTTTAGAGCAGCATGTGGACAGCTTGCTCTTCGGTGATTACGATAAATTAACAGACGACGAGTTATTAAAAGAACTTGAAAAGATCGACGACCTTCGTATCTATGTGATCGCAGAAGCAATTCGTCGTGGATTTGACTATGATACGATCTTTAACATCACAAAGATTGACCGCTGGTTCTTAGATAAGATCGCAGTCTTAGTTGAGATGGAAAAGAAATTAGCACAAGCCGATACATTAGATAAAGCTTTATTACAGGAAGCAAAACGTTTAGAATTCCCAGATAAAGTGATCGGAAGCTTAACAGGTAAGACAGAACGTGAGATCAAAGAATTAAGAAATGAATATAATATTCATGCATCTTACAAGATGGTAGATACATGTGCAGCTGAGTTTGATGCAGCAACACCTTACTACTATTCTTGCTATGACGGAGAAAATGAAGTCGAAGAAACATCAGGAAAGAAAAAAGTCATGGTACTTGGTTCTGGACCAATCCGTATCGGACAGGGTATCGAATTCGACTTCTGTTCTGTACACAGTGTATGGGCATTAAGCAAAGAAGGATACGAAACAATCATCGTAAACAACAACCCTGAAACAGTTTCTACAGACTTTGATGTTGCTGATAAACTTTATTTTGAACCATTAACAGCAGAAGATGTAGAAAGTATCGTAGATCTTGAGAAACCAGACGGTGCAGTCGTACAGTTCGGTGGACAGACAGCGATCAAATTAACAGAAGCACTGATGAAGATGGGAGTACCAATCCTTGGAACAAGTGCTGAAAATGTAGATGCAGCTGAAGATAGAGAATTATTTGACGAGATCTTAGAAGAATGCTGTATCCCAAGACCAAAAGGAACAACAGTCTTTACATGCGAAGAAGCAATCAAAGTTGCACATGAACTTGGATATCCAGTGCTTGTAAGACCTTCTTATGTACTTGGTGGACAGGGAATGCAGATTGCGGTATCTGATGAAGATATTACAGCATTTATGGAAGTTATCAACCGTTACGAGCAGGAACATCCAATCTTGATCGATAAATATCTGGTTGGTAAAGAAGTCGAAGTTGATGCTGTTTGTGATGGAACAGATATTCTGATCCCAGGAATCATGGAACATGTGGAACGTGCCGGAATCCATTCAGGAGACAGCATTTCCGTATATCCATCTATTAATTTAACAGACAGGATTAAACGAATCATCGCAGAATATACAAGAAAACTTGCAAAATCATTACATGTTATCGGACTGATCAACATTCAGTTTATCGTAGCAGATGATGAAGTATATGTTATCGAAGTAAACCCAAGATCCAGCCGTACAGTGCCTTACATCAGTAAAGTTACAGGTATTCCAATCGTAGCGTTAGCAGCGAAAGTGATCACTGGAGCTAAGATCAGAGATCTTGGATATGAACCAGGACTTCAGAAAGAATCTGAATACTATGCAGTGAAGAAACCAGTATTCTCTTTTGAAAAATTAAGAGGAGCAGAGATCAGCCTTGGGCCTGAAATGAAATCCACAGGTGAATGTCTTGGAATTTCTAAGAACTTCCATGAAGCGTTATACAAAGCATTCTTAGGAGCTGGAGTAAATCTTCCAAAATACAAGAAGATGATCTTAACAGTGAAAGACTCCGATAAGATTGATGCGATTGATATTGGACGCAGATTTGAAGCATTAGGATATGAGATTTTCTCAACAAAGAGCACTTGCAGAGTCTTAAATGAAGCTGGAGTTCATGCAAAACAGATTAATAAATTAGAAGAAGAATCTCCAAACTTGCTAGATCTTATTTTAGATGATAAAATTGACTTAGTCATTGATACACCATCTCAGGGTGTAGGTCGAAGCAGAGATGGATTCCTGATCCGCCGTTACGCGATTGAAACAGGAGTAACATGCCTTACAAGTCTTGATACGGCAGATGCTCTACTGACTAGTTTGGAAACAGGAAACAGAGATCAGCTCAGCGTAGTTGATATCGCACAGATTTAATTAAGAAGTAAGAAGGAGTGATGTTATGGGTCGATACACAAAACAGGATGTGATAGACCTCGTCAGAGAAAATGATGTCGAATTTATCAGACTACAATTTTCTGACTTGTTCGGAACAATGAAGAACGTCGCGATCACCGCAAGACAGCTTGAGAAAGCGTTGGATAATAAGTGTACATTTGATGGATCTAGTGTAGATGGATTTGTCCGTATTGAAGAATCAGATATGTATTTATATCCAGATCTTGACAGCTTTGCAATCTTCCCGTGGAATGCGGGAGGAAACCGCGTGGCAAGATTGATCTGTGATGTATACGGACAAGATGGACTTCCATTTGCTGGAGATCCAAGAAATGTATTAAAACGAGTGATGGTTGAGTGCCAGAAAATGGGTTATAAATTTAACGTCGGTCCGGAATGTGAATTTTTCTTATTCCACACAGATGAAGAAGGCCGCCCAACGACGGTTTCTCATGAGAAAGCCGGATATTTTGATGTAGCTCCGTTAGATTTAGGAGAAAGTGCCAGAAGAGATATGATCTTGAATCTTGAAGATATGGGATTTGAGATCGAGGCATCTCATCATGAAGTTGCACCAGCACAGCATGAGATCGACTTTAAGTATGACAATGCCTTAAGAACGGCCGATAACATCCTCACATTTAAATTCATCGTAAAATATATTGCTAAAAGACATGGACTTTATGCAAGTTTTATGCCAAAACCGATCACTGGAGTGGACGGTTCAGGAATGCATCTTAACATGTCTTTATGGAAGAATGGAAAGAATATTTTTGCTGATTCTAAGAATAATCTTGGAATCAGTGAGGAGGCTTTTCACTTCATGGCTGGAGTTATGGAACATGCAAATGAGATGTGCCTGATTACAAATCCACTGGTAAACTCTTATAAGAGAATCGTGCCAGGATATGAGGCACCTGTGGATGTTTCGTGGTCACCATCGAACAGAAGTCCACTTATCAGAGTACCAGCAGCCCGTGGAAGCGGAACAAGGCTTGAATTTAGAAGCCCTGATTCTGCTGCGAATCCTTACCTTGCACTGGCAGTCAGCCTTGCAGCAGGATTAGATGGGATCAAGCGCAAATTAACACCAGGAAAAGGTTCCATGAAGAATCAGTATGAGATGGCTGAGGGAGAAAAACAAGAAGCAGGGATTAATACACTGCCAAGAGACATGAAAGAAGCTCTTGAGATTTTCAAACAAAGCACTTATATGAAAGAACTTTTAGGAGATCATATTTTTAACAAGTATGTTGAAGCTAAGAGTGCTGAATGGGAGTCTTATCAGAAGTTCGTATCACAATGGGAAGTCGATCGTTATTTATACAAGATCTAATGATTGATATATACATGATACGGGAGGTGAGAAGCTTGGTAAACGTCATCGTTTTATTCCCGAAACAAGAAGTCGCCAGAAGCATTAGGAATCTTCTGGTAAGAAGTGGTTTTGAAGTGACCGCTGTATGTGCAACGGGTGCACAGGTAGTCCAGCGTATGGAAGGTGTTGAAGAAGGACTAGTCGTCTGCGGATACAAATGTTCCGATATGATCTACAGTGAATTAAGAGAATATCTTTCTGAAGAGGTCAAGATGTTGCTGATCGCTTCTCGCCAATATTTAGATGACTGCGTGTATCCGAATGTCATAGGACTTTCGATGCCGTTAAAAGGGTATGAATTAGTCGAGAAAACGAGAGAGATCGTTACCGAAATTTCTGAGAAGCAAAGACGAAGAAAACAACGTCCAAAACAACGTACGAGAGAAGAAGTCCGTCTTCTGGAAGAAGTCAAAGAATTACTGATGCAGAATAATCAGATTACAGAGAGTGAAGCCCACGCATATATACAACAAAGAAGCATGAACAGTGGAGTGGGTCTTATCGAAATGGCAAAGATGATTAAAGAATCATTAACATATCAAAACTAGGAGGAATTTATGTTTAAAATTAACGACAACTACTTGAAACTGCCTGGAAGTTATTTATTTTCTACAATTGCGAAAAAAGTAAATGCATATTCCGAGGCAAACCCTGACAAAAATATTATTCGTTTAGGAATTGGAGACGTAACACAGCCTCTGGCACCAGCGATCATTGACTCTTTACACAAAGCAGTAGATGAAATGGGACATGCAGAAACATTTCACGGATACGCACCAGACCTTGGATATGAATTTTTAAGAAATGCAATCGCAAAGAATGATTATCAGGATCGTGGAGCAGATATCAAAGCAGATGAAATCTTTGTAAGTGATGGAGCAAAATGTGATTCTGGAAATATTCAGGAAATCTTTGCACAGGATAACAAGATTGCCGTATGTGACCCTGTATACCCAGTATATGTAGATACAAACGTTATGGCAGGAAGAGCCGGAACATATGATAAAGCAACAGAAACATGGAGCGATGTTATCTACATGCCATGTACAGCAGAGAATAACTTCGCACCAGATTTCCCAAGCGAAGTGCCAGATATCATTTACCTTTGCTTCCCTAACAATCCAACTGGATCAACAATCACAAAAGACCAGTTACAGGGATGGGTAGACTATGCAAACAAGAATGGCTGCGTGATCATTTATGATGCAGCATACGAAGCATATATCTCAGAAGATAACGTTGCACATACAATTTATGAATGTGAAGGTGCAAGAACATGTGCGATCGAATTAAAGAGTTTCTCTAAGAACGCAGGATTTACAGGAGTTCGTTTAGGATATACTGTTATCCCTAAAGATTTAAAATGTGGAGATACACAGTTACATGCGTTATGGGCAAGACGTCACGGAACAAAATATAACGGAGCTCCATACATCGTACAGAGAGCTGGAGAAGCAGTTTACTCTGAAGCTGGAAAAGCTCAGTTAAAAGAACAGGTTGGATACTACATGAACAATGCAAAAGTAATCTTTAACGGATTACAGGATGCAGGATACACAGTATCTGGTGGTGTCAATGCACCATACATCTGGTTAAAGACACCAGATAACATGACATCTTGGGAATTCTTCGATCATCTGTTAGAAGATGCCAACGTCGTTGGAACACCAGGATCAGGATTCGGACCAAGCGGAGAAGGATACTTCCGACTTACAGCGTTCGGTAACTATGAGAATACAGTCGAAGCTATTGAACGAATCAAGAGAATGTAATTTTTGAATATAAAATAAGAAAAAGGATGGAATGTCAGGGATTGATGTTCCATTCTTTTTTGTATGTTAAAATAATAAATTATGCGGAATTTCTACCTTATGGAGTTGCTTGCTATAAGAAGGATTGTAAAATAAAAAAGCATAACTATGTAAAAAATGATAGAAATAAAGGACAGCGTTACAAAAATATATAGGAAACCTGCCCTTTATTTTATAATTGTTAGTTTTTTCTTGTATTCAATCCATTTTTTATATACAATAGAAGAAATAAAAAAACAAGATTTTCAAAAGAAGGAGATTTAAGACCAATGAAAAAGTTAGCTCTTGCTCAGGAATTAAAGGAAAATGCTTACCCAGGACGAGGAATCGTCATCGGAAGATCCAAAGATGGGAAGAAAGCGGTCACTGCATACTTTATCATGGGACGCAGTGAGAATAGCCGTAATCGTGTCTTTGTAGAAGAAGGGGAAGGAATTCGCACACAGGCATTTGATCCTGCTAAACTAGAAGATCCAAGCCTGATTATTTATGCACCAGTTCGTGTTCTTGGAGACGAGACGATCGTTACGAACGGGGATCAGACAGACACAGTATATGAAGGAAGAGAAAAGGGACTTACCTTTGAAGAATCTTTAAGAAGTCGTGAGTTTGAACCAGACGGACCAAACTATACACCAAGAATTTCTGGTCTGATGAAGATTAAAGATGGGACATTTCACTATGCAATGTCTATTTTAAAGAGCAACAATGGAAATCCAGAAAGTTGCAATCGATTTACATATACATATGAAAATCCAATCGCAGGAGAAGGACGTTTTATCCACACATATATGCATGATGGGAATCCACTTCCAAGTTTTGAAGGAGAACCTAAATTAGTAGCGATCGAAGAAGATATCGATGACTTCACAAATACACTTTGGAACAGCTTAAATGATGACAACAAAGTATCTCTGTTTGTACGTTATATTGATATTGCAACAGGAGAATATGAGACAAGAATCGTAAATAAGAACAAATAATCAGTCGATCAGCAGATCAAAGGAGAAGAAAAATGAAGGAATTAGAATTAAAGTACGGATGTAATCCAAACCAGAAACCATCAAGAATCTACATGGCAGACGGAAGTGAACTTCCAATTGAAGTATTAAACGGAAGACCAGGGTACATCAACTTTTTGGATGCATTTAATGGATGGCAGCTGGTAAGAGAATTAAAGAAAGCAACAGGACTTCCTGCTGCAACTTCTTTCAAACACGTATCACCTGCGGGAGCATCTGTAGGACGTCCAATGTCTGATACCTTAAAGAAGATCTACTGGGTAGATGATATGGGAGATTTATCTCCATTAGCATGTGCATATGCCAGAGCAAGAGGTGCAGACCGTATGTCTTCATTTGGTGACTTTATTTCTTTATCTGATGTATGTGATGCAGATACAGCACGTCTGATCAAGAGAGAAGTATCTGACGGAGTGATCGCACCAGGATACACAGATGAAGCACTGGAAATCTTAAAAGCAAAGAAAAACGGAAACTATAACATCATTAAGATCGATGAGAACTATACACCAGCACCATTAGAGCATAAACAGGTATTTGGTGTTACATTTGAACAGGGAAGACAGGAACTTCCGATCGATGATGAATTATTATCTAATATCGTGACTGAGAACAAAGAGATTCCAGAAGAAGCATTGATCGATATGAAGATTTCTCTGATCGTATTAAAATACACACAGTCTAACTCTGTATGTTTTGTAAAAGATGGACAGGCGATCGGAATCGGAGCAGGGCAGCAGTCACGTGTGCATTGTACAAGACTTGCAGGACAGAAAGCAGACAACTGGTGGTTAAGACAGTGTCCAAAAGTTATGAACCTGCCATTTAAAGAAAAAATCCGCCGTGCAGACAGAGATAATGCGATCGATCTTTACATTGGAGATGAATACATGGATGTTTTAGCAGACGGAGCATGGGAAAACATCTTCATTGAGAAGCCAGAAGTCTTTACAAAAGAAGAAAAGAGAGAATGGTTAGATAAGTTAACAGATGTTACATTGGGATCTGATGCATTCTTCCCATTCTTTGATAACATTGAGAGAGCACATAAGAGTGGTGTAAAATACATCGCACAGCCAGGTGGATCTGTAAGAGATGACGCTGTCATTGACTGCTGTAATAAGTACAACATGGCAATGGCATTTACAGGAATCAGATTATTCCATCACTAAAAAGTTTCTTTATATAGTCATTGAACATGAAAAACAGTATATGGTCTGAAGTATAATTTTTTGGACCATATACTGTTTTTGTATGCAAAAAAATATGAAAAACAGGAGTTGTTATTTATTTAACGAGAAAGTTTATCGGTTAAGTATATTGTATTCAATTTTATTTTTGTTATAATGTAATTGAGTTAGATAGAACTAACCAAAGGAGTTTTTATAATAATTTTAATCCAAAAGAAATGGAGGAGTTTTCAAAATGAAACAGTTTGAAGAATGGGAAGGATTTAAAGGTAGAATCTGGAAGGAAGAAATCAATACAAGAGATTTCATCCAGGAAAACTACACACCTTATGATGGAGACGAAAGCTTCCTTGCAGGATCTACAGAAGCAACAGATAAGCTATGGGGTATCTTACAGGGACTTCAGAAAGAAGAACGAAAAAAAGGTGGAGTTCTTGACATGGATACAGATATCGTATCTTCTTTAACTTCTCATGGACCTGGTTATATCAGTGAAGAAACAAAAGATTTAGAACAGATCGTTGGTCTTCAGACAGACAAACCATTAAAACGTGCATTTATGCCATATGGTGGTATCAAAATGGCAGAAGAATCTTGTCGTAACTATGGTTATGAACCAAGCGAAAGATTACATGAAATCTTTACAAAATATTCAAAGACTCATAACACAGCTGTTTTCGATGCTTACACACCAGAAATGAAAAAAGCAAGACATAACAAGATCATCACAGGTCTTCCAGATACTTATGGACGTGGTCGTATTGTAGGTGATTATCGTCGTGTTGCTTTATACGGAATTGACTACTTATTAGAAGAAAAAGAAAATGATTTTGCAAACTGTGGATGTGGTGTGATGACAGATGATGTGATCCGTCTTCGTGAAGAAATTGCAGAACAGAAAAAAGCATTAAAAGGTATGAAAGAAATGGCTCAGATCTATGGATTTGATATTTCAAGACCAGCGAAAACTGCAAAAGAAGCAATCCAGTGGATGTACTTTGGATACTTAGCAGCGATCAAAACTCAGAATGGAGCTGCCATGAGTATCGGACGTGTCGCTACATTCCTTGATATCTATATCCAGCGTGACCTTGACAAAGGAATCATCACAGAAGAAGAAGCTCAGGAAATGATCGATCATTTAACAATGAAATTCAGAATGGTAAAATTCGCAAGAATTCCTTCTTACAACCAGTTATTCTCAGGAGACCCAGTATGGGCAACACTTGACCTTGCTGGTATCGGCGTGGATGGACGTTCCATGGTTACAAAGACTGACTTCCGTTTCTTGCATACATTAGAGAACATGGGACCATCTCCAGAACCAAACATCACGGTATTATATTCATCTGATCTTCCAGAAAACTTCAAGAAATATGCAGCTGATATCTCTATCCGTACAAGTTCTATCCAGTACGAAAATGATGATGTTATGAAACCAGTATGGGGAGATGATTATGCAATCTGTTGCTGTGTATCTGCAACTAAGACTGGTAAGGAAATGCAGTTCTTTGGTGCAAGAGCAAACCTTGCAAAATGCTTATTATATGCGATCAACGGTGGTGTGGACTGCAAATCAAAACAGCAGGTAGGACCTTCTTACAAACCAATCATGTCTGAATATTTAGACTATGACGAAGTTATGGAGAAATATGATGTTATGATGGACTGGTTAGTAGATCTTTATGTGAACACATTAAACTTGATCCAGTATATGCATGACAAATATTACTATGAAGCAGCGGAATTAGCATTAATGGATACAGAACTTGAAAGAACATTTGCAACAGGAATCGCAGGATTCTCTCATGCAGTTGACTCTTTAAGTGCGATCAAATATGCAAAAGTAAAAGCGATCCGTGATGAAGATGGATTAGTTGTAGACTATGAAATCGAAGGAGACTTCCCTAAATACGGAAACGATGATGACAGAGCTGATGATATCGCAGTATGGCTGTTAAGAACATTCTTAGCTAAGATCAAAAAACATCACACATATCGAAACTCTGAGCCTACAACATCTATCCTTACGATCACATCTAACGTTGTATACGGAAAAGCAACAGGAACAATGCCAGATGGTAGAAAAGCAGGAGAACCTTTAGCACCAGGAGCAAACCCAAGTTATGGAGCAGAACAGAATGGATTATTAGCATCCTTAAACTCTGTAGCTAAACTTCCATATGAATGGGCATTAGATGGTATTTCTAATACACAGACGATCAACCCAGATGCATTAGGACATGAAGAAGGCGAAAGGATCAACAATCTTGTAAATGTTATGGACGGATACTTTGATCAGGGAGCTCACCACTTAAATGTAAACGTATTTGGTAAAGAAAAACTGATCGATGCGATGGAACATCCTGAAAAAGAAGAATATGCAAACTTTACGATCCGTGTATCTGGATATGCAGTTAAGTTCATCGACTTAACAAGAGAACAGCAGATGGACGTTATTTCCAGAACATGCCATGCAACAATGTAATTAGTGGAATAAAACTATGAATGAAAAAATAACCGGAAAAATCCATTCCATCGAGACTTTTGGTCTCGTGGATGGTCCAGGTGTGCGGTTTATCGCTTTCATGCAAGGCTGCCGGATGAGATGCAAATATTGTCACAATCCGGAGACTTGGCAGGAAAACTGTGGTGAAGACTGGCAGGCAGAAGCCCTCTTAAAGAGGGCTTTGCGTTACCGCATGTACTGGGGAAGTGATGGAGGAATTACAGTTAGCGGTGGAGAACCCCTTCTACAGATCGAGTTCTTGATCGAATTTTTTAAATTGGCAAAACAAGAAGGAATCCATACTGCACTTGATACCTCTGCTAATCCATATACAAAAGAAGAACCATTTCACAGCAAATGGTTAGAATTAATGAAATACACTGACCTTGTCATTCTAGACTTAAAAGAAATGGACGAGGAAAAACATAAGAAATTGACAGGCTGTCCAAACAGTAATATTTTAGCAATGGCACAGGAAATCTCAGACCTCGGAATAAATCTGTGGATTCGTCACGTGCTTGTCCCAGACTTAACAGACGATGAAGAAGGACTAGCAGACTTAAAACATTTTATCGATGGACTAAAAACAGTTAAGAGAGTAGAAATCTTGCCATACCATACACTTGGACTCTTTAAATGGGAAAAATTAGGAATAAAATACCCATTAGAAGGCGTAAATCCGCCAAGCGAAGAAGCTGTAGCAAAGGCAGAAAAGATCCTTGGTATTGAGAAAGTTTCTCAAAAATAAAGGTAGACAAAACATCCAAGATAGGATATTATAATAACAGTTAGTTAAGACTAACTAACATAAAACAAAAACAAAACATAACAAAGCTAGAAAATCTGACCAGACTTCCTTGGGTCGGATTTTTTATTTGGCTTTTTTAAGCGTGTTGAATATGTATGAGTCAATAAAAATGGATATGCGAAGGCTGAGAAAAAGACAAAAGTGAAAAATCAAAGATAGTTTTTGTATACAAATTCGTTATAATTATCACTAATCTTGACAAAGACAAGCTTGATTTATATAATGGTTATAATAATAACCAGTTTAGATAGAAGGAAGAACAATGAAATTAATAGAATTATCAGAAGTAGAAATACTTATCATGAAAAGTATTTGGAAACTTGGGGATGGGATTACGGTATATGAAATTATTGATTATCTAGATCAAGTATATGATAGGAAATATACAAGAAGCACAGTAAAGACATATATCACAAAGTTAAAGAAAAAAGGATTTGTAGATACACAAGTGAAAGGCAATTACAGCTATATCACAGCAAAGATCACAGAAGAAATGTATCGTGAAGAACAGATGGAATTGATGAAGGATTTCTGGCATGATGGGTCGGTGAAGGAATTGGTTCAGACGTTAACACACACAATATCAAAAGAAGAGAAAGAAGAATTAAAGGATTTGATCAATGATTTGGATGATTAAAAAAATATATATTTATGTCATCAGTATGATACTGCTGAATGGTTTGGTGGGAAGTATTTCGTATCTTTGCTTTCGCAAGATAAGGCAACAACTAGAGCGAAAAGGACTGATCAGTATGTGCATTACTGTTTTAAGAGGAGCAGTTTTATCATTTCTGATGCCAATCGTAATTGTATTGATCTATTTCATTTATTATGTATATGAAGAAGATTATACAATGTTTGCACTGTCTCCATTGGTAGGATGGGTATTTTTTGTTGTAGGAATCATTTGGACGATTGGATTTTTAAAAGCCATAGTGAAAACAATACGTATTCAGACACAAATGAATCAATTACGAAAGAGGGCATGTGTATGCAGTAAATCTATTTTAGATTGTAAGAATCAATGGAAAGAAGAAGTAGGTGTTCGTAGAAATGTCGAAATTAAAACCGTATATGGGTTGGCAGTACCGATTATTTGCGGATTTCTAAAACCGATGATTTTGCTTCCAGAAAGAGAATATAACAAAGAAGAATTAAAGATTATATGCATCCATGAGTTGATTCACTGTAAGCACAAAGATATTTTGTGGAAATAGTTATGCGGACTTGTAAGGGTCATTCATTGGTGGAATCCATTGGTAAAGCAATTAGATATGGATGTAGACAGCTGGAATGAAACATACTGCGATTTAGAATCAACCACAATTATGAAAAGCAAAAAAAGATATTTTACGACGATCTGTGAAATCGGGATATCACCATTTGCAAAAGGTGCATATCTGTGCGCAGCATTAGGAGAAGACAAAAGCCAATTAAAGACACGAATTTTGAGAATTAAATCAATTGAAAACAAAAACACAAGGAATGTAATGGCAGGAACATTCCTTTGTATAGGATTATCCTTTGTGGTCGTTGCGGTAATTATTCTAAGCACGATCGGCTATCATAAAATTTATGTAGAGACAGTCTGGGCAACGGAAATAGAAGAGGATCTTCCTGAAGAAGAGACAGAATATACAATGGATTTGAAAGAATATACTGCAAAAAGGATCGGGACAAACTTAGCAGTTACAAAGCTAAAACAAAATATCAAAAAAGGAGAAGAAATAGATGTAGTTCAGCCATTAAACGCAAAAACAAGGCTAGAAACAAAAGAGCTGGAATTAAAAAAAGGCGAGAAAATTGATTTGACCGTTTTTTCATCTCAAGAAATACAAAGAGAGGATAAGGATTTTGTAGCAGGAATTATAGATGGGACAGGAAAAGAACGATATGTGATGCATGCGGTCGATATTATACATGACTTTTATGTGAAAAAAGATGGAAAATATAAAGTATTCGTTGAAAATCGTTATAAAAAGAAAATAAAAATAGGAATAGCGATTTGTGTGGAGAAATGATAAATGAGGAAATATGTAGTTCGTTTTATGGTATTTTATATATTAAGCATTGGGTGTTTACTGGGAATTATTATATATTCGTATCAAAATAAGATTGATCGTCATAATGAACAAGTGGAGATAGAATACCCTGGAGTATGGAAGTTATCGGATGAATATGATAATAGAAATTCTAGCTATATGGAATTCCTTCATCAGAAAAACTCTCTCAGTATTTTAAAAAAAGTATATAAAGAATTAAAAAAAGCAGAGTTATACAGAGAATATTCCAGACAGATTCTATCTTATCATGAATATTTTCGTGGGAATGAAAAACTTGCATCTGGATCATATAATGACAAAACGGAAGATGGATATCTTACAAATTTAACTGTACTTCAGATGCCAGAGAAAATGATAAGTGAAAAGAAGATAGAACAATATATTGAAAAAGGTCGTTGCTTTACTTTAAAAGAGTATCAAAGACCTTTGAATCAAGAGATTCCATTAATTGCAGGATATGATTATCAAAAGGTTTTTCATTTGAATCAGAAAATTAAGGCAGGATATTTGGGAACTGAAAATTGTACGTTTAAAATTGTTGGGTTTTTACATAAGAATACTAGGTTGTCATCGGAATTAAATCTTGATGAAACATTGATTATGCCAACAGTAAGTAAAATGAAAACAATGAAACAAGAGAATGAAAAAATATTAATGTCAGTAAAATGTTCAGGTTATTTTTGTTATAAGAATGAGAAAGAGTATCGTCAAATAAGTAATTTGCTAAAAAGAATACGCAGGGAGACAGGTTATCGTTATGTGATACCGCAGATGAAATGGAAATCAAATAATTTATTACCAATGACAACTGAAAAAGCATTGATATTCATGAGTTTAAATTTGCTACTAGAATTCATCGTTGTATATAAAGTACTGGCTGTGAATACAAGAAAAGTGAAAACATTGGTATATAAAACAGTAGCCCTATGTACAAGTGGGAGTATATTTGCAAATGTATTTTTGCGGTTCTTGTTTCCTAAACACATAAAAATAATTCAAATATATTCTTCTGATTTTGTGGCTTATATGATAATAGTATTTTTGTTATGTGCAGGAATGATTGGATTAAAGGAGAAAAGAACATGATGGAGAAGATTCTGCTTGGGAGTAGTTATCTAGCTCAAGCTATTGTTATGGCAACGATTGCATTTGCAGTCATAAGCACAATTTACTATTTACGATATAATAAAAAGATTATATGTCAGCCAGGATGGATCATAAAATACATATTTTTGGTTTACATAGCAACCGTTGGCATGGTCACGAGAGTATTAGATATCACATCATGGTCATATGGAGGATTTACAGCCTGGAATATTGTACCATTTGTGAATGAAAGCTGGAAATTGATGCTGTTAAATACATTAATGTTTCTGCCAATGGGACTTTTTGTTCCCATATTTATAAAGAAAATAAAATGGAACTATGGAAAAGCAATAATTGCAGGGGCATTGATATCTTTGATGATCGAGTTTGTACAAGTTGTATTTGCAGGAAGAATTGGTGATATTGATGATATCATTTTTAATACATTAGGATTTCTGATCGGGTATATCCTAGAGAACCTGTTGCAAAAAATTCTTTTGAAAAAGCAATTAGGATTTGGAACAGAGGCATTGGTACTGGTTATGATCAATGGATTTCTAAGTATCCCATTTTATGAGAAGACGGTGTCAATTGGAGATATGATTTTGGATAGTTTGAGTCTCAACAGTTGGTCAGGAAATAGTGGATATATATTGTCATATAACGGCATCCATTACACAATGATCCCATGTATAATACTAGCAGTCATCAGCTGGGCTATAGCACATAGACATCCAAAAGACTATGGTGCTAAAACAGCGAAAATAATCAGTATATTTATGATTGTTTGCTTCATTGGAAATTTTATTCAGATTTTAAGCCAAGATAGTATTATACCAATGCTTGCTACATCCATTGTGTGTGCGGTAATAAGTCGAAAAACTATTAGATATTAGGGATTTGATATTCCATGAAAAATATGAGATACTATAGTATAAAACATTAAGGAGAATAAGATATGAAAAAATTATCAATACTACTTGCAGGGGTATGCCTAACAGCTGCACTATACAGCGTAGGCACAACTTATGGACAAAACAAAACCAACTTTGCCAAGCAGAAAGAAGACACAGTTACAACAAATAAATACCAAGGTGTAACGATCAAAGACAAAGCCAAAGGAAAAGTAACAAAGCAACAAGTCAGGGAACTAAAAAAAGAACACTCCGGTAAAGATGAAGGAAACATCATTATCTGGGAAGCAGAAGAAGCTAAATAGAGGGGAAAGAAATGTTAATACCAGATCTAATTATACAACTTATCACAGTAGTTATTGGAGTGGTACTATATACAGCTATATTTAAAATAGTAAAAAATGTGATTCATAAAATAATACATTAAAGAGGACAGTATTAGTTTTAGGGAAACAGTTGTGATATAACCAACACATTTTATTATTCAATAGTTCTTTCCAATAAACTTCAAGTATGTAAGATATCATAACAATCAAATAGTTCCCGTCCACAACGATTAGCGTTTTATCATTATTTTTGACCGATTCGCAGCCGACATGGTGTATTGTCTGAGCGATATGGAAGTCATTTTGGACTTCCATAAGCGAGTTATACAAGGAATGTCGGCGAATCAGCGATCGGTCAAAAATGATGAATAAAACGCGTGTTGTGGACGGGAACTATTTGATTGTTATGATATCTTATATACTCAAAGTCTATGGTAAAGAAACTATAAATTAAACATTAAAGCGGAACACAATAATATCCCCATCTTTAACAACATATTCTTTTCCTTCCTGACGTACAAGCCCTTTCTCCTTACAAGCCTGCATTGTACCATACTCCTTAAGATCTTCAAAAGAAACAACCTCAGCACAGATAAATCCACGCTCAAAGTCTGTATGGATCTTACCAGCAGCCTGAGGAGCCTTTGTACCTTCTTTGATCGTCCAAGCACGTGTCTCGTCTTCACCGGAAGTTAAGAAACTGATCAGTCCAAGAAGAGAGTAGCTGGCAGAGATCAGTTTTTCAAGACCAGATTCTTCTAATCCAAGATCTTCTAAGAATTCTTTCTTCTCATCATCATCTAATTCAGAGATTTCCTGTTCAATCTGAGCACATACAACGAATACTTTCGCATCAACGTCTGCAGCATACTCACGGACAGCTTTTACATAATCGTTATCTTCTCCAGCAAGTTCATCTTCGTTAACGTTCGCAGCAAAGATGACTGGTTTGATCGTTAACAGGTTGCAGGAATTTAAGATTTCCTGATCTTCTTCATCATCGACTTCAAATGTCTTAGCAAGCTTTCCATCTTCCAGATGAGCTTTCACTTTAGATAAGAATTCAACTTCGTGAGCAAGAGATTTGTCATTTCTTGATCCTTTTGTTGATTTTGCGATACGACGGTCTAACACTTCGATATCAGAGAAGATCAGCTCGAAGTTGATCGTTTCGATATCACGAAGTGGGTTTACAGAACCATCAACGTGAACGATATTTCCATCATCAAAACAACGAACAACGTGAACGATCGCATCGACTTCACGGATATTTGCAAGGAACTGGTTTCCAAGACCTTCCCCTTTGGAAGCTCCTTTCACAAGACCTGCGATATCAACGAATTCGATCGCTGCAGGGATCACTTTCTTTGAATGGTATTTCTCAGCCAGATAATCAACACGAGCATCTGGAACTGTTACGATTCCCACATTAGGGTCGATCGTACAGAATGGATAGTTAGCGGATTCAGCACCGGCTTTTGTTAAAGAGTTAAATAATGTACTCTTTCCGACGTTTGGTAATCCAACGATTCCTAATTTCATAATCTATTAATTTCCTTTCTCATGGGTATTTCTTAAAACAGACCTTGAAAAAATATCCAAGGTCATACTGTAGATAGTTTACCATAAGCGACTTGAAAAGAAAAGAGAAATGGGATAAGATATCTTTGATTTGAGTAACAAAACAAAGAAGAGACAAAACGAGGCTTTAGAAAGGAAGAAAAGTGATGGAACATCAAATCAGATTCCCACATTTAGGGATCGTACTGAAAAATGTCGGTGATGGAATCAATATTGGAGGGTTTGAGATCAAATATTATGGAATGATCATTGCAACAGGATTCTTGCTTGGATTGATCGTTTCTTATTACGCAGCAAAACATGAAAATAAATTTGATCCGGAATTAGTCTTTGACTATCTGATCACGATGATCATTCCGGCGATCGTAGGAGCAAGACTCTATTATGTGATCTTTTCATGGGATTATTATAAGAATCATTTGTCAGAGATCATACAGATCAGAAATGGAGGACTTGCAATTTATGGAGGTGTGATCGCAGGTGCAATCACATTATATATCTTCTGCAAGAAGAAACATTTATCTATGCTTCAGTTTGGAGATGTGGCGGTAAAAGGGCTGCTTGTCGGTCAGATTCTTGGACGATGGGGCAATTTCTTTAACAGAGAAGCGTTTGGATCATATACCAACAGTTTATTTGCAATGCAGATTCCGACAAATTTCTTTATTGAACACGGAAGGATTGATGAGATCGTATCCAATGGATTGTATGATAAGGCAACTTATGTTGTATCTGGAAATGAAGCAGCAACCTTTATTCAGGTACATCCGACATTCTTATATGAATCTATGTGGAATCTTGTTTTACTACTGTTGATCATTTTCTTTTTTACGAAGAGAAAGAAATTTGATGGAGAATTGATTGCCATTTATTGTATTGGTTATGGAATCGGAAGATTTTTGATTGAAGGATTAAGGACCGATTCCCTGATGATCGGATCTACAGGGATCAGGGTATCCCAGATTTTAGCACTGATCCTTGCAGTATTTGGAACGGCATTTATCATATATAAAAGGAAGAAAATAACGAAATAAGACACAAAAAGAAGGGAAATAAAACCACTTTTAGGGAATCCCTTCTTTTTTGTGCAAAAAAACAAGGATTTCTAAGAAAAAACTAAGATTTGATTGTGGATTATTCCTTGCAATTTATAAGTCTATCGTATAAAATGAAATTTATAAGTGGTAAGAAGTGGTGGAAAGTGGTGATGTCCATGTTTATGGGGGAATTTAATCACACGATTGATGCAAAAGGCAGGCTGATCATTCCTTCACGATTCCGGGAAGAATTAGGTCAGGAATTTGTGATGACAAAGGGATTGGATGGATGCCTGTTTGTGTTCCCACAAAACGAATGGGAAAGTTTTCAAGGGAAGCTAAAAACTTTGCCACTTATTAATAAAGATGCCAGAAAGTTTTCGAGATTTTTCATGGCAGGGGCAGCTCCATGTGAGATGGACAAGCAGGGAAGAACCTTGGTCCCAGCGACACTTCGGGAATTTGCCCAGATGAAGAAAGAAGTTGTATTAACAGGAATGGCTGACCGCATCGAGATCTGGAGTAAGGAGAAGTGGATTGAGAACAATTCTTATGAGGATATGGATGATATTGCAGCCAGCATGCAGGAATTAGGATTAAGCATATAAGTTAGGTGGATTATGGAATTTAAACACATTTCCGTTTTATTAGACGAAACGATCGAAGAACTACATATTAAACCAGACGGAATCTATGTGGATGGGACTCTGGGCGGAGGCGGACATGCATATCATGTATGCCAGAAACTATCAGAGAAAGGAAGATACATCGGGATCGACCAGGATGCGGATGCGATTGCTGCAAGCACGAAGCGGTTAGAACCGTTTAAGGACAAAGTAACGATCGTGCGTGATAATTATGTAAACATGCCGAAAGTGTTACATGATCTTGGAATCGAACATGTTGATGGAATCTTGTTAGATCTTGGGGTATCATCCTTTCAGTTAGATGAGAAGGAACGTGGATTTACTTACAGAGAAGATGTTCCGCTTGATATGAGAATGGATCAGAGACAGTCACTGACTGCAAGAGATATTGTCAATGAATATTCCGAGATGGAACTATTCCATATAATCAGAGACTACGGCGAAGAGAAATTTGCAAAGAACATTGCAAAACATATCGTGAATAAGAGAAAAGAAAGTCCGATCGAAACGACCGGACAGTTAATAGAAGTCATCAAAGGTGCGATTCCGATGAAAGTCAGAGCCGTTGGAGGACATCCGGCGAAGAAGACATTTCAGGCGATCCGTATCGAATGTAACAGAGAATTAGACGTATTGAAAGACAGCATTGATGCGATGATCGATCTTTTAAATCCAGGTGGAAGATTATGTATCATTACCTTCCATTCTTTAGAAGACCGTATCGTCAAACGAGCTTTTAAGAAGAATGAGAATCCTTGTACATGCCCGCCAAACTTCCCAGTATGTGTATGTGGCAACGTATCGAAAGGAAAACAGTTAACAAGAAAACCAATCATTCCAGGGGAAGAAGAACTAGAGTACAATAAGAGAGCAAAAAGTTCCAAGCTTCGAGTATTTGAAAGGGCAGAATAAGGGAGAGTATCAATGGACAAGACGAGACAAGAACGATATAACATGATCTATGGCAACACAGCAAGGAAGATAGAAGATCTTGCTGCAGAGCCAGTGCGCAGACAGCCAAGGAAGACAAGAAAGGCAAGACCAAGAAGAGAACATCAGGTAAAGGAGTCAACAAGACAGAATCAGAAGAGAGCGATGTCGATCGATCTGGCCTTTATCAAGGTATTAGTTGCGGGACTTTGTGTGATCGCAGTTGCAAGTTTCTTTTATCTGTCAGAGCGTACGAAAGTTTTGAATCAAAAAGCGGCTCTTACGGATGCAAAGACACAGTTGAACACGCTGCAGGTAGAGAATGAAGATCTGAATCTTGAGATTGAACAGAGTATTCGTTTTGATACTGTAGAAACTGCGGCAAAGAAATATGGAATGGTGAAACCAGATTCCAAACATACTCTTCGTTATGAGAGCCAGGATGCAGAATACATACGCCAGTACGGGAAGATACCAAAAGCAGACTAAGAGGTGGCAAACTTGAAGAAAAGAAGAAAACCTATCAAACGATTAAATGATGCTATGAAACGACGTACGATGATCGCGTGCGGAATCATAGCACTTCTTTTTGTTCTACTGATTGGAAGATTGATCTATTTTAGTATATTTAAGAACGGAATTTACAAAAGACAGGTATTATCACAGCAGAATTATTCTAGTGAAACGCTTCCGTATAAAAGGGGAGATATCTTAGATCGTGATGGAAATACATTAGCAACCAGCCAGAAGATGTATACATTGGTTTTAGAACCAAAGAATATTTTAAGATCTGAAGAGGTACAGAAAGCAACCATTGATGCACTTCATAAATATATGAAGTTAGATGAAGATAAGCTGTTAAAATTTATAAAAAGACATAAAGATTCTTACTATTCTGTATATCGAGAAGAACTTTCTTATAGTCAGATCGCAGATCTGAAAGATTTTATCGCTTCAGACAAAGCAGAGAATGTCTCAGGGATCGTATTTAATGAAAAATACAAACGTCGTTATCCGAATCAGTCACTGGCAAGCCAGGTCATTGGATTTGTATCAGACGGTACGATCGGAACTGGAGGGATCGAGCAGTATTATAACAGTACTTTATCAGGCGTCGATGGAAGAAAATATAAATATTTAAACGAAGAATTAGAACAGGATAGCTCCATTGTGGAGCCAGAGAATGGGAAAACAGTTGTCACAACGATTGACTCCAATATTCAGAAACTGGCAGAAGATCAGCTTTCTAAGTTTGAAAAGAAATATGGAAGTAAGGGAAGCAGCATTCTTGTGATGAATCCCAATAATGGAGAGATTTATGCAATGGCAAATTCTACTTCCTATAATCTGGAAAGCCCAAGAGATGATAAGAATCTCTTAAAGAAATACTCACAAAGTCAAGTTAATAAGATGAGTGAGAAAGAAAAGACAAAAGCATTTAATGAAATCTGGAAGAATCCAATTGTATCAAATGCATTTGAACCAGGTTCAACATATAAGCCATTTACGGTAGCAGCTGGTCTTGAAGAAGGAATCTTAAAGGGCAATGAAACTTATTATTGTGATGGATACCAGAAGGTTGGACCGCATACTATTCACTGTTCTCATAGAAGCGGACATGGATTGATCACGTTGTCTCAGAGTATTTCATTATCGTGTAATGATGCATTGATGCAGATTGCAGCCAAAGAAGGCAAGAATGTATTCGCAAGATATCAGAAGAATTTCAATTTTGGGAATAAGACAGGGATCGATCTTCCTGGAGAAGCACAGACAGCATCGCTTCTTCATGATGCAAAAGATATGACAGCTGCAGATCTTGCCACAAGTTCTTTTGGACAGTCATTTAACTGCTCTATGATCCAGATGGGAAGTGCATTTTGTTCTCTGATCAATGGAGGAAATTATTACAAACCGCATGTGGTCAAACAACTTCGAAGCAGTAATGGAGAAGTTGTCAGCAATATAGAGCCGACGTTAGTGAAACAGACGATCTCAAAAGAGACATCGGATAAATTAAGAAAATACATGAAAGAAACTGTTGATTCAGGAACTGGAACAAAGGCAAAGATGAAAGATTATACAGCTGGTGGTAAGACTGGTACTGCACAGAAGATTCCAAGAAGTGCAGGAACTTATATCGTATCTTTTTGTGGATTTGCTCCAGTGGAGAATCCACAGGTGTTAGTTTATGTTGTGATCGATGAGATTCAGAGGGATTCTCAGACGAATACAGGACTTGCAGTTGAGATCGCAAAGAAGGTGTTAGAAGGATCACTCAAGGAATTAAATGTTGCGAAAAGCAGCAAAAAGTAATATCATCATTTTATTTTCATAATCTTTATATTAAGACAGGGATCATGGAGATAAAATGAGGACGAAAGCAAAGAAAAAACTGTTGCTTGTCACGGCTGCATTTTTCACAGGGTTTTTGGTTGTGACGATAAAACTTTCTTATGTGATGATCGCTCAGGCGGATAAATATTTAAGTTTAGCCAGAAACCTGCATCAAAGAGACCGGGAGATTAAAGCGCCAAGAGGCAGTATTTACGACAGAAATGGCGTAAAGATCGCTTCGAACAAAGCAGTCTATTCGATCTCTGTGATATATTCTCAGGTGACCGACAGGGAAAAAGTAATAAAGGTCTTATCTGAGAATCTTAAGATCAAAGAATCTTTGATCCGAAAAAAAGTATATAAAAATTCAGTAAGGGAAAAAATTAAAAGTAATGTAGAAAAAGACATCGCAGACCGTATCCGTAAGTTTAAACTTGACGGGGTCAAGGTGGATGAAGATTACAAAAGAGTATATCCATATAATAACCTGGCATCGAAAGTTCTTGGATTTACAGGAGGAGATAACCAGGGAATCATTGGACTGGAGGTTTTTTATGATCGATATCTTAAAGGAAAGTCCGGAAGGATCCGGACACTGACAGATGGAAGCGGCATAGAAATCGATGGAGCATATGAAGAGAGGGAAGAACCAGTTGCCGGAGGGGATCTTTATATTTCGCTTGATGTGAATCTGCAAAATTATGCCGTGCAGGCATGTAAGAAGGTGAAGAAAGAGAAGAAGGCAAAACAGGTATCCATGATCTTGATGAATCCACAGAATGGAGAAATCTATGCAATGGTCAATGTTCCAGAATATGATTTGAATGATCCTTTTTCTTTGTCGGCAAAGAAAAGAAAGGCAAATAGTAAGAAACAACAGGAATATCTCAATAAGAAGTGGCGGAATTCCTGTTTAAATGATACTTATGAACCGGGATCGGTCTTTAAGATCGTAACGGCGACTGCAGGACTGGAATCATCGAAAGTCAGCGTGAATGATCATTTTAATTGTCCAGGATTTCGGATTGTGGAGGATCGCAAGATCCGGTGTCACAAAGTCGGAGGACATGGAAGTGAGACATTTAAAGAAGGTGTTATGAATTCCTGTAATCCAGTATTTATGGATGTCGGTGCCAGAGTTGGTGTGGATGGAATGTATCAGACATTCCGCCAGCTTGGACTGTTTGAGAAAACAGGGATCGACCTTCCTGGAGAAGCATCTTCGATCATGCATCAAAAGAAGAATGTCGGTGCAGTTGAACTTGCAACGATGTCTTTTGGACAGTCCATACAGATCACACCGTTACAGCTGTTAAGAGCAGTCAGTGCGGTGATCAACGGCGGGAAGCTGATCACACCGCATTTTGGAAGATATGTTCAGAAGCAGGATGGAACAAGATTAAAAGCTTTTTTTTATTCAGTGAAAGAAGGTGTCATAAAAAAACAGACATCGGAGACGATGAAAGAATTGTTAGAAGCAGTTGTTTCCGATGGATCAGGAAGAAACTGCCGGATGGATGGTTTTTCCATTGGGGGAAAGACGGCAACCAGTGAGAAACTTCCAAGAGGAAATGGAAAATATATTTCTTCTTTTTTAGGATTTGCGAAAGCAGACAATCCTGCGATCATTGGGATCGTGTTGATCGATGAACCACATGGAACTTACTATGGAGGAACGATCGCAGCCCCTGTGATGAGAAGTGTGTTTCAAACTGCACTTCCATATATGGGGATTTATAAAGAATATACGCCAGATAAAAAAGAACCGTAGACGAAACAAGAACAAATGAGGTGGCGACATGAATTATGGTATTGTAAAACCAGTTTTAATTGCCTTTTTTATCAGCGTACTTCTTAGCCCGATGATGATCAGGTATTTACACAAATTAAAATTCGGTCAGTTTATCCGGGGAGAAGGACCCGAATCACATCTGAAGAAATCAGGGACTCCGACGATGGGAGGACTGATCATATTACTTGGAATCGTAATCGCATCGTTATTTTATGTTAGAAGATATCCGATGATCATCCCGGTGCTGTTTGTGACGCTGGGATTTGGATTTATCGGATTTATCGATGATTACATCAAGGTAGTTATGAAAAGGAACCTGGGACTGCGGGCCTGGCAGAAGATGTTTGGGCAGATCATAGTCACAGGAATCTTTGCGTATTATTTGATAAATTACACGCAGACAGGAACTTCGATGCTGATTCCTTTTACACATGGTAAATATTTAAACCTTGGAGTATTTTTTATCCCAGCGGTTTTTATCATTTTGTTAGGAACTGTGAATGGAGCTAATTTTACGGATGGATTGGATGGACTTGCATCAAGTGTTACGGTATTGATCGCAACATTTTTTACAGTGGCAGCCATTGGAATGGGGCATAATGATCTGGCAGCTGGAATCTGGCCGGTATCTTGTGCGACGGTTGGCTCACTTCTTGGTTTTTTAGTATTTAATGTATATCCGGCGAGAGTGTTTATGGGAGATACAGGCTCGCTTGCACTTGGGGGATTTGTGGCAGCAACAGCATTGATGCTTCGCCTGTCTTTATTTATCCCAATTGTTGCATTGATCTATATGATCGAGGTGTTATCTGTTATGGAACAGGTATTATATTTTAAAATGACAAAAGGAAAAAGATTATTTAAAATGGCACCGATCCATCATCATTTTGAATTGTCAGGATGGCCAGAAACAAAGGTTGTAGCAATCTTTGCGATCACCACGGCAGTTTGTTGCCTGATCGGACTGGTAGCGATTTAGTAAGGAGAAAGAAATGATAGATACAAGCAAGAAATTTTTAGTAGCAGGAGCAGGAAAAAGTGGAATTGGTTCTGTCAATCTGCTTTTAAAAACAGGTGCAGATGTCAGTCTGTATGATGGAAAGGAAGACCTTGAGAAAGAGGCACTTTATGAGAAATTATATGAAAAGAAAGAGATTCCATTGATCTTAGGAAATATCACAAAAGAAGATGTAAGTAAGTTCGATCTATTAGTGTTAAGTCCTGGGATTTCAGTAAATGCACCGATCGCACAGATGTTTCGTGATCAGGAAAAGCCAGTATGGAGTGAGATTGAATTAGCATATCAGGCATCCAAAGGAAGAATCGCAGCGATCACAGGAACCAACGGAAAGACAACGACAACAGCGCTGACTGGAGAGATCATGAAAGGATATTATGAAAGCAGTTTTGTTGTCGGAAATATCGGAATTCCTTATACAAGTGTTGCGCTTGATACAAAAGAGGACAGTGTAACAACTGCAGAGATCAGCAGTTTCCAGTTAGAAACGATCGTTGATTTTAAACCGGATGTATGTGCAGTTCTTAATATCACACCAGATCATTTGGATCGTCATGGTACAGTAGAAGTTTATGCACAGACAAAAGAATCCATTGGAAAAAACCAGACAAAAGACCAGGTAATGGTATTAAATTATGAAGATGATACAACAAGAGCTATGGCAGACAGAGCGAATGGAACAGTTCTGTTTTTCAGTTTGCATCATAAAATAAAAGAAGGGGTTTCCATGGAAGGTGATGCATTTATCATCGAAGAAAATGGAAAGAAACAGATCGTATGTACATTAGATGATGTGAATCTGTTAGGAGACCATAATTATGAAAATATTTTAGCAGCGATCGCAGTGACTTATTCTATGGGAGTTCCAGTTTCATATATCAAAGAAGGAATCAAGAGGTTTAAAGGTGTAGAACATCGTATTGAATATGTGGATACAGTGAAAGGTGTTGCATACTATAACGATTCTAAAGGAACGAATCCAGATGCAGCGATCAAAGGAATCAAAGCAATGAACCGCCCAACATGGCTGATCGGTGGTGGATATGACAAGAAATCTACATATGATGAGTGGATCGAAGCATTTGACGGAAAAGTTAAAGAACTGATCTTGATGGGTGTAACAGCACCAAAGATCGCTGATTGTGCAAAAACACATGGATTTGATAAGATCAAGTTTGTTGATTCTATGGAAGAAGCAGTTTCATACATTGCAGGAAAAGCCCAAGATGGAGAAGCAGTTTTATTATCACCTGCATGTGCAAGCTGGGGAATGTTCCCGAATTATGAAGTCAGGGGAGATATCTTCAAAGATTGTGTCAGAAAATTAAAGGAGAACTAAAAAGTGGCAAATCGCATCAAAGAAAAATATATGGCCGGCAAAAGATACTTTGATTATCCGATGTTGTTTCTGGTAATATTTCTGATATGTTTTGGTCTGGTTATGATCTATAGTACAAGTTCATATAAGAGTACTGTCACATATGGAAATTCCTATCACTGGCTGTTAAGGCAGGCAGTTGCGATAGTGTTAGGTGCGGTTGCAATGGTTGTATGCTGTAAACTAGATTACCGCATCATAAAAAGTGAGAAGTTTGGAAATGGCTGTTATTGGGCTAGTATCGTACTGTTAGTTCTTGTGTTGATCATAGGTGCAGCAAAGAAGGGTGCAGTCCGCTGGATCAGCATCGCAGGATTTCAGTTTCAGCCATCAGAAGTATCTAAGATCCTGGTTGTGATCTATCTCGCGAACAGATTATCAGCAAATGCTCATAAGATCCGAACATTCAAAGATAGTATCGTGATCGTTCTTCCAACGGTCCCTATCATTGCTCTGATCGTTACACAGAACTTAAGTACAGCACTTGTCGTGTGTTCGATGATCGGTGTCATGCTGTTTGTGGTAAGTCCGAAGATGAAAGAACTTATGTTAACAGCAGGCGGTGGAATAATACTCTTGTTCGTGTATCTGTTGACGGCAAATAGTTATCGAAACGAGCGTGTACAGATTTGGCTGCATCCAGAAAGTCACAAAAAGGGATTTCAGACGATGCAGGCATTATATGCGATCGGTTCCGGTGGGATTTTTGGAAAAGGACTTGGGCAGAGTATGCAGAAGATGGGATTTATTCCAGAATCACACAATGATATGATCTTTTCGATCATTTGTGAAGAATTAGGATTGTTCGGGGCAGTTTGTCTGATCCTTGTGTTTGTGGCACTGATCTTTCGGATGCTCTTGATCGCACTGAATACAGAAGACTTATTTGGATCACTGGTTGTGATCGGTTTTATGACACATATCGCAATTCAGGTATTCATTAATATTGCTGTTGTAACAAACACGATCCCACCGACAGGAATTCCACTTCCATTTATCAGTTATGGAGGTACATCGATCCTTGTTGTCATGATCGAAATGGGAATCGTATTATCAATTTCTAAGAAAATTCACATAAGATAAGGGTGAGTGTGATGGAAGAAAAAAAAGTCATCCGTATGGATGAGCATAAAAACAAGAATAAAGTACATAAACTATCGGGGAAGAAAATACTGCTTGGTATCGTTGCAGTTTTGATCCTTACGGTTGTGATCATTGCAGGGATGTGTAAAACAAAACAGATCAAAATTTCTGGATTAAGTTATTATACAGAAGCAGAAGTTAAAAAGGCAGTTGTAGAGAATGGATATATTGATAACTCGGTTGCATATTTCTTAAAATGTAAGATTGCGTCACCAGATCTTCTGCCATTTATAGATTCGATTCATGTAAGGATCAACCGGCCAGATACGATCACGGTCGAGGTAAAAGAAAAAAAGAGGGCTGGATGCCTTCTGTATAATGGAAAATACGTCTATTTTGATAAAAATGGTTATGCATTGGAAAGTTATGAAAAGAAATATGACGATGTTCCATTGGTTACTGGACTTAAATATGATGAATTGGTCATGCAGGAGAAGATTCCAGTCAAGAAAGAGAAAGTTTTTTCTTATCTTTTAGAACTTACGACTGCAATTGATAAATATAATCTTCCGATCGATCAGATTTATATCAAAGAAGATGGAAATGCCTTATTGATCAGCGATAAGATAACGGTTGATCTTTATAATAAAAAGGATATTGATATCAAGATTTCTGAATTAGCAGGGATGCTTAAGAAAGTAAAAGGGAAAAGTGGAACTATTGACATGAAGTACTTTAGCGAGGACCACAAAATTGCTGTTTTTCAACCAAAAAAGAGTTGAAAAAACTTAGTAAAGAAGGTATCATTAAGTTAGTGTACAGAATTTAAGGGAGTCATTTTAACATAGATGGCGTGAAGGAGGAACAACGTGGTTGAGATTATGCCTAGTGTTGAGAACACACAAGCAAGGATTTTAGTAATAGGAGTCGGTGGAGCAGGAAACAATGCGGTAAACCGAATGGTAGATGAGAATGTCCAGGGTGTTGAACTCGTGGGTGTGAATACAGATAGACAGGCTTTATCTTTATGTAAAGCAGGAACAAAGATTCAGATCGGGGAGAAACTGACAAAGGGACTTGGAGCAGGAGCAAAACCTGAGATCGGGGAAGCAGCGGTTGAAGAGAATCGTGAAGAGATCACAGAATTGGTTCAGGGATCAGATATGGTATTTGTAACATGTGGAATGGGTGGAGGTACCGGTACAGGTGCAGCACCGATCATTGCAGAGATTTCCAAAGGACTTGGAATCTTAACAGTTGGAGTTGTGACAAAACCATTTACATTTGAAGGAAAGCCTCGTATGAACAATGCAATGTCAGGAATTGCACGCCTTCAGGATCAGGTGGATACAATGATCGTCATTCCGAATGACAAGTTGTTACAGATCTGTGATAAGAGAACAACGATTCCAGATGCACTGAAGAAAGCAGATGAAGTACTGCAGCAGGGTGTACAGGGAATTACAGATATGATCTACAACCCAGGATTGATCAATGTCGATTTTGCTGATATTCAGACAGTTATGAGAGATAAAGGTATTGCACATATCGGTATGGGTGTTGCAGACGAAGAACTTGAAGCAATCAAGACAGCGATGGAAAGTCCATTGCTTGAGACAACTGTTGCAGGAGCTACAGATGTGATCGTCAATTTCGCAGGAGCGGTTGGAATGTTAGAAGCACAGCAGGCTGTGGAATACTTAAAAGACGAAGCAGGAGACGATGTCAATGTCATCTTCGGTACAGTCAATGCAGATTTTGGAGATCAGATCAGTGCAACGATCATCGCAACAGGAATCAAATCCGCAGATATTACAGGAAATGCAAGAACTGGATTTGCTGCAGCGAAGAAGCCAGTACAGCAGACACAGCAGGCTCCGGAATTTTCTGGGCAGCCATTACATAATGGAAAGGTCATGGAGGAAGAACAGCCAGTACAGACAACAAGCTATGTTTCTGAACCTGAGATGAAAGAGATCGAACAGGAAAGCTCTAAGATCAACATACCAGAGTTCTTATTAAAGAGCAGAAGAAGATAATTTCTTAACAGATAAAAGACAGAATAAAAGCGTGTAGGATTTCAAAGATTCTACACGCTTTTTCATGTCATAGGAAATTCCGATGGAATTCCCTATGCAAGGATTTTTTCTTAACTGCTGATAAGCAGGTTATTCGATATAATCTCCACGGCTGAATACAAGCTGATAATCAATACTGGCAAGACGTCTTCCAAGACAGCCAGCACATTCAGCAGCTTCCTCTCCAGTGCAGATCTTATTGTCATATAAAGAATAATCTTTTCTTACTGCAACAGGAGAAAGATTCGGCATAACAACATTTGCACCTGCAAGAATTCCTTTTTCCCTTCCACGAGGATCAATCGTACCAAGTGCTGTTGTGGAAGGAAGCAAAAGATGAGGATTCATCAGACGAAGAATACTCACAAGGTATGTGGTAAGTTCCACACTTCCAGAAGGGAATTCCTTAAATCTTGTATCGTGATGTGGAACAAAAGGACCGATTCCGACCATCTGTGGGTCAAGTTCTTTGATAAATAGCAGGTCGTCTGCAAGATTCTCAACCGTCTGATAAGGGGCTCCAACCATAAATCCAGTTCCTACAGCATAGCCGATTTCTTTTAGATTCCACAGACACTGGATCCGGTTTTCTAAAGAAAGACTTTCTGGGTGGAGTTTCTGGTAAAGCTCTGGGTCAGCAGCTTCATGTCGAAGCAGATAACGATCAGCCCCTGCATCATATAATTTTTGATAACTTTCTTTGGAGCGTTCCCCAAGAGAAAGTGTGATGGCACAATCAGGGTAGCGCTTTCTGATCTCTGCCACGATAGGAACCATAACTTCATCTGTATAATGAGGATCCTCACCGCCTTGAAGAACAAAGCTTCGATATCCAAGCTGGTAACCATTCTCACAGGCAGAAAGGATTTCCTCTTTTGACAGACGGTAACGATTTGCATTCGGATTGCTGCCTTGAATTCCGCAGTAATAGCAGTTATTTTTGCAGTAATTCGTAAATTCTACCAATCCACGTGGGAAAACACCATTTCCATAGATATTTACAGCTTCTTCTCTGGCAAGAGAGGCAAGATAAGATGCGCTTTCTTCGTTCCGTTCTTTAATAAGTGTGATAAATTCTTCTTTTGTCAATGTATGCTCTTTATGCAAACGATCAATTAGTTCGTGTAAATTCATAATGTCCAACTCCTTTTCTGGTCTATAAGAAATATAACATATAATAGAAGAAAAGCCAAAGAATATCGTTGGTACAAAATAATAAAATTGCAACTTTTCATTGAGTGTGATAGAATAAAAAAGTTAATCTTGGCATGCTTTATAAATGCCATGGAAACTGATACAGAAAGATACTAGAAAGAAGGATATAAATGAAGCGCGAAGATGTGAGAAATATTGCAATCATTGCCCATGTCGATCATGGTAAGACAACATTAGTAGACGAGATGTTAAAACAGAGCGGAATCTTCCGTGACAATCAGGAAGTCGCAGAGAGAGTCATGGACTCAAATGACATCGAGAAAGAAAGAGGAATCACGATTCTGTCTAAGAATACAGGAGTTATGTATAATGGAATCAAGATCAATATCATCGATACACCGGGGCATGCTGACTTTGGTGGAGAAGTAGAACGTGTACTGAAGATGGTAAATGGTGTTGTATTAGTTGTTGATGCATTTGAAGGACCAATGCCACAGACAAAGTTTGTATTAAAGAAAGCATTAGAGCTTGATCTGTCTGTGATCGTATGTGTCAATAAAGTAGACCGTCCAGAAGCAAGACCAGATGAAGTTGTCGATGAGACATTAGAACTATTAATGGAATTAGATGCAGGAGATAAACAGCTTGACTGTCCATTTGTATTTGCATCAGCCAAAGAAGGATTCGCAACATTAGATCTTGATGGTGAGAAGAAAGATATGAAACCATTATTTGAGACGATCATTGAACATATCGAAGCACCAGAAGGTGATCCAGAGAAACCATTACAGGTATTGATCAGTACGATCGACTACAATGAATATGTTGGACGTATCGGAATCGGTAAAGTAGATAATGGTGAGATCGCGGTCAACAAAGAATGCATCGTAGTGAATGCTCATGACCCAGAACGTAAAGAAAAAGTCCGCATCACAAAATTATATGAATTTGAAGGACTTGATAAAGTAGATGTAAAGAATGCACAGGTAGGATCTATTGTAGCAATCTCAGGAATCTCAGATCTGTCAATTGGAGATACGATCTGTGATGTGGATGGAGCAGAAGCAATTCCATTCCAGAAGATCTCAGAGCCAACGATCTCTATGCAGTTTATGGTAAATGACAGCCCTCTTGCAGGTCAGGAAGGTAAATATGTTACATCAAGACATATCAGAGACAGATTGTTCAGAGAATTGAATACGGATGTCAGCCTTCGTGTGGAAGAAAGTGAGAATCAGGACAGCTATAAAGTATCTGGACGTGGAGAATTACATTTATCTGTATTGATTGAGAACATGCGTCGTGAAGGATATGAATTTGCAGTCAGTAAAGCAGAAGTATTATATCATTATGATGAGAATGGTAAGAAATTAGAGCCAATGGAGATTGCCGTCATTGATGTTCCAGAAGAATTTACAGGGGCAGTTATTGAGAAGTTAAGCCAGAGAAAAGGTGAACTTCAGAATATGACAGCAGCCAATGGAGGTTATGCAAGACTTGAATTTTCTATCCCATCCAGAGGACTGATCGGGTATCGTGGAGAATTTATGACAGATACAAAAGGAAATGGTATCTTAAATACACTGTTTGATGGATATGGACCATACAAAGGGGATATCCAGTATCGTAAACAGGGATCATTGATCGCATATGAAGCAGGAGAAACGATCACATATGGTCTGTTTAATGCACAGGAGAGAGGTACTTTATTTGTAGGACCTGGTGAGAAAGTATACGGTGGAATGGTCATCGGACAGACTGGTAAAACAGAAGATATCGAGATCAATGTATGCCGCAGCAAGAAGCTTACAAATACACGTGCTTCAGGATCAGATGATGCATTAAAATTATCTCCTCCAAAGATCTTAAGCTTAGAGCAGGCATTAGAGTTTATCGATACGGATGAATTACTTGAGATCACTCCAGAGAATATCCGTATCCGCAAGAAGATCTTAGATCCAACAATGAGAAAACGTGCAAAATTCTCATAAGATCATGCACGGTATGAAAGCCGTTTAAAACATGTCGAAAAAGTGTGACTAACTTTGTCGAAGGATTTTTCTTCTAATTGTGTCAAAATTGGAATACGATTTAAAGTATACTAATAGAACACAAGAAGGGAGAAAGAGTATGACAGAGCAGGGAATCAATCATAATCAAGTGGAGGTTTGCGGACGTATCAATTCAGCGTTTGAATACAGCCATGAGATTTTCGGAGAAGGATTTTATACAGTCAAACTTTTAGTAAACAGATTAAGTGAAGCAACAGACGAGATACCATTATTAATATCAGAGAGGCTCGTTGATGTGACAAAAGATTACAAAGGAATGCTTGTAAGAGCTTGCGGTCAATTCCGTTCCTTCAACAAGCACGAGGAGAATCGTAATCATTTGATCTTATCTGTATTCGTCAGGGATCTGGAATTTATAGAAAGCATGGATGGAGTCAGACCGAATCAGATCATTTTAGATGGATTTATCTGTAAGCAGCCAGTATATCGGATGACACCGCTGGGAAGAGAGATTTGTGACATCTTGCTTGCAGTGAACCGTTCCTATGGCAAATCCGACTACATACCATGCATCTGCTGGGGAAGGAATGCGAGATTTGCAGGGAATCTTGAAATCGGTTCAAGAATTCAGCTGATCGGAAGAATTCAAAGCAGAGAATATCAGAAAAGAGTTTCAGAAAATGAACTGATCAGACGAGTTGCATATGAGGTATCAGTAAACAAACTGGAGTTTCATGAAAAGGATGAAGAATAGTTGTATTTATAGTATCAGAAATGATATAATATCCTAAACCAAATATATTACTACAAAAGGAAGATTCTTTGAGGTGAAAAGATGGAAGGACGAGTGGAAATATACTGTGGCCAGGGCAGAGGGAAGACATCCTGTGCGATCGGCCAGTGTGTGAAAGCAGCCGGGCAGGAAAAGCAGATCATTATGGTTCAGTTCCTGAAAGGAAAGGAGACCGAAGAATTAAGCTTTTTCAAACGTTTAGAACCAGAAGTACAGTTGTTTCGTTTTGAAAAGTACGAGAGATTGTATGAGGATCTGAATGAAGAAGAGAAGAAAGAACAAGATCATTTTATTTATAATGGATTAAAATATGCACATAAAGTCATAGATACGAGACAGTGCGACATGGTCGTTTTAGATGAAGTGCTTGGACTTTTGGACCTTGGACTATTAAAGACCGAAGAACTGGTGGAGATGTTAGAAAATCGTAGTGATGACCAGACGATCATCATGACAGGACGGCAGATTCCAGAAGCATTGATTCCATATGCGGATGCAGTATATGAGATCAGTACGATCAAAGAATCTTAATGTTGATGCTACATAGGATGATAGGAGGAAAGAAAAATGTCAATTTTTACAGGTGCAGGTGTTGCATTAGTGACACCATTCAAAGAAGATTTATCGGTGGATTATGATCAGTTAGAGAAATTTATTGATTTCCAGATCGATAACGGAACAGACAGTATCGTTATCTGTGGAACTTCAGGAGAGGCTTCTACAATGTCTCATGACGAGCAGATCGAAGTAGTCAGTGCATGTGTTTCTCATGTCAATGGAAGAGTTCCAGTTATCGCAGGAGCAGGAGCGAACTGCACAGATGAAGCACTGAACCTTGCCAAGAGATCAGAGAAAGCAGGAGCAGACGGACTGTTAGTCGTAACACCATACTATAACAAAGCAACACAGAAAGGTTTGGAAGAATATTATACAACAGTTGGTAATTCTGTAGACATTCCAATCATCATGTACAATGTGCCAGGAAGAACAGGAACAAACATCCAGCCAGCTACAGCAGTGAAGATCGCGAAGAGTGTTGATAATATCGTAGCGATCAAAGAAGCAAGCGGAGATATCGGTCAGGTAGCAACTCTTGCAGCATTAGCAGACGGATGCTTAGATATTTATTCAGGAAATGATGATCAGGTTGTACCTCTTTTAGCATTAGGTGGAAAAGGTGTCATCTCTGTATTATCCAATGTAGCACCAAGAGAAACTCATGATATGGTAATGAAGTTCTTAGAAGGGGATGTCAAAGGAAGTTTAGATATCCAGTTAAAATACATGGATGTGATCCATAACTTATTTAGCGAAGTAAACCCAATTCCTGCAAAACGTGCAGTAGCAGAGATGGGATATTGTAAAAATATCGTTCGCCGTCCATTAACAGAGATGGAAGAGGATCACGCACAGGTATTAATTCAGTCAATGAAAGAAGCAGGAATTCTTTAAGGAGTTACAAAAGATGGTTAAGATTATGATGCATGGCTGCAATGGAGTCATGGGACAGGTGATCAGCAAGATCGTAGAAGAGACAGAAGGAGCTGTTATGGCATGCGGTGTTGACCGTGTGGATGATGGGCACAACGATTATCCTGTATTTACGGATATCAATGCGTGTGATGTAGAAGTTGATGCGATCATCGACTTTTCCGCAGCACCAGCCGTTGATGGTTTACTGGATTTTGCAGTAGAGAGACAGATTCCAGTTGTGTTATGTACAACAGGATTAAGCGATGAACAGTTAGAAAGAGTTCATGAAGCAAGTAAGAAGACAGCAGTTCTTCGTTCTGCGAATATGTCATTAGGAGTTAACACATTATTCAAAGTATTAAAATCTATGACAAAGTTATTAGCAGATGCAGGATTTGATATTGATATCGTGGAGAAACATCACAGAAGAAAGTTAGATGCACCATCTGGAACAGCAATCGCGCTTGCAGAAGCTGTCAATGAGCCGTTGAATAACGAATATGAATTCGTATATGACAGAAGCCAGAGAAGAGAACAGCGTCCAAAGAAAGAGATTGGAATCTCAGCAGTCCGTGGTGGAACGATCGTTGGGGAACATGAGATCATTTTTGCAGGACAGGATGAAGTTATTGAGTTAAAACATACTGCATACAGCAGAGCTATTTTTGGAAAGGGAGCAGTCAGTGCAGCTCTTTATCTTGCAGGAAAAGAAGCAGGTATGTATGATATGAGTGATGTGATCGGATAGGGTCATATTTTAAAGAAAAGATAAGAAAAGGGAATGAAACAACAAAATGTTAGTTTCATTCCCTTTTTCTGCATCAGAAGTTTTTGTAAAAGTACCTCGATCAATGCACTTTCTTTGCTTTAGGATAGATGAGTTTCATTTTCTGGTCGTTATAATGGGTATCCAGATATCGTTCAAAGAAATTAGAAGCAGGTATTTTTTTGTCACGCTGATCATAACGGATCAAGGCAGATAGTGACATGAACATATTTAATACCATGAAAACGACAATGATCCATGTAAATACAGTTCCAAATGCAATCGGAAGTTTCTCGATCAGATTGGATAAGAAAGGATAAATCCTCTTAAACCAGACAACGGTTGCAATTCCCCAGAAGAAACAATAAAGAAGATTGATTCTTCCATTCAAGTTAAAAGGCATTTTACTGTAATCCCAGAAAACCTTTCCAAAGACGATTTCACTTAAAACGCTGCAGAGATATTCATAGGCGCCGCCAAGAAAAGTACCAGTTAAAAATAGAAAGCTGTCTGAACGATCTTTATAGCGGTATAGAAGCAATGTAACACCAGCAAAGGCAAATCCCCACACAATGCTAAAAGGACCCCATACAAGGCTGCTCCTGCTCATCCAGACGCCCATCTTCAAACGACAGAAGATCGTTTCAATGATATCTCCAAGCAAAGAACCGATGGAAAATAACAAAAACACCTTATAAAAACCGCATCCCTGGGCAAATACACCAGTCTTTGGGATCGTTGGCAGTTTTAATTTACGCTGTGGATAAGCACGTTCAACACGACGATCCACATAAGATGTTATCAATGAACTCAATTTCACGCTGATCTTTGTAAGATAAGCATCCGCAGATTCCCAACGTCGTTTATCGATATTTTTTCCAAAGACAACGATCGTGGTTGCTAAAATATCAATGATCAGGACTGCAAGAAGGATAAAAATGATAAGATGCCGGATAAATGACGGGATCAGATGATAAAATTTAAAGAGCAGTGGATTGACAAACTTTACTCCTATATATCCTAAAAGTCCCCAGAAAACCGAATGGGACAGGCAGATGTAGCCATCAAGATTCCATTTATTTTTGGAATAATCCCACCAGCGTTCATGGTAAAAATGTTCAATAAAATGTCCGCCAAACCATTCAATGACTGTGGCATCGATCATGGCGGCAGCAAAGATCCATAGGCCGGTCATCTGATGCGTATTGATCGTAATAACGATAGCTCCGATTCCATAGGAAATACAAAGCGGTGAGTTGATAAAACCACGGTTTACCAAACGTTTCTGATGAAATGCTGATTGTACCACTTCTAAGATCCAGCCGATAAATGAGTAGATAAAGAAGAGAAAGCTTAGCAAAAATAAAGTTTTGATCATCATTTGTAAATGTCTCCTTTTGTCGGATTTTGTATTCAGTATGTATAAGTATATGGAAAAATGATAAAAAAGGCAAGAAAATAGAAAAAATCTAAACGAAAATTTGACAATATATTAACGTGAGAAATAAAAAAATAATAAACTTACGGGTAAAAACAGATAAAAAAAGAATGAATATAAATATATTTATGTTTAAATATAACAAAAAGAGTGTTATAATAATAACGAGATGTTGATATCAAATGGTATTTTGACCATGGTATCATGATGAGAAATAGAGTTGATATGGAGGGAAATATTATGGCAGCAATTATTGGAAGTCCAACACGCTACATTCAAGGTAAAGGAGAGATGAAGAATCTTTGTTCTTATGCAGATAAATTTGGAAAGAATCTCTTTATTCTGACGAGTGCATCTGGAAGAAAAAGAGTAGAACCGGCGATCAATGAAGGAAATAAAGACAGCAATCTTGTTTATGATGTATTCAATGGAGAATGCTGTATGACGGAGATCAACCGAATTATAAAGATCGTGGAAGAAGCAGGAAGTGATGTGATCATTGGAATTGGTGGTGGTAAGATTCATGATACATCAAAAGCGGTTGCCTATTATACAAAGAAACCAGTGATCATCGTGCCAACGATCGCATCTACGGATGCACCATGCAGTGCATTATCTGTTATCTATACAGATGAAGGTGTTTTTGAAAAATATCTGTTCTTGCCATCAAGCCCAGATATGGTCATGGTAGATACCGATATCGTCTGTAAAGCACCAGTAAGACTGTTGATCTCAGGAATGGGAGATGCTTTAGCGACATATTTTGAAGCGAGAGCATGTAAAAGATCTGATGCAAGTAACTGTGTTGGAGGTAAATGTACATTGGCAGCAATGAATCTTGCTCAATTATGCTATGATACATTAATGGAAAATGGAGTACAGGCAATGATAGCAGCTAAAGAAGGAATTTGTACAAAAGCTGTGGAGAATGTTATTGAAGCTAATACTTATTTATCAGGAATTGGATTTGAGAGTGGAGGATTAGCAGGGGCTCATGCGATCCACAACGGATTTACAGCGATTCCAGAAACACATAAGATGTATCATGGAGAGAAGGTGGCATTCGGAACACTGGTTCAGCTGGTATTAGAAGATGCGGGAGAAGATGAGATCATGGAAGTGATTGATTTCTGCAGTGAAATTGGACTTCCTGTAACATTAAAAGGATTAGGAATCGAGGAAGTGAAACCAGAGCAGATCATGGAAGTGGCACGTCTTGCATGTGCACCAGATGATACAATGGGGAATATGCCATTTGATGTGCAACCAGAAGATCTGTATGCTGCGATCATGGGTGCGGATGCTTTGGGCAGATATTATACGGAAGAGTAGAATTATAATAGAAGATGTTTTTTGAATCAAAATTAAATGATATATGAATAAAAAGAAGTGATAGAATTTGGTGCGGAAGCCTTAAACTCTATCACTTCTTTTTATATAAGTTTCTTTGTTCTGTGAATCTAGGTTGTGGCGTGTTGAACACGTCAACTCAATGCTTACTCTACAGTTACAGATTTAGCCAGGTTTCTTGGCTGGTCTACATCATATCCTCTAAATACTGTGACATGATAAGCAAGTAACTGTAATGCAACGGTAGAAGCAAATGTTGCAAACAGGTCGTCTGTTGCAGGAACCTGAATCAAATCATCATAGATTCCTTCGTAATTACTCATATCTTTATCTGTTACTACGATCACATGAGCACCACGAGCTTTTACTTCTTCAACGTTTGCCATTAATTTTGGTAAGACATTTTCCTGTGTAGCGATCGCAATAATAGGTACACCTTCTGTAATCAGAGAAATTGTTCCATGTTTCAATTCTCCGGCACAGTATGCTTCTGCATTTACATAAGAGATTTCTTTTAATTTTAAGCAAGCTTCACAAGCAATACCGTAATCTAATCCTCTTCCAAGATAGAAAGCAGAGAATGTATCTTTGATCTTTTCTGAGATTCCTTTGATATAATCATCCATCTTTAAGACTTCTTCAACAGTTCCGATCGCCTGTTCAAATTTATCACAGAAATCTTTCATCTGTTCATCTGTCATTAAGTTGTTAACTTCTGCAAGTTTTAATGCGATCAGATACATACCTGCACACTGTACAGAGAACGCTTTTGTACTTGCAACAGCGATCTCTGGACCTGCATGTGTATATAATACATAATCACTTTCACGAGCGATACTTGATCCTTTTACGTTAACGATAGAGATCGTTTTTGCTCCACGTTCATTTGCAAGACGAAGTGCAGCAAGGGAATCAGCTGTTTCACCAGACTGTGTGATGACAACAACTAAAGTATGTTCATCTAAGATCGGATTCATGTAACGGAATTCAGAAGCTAATTCAACAGTTACAGGAATACGGATCATAGCTTCGATCAGATGTCTTCCAACTAATCCTGCATGCCATGCAGTACCACAAGCTGTTACGATCACACGGTTTACACCTTTAAAGATATCATCAGAGATGTTATCTGCACTAAAGTCAGCGTGACCATTATGGATACGAGGCATGATTGTATTATGAAGAGCCTCTGGCTGATCATAGATCTCTTTCTGCATAAAGAAATCATATCCGCCTTTCTGGGCAGCTGTTGTATCCCAGTCAACATGAAGCATCTTAGGTTCTTCAACCCCACCGTCCATTGTATATAATGTAATGCTGTCAGCTTTCATGACAACGATATGTTCTTCTGGTACAACAAAATAATCTTTTGTGTATTTTAATAATGCAACCATGTCAGAAGCGATAAAAGATCCGTCTTCTGTATGGGAAGCAACTAAAGGACTGGCGTTTCTCATGCAGTAGATCTCGCCTGGATGATCTTTAAACATAACACAGAAACCATAAGCTCCTTCTAGCATTTGATCTGCTTCTTTTAATGCTGCAAATGGATCTCCATCATATAAAGAATCGATCAACATAGCAGCTACTTCTGTATCAGTTTCGGAAATAGCAGTAAATCCTTTTGTTTTTAAGGAAGCAGCTAATTCTTTGTAGTTTTCAATGATTCCGTTATGGATCAGAGTTACATTTCCAGATACATGAGGATGTGCGTTAACTTCTGTAACACCACCATGAGTTGCCCAGCGAGTATGTCCGATACCGCATGTTCCAGCAAGGTCAGCAGTAGCTTCAACTTTCTCACGAAGTGTTGCAACTTTTCCAGTTGTTTTTACAATCTTAGTTTCTAATCCATTATTTACTGCGATCCCGGCACTGTCATATCCTCTGTATTCTAACTGCTGTAATCCATCAACTAAAATTCCAGGTGCCTGTAAATTTCCAGTAAATCCAATAATTCCACACATAATATAAATCTCCTTAAAATTGCGCAAAGAAAATAAAAGGAAGTATAGATATGTAAAAAACTTCCAAATAAATCTTTTGTTTTCTTTTTCTAAATCATATGCGGTTTTGTCCAGATTATACTGCCTCTGTTTCATGATCACTCATGGGTTTACTCAGTATATCACGTAGTCTGGAGCTGCGGGAAAGCATCCGCCGAATCTTTCGATCACTTTCCTCCTCGTTAACCTTCCTATCAGACTCTCATCGGTCTGTTTCCGTATCAGGAAGGTGCATGGCGCTTAAATTCTGTAAAACTCCCTTCGAACATATTTTGTCAAAAACTCAAAACCCAAAGTTTTTAACGTTAGTGATTTTAACACGGAATATCTATGAAGTCAAATAAGAACGTGGTATTTTATAAAAACTTAATAAGTTTATGTGAATGAAAAGAATTTACCTATTAAAAAGGAAAGTGTATTTAAAACAGAAGAAGTGATTGACGAAAAGTACCAATAAATGTATAATGTACATGTGATGATGAATACAAATAATCGCAATTTGTTTGCGATATTTTCCTTAGGTCAGGAAGATATCGCATATATTTTTGATATTTGTATTATAGGGGGGTTATAGGACTCGATGAGTTATATAACCATAGAACAAAATAATTAACACATGAGTTCATGAGAAGGAGGAACTATGAGGAAGATGAAGAAGATTCTGGCATGGTTAACAGTCTTGACAGTTAATGTCAGCATGATGCCTATGCCAACAGTAGCAGCTGCTACAGACGCTTCCACAGCATTAAATGAAGAGACAACAACTTCCGATGCAACTAAAGAAGCAACACAGGCGCAAGAAACAGCAGAGAAAGCTGTAGAAAGCGCAACAAAAGCAGCAGCTACGACAGCAGCAAAGAAAGTAACAACAGAAACGAAGAAGGCAGAGAGCAAATCAAAATCTGCAGCTTCAACACAGAGTTTACAGGATACGATTGAAGAAGGAATCGTCAAAGATCGTGACCAGACAAAGATCGATGTATCTGATTATGATGCATCAAAAGCAGAAGTAAAGAAAGCTACAAACAAAGTATTAAAAGATAATAGTCTGTCTAAATTAACAGATGTTACTTATGATACAAATTCTGAAGGAAAAGTCGAAACTGTAAATGTTGAGACGGATGTAACTTATTTAATGGCAGTTGATGAATTAGAAGCAATCAACGATGCTGCTAGTGATGAGGATAAGGCTTCAGAAGCTACAATGGAAGAAGTAGAGAAAAGTTATGCTGAACTTCAGTCATACTATGAATCTCAGCCAGAGTACTTTGGTATTGCAGTACCATACTTCACATCAAAAGATGCAAAAGAAGGACCAATCAGTGCCTTACTTTCTGTTGCTGATATTCCAAGAGCAGCAATCGGAGTTGAAGGTGGAGTAACGATCGACCAAGTTCAACAGTTAGTTGATGGATTTAAACAGGCATTGCCAGGATTGGTTCAGGTTCATGGAGATGAGCTGTTAGCCGCTAGAAAACAGGCACTGTCCCATATTAAGGATGGCATGACAACAGCTGAGAAATTACTAGTACTGAATGACTGGTTAGGTAATTACAGTAATTTTGATATGGCTGATATCATGAAGAATCAGAAAAAGGATTCTAGTTCAGAAGATACAAGCAAACAGGCAGTTGAAGCAAAAGTTCAGAAAGCAGCAGATGATCCATTTGCAGAATTATATAAATCAACAGCATTTGGAACTCTTACAAATAGAAAATCTGTATGTATGTCATATACAGCAGCTTATAATTATCTTGTGCAGTGCGCATTCCCAGGAGTTTACAAAAACTCTGATGGAACATGGAAGACAAAAGATGAAGTTAACGGTAAATTAGAACTGAAGACAGATGCTGATGGTAACGCTATCTTAGATAGTGATGGAAACAAACAGTATATAACAAAAGTACTGAAGAAAGATGAAGATGGAAATCCGGTTAAAGACGATCAGGGAAACGAAATCTATGAAGAAGGTGGAACACCTGATTATATGGTGGATTTTGTTAGAATTCAGTGGAAATCTGAAGTAGAAATGTTAGGAGAGAAATCTGAGTTCAATAACCCTCATTTTTTTAGTGCAGCAAAAGTTGATGGAAAATGGTACTATGTAGATTCTTGCTACAATGACATTTATGTAGAATGTATGCAGCGTAATAGAGTTGAGACTGATGGTAATATGACTCATTCTTATTTCTTAGTAAGTGATACAACTTTAAGAAAACAGTTTGATGGAAACTTTGATTACATTGATACATTATATGAAAATATTGCGACAGATACTACATATGAAGATTCATGGGTAAACAATGCGCAGGGACCGGTTTCTTATGATGATACATATTGTTATTATATAAAAAATACATCTAGCTACAGCCAGTCAGGTGGATATAAAAAGGGAGAAGAACAGATTGTTCGAGTTCCTCGCAAATCTGGATTAACTTCAAGTGATGGAGAAGAAGTTCTTCTTAACTTATCTACAGGAGACACAAAGAGTGATAATACAGAAGCTGCAGAACTTGTTAAAAAAGAATTTGCAGTAGATAATGATGTGAATTCAAAAAAATATGCTGGAATTACACATTCTGTAGGTTATTATAACAGTGCATTATACTTTAATGTTAATAATAAGATTTTCAAATATGATTTAGGGTCAGATAAGATTACAGAAGTTAAAGAATACAATACAGTTTCCGCACAGCAGGATGAAGATAATGAATTCACAGGAATGTCATTTACAGTAACAACTGACAAAGACAAGACGGTTCATACAGTAAAGAATCATCCAATTGCTGCATTAGCGATCAAAGATGATGGAAAGATGTATGTATCTATTGCAACAAACTATTGTTATGCATCTGATTATAAATATGAAGAAACAAACTACAATAGTGAATACATGAACTATAAGATGGGCAATCAGACAATCTCAAGAGGCGGAGATAACGACAATCAGGAATTTATGTGGAGTGCAAATTTTGTAGATACACTGGATATGTCAAAAGTTTCTTCAACAGATGAATCAGCACATCATTTTGATAAAGTAACAGTCGATCCAACTTGTGATGCAAATGGATTCACAGAAGAACGTTGTACAGATGCAGACTGTGGTATTGTCAAAGCTGACACGAAAGAAGATACAGATCAGAAAGCAACAGGACATCATTATATCAAAGCAAATGATCTTTATTATACAAAAGATGATGCTGGTAATAGAAAGTCTGGTACCTACTATTTATGTACAAAATGTTTAGATGCACAGTCATCTCTTCCAGATGGTGAAACAGCAGAACATACATATGGAAATGCAACAGCAACATGGAATGATGATAATACAGAAGCAGAAGTAACAGTTTCTTGTACAGAATGTGAAGGTAAAGAATTAGACGCTTTATTAGATGACCAGAACAAAGATACACAGGAACTTACAAAGACAGCTAAGACTACAGACATTAAAGTAGAAAAACCAGAAGGTTTTGACTGTGAAAAAGGTGGAGAAGTTACATATGTAGCGACTGCAACAATTGATGGTAAAGAATATAAAGCATCAAAGAAAGTTACAGTAGAAGCAGGGAAACATACATACGGAGAACCTACATTCAAATGGTCTGACGATGACAAGACATGTAAGGCAACATTTAAATGTACAGTTTGTGGAACAGAACATACAGAAGATTGTACAGTAACTTCTAAGATAGTAGCTGCAACATGTACAACAAAAGGTTCTACAACATATACAGCAACAGTCTCAATGAATGGAAAAGACTACACAGATACAAAAGAAACAGATGTAGTTGATCCTTTAGGACATAAATATGGAGAACCTACATTTAAGTGGTCCGATGATCATAAGACATGTACAGCAACATTTACATGTGAAAATGATAACTCACATGTTGAAACTGTAGATTGTACAATCACTCCTGAAACAACAAAAGCAGTAACATGTGAAGAAGATGGAGAGATTGTTTACACAGCATCTTGTGAATTTGGTGGTAAGACATATACAAATCCTGAGACATATAAGGAAGTTGTAAAATCATCAGGACACCAGTATAAAGATCCCGTATATACATGGAGTACAGATGACGAAGGAAACAAAGTTTGTGTAGCTGCATTCACATGTAGTATTTGTGGAAAAACTGAAAATGTTCCTGGTACAGTGAAAGCTGAAACAACAAAAGAAGTGACATGTACAGAAGATGGATCAATCAAATATACAGCAACAATCAGCTTTAATGATCAAACTTATACAACATCTAAGATTGAAACAGTACAGAAAACTGGTCATAAATATGATGACAATGGCGTATGTACAGTATGTGGACACAAGAAACCAGTGATCACATTAAAAGCTAAGAAAGCAGTTTACACAGGAAAGGCAATCTCAATCGATGAACCAACAATCACAGAGGGAGAAGTTGTAAACTTAAATTACAGCTATTATTCTGACAAAGATTGCAAGAATGAGATCAGCGAACCAGTGGATCCTGGTGTATACTATGTAACAGTAACAGCTGATGCAGGAAGTGATAATGCAGGAGTTACAAGTAATACAGTTACACTGACAATTGCTCCACAGGCTACAAAAGTAACAAGCGTTGCAAATGCAACAAGCAATGTAACAGTATCTTGGAACAAAGTCAGCAAAGCAAGTGGATACTATGTATACCGCAGCACAGATGGTAAGAAATTTACTAAGATCGCAACTGTAAAATCTGCAAGTACAGTAAAATACAACGATAAGAAAGCAACAAAGAACGGACAGAAATACGTATACAAAGTTGTAACATACTACAATGGAAACCAGACAGTATCAAGTACATACTCAGCTGCTAAGACAGGATATCGCTTAAGTACAATGAAAGTCTCAAGTCTTACAAATAAAAAAGGTAAGAAGGCTTACATTAAATGGACGAAGAATTCTAAGTCTACAGGATATCAGATTAAATATGTAACTGGTAAATCAAAAGCTAAGACAGTTAAAGCTTCATCAAAAGCTAAGACAAAGACAATTAGCAAATTGAAAAAAGGTAAGACGTATAAAGTAAGAATCAGATCTTACAAGAAAGTCTCTAATGTAACATATTATAGTGCATGGAGCAAACAAAAATCAGTTAAAATTAAAAAATAACATGAGATGAACATGCTCCGATTACACTTATTTGTTGTGATCGGAGTTTGTTTGTGGAGGTTTATAGATGAAACTAAGTAAAATCATAAAAAAGGGGATTATGATGGTATTGTTTGTCTTTTTATCTTTAAATTTTCCAAATACTCATGTGAATGTACAGGCAAGTGTTGAAGCGAAAGAAGTAATCGAGCAACAGTTGTTTGGAAAAGATGGAAAGACGTCGATAGATGTTTCACAATATCAGCTTAATAAAACTGAAACAAAGCAAATAGTAACGGAACTTCAAAAAGATTACGGAACAATAGGCTTAATGGAATGTACTTATCAAACAGATGAGAGTGGTTCTGTACAGACAATCAAAGTACAGACAGATGAAAGTTTAAAATCTGTGATCAGTGAAATTAATGAGATAGAGGAAAAGACAGATGCGGATGATTCACAAGAGAAACTAAAACAACAGGTAATCAGTGACTATGTCGAATTGCAGAAGTATTATGAGGCGAATCCAGATTATTTTGGTGTTGCAGTTCCGTATTTTGCAGATAAAGATACGGAAGAGACTCCATTGGGGGCAATCATAGAATTGGCTGAGCTTGATGAAAATAATTTGAATTTGAATCAGTTAGATCAGACAATATTAGGCATAAAATATAGTCTTGAAATGTATGTAAAGAATTATGGGGAGAATCTTTTGAAAATTAAAGATGAAATTCTTTCCAAGACAGATGATGATATGTCAGAAATTGAGAAACTACTTGTTATACATGATGCGTTAGCAAATCGTACTTCGTTTGATACAGATTATTTAGAAGAAAATGGAAATGGTGGTAGTGGATTTTTATCTAGCACAGTTTTTGGTGCATTAAATAATAAGAAAGCGATTTGTTTGGGGTATGCTGCAGCATATGCTTATCTAGTTCAAAATATGCATCCGGAGATTTATAAACATGCAGATGGAACATGGAAGACAAAGGAAGAAGTTGGTGATGATTACATTATAGATTATTCTAAGTACACGAATGGAAATCCTCATTATATGAATGTTGTTAAAATAAATGATAATTGGTATTATTTAGACCCAAGTTTTGATGATAGCAAGATTGATGAGGTTGCTAGATTAAGAACTCAAACAGATGGAAATTGCAGCCATAGATTTTTCTTGTATACAGAAGATAATATGGAAACTTGGTTGAACCTATCTTCAAATAAGATTGATGGTGCATACAAGGAAAAATGTGTAGATACTAATTATAGTAATGAATGGTATACGAATGTTTCTTCAGAGATATCTCATGATGATCAAGCTTGGTATTATGTAAAACCTCAGGTGGTTCCGGAAAGCCAAGTGTCTGGAGTTATTGGAAATTATAAGTATATTGATAAAAAAGACCAACTTGTAATGCGCCAGAGAGAGAATGGAAAAATGCAAACTTTAATTGATTATGAATCAGGACAGGTTTATAACACAGATGGTACTTTGATGGAAACGAATGAGGAAATCAAAGAAGAATATCAAAGAGACATCGTTTATAATAAGGTTTATCCAGCATTGCAGCATAGTGCCAGCTTATATAATGGAAGTTTGTATTTTAATCTTGGAAATAAGATTTATGCTTATTCTCTGAAAGACGCAAGTGTAGTAAAGATTAAGGAATATAATAAATTATATATTAAAAAAGATAATGCAATATCACCAATCAGAGAAGGCTTTTTTTTGACAGATAAAGCCGGAGATAATACAAATTATAATTTTGTAGAACATCCAATTGCAGGTCTTTCGATTAAGGATGATGGGAAGATGTATGTATCTCTTGCAACTAATTTGAGTGGTATGTATTCTTATGAGAGAGAAGCATTAAATTATGTTCCTTATTATGGAGCCTTGGGAGAAACAATCATATGTAATAATGCACAATTTAAAAAATGTGCGAATGCAAAAGAAATGATTGATATGGCGCATTTGATTGGTGATGATCATGAGTATGAGACGGTGAAAGTAGATCCGACTTGCTTACGGAAAGGATTTAGTGAAGAACGTTGCAAAGTTTGTGGAAGAATTAAAGAAAGCACTTGTAAAGTGACAGATGATAAAGTAGATCATCATTATATTTATGATTCTCAAGAAAAAAAATATCGTTGTACATTCTGTAATCAGGTGATTTCTGATGCGTTGGAACACAACTATAAGAAGCCGGAATTTATATGGAGTGATGATAAGAAAAGTTGTGAGGCTTCTTTTGTTTGTTCATCGTGTGGAAATATAGAGAAGGTTGAATGCGAAATAACATCTAAAGTGATCAAGAAAAGCAACTGTATTGAAGAAGGAATAGAAGAATATACAGCAAAATGTAAATTCCAAGGAAAGTTTTATAATGATAATCGTGCAAAGATGATAGCAAGGCTTACTCCGAATGTATCTCTTGAAGAGACGAAATTAACTGTCCATGTTACAGAAGGGAAAGAAATAGATTTAAATTCTAATTATCCTAATGATTATATAAAATCTTTAAAAGTAGCAAAGAAAGGAATTGTCCGTGTTAAGGGGAATGAGATTTACGGAGAAAAACCAGGAAAAGTGGTCATTACAGTAACAACAAAGAGCAATATGAAATTAAATTGTGTAGTAACGGTAGAAAAAGCAGATGTTTTATTATCCAAAAAGACTCTTACGCTTATTGCTAAGAATACATATAAATTAACAGTTGTTAAAAAGATTAGTTCAGATTCTATATCCAAATGGATTTCATCGAATAAGAAGGTTATAACAGTGGATAGAAATGGAAAAATAACTGCGAAATCTAAAGGTACTTGTTATATCACAGTAATAATGAAGAGTGGAGCTAGTGCGAAAGTCAAAGTTACAGTACAAAAAAAAGTTGCGATTAAGAAATTAAAACCTAATGTAAAAACTGTAGTTTTGCGTGGAATAGGAAAAAACTATCAACTGAAAGTTAAGAAAATCCCGGCGAAAGCTAATGAAAAAATTATTTATAAAACATCCAGGAGCAAGATTGCAACAGTAAGTAACCAAGGAAAGATTACAGCAAAAAAAAGGGGAACTTGTGTGATTACAGTGATTGGAGGTAAAAAGAAAGCACGAGTGAAAATTACAGTAAAATAAATATAATAAATGAAAAAGCCGAAACACTTATGATATAAAATCAAAGTGTTTCGACTTTTTTATTTATTCGAATTTGCCATTTAAGATATCATTTGTTAAACCAATACGATTTGTTTTGAAATGGAAGAATGGACGTTCTTCAAGTTCGATGATATCAACAGGATACATATATGGCTCTAGACATTCGGTAACCTTTTCGCGGATATCGTCAACTGAATAACCATCTTCTAAAACTACAAATAGATATGGTAGGAAGCAACGATGATGTTCCTCATCAGGAATGATTACAAAGAATTCGTCATCAATTCCTTCAATTTTCGCATCAGCAAGCAGATTTTCCATTGGAAGTGTCGCAAGATCTCCTCCACCATAACGAGGAGCGCTTCCTCGTGTCAATTCAAAGATGGTTCCATCTTCTGTCATATAACCAATATCACCTGTATGCAGCCATTTTTTGCCGTCAGAATGGAGTTTGATTGCGTTATCAGTTGCTTTCTTATTGTCATATCCAAGCATTGTTCCAGGACCAGACTGGCAAATCTCACCTAACTGATTATATGTACATTCTTCCTCTGTATTTGGCTGGAAGATAGAGATTGTAGTCAGTGGCATAGGAATTCCAACGTTTCCATTTCCAATTGGATGAGCGGACATAGGAAGACTCATGTTAGATCCTGCTTCACTGCATCCATATCCAGCGGTAAAACGTGTTTTACAGTTATGGTCATTTAAGAACTTTTGGGCACGTTCTAACTGGTTGTTATTGTATGCTTCGCATCCTGCACCAGCAGAGATTAAATGAGACATATCATAGTCGTCAGGAACTCTTCCATTGCGCATAACAAGCTCGATAAACATCGGAATCAGTGGCCAGCAGTTTGGACGATAGCGCATCATCTCAAGGTCAACGTCCTCAGCTGCAACAAATGGACAAAGAATCAATAGTTTGTTGGATGCAAGTGGCAATAATACCATAGAAACAACAACAGCAACCAGAGATGGTGGCAATAATGTTACCATCCATGTTGGACGAAATTGATCAGAAGAACCGTAGAAATTCATTTGCTGTACGGCACCAACCATAGAAAACGCAGAATGGACTACCTGTTTAGATGGACCTGTAGATCCACTTGTGTATGCACGGAATAAAGGACGATGGATGTCTTTAGGTGCTTCTACCTCCCCGGTGTAGTTTTCACCTAATGCAAGGAAGTCATCCCATGTCATAGTACAAGGACCATAAGCAGGATAATCTGTATATTGGGAATTTAAGAAATCCAAGCTGTAATCAGGAAGAGTTGATTTGTCAGCACTGCGCAGTGGGCTTAAAAGGATTGCTTCACGGACACCACAAGCGCGGAATTTGTTAAAATCTTCCTGTGAAAGAAAATCATGAGCAAAAATTATTTTTGCTCCAGCTTTCTTGACAGCTGCAACATTTTCTTCAATTGTATTATCTCGACAAAGTAGAGAAGCTCCGATTTTTTCTGCACCTAAAAGCAGGAAGATAAATTCAGGCACAGATCTTAGGAACATAGGAATTTCATCGTTTTCACCAAAACCAACAGCCTTTAAAGCACGTGCAACCTTGTCTGTTTCTTCTTTTATCTGTTTCCATGTGATGTCACGTCCGTAATAGTGAATGGCAACAACATCATCACCTGGACAATTATACATTAAATATTCATAAATTGTAGAATTTGGAACAGTAAGATTTTCAATCATCTCCTGTGGATAATATTGCATCCATGGACGATCAATACTTGGTTTTCCAGTCAATTTTTGTTTTATACTCATCATAACAACCTCTTTTTTAGTTTTTGCATTAATTCATTTGTATAAAAATAATAATTAATTAAATGCTGAATTCTAGTTTATCATAGAAAAGAATGAATTGATAAGAATAAACTTGAAAAAAAATGATGTTTTTTGATTTTTATACAAAAAGCAACTGCAACATAAAAAAATAACGATTTTATCGTATGTTGCAGCTACATAAAAAGTAAGTTATGATCTATATTTCTGATAAAATATTGATTTGTTGAATGATATGGACGAAAAATGAATGTATTTCACTGTAATCAGAGAGAAGTTCACTAGTCGCATCATTCCATACCGCGTTAAAGAAACGGTCAAACATATGTTTAAGGTTTGGATGATTAATGATCGCAAGATTATTTGCCCAGTTATATGTGTTTAATCGAATATAAGAAAACTGGTCCGACAAAAAGATACATTGATTAGTTTGATATTTGAAATCAAGGATCATTGGTTCTTTTGCAAGCTTAAAGGTAAGGTTGGAATTCGTCTCAAATACATGTAGTAAATGATTGAAGTACTTTTTTCTCTGCGATAAAGTAAGATGAACTTTCTGGTCGTAAAAATCAAGATTTCCATCAACTACAAGATCTGATAATGCCTGGCAGTGGATAAAAAGATCAATTTCTGATTCTGCGAGTGTTCTTTGTGTCATAGAATGAAGATAACAAAGGTGATCTTCATCAAAGAACAATTCGTCGTTACTGCTTTTAAGCAAATCAAGAATTTCATGAAACAGATCATCTGGCAGGAAATGCTCTGCCATGTGACCAATTCCCCATTTTGAATGAAGAGACAAGATGGAATGCATATAATCGTGAGAGGAAAGCATCTCTTTCATGCTTGTTCTTCGGCAGAGTAAAGATTCTCTGGTACATCTGTCTTTTATTCCGTGATAGATTGGGTTGCAGTTTTTCTCATTACTGCTGATTGTAACTGACATGCAACGGTCAGGATTTACAAGAAGAGCGGAAATCATAAAATCATTTTTGACTGTAAAGATCATTCGTCCAGAAGCTTGCTGATTCTGGTACAAATAAAAATCCACCTGAGACATGGCAGAAAGCATGTTCATTATGAAGATTGAATCATAAATATCATCAATTTTATTAAGAGACAAGTCAATAACAAGAGAGAAATGAACATCCGGGTAGATATGTAATAATTTCCGATGAACATCACCTTGCATAATCTGTAAGCGGTATTCGTGGTTTAATTTTAAAAGATCCATCTCTGCCATAATATCAAGCATTTTTACTCGTCTAAGTACAGGGTGCTGCATCTTTGTAATATACTGGGCGGGGCTTAAAGATGCAAAGAAGCTCACATCAGGTGCGATTAAGGAACCACAAGTATTTTGAAGATCTGTAACATAGTCATATTCGATTTCTAAGTTATCATAAATAACATTTTCAAGTTCTTCTGGAAATGAAACCTGGTAATTAGCATATAAATTTTCAAGTCCTTCAGAAGTACTTTGGTTTACAATCTCATGACTTAGACCAGAGAGAATCTTTTTCTTTGTTTTTTCTGTTGGGAGCAGGCGTCCACTGACCCATTTGCTGATATAACTGGCATCATACTGCAATGCCTTTGCAAGGCCGGAATTTTTTACACCGGAGATACTTATTAATTCTTCAAGCAGGGTGCTGAATCTGTTTTTTTCATTTGTTGACATATGATTACCTCGTGTATGTAAGATATACTTTGTTATCTTTAGTATAGCACAAAAAAAGATTTAATAAAGATTTAAGAAGTTCCCTCACTCTATGTTGGCATAGAATGGGGGATTTTTGTATATAAAGGTTGGTTAGTGTACCACTTTTTGTACCATTTTTTGAAAATTATCATTTTTCTTCTTTCATCTTTGCATATCGTCCAGTTCCATTTGCATAATGGATTCCGTCACAGATTTTCATAGTTACTTCTAACATTCCCAATGGTTCAAACTGCCTACGAATGTTTCTCGGAATTGTTTTGTCCTTTAAATACTCATGCATATCATTCAGTAATTCAAACCATTCCTGTTCATGTTCTGATACATCCATATCTTGTTTCATTAGCTGATCGAATTTTTCTTTTAATTCAAGATGTTTTTCCATTTTCCAAAACCTCCTTATTTGATCTGCGATCGCCAATTAAATTATATACGTAAATTATCAGGTATTCAATTTTTATGAAACAAACGAATATTAGAAATATGATCAATGTAATAATCTGTTACGGAAAAGATATTTTTATTTATCGGAGTACTCCAAAAAAATACGGAGTACTCCAAATAGTAAAAGCATATAAATCTAGCCATGCGACAGCTGTAGTAAGTGGTCTTAGATTGCTAGGAAATGCTAGGATAAAAAAGGAAATATATATTCAAAGAAATTTACTTTAATTGTGATTTTTTAACCAAGACAAATTGTGATTAATGGCGCTGTAATACTAAGAAATACTAAGATAAAATGAAAATATCAATCCTAAAACAAACAAGTTAAAAGTAGGGGATTTTAGATAAATTTAAAAGAAAAATGAATGGAACGTTCCGAAAAAATATGGAACGCTCCAAACAATAAAAAGATATGTTAAATAGCAGCACCGGGAATATATCGAATGTAGGAAAATGTTTGGAGTAGTGCCTAAGAAAGCCTAAGATAAAAAACAAGTGTGTAGAGTCTTAAAATAGTTTCTTTCTGTGGATATTCATAAAAGTTATGACAAGTGTTTGATTAATAAATAAATTATATATCCATTCTGATTTTGACAAATTTTACTAAGCTTTATTAAGAAGTTCCCTCACTCTATGTTTGCATAGAATGGGGGATTTTTATATATAAAGGTTGGCTAGTGTACCACTTTTGAAAATAGTGCTTTTATGAAATGGGAGAATCAATCAACACTTCGTTAAGAATAAACTATTCATTATCAAGGTCAGGCAGTGGCACAATTGAAAAAGCAGATGGGGACGTGTCTAATATATCTAATGCAGTACGAATATCATCTTTTTCATCTTCCTCAAAAAGCGAAAAATAACCGAGTTGAGATTCTATTAAATTTCGTTCACGATCTGTAAGGGGATAACGAGGAGAAGCCTGATCAGCCTCAAAAGCTCTGTAATAATTCAGTAAATTGCGTGCTAAAATTTCTCCTTGCTCAAAATCTGATCTACAAAAATCATTTTCTTTGGTATATTGCTTATAATTTTCTATAGCATCCTTTTCCCATAGGCTTTTCAACTTTTCGCCGCAACCAACGTCAAAAGTAGCAAATGATATTTTTTTCCATTCGTTGAGAAGTTCACACATTCGTTGATTTGAAAAATAAATACAAGTATGATAATCAGTTATTGGTTCTCCGTATTCTGTTTGACCAACTTCAACATTTATTGATGCGAGGTGCAGTTTAATACATTTACCAATTTCAAATAAAGATTTTGCAATGTCGCCCAGGGAATCAAAAGATTTTTCCTGCTCTTTATTTTGCTCTGTTTCTTCCTGTGGGCGTAACAATTCATCTATCGTAACGTGATAGTAGTCAGAAATGGCAATCAGATCATCAATAGTTGGTTGAGTGTCGTATTTCATTCTTCTCAATTTAGTTATTTTATTCTTGTCAATTCCAGTTTTTGCGGCAATATCTTCTCTTTTTGTGTCATTTTGTTTGTACAGGGTGTCAAATTTCCTTTTAAAGTATTCTAAATTCATATCTTTTTCTCTCCTATAGTGTCAAATGTTACTCATTAGGGTGGTATATTCGCATTGAATAGTGTTAAATTTGCATCTTTAAACAATTAAAAAGCATTAAAAATAACATTAGCTATTCTTTTGGAAACAGTATAACATTAAGTTGTAACAAAGGCAACAGATAACCATACACAAGAAAGCGAGGTATCTACATGAATAGTAGAGAAAACATTTCAATTAAAGGAGAATCAAGGCTAATGGACACAACAGAGCTTAGAGCCTATACCAATTTAGGAAAAAACATGGCCACAAAGCTAGGAATTGAGGCAGGGGCTAAAATCAAGGTTGGTAGACGTACATTGTGGGACAAAATTAAGATTGATCAATATTTGAATGAGCTGACAGGCGTTGAGTAATCAAATAATTAGAAAAGATACAGGGTTAACACAAGCATCTATAAGGCTGCTGCCAGATCAGGCAAACACAGGCAGCAGGAGAAAGGACAAAGAATGAATTTAAAAGAAGCTAGTACATATTTTGACGGAGTAACAAGATTTAATGATAACAGTTTCCAATGTAAATGCCCCGTACATAATGATCACACGGCAAGTATGACCGTATCTAAGGGCAAGAAAGGAATCTTGATACATTGTCATGCAGGATGTGAAACAAAATCAATCCTAGAGGCTGTCGGGCTTCGTGAGAGTGATCTATTTTATGATAGTAACGTTACAAAGGTAAAGCAGGACTGGAAAGACCGACTAGAACACAGCAAGAGAAAGAAAATAGTAGAAATTTATAATTATGTGGATCAGAATGGCAAATACCTATACAGCAAGATCAGATTTGAAAAGGACGAGAACGGCAAAAAAGAAATGCTGTACGGAGTTCTCAACAAAGAAAAAGACTGGTTTCAATATGGGTTAAAGGGAATACATAAAACTCTTTACAATCTGCCGGAGATCAGAGAGGCAGCAGCACAAAAACGAACAATTTACTACGTTGAGGGAGAGAAGGACGTTGAAACACTGCGAGGATTTGGATTGATCGCAACCACGGCAGGAAGTTCTGGGGATTGGCGTAGATTCTTTTCTAAGTATTTTTCAGGGGCTGACGTGGTCCTGCTGCCAGACAATGACGAAGCAGGCGAGAAGCTGACAACAAGGATCATAAGTGATCTGATCGGAGTTGTTAACAGTATCAAGGTAGTAAAAACATCTGAACGGAATCATGGAGATGTAACAGACTATTTCCAAGACGGCTACACGATCGAAGATTTCAACAAATTAGTGAGAAAAGCGGAAACTATTCCACAGAATCAGGAGCAGGAAGTGGACAAGCCAAAGAAGAAAAAGGAAATACCGCAATGGATCAAGGACAAGATCGCAGAGCTAAAGCCAGAAGTTAACTATTCGTTGGATGATCGAGGGAATGGGGATCTATTTGCTGATGTGTTCAAAGATGTATGCAGGTTTAACAGTACGGCTAGATGTTGGTATTGCTATAACGGGAAATACTGGGAAGAAGATAGCTCTGATCTGATCGTTGCAGAAAGAGCTAAAATCTTACAAGATGCCTTGATGATCTATTCGATTACCATTGAGGACTACAAGAAACGAGAAGATTATACCAAGCACATTATAAAAATGGGGAAACAGCACGTTAGAAAGAACATGATCACAGATGCAAGGTCTAAATATCCAGTGAAAACGGAAGAATTTGATCAGAACACCAATCTATTCAATTGCAAGAATGGTACATATAACCTAGAAACTGGAACGTTACAAAAACACAACCCAGAGGACTATATTTCTAAGATCAGCAACGTTTACTATGATCCTGCTGCCCCAGGTACGGAAATAGAAAAGTTCATGAATACGATCATGCAGGGAAACAAGGAAAATATTGAGTACATTCAAAAGATTCTAGGTTTGGCACTGATGGGCAACACAGACGAAGAAAAGTTATTCATCTTTTACGGACCATCTACCAGAAATGGAAAGAGTACACTAGTAGAAACATTTTTATTTATGATAAAGGACTATGGCACAACGATGCAACCTGAATCATTGGCATTATCAAAAAAGGATTCAAGATCTGCGAGTAGTGATATAGCAAGGCTTAAAGGTGTAAGGTTTGTAGATGCACCAGAGCCACCACAGAGTATGAGGTTAGATGCTGCACTGATCAAGCAGTTAACGGGGAACGATATGATCACAGCCAGAAAGATATATCAGGAAGAGATCACATTCATGCCAGTGTTCATTACAGTGATCAATACCAACCACTTACCGATCATTACAGACGAAACGTTATTTACGAGTGGCAGGATTGTAGTAATTCCATTCAAGAAGCATTTTACAGCGAAAGAGCAGGACAAAGGTTTAAAACGCAGATTGAGAAGAAAGCAGAATATCAGCGGATTTTTTAACTGGTGTGTTGCAGGGTATCAGAAATATCAGAAAGATGAACTGAAAACAACAGAATCCATGGATAGAGAAATAGAATCCTACCATATGGACAGTGACAGGATAGCGGCGTTCATTAGTGAGGAGTTAACGGAAGATCTAACACAGTCCGTTACAATCAGTGAACTTTATCCAATATATGAAAACTGGTGTACAAAAAATAATTATCAGGCACTAGGGAAAACGAAATTTACTGACTATTTTAGAAGAATGGGAAGATTAAGAAACCAATGTAGGATTAATGGTAAAAAATATAAAAATGTTATTAGAGGATATTATGTAAATCCATTTAAAAAATAAGGGTGGACCAAAAGTACCTTTTTATGGCGTGAACTATTCTATATAGGAGTTTTTATATAAAAGTTTACGCCTGAAAAGGGTCAAAAGGTTCCACTAGTAATAGAAACCGCATAAATACGTGCTTTTACGGCACTGCAAAAAATAGAGAAAATCAGTCTTGAAATTTGCAAAACCAAAAATAAAATTTAAAGGGTTAAAAAACATGGCAAAAAATGAAGAGATGAAAACAGAATTTGAAGTGTTCAAAGATGTGTGGAATGTCTATAAGAAATTTTACTTTGTAACGGATAATAATGAGTTCTGGGATGAACTTGTAAATGAATGTGGAAAGGTCAGGGATAAATACAAAAATAGTAACCTATGCAGCAGGTTATTAATGGTTATTATTCAGGATCTGGAAGAAAGGGGGAAGAATGATGATCACAGAATGTAAGTTTAGTCATGATCAGATCAAGAAGCTATCAAAAGAGATGGTCATACTGGTTGATACAAAAGAGAAAGTAAATGATCATATCACAAACTATTTTGATAAAAAGGGGATTGCATACAAGAGGCAGGCGTTAGATTTTGGAGATTATAGTTTTATGCTGCCAAAGGTTGAGGGTTTGACTAGTAACGAGCTGTATTTTCATAAAGAGATCGTAATAGAACGCAAGAATAGCCTTGAAGAATTGAGTGGCAACCTAGGGAAGAATCGCGATCGGTTCGAGAAAGAATTTCTAAAGGCTAGGAATAACGGTTGCAGCATCCATCTAATGGTTGAGAATCCGCAAGGCTACAACGACATTATGAGACACAACTACAACACAGATTTCAAGCCCGTTGCGTATATGGCCAGTCTAAAGAGCTTTGAACAGCGATATGATCTGAAAGTACAGTTTATAGATAAGCAGTACAGCGGATACAACATATATAGCACGTTTTACTACTACATGAGGGAAATGTTGCACTAATGTTATAAGATGGCTAGAAAACGATTCTGTGAGGCTACAGAGGTATGTGTGAATGATAACGGCAGCAGGCTATCAGATCAAAAATGGTTCTGCTGCCGTCAACTTACTCAAAATTGAGAAAGTTTAAAAGCTTTGAGCTGTTAGTCTTTTATGACTAATAGTTTTGGACAGAAATGTCTAAAAGTTTTTTTCAGAAGTGGACAGTGAAAATTTCTTGCCAACTACTCCAGATAACTAAAGTTTAAAAATATAATAGCACAGTCCAAGATTGGACGCAGCGAACCGTATACGTATTTTATGAAACCGTAATAAGTTACGTTTTACTCAAAAATGAGTGAAAGTGAGGGGCGTACCTTTGGGTACTGGGCTACTAGACTAAACTAGAGTTTTAACAAGTGTGCTTAAGGTGCGGTTGTACTGAAAAAGTTAAGAAATGTTATGGTTGAAACATATATAGCAAGATGTTGAGAAATGTCAAGCTTGGAAGCAATTAATGAACACGATACGCACGCAGGAGAGTTTTGTAACACGATACACGCATGAGGCGTTGAACTCCGAGGGAACACGGGAAAATGTTAAGAAACGTTAAGAATGAATCTATATGCACCAAAAAAGGACGCACACAAAAGTATAAGGTGCATCCCTGATCATTTGATTGTAACGGTTAATCTGTGACTTTGTCGCCATCTGGAAGAATAAAAGAGCTTTCAAATTTGCAACCTGCTGCCGCTGCAATCTTCTTTAATTCATCAGGGGTAAATCGTTCACGTTTCATTTTTTGACTAAATGCCTGCGGACTGCTGCCATATAGACGTGCTAGTTCAGAAACACTTATACCAAGTTTTACACAGAGTATTTTGATTTGTTCAGATACTGCCACTTATAACACCTCACTTTCTATAATTATTATAAATAAAAATGTTTATAAAAGCAACTAAAATATTTTGAAAATAAATAGAAAAGTTTAAATAAAACTATTGACACTTTAAACGAAAACGTTTATAATATAATTACAGTAAAGGAAAGGCAACCGAGGAAAGCCGAAAGCACTCGATACTTGAAACCATATCCTTGTGAGCTACCAAGAGGATTCGCAATAGTCAAGAAGATGATTCAGGGGTTGCCGGTCTAATACAAGAACCACCAAGAAAGGAAGTATGAGCTATGGGAGAAAGAGCAATACAAAACAGAATCCGCAGGCTTCAGGAACTGGACAGGCAGCAGGCAGAAATTGAAGCCGAGAGGGAAAAGCTAAAGGACGAGATCAAGAAAGATATGCAGAAGAAAGGCATTGATCAGGTAAGGGCAGGCAACTTTATCGTAAGATGCAAGAAAATTATATCTAATCGTTTTGATTCTAAGAGATTTAGAGCGGATCACGAGGACCTTTATAAAAGTTACCAGAAGAAACAGGAAGCAATGAGATTTTCCGTTACGGGAATGAATATATAGGGTTAGCACAAGAACCGAATAAGAAAGGAGAATGGATTGATGAAAACATAAAATATAAAAGATGATAACAGGAAACATATAAACAAAATAAATAGATAGGAGAAAATAATAATGAACAATATTGAAAAAATGATTAAAGAGGAAAAATTTCATCATGAACCAGATCTTAGAGTATTAAAGGGGTATACGATAACAGCAACTTATCATAATATTCCAAGGACAGAAGATGAGGCAATTTATACGGTTTTATCACTAGAAGACAAAAGACCTCTAAGCAGAGAAAAAAGAAAGTTATTGATTGATAATAATGGATTGACATATGTAACAGATGCAATTGAGGTGTAAAGTGTCAAATAAAGATGAAGCTGAGATGTTAGCAATGATATTAATAGCTCAACTTGTAACGTTATCAGATGAAACTGTTAAAAATGTTATTGAAACAATGAAAAGACAGACCAAGCAATTCGGAGTGAATAAAGATGTCTTCTTTTCAGAAATGGAAAGCATAGTAAAAAAATATAAGAAGCAGTAAAAGAATTAAAATAGGACTAACACAAGAACCTAAGAAAGGCTAAATTATGAACAAAGAAATGGACAAACTTATCAAGATTGATTCAATGATCACAGAAGTTGAACTCAAGGCAAAAGTAATAGATGTGATCCTGCAAGATCAAGAAAATGCTTATTTTGATGTTGAAGGGGATTGCAAAGAGACATACATAACAGCTATGCACGATCAGGCAGCAACAAGAAACTACAACGCAATCGTAATGATCAGAGAACAATTATCAAAACTGGAAGAGCTGTCAAAGCTATATGCTAGTATAGATCGCAAGGCCTTAGTGTCTTAACGATAAATAAAAAAGGACTGCTGTAAATCAGCGGTCCGCAATCTTAGAAACCTATCGAACTGGACGTATGATATAACTCAATAGTTAGATCGAAACGAAACTTTCTATCCTCAACAAAAATAAAGGCCCTGCACTCACAGGCAAATGAGCTACAGGGCTAACACAAGAACCTATTAACAAAGAATAGGCTGATTAGATTATATCACAATTCAGCCTAAAAGCAACAGGCGGCAGACATAAAAACCTGCTGCCTTTTTTGTACAGGGGGAATTAGTATGGCAAAGCTACCCAACGGAGTAACACAGCGAAAAGACGGCTTGTATGTAGGTCGTTTTCAATATCAGGGAATCAGGTATAACGTTACCGATCAGGACATGAAGAAGTGTGCTGACAAACTGGAAAAGATGAAATACGAGATCAAGAACGGGATCTACTGCAAAGAGTCCGTTGTAACGGTCAACAGTTGGTTTCGTACATGGATAGACGAATACAAAAAGCCAACCGTTAAGGAAAATACGATTGATACATATGAGATCATTTATAAAAAGCATATCAAAAAGCCTTTAGGCAGCAGGAAAATAAAAGAGGTACGCCCCGAAATGATCCAGAGACTGTATAATTCAATGAAAAAGCATGATCTATCAAAGTCAACGATTCAGACAACAGGAACGATCTTACACAGTATGTTTCAACAGGCGTACAAGAATGAGATGATACAGAAAAATCCCGTATCAATGGCAACGATACCAAAAATGAAGAACAAAAAGGAGTCAAGAGTTATGACGTTGGAAGAACAGAAGTTATTTATGGAATATGCAAAAGATAGTGAAATAGCGGATATATGCGAATTATTCCTATCCACAGGGCTTAGAAGTGGAGAATTAAGAGGCTTAGACTGGGAAACTGATATAGATTTCAAGAATAAAGTGATCCATGTAACGGGTACATTATGCCACAGTGGGGAAACTGGATGGCGTAAAGATGAACCAAAGACCAGAACATCAAAGAGAGATATACCGATGTTGGGCAATGTGGAACGCCTGCTAAAGAGAGTAAGACGGCAGCAGATGGAAAAAAAGCTGTATATGGGGGATAAGTGGCAGCCAGTCAAAGGCTTTGAAAATCTTGTGTTTCTGGAAGAATCAGGACTACCAATGTACCAAAGTTCGTTAAAAACCAAAGTAGATAAAATACAACGTGCGATCATTAAGGATGGTCATGTGTTTGAATGGATCACGCCCCACACATTTCGTCATACATTTGCTACAAGATGTATAGAGAATGGAATACCACCGCAGGTATTAAAAGGAATTTTAGGACACAGTACGTTATCAATGACAATGGATTTATACGCTCATGTACTGCCAGATACCAAAGCAAAAGAGCTACAGAAGATAGCGAACTTATTTTAACCGTTGATTATTCAGCGGTTTCTTTTTTTTGCCTTGTAACGGGTTTAGTGTACCACTTTTTGTACCACTTTCTATAAAACATGATGAACAAAGACAGTACATAATATAGAAGAAATGGCTTAAATAGGCATTGATAATCAAAGATAGACATGAAAAGATTTAATAAAGATTTAAGAAGTTATAACTAGATACTTTCTGTTTTGAATGATATAATACTATGATAGCGAAAAAGAGCAAAGGAGAAAAGCATGAAAACTTTTTTTAAGAATATCGGAAATACGATCGTAAAGAAGCTTCGAAAACATCCATTGATATGTAATTTAGTATTGTCAGTTGTGCTGGCGTTTGTATTGGAAGTTTTGGGACGTCAGACATTTGATCTTAGTGCTGTGGGATTTGTGAATCAGAGAAGTAAGATGTTTTTATATAGTATCTTTATTATTTTCGTAACATACTCTGTGACACTGATTACTAAGAGACGACTATTTTCCTATATAATAGTAACACTGCTATGGAGTATCGTTGGAATCGTAAATTTTATGATGCTCAGTTCAAGAAATACTCCATTTACGTATGTAGATATTACGTTGATGAAGTCTGTATTGCCAGTTATGAATAATTACTTCTCGCCACTTGAGATTGGAGCAATGGGAGCATTGTTACTGATCGCATTGGTATTGTTAGTAGTGGCTTATATGTATCTTCCAATAGAAGAACACTTAAACCGCAAGAGCGGATTTATAAAAGTTATAGTGATCATAGCAGTATTTTCGGGAGTTACTTCTTATGGATTTAAGAGTGGAATGCTAGTAGATCAGATCCATAATATCCGAATTGCATTCAGTGATTATGGAACACCGTATTGTTTCAGTATTACAGCCTTGAAGAATGGAATTGATAAACCATCAGATTATTCAGAAAAGAAGATCAAAAAGATTGAGAAACGAACACAGAAGAAGGTTGCAAAGATGAAGAAAGAAAAGGTAAAGAAACCAAATATCATCTTTGTACAGTTGGAATCACATTTTGATATTACGCAGGTCAAAGGAGTTAAGTTTAACAAAGATCCATTACCAAATTTCCATAAGTATATGAAAGGATATTCCTCTGGACAGCTTTCTATGCCGTCTTATGGGGCAGGAACAGCAAACTCTGAGTTTGAACTGATCACAGGAATGAATCTGGACCATTTTGGAGCAGCAGAATATCCATATAAAACAGTGCTTCAGAATACAACGACAGAGAGCATGGCGACGGTATTGAAGAATTACGGATATAAGGCACACGCGATCCATGATAACAGTGCGGCATTTTATGATCGAGATCTGGTATTCTCACAGCTTGGTTTTGATACATTTACAACAAAAGAAAGTATGAACATCAAGAAATGGACAGAAAATGGATGGGCAAAAGATCAGATCCTGACCGGGTGTATTATGGATAGTTTGGATTCTACGAAGGGACAGGATTATGTTTATTGTATTTCTGTACAGGGACATGGAGATTATCCAACAACACAGATCATCGAGAATCCGGAGATCACGGTTGAAGGAATTGAGGATGAAGCACTGAAGAATAAATATACTTATTATGTCAATCAGGTTTATCAGATGGATCAATTTGTCGGGAAACTGGTCAAAGCATTAGAACAGCGTGGAGAACCAACGATTCTTTGTATGTATGGAGATCATCTTCCAAGTTTGGAGATCGAAGATGAAGATCTGACATATGGAAATAAATATCAGACAAGTTATTTTATGTGGGATAATATTGGATTGAAGAAGAAGGACGGAACGATCGAGGCGTATGATCTTGGATCAGAAGTTCTGAATAAGTGTAATATCCATACAGGACTAATGAACAGTTTTCACCAGACAAGAAAAGGTACAAAAAATTATCAGAAAGACATGAAAGAGCTTCAGTATGATATGTTGTACGGAAAACAGTATGTATGGAATCAGGAGAATCCATTTAAGGCAACGGATCTTCAATTTGGAATCCGGCCGCTTACGGTGACAAAGGTATATGAGACAAAGGACAGCATCTTTATTGTAGGAAACAATTTTACGAATTTCTGTCAGGTATTTAATGGCGATGTAAAGATCAATACAACCTACCATAATGAACATCTTTTGGAGGTATCGAAGAAAGATCTCAAAGACGGGGATACGTTTAAAGTGAGTATCGTCAGTAAGGCTCTAAGGGTACTAAGCAGTTCAAATGAGTATGTTTATCAAGAAAAAAGTGAAAAATAACGCAAAGATGCTTGTATAACGCGCAAATCTTATGCTATAATAGGTGAATGTTTGTGAAATTACAAAAAAGATAATAATTTTTAGGAGGATCTATACAGATGAGTTTGCAAGTGGAAAACTTAGAACATAATATGGCAAAGGTAACAATTGAAGTTGAAGCAGCGAAATTAGATGACGCTATCAAACAGGCTTTCAACAAGAAAAAAGGACAGTTTAATGTACCTGGATTCCGTAAAGGAAAAGTACCTTTCCAGTTGATCGCAAAAGAATACGGAGTTGAAATCTTCTATGAAGATGCAGCAAACATCTTAATTCCAGACGCTTATGCAGAAGCTATGAAAGATACAGATTTAGAGATCGTTTCAAGACCAGAAATCGATGTTACTCAGTTAGAGAAAGGTAAAGACTTTATCTTCACAGCAACATTTGCATTAAAACCAGAAGTAACTTTAGGAGACTACAAAGGAATTGAAGTACCTAAAACAAGAGTTACAGTGAAAAAAGACGAAATCGAAGAAGAATTAAAGAAAGTTCAGGAACAGAACGCAAGAGAGATCACAATTGAAGATCGTGCAGTAAAAGACGGTGATATCTTAACAATTGATTACTCTGGATCTGTTGACGGAGTGAAATTCGAAGGTGGAACAGCTGAAGATCAGACATTAGTTATCGGATCTGGAGCATTCATCCCAGGATTTGAAGAACAGTTAGTAGGAAAGAATTTAAACGAAACAGCAGATATCAACGTGACATTCCCAGAAGAATATCATGCACCTGATCTTGCAGGAAAAGATGCTGTATTTACAGTAACAGTAAAAGCAATCAAAGAAAAAGAACTTCCAGAATTAGATGACGAATTCGCAGCAGAAGTATCTGAATTTGAAACATTAGAAGATTACAAAGCAGATATTAAAGAAAAGATCCGCGATAGAAAGAAAGAAGCAGCTAATACTGAAAGAGAAAACAAGATCGTAGATGCAGCTGTAGAAGCAGCTACAATGGATATTCCAGAAGCTATGATCGAAGAACAGGTTCAGCAGATGACAGATGAATTTGCTCAGAGATTAAGCTATCAGGGACTTTCTATGGAACAGTATTTAATGTTCTCTGGAATGGATGCACAGAAATTCGCAGATGACTTAAAACCACAGGCAGTTAAGAGAATCGAAACACGTCTGGTATTAGAAGCAATCGCGAAAGCAGAAGATATCACAGCAAGCGAGGAAGACTTCAAAGCAGAACTGGAAAAGATGGCAGGAATGTATCAGATGGAAACAGAGCAGCTTGAAAAGATCATTCAGGGAGCTCAGAAAGACCAGATGATGGATGACATCGCAGTACAGAAAGCTGTAGATTTCCTTGTAGGTGAAGCAAAATAAGCAAGGCATTTTATAACTTTATGTTCTATTTGACAGACATAAATAAACTGCCTTAACTATCATTAGGAGGATGCAAGGATGAGTTTAGTACCTTATGTCATTGAACAAACAAGCAGAGGAGAAAGATCTTATGATATTTACTCCAGACTGCTGAAAGAAAGAATCATTTTCTTAGGAGAAGAAGTGAATGATGTCACAGCAGGACTTGTGGTTTCTCAGTTATTATTCTTAGAATCAGAAGATCCAGATAAAGACATCAATTTATATATCAATAGCCCTGGCGGTTCTGTAACCGCCGGAATGGCGATCTATGATACGATGCAGTATGTGAAGTGTGACGTATCCACAATGTGTATGGGAATGGCTGCTAGCATGGGAGCGTTCCTGTTATCTGGTGGAACAAAAGGAAAACGTCTGGCTTTACCGAATGCTGAGATCATGATCCATCAGCCATCTGGAGGAGCACAGGGGCAGGCAACAGAGATTGAGATCGCAGCAGAACATATTCTTAGAACAAAGAAGAAATTAAACACGATCTTAAGTGAGAATACAGGACAGCCATACGAGACAATCGTCAAGGATACAGAACGTGATAACTGGCTCACTGCACAGGAAGCACTGGAATACGGCCTGATCGATAAGGTTATGGAAAATAGATAGTGATAGAATAGTGGGGTGATCTGGTGGCAGGTTATAATGACGAAAAAAAAGTATTAAGATGTTCTTTTTGCAATAAGACACAGGACCAAGTCCGCAAACTGATCGCGGGACCAAAGGGTAAGAATGTTTATATTTGTGATGAATGTATTGACATTTGTTCTGAGATTATTGAAGAAGAATTTGAACAGTATGCAGAGAATGACGGAGAGATCAATTTACGTAAGCCAAAAGAGATCAAAGAATTTCTAGACCAGTATGTTATTGGACAGGATGAAGCAAAGAAAGTACTTTCCGTAGCTGTATATAATCATTACAAAAGAATTTTAATGGGTGGAGACTCTGATGTAGAATTGCAGAAGAGTAATATTTTAATGCTTGGACCAACAGGTTCAGGAAAAACATTATTAGCCCAGACATTAGCAAAGATGTTAAATGTACCATTTGCGATCGCAGATGCGACTGCTCTTACAGAAGCAGGATATGTTGGTGAAGATGTTGAGAATATTCTTCTTAAGATCATTCAGGCAGCAGATTATGATATTGACCGTGCACAGTGTGGAATCATCTACATTGATGAGATTGATAAGATCACAAGAAAGTCTGAGAATACATCGATCACAAGAGATGTCTCTGGAGAGGGTGTGCAGCAGGCATTATTAAAGATCATTGAAGGTACTGTAGCGTCTGTGCCGCCACAGGGAGGAAGAAAACATCCTCATCAGGAATTTATTCAGATTGATACATCCAATATCCTGTTTATCTGTGGAGGAGCCTTTGACGGATTAGAGAAGATCATCGAATCAAGAATTGGCAAGAAATCTATTGGATTTGGAGCAGATGTATTTGGGCAGAAGGAAACAGATCTCGGTGAGCTGTTAAGACAGGTATTGCCAGAAGATTTTGTGAAGTTTGGTCTGATTCCAGAGTTCATTGGACGAGTTCCAGTGAATGTATCTTTAAATCCATTGGATGAAGAAGCCTTAGTGCGCATTTTGAAAGAACCAAAGAGTGCTCTTGTGAAACAGTACCAGAGATTGTTCGAGATGGATGGTGTGAAACTTACGTTTGATGATGATGCATTAATTGCAATTGCCAAGAAAGCATTAGAACGTAAGACAGGTGCCAGAGGACTTCGTGCGATCATGGAAGGTGTGATCATGGATTTAATGTACGAAATCCCATCACAGACAGATGTATCAGAGTGCCTGATCACAAAAGATGTTGTAGAAGGTAAAGAAAAACCAATGATCGAACATTCTGGAGTGAAGGTGAAAGCCGCAGTGCCAAAGAAACGGGTAAAGACAAGCAATCATGGTGAGATTGCATAGATAGATTAGCCGAAATAAAAACTGCTTTCATGCAAGAGATTCTTGTGTCAAAGCAGTTTTTCTTCATGTCTGATGAAATTTACAGACAAATAATTCAGAAATGAAAGGAAGACTTGAATGAAAAAAACACTACCAATGCTTCCACTGAGAGGCAAGTATATATTTCCGAATACAGTCATTCATTTTGATGTATCACGAAGCCGTTCTGTAAAAGCAATTGAAGAAGCTATGGAACATGATCAGATGATCTTTTTAAATAATCAGATCGATCCGACGGCAGAAGACCCAGGAATTGAAGATTTATATCGTGTAGGAACACTGGCAAGGATCAAACAGGTTGTAAAGCTTCCAAAGAATATTTTGAGAGTTTTTGCAGAAGGATTATTTCGTGCAGAGCTTTCTGAAACTGTTGAGTACGAACCATTCTATAAAGTAGAGGTTTTATATGATCATGTAGAACAACAGTCATTTGAGGAATTTGAAAGAGAAGCATTTCTTCGAATGATCAAAGAAGCATTTGAAGGTTATGCGAAAGCCTGGCCACATTTGGATCAGAATATAGTAAATTATATTTTATTATTGACAGATGTGGAGATTCTGGTGGACGAACTTGCAACACATATTCCATTTTCTTATCCAGAGAAACAGAAACTTTTGGAAGAAATGGATCTAAAAGAGCGCTGTGAATTAATGCTTGTCATGCTGCAGGAAGAACTAGATGTTCTGAAATTGAAGCAGAAGATCCAACAGAAAGTTAAAGTGAATATTGACAAAAATCAGAAAGAATATGTGCTGCGAGAGCAGATCAAAGTGATCCGTGAGGAACTTGGAGAGACGAATGTAGAAGATGAAGCGGATGAATTTATGGAGAAACTTAAGAATCTAAAAGCATCCGATGAAGTCAAAGAGAAGCTTAAAAAAGAGATATCGCGTTTTCAAACAATGGGAAATCAGACACCAGAAAGCTCTGTGTTAAGAACTTATATCGAGACAATGTTTGAAGTTCCATGGGAAGAGATGAGCGAAGATTCCACAGACTTAGATCATGCACAACAGGTGCTCGATCTAGATCATTATGGAATGGAAAAAGTCAAGGAACGTGTTTTGGAATATTTAGCAGCACGTGCTATGAGTGGAAAGAAAGATGCAGCGATCCTTTGTCTTGTAGGACCTCCAGGAACAGGAAAGACATCCATTGCCAGATCAATTGCGAAAGCAACGAACAAAAAATATATTCGTTTATCTCTTGGCGGCGTCAGGGATGAATCAGAGATCCGTGGACATAGGAAAACTTATGTTGGAGCGATGCCAGGACGTATTGTTGAAGCATTAAAGAAGGTAAAAGTTAGAAATCCGTTAATGTTATTGGATGAGATCGATAAGACAGGGAAAGACCAGAGAGGAGATACCGCGTCTGCACTGCTTGAAGTATTAGACCCGGAACAGAATGAACATTTTACAGATCATTATCTGGAAGTTGCATTGAATTTAAGTGATGTCTTATTTGTTGCAACGGCCAATGACCTTTCTACGATTCCAAGGCCACTGCTTGACCGTATGGAGATCATCGAGGTATCAAGTTATACAGAGAATGAGAAGTATCACATTGCGAATGACTATCTGGTAAAGAAACAGATGGAAGCAAATGGATTAAATGATACACAGATTCACTGGAAGGAAGATGCCCTGAGATTTCTGATCACAGATTACACAAGAGAAGCAGGGGTCAGAAATTTAGAGAGAAGAATTGGACAAGTTTCGAGAAAGGTGACAAGAGACATCTACCAGAAGAAACACAGAAAAGTAACGATCACAAAGAAAGTGATCAAAGATTATCTTGGAAGACCTGTTTATGAATGGGAAAAAGACACTCTAAGAGATCATGTCGGAATTGTTCATGGACTGGCTTGGACAGCTGTTGGTGGGGTGACATTAAAGATTGAAGTAAATGTTATGCCGGGAAAAGGAGCGGTTCAGGTGACAGGATCCCTTGGAAATGTCATGAAAGAGTCTGCACAGGCGGCGATCAGTTATATCAGAAGCCAGAGTAGAAAATATAAGATTAAACAGGATTTCTTTGAAAAACATGATATACATATTCATATTCCAGAAGGAGCCGTGCCAAAAGACGGACCATCTGCTGGAATTACGATGACAACAGCCGTTTTGTCAGCGATCACAGGTAATAAAGTCTGTGGAAATCTGGCAATGACAGGGGAAGTTACGATCCGCGGAGATGTTCTTATGATCGGTGGATTAAAAGAAAAGCTTCTCGCAGCAAAACGGCTTGGAATTACAAAAGTACTTGTTCCAAAATCAAATGAAAAAGATGTCAAAGAGTTTGAAGAGGAAGTTGTCGAAGGACTTGAGATCGTCTATGTAAAAACTATGACACAGGTGATCAAAGAAGCATTTGTACATTAGATTGAAGGAAATAGAAACTGGAGGCAGTGATGAATTACGAAGAAGCAATGAATTTTATACAAAATACGAGTAAATTTGGAAGTGTTTTAGGACTTGATAATATCAAAGAATTATTAGAAAGACTTGGAAATCCACAGGATCAGCTTAAAGTGGTTCATATTGCCGGAACCAATGGAAAAGGATCAACACTTGCATTTCTTGCAGGAATCTTCAGAGAAAGTGGATATCGTGCGGGGAGGTATGTCTCCCCGGCATCTTTTTGCTACGAAGAGAGATTTCGCATCAATGAAGAGAACATTTCGAAAGAAGATCTGTGCTTTTATATGGAAAAAATAAAGAAAATTTCAGAAGAGATGGTGAGAGACGGGATGTCACATCCGACAATGTTTGAGATTGAAACGGCACTCAGTTTTCTTTATTTTCTCGATAAAAAAGTGGATGTTGTGTTATTGGAAACAGGAATGGGTGGCAGACTTGATGCAACGAACGTAGTTAAGAAACCGATCGCGGTGATCATTGCATCGATCGGAATGGACCATATGCAGTTCCTTGGAGACACGATAGAAAAGATCGCAGCAGAAAAAGCGGGGATCATAAAAGAAGGATGTCCAGTTATTTCATATAACAATCAAGAATCCGTAAACGAAGTGATCAAGGAAAAAGCAAAAGAGATGCACTGCAAGGTTACTTTTGTAAATTCGGAAGGAATCCGTGTGTTAAGTGAATCTTTAAATGGGGAGAGCTTTTCTTATCGCTCATCTGATGGAAGATGGTATGAAAAGATAGAAATCCCGCTTCTTGGAAGACATCAGATCAATAATGCTGCCTTGGCATTAGAAGCATTGAATACGATAAGAAATTATTATTGTATCAGTGAATTTCAGACAGAAGATGGATTACGCAAAACAATCTGGAGAGGCAGGATCGAGATCTTAGAAAAGGACCCACTGGTCATTTGTGACGGAGCACATAATCCGGATGGAGCGAAAAGTCTGTTAAATTTTTTACAAAATAATTTTACAAATAGACGATTAATCTATATAATGGGAGTGTTATCAGACAAAGACTATGAACAGATGATACAGATCCTTACGCCGATGGCAGCAAAAGTTTATACGGTAGCACCAGATAATGCGAGGGCCTTATCAAGCAAAGATCTTGCAGAATGTGTAAGAAAATATCATCATGATGTAGAAGAAAGACAGAGATTGAAAGAGTGTCTTGAAGAGGTAAAACAACAAGCAGATAAAGAAGACGTGATCATAATCTGTGGTACATTATCATTTCAGAATGAATTAAAATAGAGGATAGAAACAGTGGAAAGATTCCAAAAGATCGTATGGCATGAGAAATACAAGGAGACATACGAGAGACTACAACAATTAGAAATAAATCGAAAGTTTTGCGGTCATGATATAGAACATTTTTTGTCGGTGGCAAGAATCAGTTATCTGATGATCCTTGAAAAAAGACTTCCTGTGTCCAAAGATATCATTTATGCGACTGCATTGCTTCATGATCTTGGGAGAGCTGATCAGTATGAAAAGGGAATTTCTCACGAGGAAGCGGGAGCGATTCTTGCCGAGGAGATCTTAACGGACTGTGGATATACCAGAGAAGAGAGAAAGTTTATGACAGATACGATCTTAAGGCATAGAGATATGAAAGAAGAAAGCGAAAGTTTTGCATCAATCTTTTATCGTGCAGATAAACTTTCAAGAGATTGCATCCACTGCAAAGCAAGACAGGAATGTTATTGGCCGGAAGAAAAGAAAAACAACAAGTATATATACTAGGAGAGATGCTATGATTATTGGAAATAAGACATTTGATACGAAACATCATGGATACATCATGGGAATTTTGAATGTGACACCAGATTCATTTTCAGATGGAGGAAAATATGATCATTTAGATGCGGCACTAAAGCATGCTGATGAGATGGTCAGAGATGGAGCAGCGATCATTGATGTTGGAGGAGAATCTACAAGACCTGGATACACGTTGATCTCTGATGAAGAAGAGATCGCAAGAGTCACACCTGTGATCGAAGCATTAAAAAAGGAATTTGATGTGCCAGTATCCCTAGATACTTATAAATCAGGAGTTGCAAAAGCGGGAATCGAGGCTGGAGCAGATCTGATCAATGACATCTGGGGGCTTAAGTGGGATGGAACTATGGCTGCAGTTTTAGCAGAAACAGGAGTTGCTTCTTGCTTGATGCATAACCGTAAGGATACAGATTATAAGGATTATTTAAATGATGTGGTAGCAGATTTAGATGAGACGATGAAGATGGCAAAGGAAGCTGGAATCAAGAAAGAAACGATCATGCTGGATCCAGGAATTGGATTTGCCAAGGATCTTGATCAGAATTTAGAGCTTATGAACCATCTGGAGTTATTAAATCAGTGGGATGTACCAGTTCTTCTTGGAACATCTAGAAAATCCATGATCGGTTTAACGCTGGATCTTCCATCAGATCAGAGAGTAGAAGGAACTGTGGCAACAACGGTCAGTGGATATATGAAAGGATGCAGATTTTTCAGGGTTCACGATGTTAAAGAAAATATGCGTGCGATGAAGATGATAGAAGCAATTTGTGCAAAATAGGGAGAACAGATGATGGATCAGATTACAATCAAAGATTTGGAAGTTTATGCAAATCATGGTTTGTATAAAGAAGAGAAAGCACTTGGGCAAAAATTTCTGGTATCTGCAATTTTATCGCTTGATACGAAACTTGCAGGTGTCAGTGATCAGATGGATTATTCCGTTGATTATGGTAAAGTATGTCATAGGATCAAAGAGATCCTTACAGAAAATGACTTTAACCTGATCGAATGTGTGGCTGAAACAGTGGCGAAGAAATTATTACTTGAGTTTTCATTGATCAGAAAACTAGAGATTGAAGTAAAAAAACCATGGGCGCCAATCGGATTGCCACTCGACTATGTTTCAGTGAAGATCAAAAGAGGATGGCACAGAGCGTATCTTGGAGTAGGATCAAATATGGGAGATCGTATGGAATATATTAATCAGGCAATCAATGCGATCGAGGCACAGGATGATACAAGAGTTGTTCATGTTTCCAGTCTGATCGAGACCAAGCCATATGGTGGTGTGGTACAGGATGATTTTTTGAATGGATGTATTGCTATTGACACATTAAAAGAGCCAGAAGAACTGTTGGACTTTCTGATGGATGTTGAAGCACAGGCGGGAAGAGTCAGAACAATTCATTGGGGACCAAGAACATTAGATCTTGATATCCTGATGTATGATGATCTGGTGATGAATGAGAGAAGACTGACGATTCCACATAAAGAGATGCACAAGAGATTATTTGTATTAGAACCATTAGAAGAAATCGCCCCATATCTGATGCATCCGCTTCTTGGACAGACGATCACGCAATTAAAAGAAAAGATAAAAGAGGAACAGTAACTTATGAGAGATTTGACGGAAATAAGGCAGCAGATCGATCAGATCGATCAGAAAATGCTTGCATTATTTAAAGAAAGAATGGGATGTTCTGTAGAAGTTGCAGAGTATAAAAGAGGAACAGGAAAGGCAATTTATGATCCTGTTCGTGAAAGACAGAAAATTGATGCCTTGACAAAAGACGAAGATGAACTTATCATTAAAAAGTCTGTCGAAGAGATGTTTCTTCAGATGATGAGTATCAGCCGAAGATATCAGTATAGTCTGTTATCACAAGAAGATGCTTATATTGATCAGACATTTGAAGAAGTGGAAGCATTGGATATCAATGAAGATACCAAAGTTGTATATCAGGGAATTCCAGGGGCATATCAGGAACAGGCAATGGTACAGTATTTTGGAGAGAATGTCAAGAATTTTTCTGTACCAGAATTTAAAGATGTTGTAAAGACTCTAGATCGAGGAGAAGCTGATTATGGAGTATTGCCAATAGAGAATACTTCAGCAGGAACAGTCAGTGGAATTTATGATATGATCCTTGACTATGACATTTGCGTCGTGGGAGAAGAATCTGTAGATGTAAAGCATGTATTGGCTGCAATTCCTGGAACGAGCTTAGATAAGATTGAAAAAGTATATTCTCATCCACAAGGATTGATGCAGTGTAAAGGATTCTTGGATGAACATCCAGACTGGGATCAGGTAAAAGTTGCAAATACAGCGATCAGCGCAAAGAAAGTAGCAGATGATAATAAGCCTGTGAAAGCTGCAATCTGCAGTGAACGTGCTGCAAAGATGTATGGACTTGAGATTTTGAAACGTGAGGTGAATGATGAAGGAAATAATACAACAAGATTTGTGATCATGTCAAAGAAGAAACAGTACAGAAAAGATGCGGGCAAAGTCAGCATCAGTTTTAGCGTGCCACATGAATCAGGATCTTTATACAATATTCTGACGCATTTCATGTTTAACAATGTCAGTATGAGTAACATTGAATCCAGACCACTTCCAGGAAGAAAGTGGGAATACGGATTTTATGTGGATGTGATCGGGAATCTGGATGATCCTGCGATCCGTAATTCCCTTGCAGGAATTAAAGAAGAAACCAAAGATTTCAGAATCTTAGGGAATTTTTAAGAGAGAATGAAAAAGAGAGAAAAAGGAAAAATAACTGGGGAAATACAAACGAATGGAAGGTAAGGTAAAATGACACAGACAAATGGTGAAACGAAATTACAAAAATTTCACAGCGTCATGCAAAAAGTTCTGAAATATGGAATTGTTTTAGCATTGATCGCATTTATCGTATTGGTTTTGATGAACAAAGACCAGTTTTCCGAAAAAGTTGCAAAAGGAACACCAGAACATAAGCTGACGAAGATTGAAGTGACAGATGGTGATAAGGTTGTTCAGAAATTTAAAGCAGTTTCACATACGATGGAACGGTTGGATATCATGATCGACCGAAACGAACAGACAGGAAGAGCTGGAAGTATTGATCTGAATGTAAAAGACAGTAAAGGAAAATCTATTTTCCACATTACTCCAACACTGTTAGAGGTTGACGGACTGACAGATATGAAAGCAACGATGCGTCGTACTTTGCGTAATGAAAATAAATGGTACAAAGTAGTCGTGAATCAGAAGTTGAATAAAGGGGAAACTTATACGATTGAGATAACAGGAAAGGGTATTAAGGCCGAACGCCCATTATATCTGTATACATCAAGCAATATGGGAAAAATCTATCAGTCAGCTAAATTAAATGGTGTAACACAGAAGAATTTTCATGTTAGAACCAGAGTGTGGACGACACAGATTGATGTATCAGCAGTTGTTTTAACAGTAGCGATCACACTTGCTTTGATCATTTTAATTCTTATACCATTAAAGATTCCAGAAAAATGGAATAAGAGATTCACATGGGCATTATTTATCGTCAATCCATGGGTTGCATTTTATATGGTAGAAAAAGTATTCTATAATCCGATCAGTGTGATGAATAAATTGGCATTTGGAATGAACATCCTATGGTACTATATATTGTTCTTCATTTTATTACTGATCTTTAACCGTGTGAAATGGGCGTTGCTCGTTGGAGATGTATTTTTATATGCAGCTGCGATCGGAAACTATTTTGTATTAGCATTCCGTGGAACACCGATCACGCCGGCAGATATTTATGCACTTGGAACAGCAATGGACGTTGCAGATCATTATGTATTAAGTTATGATAAACCAGCAATCGTTGCGACGGTTGTATTATTGGGATTATGTGTGTTTGCATGTAAACTCGATACATATAAGATCTTCCATTGGAAGAAACGTTTAGTTGCATTACTGATCACAGCAATCGTAACAGTAGGAAGTTCTTTCTTCTTGACAAGAGTAGACTTTTTGTCAAAGAAAGGTGTTGCTGTAAACTTCTGGCAACAGAAGAGAGGATACTTAAAAAATGGATATATTTTAAGCTTTTTAATGAATATTCAGTATACGATCGTTTCCCAGCCAGATGGATATAGTCCAGAAGCGGTAGATAAGATCGCAGATAAGTATCAGGTAACACAGGGAACCAATAAGAAATTAAAACAGAAACCAAATGTTGTCGTGATCATGAATGAAACATTCTCAGATCTGAATGTAGTAAATAAGATCAAGACAAACAAAGAGGTTATGCCATTTATCAATAGTTTAAGTGAAAATACGATCAAAGGACATATGCTGGTATCTGTTTTTGGTGGAGGAACAAGTAATTCAGAGTATGAGTTCTTAACAGGAAACTCTGTATCATCTCTTCCATTAAACGGAAATGCATATACACAGTTTGTAAAACATAAGGTGCCAAGTCTGGCATCTCAGTTAAAACAGCAGGGATATGATACACTGGCATTCCATCCATACAAAGCACACGGATGGAACCGAGATACGGTATATCCGCTAATTGGATTTGATAATTTCTTAGATGAGACATCTATGAATCCAAATGGAGAGAAATTCAGAGGATGGTATAGTGATGCAGAAGATTACAATAAGATCATAGATATCTTTAATAAGAAAAAAGCGGGACAGCCATTATTCTTATTCAATGTAACGATCCAGAACCATGGTGGATATCTGATCGCAGACAAGAACTTTAAGGAAGAGATCAAGATCAAAGATGAGAAGGCAACAGATACAGCAAACCGTTATTTATCACTGATCCATGAATCAGATCGAGCATTCGAGAAGATCATCAACTACTTTAAGAATCAGAAAGAGCCAACGATCGTTGTAATGTTTGGAGATCATCAGCCAAAACTTGAGGATTCTTTCTATGAGCTGTTATATGGAAAATCTCTAAACAGCTTAAGTTTAAAAGAACTGCAGAAGAAATATACAGTTCCATTTATCATCTGGGCAAATTATGATATTGATGCAAAGAGCGATGTGGAAAATGTCAGTGCAAACTATTTATCAAGCCTGATGTTACAGCAGACAAACTTAAAGATGTCAAGATACAATGAGTTCTTATTAAATATGAGAAATGAAGTCCCAGCATTAAATGCCAATGGATATGTTGATAAAGATGGAAAGAACCATGAGTTGTCTGAGAATAATGAATATACAAAACTGATCACTCAGTATCAGTATCTACAGTATAACAGTCTGATGGATAAGAAACATGTAAGTACAGACCTGTTTAGTGTAAAAGATGGAAAATAAATTAAAGCTTTGGACACTCTGCCTTGACAGAGTGCCCAAAACGATATAGAATGAAACGTGTTGTCATGTTGTTAAATATAACAGCATTATAAATAATATAAGAAAAAGTCAAAGTAATTGATTTTATTAGGAGGATACACATATGGTAAAAGCAGTCGTTGGAGCCAATTGGGGAGACGAAGGAAAAGGTAAGATTACAGACATGTTGGGTGAAACATCCGATATTATCGTTCGTTTTCAGGGAGGAGCAAATGCAGGTCATACGATCATTAATGACTATGGTAAGTTTGCATTGCATACATTACCATCTGGGGTATTCTACAACCATACAACTAGTGTGATCGGTAATGGTGTGGCATTAAATATCCCTGTATTATTTAAAGAGATCGAAGGAATCGTAAGTCAGGGTGTTCCACAGCCAAAGATCTTAGTATCAGATCGTGCACAGATGGTCATGCCATATCATATTTTATTTGATCAGTATGAAGAAGAACGTTTAGGAAAGAATTCTTTTGGATCAACAAAATCTGGTATCGCACCATTTTATTCAGACAAATATGCAAAGATCGGTTTCCAGGTAAGCGAATTATTTGATGATGATTCTTTAAAAGAAAAGATCAAAGCAGTATGTGAAAAGAAGAATGTTTTATTAGAGCATTTATACCATAAACCACTTCTTGATCCAGATGAATTATACAATACATTAATGGAATACAAAGAGATGGTAGCACCATATGTATGTGATACATCTCTGTTCTTACATGAAGCGATCAAAGAAGGAAAGAATATCTTATTAGAAGGACAGTTAGGATCATTAAAAGACCCTGATCACGGAATCTATCCAATGGTTACATCATCTTCTACATTAGCAGGATATGGTGCGATCGGAGCCGGAATCCCTCCATATGAGATCAAGAAAGTCGTTACAGTTGTAAAGGCATATTCAAGTGCTGTAGGAGCTGGATCTTTCGTAAGTGAGATCTTTGGAGATGAAGCAGATGAACTTCGCCGCCGCGGTGGAGATGGAGGAGAATTTGGAGCAACTACAGGACGTCCAAGAAGAATGGGATGGTTTGACGTTGTAGCAACCAAATACGGATGCCGTATGCAAGGAACAACAGATGTTGCATTTACAGTATTAGACGTACTTGGATACTTAGATGAGATTCCTGTATGTGTTGGATACGAAATTGATGGAGAAGTAACAACAGATTTCCCAACAACAGGAAAACTTGAGAAAGCGAAACCAGTATTAGAAGTACTTCCAGGATGGAAATCTGATATCCGTGGAATCAAAAACTACGAAGATCTTCCAGAAAACTGCCGTAAGTACATCGAGTTCGTAGAAGAGAAGATTGGATATCCGATCACTTTGATATCTAACGGACCAGAAAGACATGATATCATCAGACGTGGTTTTGAGGATTAATTATTAAGGACAGATCAATATGAGCAAAGAAAATGCAGATAAAGAACAGAAGAGAAGTTTCAAGCGTGAGGTATTTAGCTGGATCGCATGTATTGTTGTAACGATTCTTCTGACAGAATTTATCTTGAATTTTGTAATTATCAATGCGAATATTCCAAGTGGTTCGATGGAGAATACGATCATGACGAATGATAAACTGATCGCTCTTCGAACATCCTATTGGTTTAACGATCCGAAACGTGGAGATATCATTATCTTCAAATATCCGGATGATGAGACAGAATGGTTTATTAAGCGTGTGATAGCACTTCCAGGAGAGACTGTGTTGGTAAAAGACGGTAAAGTATATATTAATGGAAGTAAGAAAGCACTCAGTGAGCCATATATCAAAGAAGAACCAGTAGAAGATTTTGGACCATATAAAGTACCAAAGAACGGGTATTTTGTGATGGGAGATAACAGAAATAATTCAAATGATGCCAGAGAATGGGAGACCCATTATGTTTCCAGAGATGAAGTCTTAGGAAAAGCATGGTTTAGGTATTACCCATCGATTAAAGTGATCAAGTAAATGACCAAAGAGAAAGGCAGGAAGATAAGATGGATACAAAGATCATCAATGCAGAGAATGCTCCAGCAGCAGTAGGACCATATTGTCATGCAGTAGAAGCAGGAGATTTCGTATTTACATCCGGACAGATCGGATTAGATCCACAGACACAGGAATTAAAAGAAGGTGTCGCAGCACAGACCAAACAGGTATTAGCGAACTTAGGTGCTGTATTAAAAGCATCAGATCTTACATTAGATAATGTTATCAAAACAACAGTGTTCTTAGCAGATATCAACGATTTTGCAGAAATCAATGAAATCTACGAAGAAGCATTTGGAGATAACAAACCAGCAAGATCTTGTGTACAGGCAGGAGCTCTACCAAAAGGAGCACTGATCGAGATTGAAGTTATCGCAGTAAAATAAATAGATGAGTTATAGAAATCCCTGAGAATGAGTTGTAAAAGATTCATTCTCAGGGATTTCTTATTTTTATAAAAATATTTATGATCAGAGTGTCAATAAATTCAGCAAACGATCGTTATCTTCTTTCTTCTGAATACAGAATCGGATAAATTCACCGTCTAGTCCATGGAAACTTGTACAGTCACGGATCATCAGGCCAGACTTAATACAACGTTCAAACATTTCAAAAGAAGTTGTGCCATCTAATAATTTTACAAGGATAAAGTTTGCATAAGCTGGATAAATCTTTAGGTTATCGCGTTTGGATAAAATATCAATGCTGCGTGTACGTTCAGATTGTATATAATCCTTTGTTGTTTGAATATAATCTGTATCCATAAACATAGCTTCTCCTGCAAGAGCAGCAAGTGTATTGATCGTCCAAGGATTTTTGATACTGTTCATACGTTCAAGGAAAGCAAGATTTCCACAGATTCCATATCCAAGTCGCAGTCCTGGAGCGCAGAAGAATTTGGAAGTTCCACGAAGTATCATGAAATTATCGAATTTTGTTGTTAGGGATACTGCAGAGATTGTATCAATATCAGGTGCAAATTCTACATAAGTTTCATCGATCATAACGAAGATATCATGTAATTTACAATGAGTTAGGATCTTTGTGATCTCTTCGGTATTCAAAGCGCTGGACGTCGGGTTGTTTGGGTTACAGATCGCAAGAAGATCAATATCATCGGTAAGCTTTGAAATCAGGTCATTAAGATCTAGTTTAAAATCAAGATCTTCTCTTAAAAAATATTCTTCTACATGTCCGCCAACCAGATCGATCTCTCTTGTATACTCAGAATAAGTTGGAGAAAGCAGTAAGGCATGTTTTGGACGTAACAGCTGCATGGTCAGACTGATCATCTCAGTCGCACCATTTCCAACAATGATATGTTCCATTGGGACATTGCAGTAAAGTGCAAGGGTGGAACGAAGCTCTTTATAATCACGGTCAGGATATTCGCTGATCGATTCAATATGAGAAGCCATACTTTTCTTTAACAAAGGAGAAATTCCGAGCGGATTGACATTTCCGGCAAAGGGAATGATATCTTCTTTTTTGATTCCATAATAAGCTTCTACTTTCTCAAGATCACTTCCGTGAAATTCTTGTTTTTTTTCTGACATGGTAATTCCTCTTTTCCTTTTCTATTGTGTCGAAATTTGGTATAATACATATTATGCGATAAGTACGCATGGGTGTACTTGAATTTGTATTTTTGATATTTACATCATAATTATACCCACAAAATCTTTTGGTTGGCAAGGAGCAGAATAAGATTATGTCAGAATCATTGGAAAATTTTACAAATATCGTGAAAGAAGATATAAAAGAGGCAAAAACACTCTTTTTTTCTGAAGCATTTAAAGAAGAATATCTAAAAGATCGAAGAGAAGAAAAAGAGCTTTATCATCAGCTTTTGCTGGGGAGAAACAGGAATCAGATCTTGGAGGAATTTTTGTTGAGTTCAGGACAGAAAAAGCCGGTTCTCTTGAGTGCAGCAAAGACGATCTATCAGGCAACGATCATGAATCTTGATGAACCATTGGAGATAAAAGTCAAGAGAGAAGGATGGGGGTATCTGGTAGGGAGAATAAAAAGTGACGGAACTTTCCTGTCTCTTCACAAGAATACATTTCAGGCAGAGGATTTTGAAGATGGCACTCTGACGATCTATGCAGATATGAAAACAATTCCGAAGGATGGAGATATCGACCATCTGATCATTCAGACTGTTTATCAGACTCTGCAGATCGAGGTTGTCTATAAAGAACAGAAAAGTGAAAGAAAAAAAGAAGAAGAATTCCGTCAAAAGAAATTGATCGAATTATATGTGGATTTCTGTACAGGAAGGATTACAACAAGTCAGCTTTATGAGAGAGGAAATATGGTTCTTGATAAGATGCCGGATGATCCGGTTAAGAATCGTATTTATGATCTGATGAAACTGCATCTTTCTATTCTTGAAGGAAAAGGAGACTTAGAAGAAAAGATTCCAGAAGATGCATCGAAAGAGCCGCTTTTGATCGCGCAGGGCTATGTTTGGTATCTTCAGGCATTTTATGATAAGGAAGAAGAAACGATCATAAGATCAAGAGATGAGATCAAAGAACTCTATGATCAATGCGAAGATGGAAAAATCAAAGGATATCTGTTCTGGCTTTATATGAATCTAAGCGAAGAATTGATGAAGGATGCTAAACTTCGAATGGAACTGATCAAAGAATTATATCAGGAAGGATGTCAAAATCCGCTTTTGCAATTTGAAGGATGCTGTATTTTAGGCGAAGATGAGCAGCTGTTGGATGAGTTAGATTCTTATGAATTATGGGTGCTTGAATTTGGTGCAGAGGAGAAGATTCTGAATTCCAAACTCATTGGAAGGATTTGTTTTTTGATTTCAAGAAACAAGGTGTTTTCCGAAGAAGTCCTTTGGTTGTTCCTTTGTATTTATAAAGAATACCGTCAGAGTGATGTGCTGCAGGGAATCTGTGCACTGATGATCCAGGGCAATTGTATGGACGAGGACTGTCATCCTTATTATGAGGAAGCACTTCAAAGAGGAGTACAGCTCATTGGCTTGCAGGAAGCTTTTTTAAGAACGATTCCGAAGGGACAATATCCATTGCTCCCAGAAGAGATCTTAAGATATTTTACGTATAGTAAGAGTCTTGGAAAAGAAGATCAAAGCCGCCTGTTTGCAAATGTTGTACAGAACAGAAGAAAATACCATAAGGTGTTTGCAAATTATGAAGAATTGATCAGAGCTTTTTTAAGAGAAGAATTGAGAAGAGGTCAGATCAATGAAGATCTGATCTTATTATACCGGTATTATTTTGAAGAATTGCTGGAAGATGAGAGATCAAGACAGGATTTAGGTAATATTATTTTTGTCAGACAGTTGATCTGTGACAATGAATTTATCCAGAAAGCGGAGATCAGTCAGAGATGGAAGAAGAATCTGGATGTTTGTTACTTAAGAGAAGAAAAGATTTATGTAGAGATTTTTGACGAACATGCATCATTTGTGTTTTTTGACAGTGAGGAAAACAGATACATTGGATCAGTGGCTTATCAGTTAAAACCAATCTGGACGAAGGAGCAGATCCAGGCATATTGTGAGGCAGCAGACGGAACGAATGAGCATTTTGTCCTATATAAAGGTGCAGCTTTTGAAAGAAAACAACAATTAGAAGACGAAGACTTCCCAGTTGTGTTATCTGCATTAAAGAGTAGAGCACTGGATGAAGACTATGAACAGCAGTTATTTGAAAAAGTGTTGGATTATTACTGGGAACATGAGATGTCTGAAGAATTGAAACGTGCACTTTCTTATGTGGAATGGAAGAACTTAAAAGACGAAAACAGAATTCATATGATCCGCTATTTCATAGCAGGGGAATTGTATAATGAGGCTTTGAAAGGAATCGAACAATACGGATATCAGTTTTTGGATAAGCAGCAGTTGTGTACGATCTGCTTATATGCACTGACAACATTAAGTACCAGACGCTCAGAACTGTTGGTTGAGATGTGTGAATATGCATTCTCAAGGGGAGAGGAAAACAGTGAGATCGTTGCATATCTGCAAAGATATTTCCACGGAACCAAGGAAGAGATGCTGGCAATATTTGAAGCAGGAAACAAAGGTGGTATGTATGACCGCATTTTTGTGGAAAGTGTGTTAAAAGCCTGTATCGCAGATGGTGTGGATGGAACAGAATTTAAGGTATTTTCTACTTATATTCAGCAGGTACAGACAGATACGGCATTGATCGATGCGATGTTAGTAGAATATGTGAATTTTGCATATGAACAAGATCAGATACTTCCAGAGGAATTTTATGAACTGATCGGAAAGAAGATCGATATCGGAAAGATGGACTGGATGTATCAGCAGCTCTATCTTGATTATTATAAAGATAAAAAAGAGAATTTAAGTGACAGATGTAAAGGACGCATCGAGAAGATCAAAGATCATCAGGTGGTTCAGACGGATCATGTTCTTCCAGTGTTGTTCCAATATCTGGATGTGATAAAACTTCCAAAGTATCTTTGTGCCAGAACATTTATAGAATTTCGTGCAAAGAGTGGGCAGACAGTGATATTCCATTTTATGGATGGGACAAGTGCAGTATGGAAAGAGGAAGTGATGAAAGAGCTGCTTCCTGGATATTATGTATTCTCAGCTTCTATATTTGATCATGAATTAAATGACCATTATGTAACCATAGAAGGAGAAGAAAGAAGATATCGTGACCAGGTGGTCGTGACAGATCATTTGAAGTACTGCAAGGGAAGCCGCTTTTATGAACTAAATGAACTGATCCGGCATCAGCAGGATGAAAAACTCCAGATGATGATGGAGGAATATGCAGCAAAGACAATGATGGTGCAATTTATAAAACCAATGACAGAGGAATAAGATATGCAGACGGCAATACATTTTGAAGGAGATCTGGCATATATTTGTGTGTCAGATCAAGGAGAGATTAAGGAAGAAGAACCTGTCACTTATGGCAGATCCAGAGTGGAATTTGTTATTTCGACAGCACAGGCACAAAAGGAAGGAACGATCGGAGTTGTTCTTGATGAAGCAGCGCCTCAGATCGTACAACAAGCAGAAGAACAGTGTATCCGTGCAGGAATCACAAAAGAAAGGGTAAGATTTTTTACCAAAGAAGAAGCAGCGTTGGGAGTTGTTGGATTCCGTGGAGATAATCTGTTGCGTGGAAATTCAGTGATTTTTGATTATACCAAGAAACGATTTATCTGCTATGAGATCCGCAAGACAAAAGATCGTGTTTTAGTTGACAGCAGGGATTATACGGAACAGATCAAGGATGCGGTGGCGAATGAAGAGAAAGATATCGCATTCTTACAAATCATCAAACAGGCACTGGTAAGAGGTGTGACGGCTACAGTTTATCTTTGTGGAGAGGGCTTTGAAGGAAGCTGGTTTAAACAGTCTACGAAAGCATTGTGCCTTGGAAGAAGAGTATTTATGAGCAAACATTTGTTTGCATGTGGAGCAGTGTATTTATGTGAAAATGATAAACATGTTTCCAGAGATGAGGTTGTGTTTGCACAAAATGTTACGATCAGTCAGATCGGGCTGGTCGTGCATCACCATGGAAGAGATATGTTCTGTCCTTTGATCATGGATGGAAAGCCATGGAAAGAAAGCCGTGGAGAGATTGAAATTTTTGTATCAGGAGTGAATGGATTGATCTTTGAAGTCAGAAATCGTTCTGGAATCAAGAAAGCTTCGATCTGTATGTCATTAGACGGAATGAAGAAAGATCCAAATCTTGTATATAAATTAAGAATTCAGGGAGAATACATCAAAGCAGATCAGTGTAAGATCAAGATCACAGATCTTGGGTTTGGACAGATTCGCCAGGCAAGCTATCAGACGTGGCAGCAGGTCATACAGCTGGAAAGAGGTGATTATCATGAGTAAGATCGTTTTGTGTGAGACAAAACCAGCGAAAGTTCCATATAAGATCGCAAAGATTGGGAGAAGCTTTCAAAGTTATGAGGAATTTTGCTGGCTGTTAGAACATTACTTGATATTTTTCTTGACAGAAGGTTTTGAATATCCATTAAAAAATTATTTAAAAGAGCAGCTGGATATTGTGATCAAGAGTGATGATGCGGTACAGCAAGTCAAGGAAGTGATAAATTACTATAATTACTTTACTTCAGATGAGAAAATCCAGTTTCAGCAAAAATTACGCACAACTTATCTTTATTCTGCTGCAAAGAAGCAAAAACTTCTGGCAGATATGTATTTAAAGCATCAATTGTATGTAAGAGCATTGATCGCTTACCAGAAACTTGAAACAGTTTCAGGGAAATTAAATGCTGCGGAACAGATTCAGGTACTATATCATATGGGATTATGCCAAAGCCGGATGTTTTGTTTTGAAGAGGCAAAAGAATCTTTTGCAATGGCATTAAGGATCAAAGAAGATAAACAGATACAGGAAGCGTATTTTACAGCAGCATATCTGGCAGGAGATGAGGAAACATTTTTGGAAGCAGGAAGAAGGATTTCTTTTGATGAAGATCAATGTAAGATGATCTATCAGAACATAAAAGAAAGAGAAAAAGAAGTTTTTCAAAAAGAAGAGTTTGATAAACTTGGTAAAATAGATTATCATAGAAAGAAGGCAGACGAAAATATAACCCGCCGCCTGATTAAGACAACTTTAGGGAAGTGGAAAGATGAATACAAAGCGCAGACTATCTGATGACCTGTCGAATGATAGTGAGATCTTAAGTGAAAAACGATTTGTAAAACTTTATAAAGAAGAGTTAGAAAGCATTGAGAAACAGATCCATGATCTTAAGAAACTTGATCAGAAAGATTTTGATGTAAAACCAGAGGTAGAGGACAAAGCAAGACTTTATTATCGGACATTTGCAAGAGAATTTTATGATGTTTGTGAAGGAAGAGTCAGTGATGAAGAGTTTTTTGATCTTTGGGAACGCGAAGAAGAATTAAAGGCAGGACTCAATTCGATCAATTCTCTGGAAGGAGAACAAAAACAGTTAGAGAAGGAACTTGTGCATGCGAATGAAGATGAGACCATGATGAATGGGAAGATCAAGGCAGCACAGGAGAAGAGAAGAAATAAAAAGGCACTGTTTATTTCATTTCTTTGCATGGCAGCAGCGGTATGCGGAGTGAGTGCTGGATATTTATATCATTTTGAGATGAATGCCAAAGATTATCTGTGGCAGTTGAGTGCAGGAGCAGTGATCATATTATTGCTTCTTGTGATTTTATTTCAGTCACAGAGGAAAGCTGGTGATCAGCTGAAATTATTAGAGATGATGGTCACACACAAGAGTCATACTGGAAAGCGGTTAGAAGATGATAAAAGAGAGATTGGCAATGATCTTAAGTTTTATTATGAGAAATTTGAAAAAGTATTTTCATATATTTTACCGGAACAGTGGAAATTATTTGATTTTTGTGGTAAAGTGTCAGCCAGATTAAGATTTAGCGATGCGATCCTTGAGGCATCCAATGATCTGGAACGATTATTAGAAAAGAACCAGTGGGATAATCCAGGAATCTGGATGTATCATCCAAAGGTTTTATATGATCTGATCAAACGAAAGGATTACCTGAATACATTGAATGATAGAAAAGATATATGCAATCAGGAATTGATCCGGCATGAGCAGATTTTAGAAGGAATCGGTGAACAAGCAGATTCTGAAACTATAGAGTAAGGAGTTTAGAGATGAAGAAAGAATTAGAAACAACGTATGATCCAGGTGCGATTGAAGAACGCCTGTATCAGAAATGGCTGGATAACAAGTATTTCCATGCAGAAGTAGATGAGACAAAACAACCATATACGATCGTGATTCCACCTCCAAATATCACAGGAAAGCTTCATATGGGACATGCGTTAGATGAGACACTTCAGGACATTCTGATCCGTTTTAAGAAGATGCAGGGATATAATGCATTATGGATACCAGGAACAGACCATGCAAGTATTGCGACAGAAGTAAAGATCATCAATGCACTGAAAGAAGAAGGAATCGAGAAGGAAGATCTTGGAAGAGAGAAGTTCTTAGAACGTGCTTGGGATTGGAAAGAAGAATATGGTGGAACGATCATCGAACAGATGAAGAAACTTGGATCTTCCTGTGACTGGGATCGTGAGAGATTCACGATGGATGAAGGATGTTCTGAAGCAGTCAAAGAAGTTTTCATTAAATTATATGAAAAAGGTTATATTTACCGTGGATCAAGAATCATCAACTGGTGTCCGGTCTGCCAGACATCTATCTCTGATGCGGAAGTAGAATACGAAGATCAGGCAGGGCATTTCTGGCATATTAAATACCCAGTTGTTGGAAGCGAAGGTGAATATGTAGAAATCGCAACAACACGTCCAGAGACATTATTAGGAGACTCTGCAGTTGCAGTTCATCCAGATGATGAAAGATATACACATTTAGTTGGTAAGATGTTAGAATTGCCATTATGCAATCGTCAGATTCCAGTTATAGCAGATGAATATGTAGACCGTGAGTTTGGAACAGGTGCCGTTAAGATCACACCAGCACATGATCCAAATGACTTTGAAGTTGGGAAACGCCACGATCTGCCAGAGATCAATATCTTAAATGACGATGCAACGATCAACAAGAATGGTGGTAAATACGAAGGTATGGATCGCTATGAAGCAAGGAAGGCCATTGTTGCTGACTTGGAAGAACAGGGATATTTAGTTAAGATCAAAGAACATGAACATAACGTAGGAACACATGACCGCTGCGGAACAACAGTTGAGCCTATGATCAAGCCACAGTGGTTTGTGAAGATGGAAGAACTCGCAAAACCAGCGATCGAAGCTGTGAAGAACGGAGATCTGAAATTCGTACCAGAACGTTATACAAAGACATATCTTCATTGGTTAGAGAACATCCGTGACTGGTGTATTTCCAGACAGTTATGGTGGGGACACAGAATTCCAGCATATTATTGTGATGAATGTGGAGAAGTTGTCGTAGCAAGAGAAACACCGGAAGTATGTCCTAAGTGTGGATGCAAGCATTTCACACAGGATGAAGATACATTGGATACATGGTTCAGTTCTGCATTGTGGCCTTTCTCAACACTCGGATGGCCAGAGAAGACAAAAGAATTAGATTACTTCTATCCTACAAATACACTGGTAACAGGATATGATATCATCTTCTTCTGGGTAGTCAGAATGGTATTCTCAGGATACGAACAGACAGGAAAGAGTCCATTTGACACAGTACTGATCCATGGATTAGTTCGTGATGAACAGGGACGTAAGATGAGTAAATCCCTTGGAAATGGTATCAATCCATTGGATGTCATTGCACAGTATGGTGCAGATGCCTTAAGATTTACACTGATTACAGGAAATGCCCCTGGAAATGATATGCGTTACACAGAAAAACGTGTCATTGCAAGCCGTAACTTTGCAAACAAGATCTGGAATGCATCTCGTTTCATTATGATGAACTTAGAGCAGGCTGATTTCTCTGATGTTACATTAGAAGATCTTACAAGTGCAGACAAATGGATCTTATCTAAGTTAAATACACTTGCCAAAGATGTTACAGACAACATGGAGAAATACGAACTTGGTATCGCAGTTCAGAAACTAAACGACTTCTTATGGGAAGAATTCTGTGACTGGTATATTGAGATGGTAAAACCTCGTCTGTACAATGATGAAGATCAGACAAAGGCAGCAGCACTTTGGACATTAAATACAGTTTTAACAGAAGCATTAAAACTGTTACATCCATATATGCCATTTATCACAGAAGAGATTTATTGTAATTTAACAGATGAAGAATCTATTATGTTATCAAAATGGCCAGAGTTCAAAGAAGAATGGAACTTCAAGGCTGATGAGAAGGCTGTAGAGACGATCAAAGAAGCAGTCAGAGGAATCCGTAATGTTCGTGCAGAGATGAACGTATCACCAAAGAAGAAAGCACAGGTTTATGTGGTATCTGAAGATGCGGAGATCAGAGATATTTTTGAACAAGGGAAAGTTTTCTTTGCTACACTTGGATATGCAAGTGAAGTTATCATTCAGGATAACAAAGACGGAATCGGAGACGATGCAGTATCAAGTGTGATCGCAGGAGCTGTGATCTACATGCCATTTGCAGAATTAGTTGACATTGCAAAAGAGAAAGAACGTCTTGCAAAAGAAGAAAAACGTTTAAATGGCGAGATCAAACGTTGCGAAGGAATGCTTGGAAATGAAAGATTCGTAAGCAAAGCGCCTGAAGCGAAAGTTCAGGAAGAAAAAGACAAACTTGCCAAATATCAGCAGATGTTAGAACAGGTCAAAGAACAGATCGCAAGAATTTCATAAAGATCAGAAGTGGATGATAAAACGAGGTTTTGAAAAATGGAATTTACATTAGATTTACACACACATACAGTAGCCAGTGGACATGCGTATTCAACAGTACAGGAGATGGCAAAAGCAGCGGCAGATAAAGGATTGAAACTTCTAGGCATCACAGAACATGCACAAGGAATTCCTGGAACATGCGATGAAATTTATTTCCATAATATGCGTATTATTCCAAGGAAGATGTACGGGATCGATCTGATGTTTGGCTCTGAGATCAACATTATCGATCATGATGGAACTTTAAGTATGGAAGAGAAAATTATTGAGAAGACATTGGATATCCGAATTGCGGGAATCCATCTTCCATGTTATGAAGTTGGAACCGTCACGCAAAATACGAATGCCTATGTAAAAGCGATCGAGAATCCAATGATCGATATTATCAGTCATCCAGATGACAGTAGAATACCGATTGATTATGAAACGATCGTAGATGCGGCAAAAGAAAATCATACACTGTTAGAGATAAATAATAGTTCTTTGGATTCTTTGTCATCAAGAGTTGGAGCATGGCAGAATCTGCAGATCATGATTCAGATGTGTAAAGAGAAGAAGGTGCCAGTAGTCGCAGGGACAGATGCACATTTTTCAAGTGCGGTTGGCGTGTTTGATCATGTGAAAGTCTTATTACAAGAGATGAATTTCCCAGAAGAACTAGTAGTGAATCGCTCTGTAGATGTGTTAAAACAAGAAATTTTACAACATCGTGAAATCCGAAAGATCGGAAGAGATTAAAAATAGAAACATCCATCGAGAATTAAAGTTCAGATGGATGTTTTTTTACTTTATTTTTCAGATAAAATGTAATAAATAATGTCAGCACAATAATTGATAACATCAGTTTTTGCAGATAAGAAGCTATCTCCTGGAGTAAATTTTGAATAACAATTGTTTTTATCGGCACGAATGATACTCGTAGTATCCACAAATGACTTCATACTTTTATGGATCACAAGATCTTCCATAGGGAGGTAATAATAATTTTTATAATCTTTGAGGTAATGTTTTAGATGACCATTTTCCAAAGGACATGTAAGTATAGCATTTGAATGATCAAGAGTCAGAGATATGCCAGACTTTTCGTAATTGCAGCTGACAGGAATCTGTATATCAAGATTCAGATGAGCAACAAAATGATCATTTTCAATAAAATAGGATGATAAAGTAAATTCTTTATCAAGCAATGCGGGATAAGACATTAACGAATAAATTTTATGTAGACCGATAAGGTCTTCGTAGTTATGTAAAAGCACTGATTCTTTATTCTTGATTTCTCCATTTTCAAGATAATCCTGATAAGTTTTGATGAGTTTTTTTCCAGAAAGTTTGTCGGTGCGTTGAATTCCTAAATATTCTTCCAGATTCTTCTGCCGAAAATTCTTTAATCCCCACAGATTTTTATAAGGTTTTAAAATCTGATAAAGATCAAGATGTTCATACCGATCAAAGGATGCATTGATCTTAAACTCCTTGATCTTTGATGTCAAAAAAGGAAGATCAAAGGTTTTGCCATTAAATGTGATCAGTGTATTATAAGGTTGGATAAATGCAAGAAAATCAGTTAAGATCTGTTTCTGAGATAGTCCGTCTTCATTAAACCATTGTGTTATATTTCCATCCATATCACAGCATCCGATCACAGTGATCGCTGAGATATCAGCACTCAATCCAGTTGTTTCGATATCAAAAAATAAAGATTGTTGTATGTTATGTTCCATAAAGATCCTTTCTGCGGACAAGAATCATATCCACAGATTTATTATATCGGCTTTTGGCCGGATTTGCAATGAATGGGAAAGCAAGGATAAAAAGAAGATAGTGTATACTGATAGAAAGTAAAATATATAAAACACTTGCTAAGATTTGACAAATAATGTAAAATAGAATCAATCATAAAAAGAAAGAGAATCTTTTGAGAACAATTAGGAAAATGGAGGTTGTCATTTGAAGAAACAGGTATTGAAAGCATTGCAATTAGATGAAAACCACGAAAGAGAATGTAAACTTGCACAAGGAGGACTCCCAGAAAGTATATGGGAAACATATTCAGCATTTGCGAATACAGAAGGAGGAAGTATTCTTCTTGGTATCAAAGAACACAGGGACTCTTTTACGATCCAAGGATTATCAGAGAAACAGATCATAAAATATCAGAAGAATTTCTGGAGTGTTTTAAATGACAGGAATAAGATATCAAGAAATATTTTATTAAATCATCATGTTAAGGTAGTAGAATATGATGGAAAGAAATTGCTTGAGATTCAGATTCCGGCAGCAGACAGGCATGATAAACCAGTTTATGTAGGAACAGATCCGATGAAAGGAACCTATCGGAGGGATTATGAGGGAGATTTTTTATGTACGGAAGCTTCAGTAAGGGCAATGTTTGCAGATCAGAGAGATAAATCGATAGATTCTGAGGTTTTGGAAGACATGGAACTAGATGCGTTGAATATGGAGACAGTGAAGGGATATCGGGTACTTTTTGAACAGCTTCATGAAGGTCATCCATGGAACAAATTGATGAAAGATGAATTCCTGATCAAATTAAAAGCGGCTGCAAAGAATAAGAAGGGAGAGGTTTCACCAACTGTGGCAGGAATCTTGATGTTTGGTGATGCCGACCGTATTACAGATGTTTTCCCGGATTATTTCTTGGATTACAGGGAAGAATGTGACGAGAAAGGTGTACGGTGGCTGTATCGGACGCATTCGAATGAAGGAGACTGGAGTGGTAATTTATTTGACTTTTTTTATAAAGTGACAACAAGGATTGACGATGATGTCGCAGTACCGTTTGTGAATCGCAGAGAAGGAATCCGTGTGGATCGTGTGGAGGTGCATGATGCATTGAACGAGGCGGTAGCAAATGCATTGGTACATTCCAACTATTATGGAAGACGAGGAATTGTGATCATAAAGCACGGAAAAGAAATTACAATTTCAAATCCTGGGACAATCCGTATTACAAAAGAAGAATTTTATGCTGGAGGGAACAGTGATCCGCGGAATCCGAATCTGTTAAAGATGTTTGGTTTTGTTAATGTAGGAGAACGTGCAGGAAGCGGAGTAGATAAAATTATGACAGCATGGGAAGAACAACATTGGGAGAAACCAGAGTATGACATTTCATTGAGGACAGAAAGAGTTACTTTAAAATTACAGGTAGGTCAGATTGTTTATATTCCCGGAGCTGCAGATCTGAGAAAAGATATGGTAAATGAATCAATGTATGAATATGATGCCAAAGACCTTACAGACAAAGAGCTGATCATCATGGATTATATAAAGGCACATACAGAAATCAGCATGGGAAAAGCGACAGATATCTGTGGATACAAAACAAAGTCGGCGACAAGAAAGATCATAGGAAAATTGTTGGATAAAGGTTATATAAAAAAGGTTGGAAGTGGACCGAAGACCAGATATAGATTATAAAGGTCTCTAAAAGTCTCTTAAGGGTCTCCAAAGGTCTCTTAAGAGACTTTTTAGAGACCTTTATCTTTTTATATGATCGTTTGAAATGAGAACATATGTACGATTTATTTGTGAATTCTGATCCAATAGACTGGACTGTTAAGACATGATAAGGTATAATACGAAACGAATGGAAAAAGACAGAATAAGGAGAAACCAAATTGATTTCATATATAAAAGGAATACTAGAAGATATGTCACCAGGGATGGTGGTTGTGGACAATCATGGGATTGGGTACCAGATGATGGTTCCGATGAGAGGAGAATCTTTTCCTAAGATCGGACAAGAAATCAAGATCTATACCCATATGCATGTAAGAGAAGATGATGTCAGTTTATTTGGCTTTTTATCAAAAGAAGAAAAAGAAGCATTTGAACTTCTGATCGGAGTCAATGGGATCGGACCGAAGGTAGGATTGTCTGTATTATCAACGCTGTCCGTTTATGAACTTAAGATGGCAGTGATCAGTGAAGACGTCAAGACAATTTCTAAGACCCCGGGACTTGGACCTAAGGGAGCGAAGAAATTGATCTTAGAATTAAAAGATAAGTTAAGCTTTGAAGAATTAGAAGAAGATGGTGTGGGAGCAGAGATCTTTGATACATCTGTAGACAGCAGTGATTCTGTGATGATCACGATCGAAGGATTAGTAAGTCTTGGATATTCAAAAAGTGAAGCAGCGATCGCAGTTAACAAGGTAGAAGATGCGAAAGATCTCACCCCAGAAGAACTTCTTAAAAAAGCATTGAAGAATATTATGATATAGATAGAGGGTAATTATGCAAAACAGAATGATTTCCACAGAACTTGTGGAAGAAGATATCAAAATTGAAAATCATCTGCGCCCACAAATGTTAAGTGATTACATTGGACAGGAAAAAGTCAAAGAGAATTTAAAGATTTTTATTGAGGCAGCCAAAAGTCGAGGAGAATCTTTAGATCATGTACTGTTTTACGGCCCCCCGGGATTAGGAAAGACAACACTTGCAGGGATCGTAGCAAATGAAATGGGTGTACATTTGAAAGTAACAAGTGGACCAGCGATCGAGAAACCAGGAGAAATCGCGGCAATTCTTAATAATCTGCAGGAAGGAGATGTCTTATTTATTGATGAGATTCACCGTTTAAATCGACAGGTAGAAGAAGTTCTGTATCCAGCAATGGAAGACTATGCCATTGATATATTAGTAGGAAAAGGACAGGCTGCGAGATCAATCCGGCTGGAACTGCCAAGATTTACATTAGTCGGGGCAACGACAAGAGCTGGAATGTTAACAGCACCGTTAAGAGATCGATTTGGAGTTGTAAACCGCTTGAATTTCTATAACAGTGAAGAGTTACAGACGATCATTGAACGGTCTGCAGAAGTCTTAGAGATTGGGATCGATCCAGAGGGTGCATTAGAGATTGCAAGAAGATCCAGAGGGACACCAAGACTTGCCAATCGTTTATTGAAACGTGTGCGAGATTTTGCACAGGTAAAATACGATGGACAGATCACATTAGAGATTGCAAGAGATGCACTGAATCATTTAGAAGTTGATACGATCGGGCTGGATCAGACAGATAGAAATTTATTAAAGACGATGATGGAGACATTTGAAGGAAGACCAGTCGGACTTGATACATTAGCAGCAGCGATCGGAGAAGATTCAGGAACGATCGAAGATGTGTATGAGCCATATCTGATCCAGAACGGATTGATTCAGAGAACACCAAGAGGAAGAGTTGTAACAAGAAGTGCATATGAGCATTTTCATTTACCAATACCAGAGGATAGATAACAGATGAGAACAAAGAACAGACCAATTGAAGTATTAGCTCCAGCTGGTTCCATGGAATGCCTAAAAGCAGCAATTCTAAATGGAGCGGATGCCGTTTATTTAGGTGGAGAGATGTTTGGAGCCAGAGCTTATGCCGGGAATTTTAATAAGGAAGAACTATTAGAAGCAATCGATTACGTACATTTGTATGGTAAAAAATTATTTCTTACAGTCAATACTCTGATGAAAGAAGAAGAACTTCCATTACTGCCGGGATTTTTAAAACCTTTTTATGAGCAAGGACTGGATGCGGTGATTGTACAGGATTTGGGAGCTGTATCCGTGATCCGAAAACACTTTCCGAAACTTGAGATTCATGCGAGCACCCAGATGACGATCACAGGGGTTCATGGAGCAAGGATCGCAAAGAAAATGGGTGCAAAACGAGTTGTTCCAGCAAGGGAATTATCTTTGGAAGAGATTCAGGAGATTAAGGATGATACAGGACTTGACATGGAATGTTTTGTTCACGGAGCATTATGCTACTGCTATTCAGGACAGTGTTTTATGAGTAGTATGTTAGGTGGAAGAAGTGGGAATCGTGGGCGATGTGCAGGAACATGCCGTCTGCCATTTTATCTTGACGGGACAAAGAATACAAAGAATGCGTATCCATTAAGTTTGAAAGATTTATGTACCATTGAACATTTACCAGAGATTTTAGATCATGGAGTGGATTCCTTAAAGATTGAAGGACGCATGAAAGGTCCAAGATATGTCGGGGAAGTCACAAGAATCTACCGCAAATACGTAGATCTTTATCTTTCAGAAAAACCATATAAAGTAGAATCCGAGGATATGAAGATCTTGATGGAAGTATTTAACCGTGGGGGATTTACTGGAGGATATTATAAAGAATATCATGGAAAAGATATGATGAGTATGAAACGGCCAGATCATCAGGGGTTATATGTTGGGAAGATCAGCAAACTTATGAAAGGTAAGATTTCTTTTACGGCCCAAGAAGATATCCACAAAGGAGATGCTTTGCAGATCCGTATCAATTCGGAAGAAAAAGTAGAACTTACCAGTCCCTCTGAATTTAAAGCAGGCAGCAAGGTTGTTTTAAATGGACAGAAAATGAAGAAACTTCATGAAGGCATGGAAATCAAAAGAACCTTGAATCATCCAATGATCGAACGGATTGATGAAGGATTAAAGCAGAAAAAGAAAGAAAATCTTAAGGGAAAAATCATAATTCAGAAAGATCAGTGTGCTAAACTCATTCTCAAAGACGGAGAAGATTACGTAGAAGTAATTGGTCCAGTGATCGAAGAAGCGCAGAAAAATGGTGCCATGCCAGCAGATATTGAGAAGCTTCTTAAGAAAACAGGACAGACCCACTATACATTTGAAGAATTAGAAGTTGATCTTGGAGAGAACTTGTTCGTACCAGGTTCTGTGCTCAAGAAACTAAGAAAAGAAGCATTTGCACAGATGGATCAGACAAAGATTTTAAAATACAGAAGAACTTACGAAGATCCAGTCAAAGAAAATGATGTAGCAAGCAGTCAGGAACAGGAAGACAGCAAGATACAGATTGCAGTTTCTATGGAGAACCTTGAGTATCTGGATATTGTAACAGAAGACAGGGAAGTAATGAAGATCTATCTTTCATGGATGGAACTCAAACAGCAGGAGGATCCACAATCTATCCTGAATAAAATAAAGACTGAAGGAAAACAGTGTTATCTGATGCTTCCACAGATTGCAAGAAAACGTCAGATGGAAGAATTAAAGGCAAAGAAAGATCTTATATTTACAAATGAAATTGATGGGCTGCTCGTACGCAATTTAGAAGAATTTTCATGGTTGATCGAAGAAGGATACCAAAAGGAAATGATCGCGGATTACATGTTTTATGGATATAACAAAGAGGCTGTCAAAGAATACCAAAGATTATCAGATATTCAAATTCGAATGACGTATCCATCGGAATTAAACAAAAAAGAGATGGAACAGTTAGAACTTCTGAATGCGGACCTGTTCCTCTATGGTTATCAGCCATTGATGGTGTCTGCACAATGCGTGAAGAATAATCTTCGAGGATGTGATAAGACTCCATCTTGGCTGACATTAAAGGATCGTTACAATGCAAACTTCTTCGTTCACACAAGTTGTTGTGACTGCATCAATGAGATTTATAATGGAAAACCATTGTGGGTTGGAAATGAAGCAGGAATTCTTAATGATCTTCATCCATCCGTGATCCGTTTTCATATTACAAGAGAAAATGAGGTGCAGGTCAAGGAGATTTTAAATGCAGCGAAATCTATACAGAAAGGGGAAAGAGCTTCTCTTGCCACAGAATATACGACAGGGCATTTAAAGAGGGAAGTTTTATAAAACCATATGATAGACATTATTACTACGATAGCAAAATATCTGATCATCATTATGTGTCTGATCTATACACTGTCATGTTATACAGTATTTCGTCCAAAGAATAGAGATAGAAAGGAAGACCTGTTAGACAATCAGGTCATCTATATGTTTGTATTTTTGTTCTTATGTTACACGGTACTGTTTTTGCAGGAATTTGAATTAAAGATCTTGATCTTTTTTGCGGCACAAGTGATCTTTTTCGAGATTTTGATGATCGTATTTCCGAGAATCTATAAAAGATGTTCAAGACCGCTGATCAATAACACCTGTTTTTTGTTAGGAGTTGGGTTTGTGATCTTAACAAGATTATCATTTGATCTGGCAATGAAACAGTTTGCGATCGCGGCAGGAAGTGTGATCGTGACAAGTTTTATTCCATTGATGATGCATAAGATCACGATCTGGAATAAATTTGGATGGCTTTATGCAGTGGCAGGATTTTTACTATTGTCTACAGTATTCGTGTTTGGTATCAACAAGTATGGGGCGTATAACTGGGTGAGCATTGCGGGACTTAAATTTCAGCCTTCTGAATTTGTAAAGATCATTTTTGTGTTCTTTGTTGCAGCACTACTTTCTAAGGCAAAGGAATTTAAAGATCTGGTAAAAATCACAGTGATCGCAGCACTTTATGTATTAGTGCTTGTTGTTGAGAAGGACTTAGGCGGAGCGTTGCTTTATTTTGTGATTTATCTGATGATGCTTTATGTTGCAACCGCAAAAGCAAGTTACTTATTTGGCGGTTTGGCAGCAGGATCTGTGGCTGCTATTATCGCAGATAAGATCTTTACTCATGTACAGATCCGTGTAGCGGTATGGAAAGATCCGTTTTCCATGATCGAAGGAAGAGGACTTCAGGTCTGTCAATCCTTATTTGCTATTGGAACTGGAAGCTGGTTTGGAATGGGGCTTGGAAACGGACGGCCGTTTGATATTCCGGTCAGGGAATCAGACTTTGTCTTTTCTGTGATCTGTGAAGAATTTGGTGTGATCTTTGGAATCTGCCTGATCTTCGTTTTAATGAGCAGTTTTATCCTCTTTATGGATATTTCCACAAGAAGCAGAAAATTGTTTAACAAATTGTTATGCCTTGGATTCGGAGTTTGTTTCTTATTCCAGGTATTCTTAAGTATCGGTGGTGTGACAAAATTCATTCCATCCACTGGAGTTACGATTCCACTCGTAAGTTATGGAGGAACCTCTGTGATCAGTACTTTGATCATTTTTAATATCATACAAGGATTACATATGTTAGCAGATAGCGAGGAAGAAGAATATGAGCATATTAAGGCACAAGAATCAGAAAAACAATATACAAGACAAAACAACCGAAAGAATCAGTAAGATAAAGAAGAAAAAGAAAAAAAGAGCAAATCGCCAGATTCTGCAGATTACTTATATATTTGTTGTATCATTTTTGGCATTGATCGCTTATATTGCACATTTTGTTGCGGTAGATAGTAAAAATGTGATCACGAATGCGCATAACCGGAGATTACAGTCTATGGCAGAGAAAGTAGTACGAGGAAAGATCATCAGTAGTGATGGAAAAGTGCTGGCACAGACACTTACTGAAAATGGATCAGAGATCAGAGATTATCCTTATGGCAGAATGTTTGCACATGTTGTAGGATATAACGATAAAGGAAAGTCAGGACTGGAATCTGTATGTAACTTTGATCTATTAAAATCGGATGCGAACTTGATGACACAGATCACAAGCAGCTTAAAAGGTGAGAAAAGTATAGGGGATAATGTATACACAACATTAAATACCAAAGTTCAGAAAGCAGCATATTATGCCTTGCAGGGACAAAAGGGAGCGGTTGTTGCGATGGATCCAGAGACAGGAAAGATCTACGCAATGGTATCCAAACCAGATTACAGACCAGCTTACGTCAAAGAAAACTGGACAGAATTAAATACAAGCAAGAATTCTTTGTTGTTAAACCGTGCAACGCAAGGATTATATCCGCCAGGATCAACATTTAAAGTTGTGACGGCATTAGAATATATGAGAGAACATAAAAACACATATAAGAATTTCAAATACCATTGTACTGGATATACAACGGTTGGAACTTTAAAGATTCATTGTTATGGAGGAGAAGCACATGGAACGGTGAATCTTGAACAGGCAATCGAGAAATCCTGTAACTGTGCGTTTGTGCATATGTCAGAAGAGATCAACAAAGGAAAACTTGCAAGTCTTGCAGGAGATCTGATGTATAATTCGAAAGTTCCGATCAATCTTCTTGCAAACAGCAGTCGTTTTGTTCTTGATAAGAAATCAGGAACTAATGAGATGGCACACACTTCGATCGGACAAGGTCAGACTTTGATCACACCACTTGAAAATGCGATGGTCATGTCTGCGATCGCCAATGATGGGGTTGTGATGCAGCCATATCTGGTAGAGAATGTCAAAAATATCGACAGTGGAGTGATCAAGGAAACAAAAGCATCAAAACTATCAGAACCTTTAGAGGCATCGGAATGTGAGACATTAAAGAAAATGTTGAGAAAAGTTGTCACAAAGGGAACTGGAACAAGAGCTTATTCTTCACACTATAATGTATATGGAAAGACAGGATCAGCAGAATATAACAGCGCGAAAGATTCCCACGCATGGTTTATCGGATGTGCCGAAAGAGGCGGGAAGAAGATCGTAGTCAGTGTTCTTGTAGAGGGTGGAGACTCTGGAGGACGAGTTGCGGCACCGATCGCAGATAAAGTATTTCATGCATTTTTAGATTGATGTTTTCAAAAGAGTAAAACAGATAGCAGTTGAAATCAGTTCACAATCCATGTATAATATTTGTCAGAGAAAGGCACACATACTTAGGCGAATAAGATCGTTTAAGAGACAGGAGGTTGTAACTGGTGACAAAAGCAACGAGCTGTGGTGGTGTCGTAATATTTAGAGGAAAGATTTTGCTGTTATACAAAAGTTATAAGAACCGATATGATGGCTGGGTACTTCCGAAAGGTACTGTTGAGCAAGGAGAGACTCACGAGCAGACAGCACTTCGTGAGGTAAAGGAAGAGACAGACGCGGACGCATCAATTATCAAGTATGTAGGGAAAAGTGAATATTCTTTCTATTCATTTCATGAACAGATCATAAAGAGTGTACACTGGTACTTGATGGAATCCGAGAACTATCACTCAAAACCTCAGAAGGAAGAGTTTTTTGTAGACTCAGGGTATTACAAATTTCACGAGGCTTACCACTTATTGAAATTTCCTAATGAGAAAGAGATCTTAAAACAAGCATATGATGAATATAAAAAGTTGAGATCTGCGAATCGTTGGGGTAAGAAAACAAGATAAATGAAGGAAAATCAGAGATATGATCAGAAGATATTTCTGGTTTTCTTTTTTAAAAAAACATATACTACAAAGAAATTATGTATAAATCTAAGTATCTGCCACTAAACTATAACAAACAGGTTTGAGGTGGATGCATGCAGAAATGGAAAGCGATACTGCTCGTTGCAGCAATACTCGTTCAAAGCTTTTATTGTCCAGTCATGGCAAGAGAGGCAAGATTTTTAGAAACAGCAGCACCAGTACTTGATCTTTCAGCAAAATCAGCAGTAGTTATGGAACAGGAAAGCAAGGAAATCTTATTTGCGAAAGATAAGGATAAAGAACTTGCACCAGCTAGTGTAACGAAAATAATGTCCTTGCTGCTTATTTTTGAAGACTTAAAGCAAGGTAAGATTAAACTTACAGATACGGTTACAGTCAGTGAACATGCAGCATCTATGGGCGGCTCTCAGGTGTTTTTGGAAACAGGAGAGAAGCAGCAGGTACAAACATTGATCAAATGTGTTGTGATCTCAAGTGCGAATGATGCAGTTGTTGCATTGGCAGAGCATGTCTGCGGAAGTGAGGAAGCGTTCGTATCAAGGATGAACAAAAAAGCCAGAGAGCTTGGAATGAAACATACGACATTTCAAAATGCCTGCGGGCTTGATGCAAAAGGACATGTGACAAGTGCATATGATATTGCGTTGATGACGAGAGAACTTGCACAAAGATATCCAGAAGTTTTTAAATATACAAAGATCTGGATGGATACGATCATACATAAAACGAAAAAAGGTGAGAAAGAATTTGGTTTAAGTAACACAAACAAACTGATCCGCCACTACAATGGATGTACAGGAATGAAGACTGGAAGTACAGGGAAAGCAGGATTTTGTCTAAGTGCAACTGCAACAAGAAATAAGATTCATATGATTGCGGTAGTGATGGGGTGTGAAAGCTCTAAAGCAAGGATCAAAGATGCAAGAACTCTTTTGGACTATGGATTTTCAAACTGCCAGCGGATACACAGCGAAACTACAAGAAAAGAAATCGGAAGGATTCCAGTACAAAAGGGTCAGAGATCAGAAGTATCTTGCCAAGAAAAGGTGACTGCTGATCTGATCGATATTAAAACACAGAAGGGAAAGATCGTGAAAAAGATCAAGATAGATTCTGTGAAAGCACCAGTGAAGAAAGGACAGAAGATTGGTGAGATTCAATATAGTAAAGGTAATATTATGATCCATAAAGAAAAGATCCTGGCACAAGAAACAATAAATAAAGCAGATTTTTTGACACAGATTAAAAAAATTTCCACTCAATATTTCTTGATTTTAAGCCATTTTTTGTAATAAGTCCACAAAATTTCTTCACGATGGAAAATGAAAGAATTAAATTTTCCCTTGACGCTCTATATAATGAACTCATGAAGCAAAGAAACACAGATTCAAAGGAGGATTATAATGAGCGAATCTTGGTTAAATCTTGAAGGAAAAACAGTCATCGTAACTGGTGGAGCATCTGGAATCGGAAAAGCAGTTGCACAGGGATTCTTAAATGCAGGATCTAACGTAGTCATTTCTGATATGGCACCTGAAGCACCAGAGATGGACGAAGCAGCAGGAAAATTACTGTATGTGAAAACAGATGTTACAAAAGTAGCAGATGTTGAAGCAATGGTAGAAAAAGCCAAAGAAACATTCGGAACGATCGACGTATTAGTAAACAATGCCGGAATTAACATCCCTCGTTTGTTAGTAGATCCAAAAGATCCAAAAGGACAGTATGAATTAGATGAAGCAGTATGGGATAAAGTTTGCAACGTAAACTTAAAAGGTGTATTCTTCTGTGCACAGGCTGTTGGACGTGTGCTTGTTGAAAAAGGTGAAGGAGTTATCATTAACATGTCTTCTGAAAGTGGTCTGGAAGGATCTGAAGGACAGAGCGTTTACGCAGCAACAAAGAACGCTGTAAACTCTTTAACAAGATCTTGGGCAAAAGAACTTGGAAAACAGGGAGTCAGAGTTGTCGGAGTAGCACCTGGAATCATGGAAGCTACAGGACTTCGTACAATTGCTTATGAATCAGCATTAGCATATACAAGAGGAATCACAGTAGATGACTTAAGAGCTGGATATTCTAAAACATCTACAATTCCACTAGGAAGATCTGGTAAATTATCAGAAGTTGCAGATATGTGTGTATATCTTGCAAGTCAGAGAGCTTCTTATGTTCATGGAGTTACAGTGAACGTAGCAGGAGGAAAAACAAGAGGTTAAAAACAATTAACCTGTATCAATAGAAAAGAGGATCAATATGAAACAGCTTTTTAACAATGAAAACAGAATCGCAGTTATTTTAAGGAATATCGAAATGCAATCTGTTTGCAGTGTAGAAAGCCTCGCGGCAAAGCTTGATGTGTCGCAAAAAACGATCCGCAATGACATTAAGGAATTGAATTGCCTGCTTGGAGGATACGCATGTATCGGCAATAACAAAGGAATATGTAAACTGATCGTGTTTGCACCGAAAGGTTTTACAGAAATTCGTAATAAGATTTACAAACAGGAAGACCTTTTTAATTCCAGTCATACAAGAATGGCATATATGTTCTGGCAGCTGATGCATGCCGAGGAACCGTATCTAACGGATGATCTTTCTGAGGAGATGAAGGTTGCCAGAACAACAACGATCAGTGATCTGAACCGATTAAGAAAGGCGATTGAGAAATACGACCTGAAGATTAAAGGGAAAGCAAATACAGGACTGGCTCTTTGTGGCGATGAGTATAAGATTCGCCTGTTCATCTTAGAGAATATCTATGAACAACTGTATTTAAACTTCCCACTTGGACAGATAATTCGTGAAAAACTATATGATTTTCAGGAAAGATTATCAATGGATGCACTGGGATTTGGTTTCTTTTACAGATTCTTCGTTGTGATGATCCAGAGAATGGAAAGTGGACATACGATCAAAAAGCTGGAGCCGAAATATGAAGAACTGTACGGAAGTTCAGCATACATGATCGTGGATGAGTTCCTTAATGAAATTGAACAGGTCAAAGGATATAAGATATCCAAAGAAGAGCGATTGTTTTTAAGTATATCTGTAGCAGGAATGAGAACACCGGCAAATACAGCAGAGATCGAGCAAAAGATCAGTATTTCGGAAGGTGTTGCAGATCTTATCATTGAAATTTTAGATCGGATCAAAGCAGAACTTAATGTAACAGTTGTAGCAAATGAATTATTTGATGATTTTGTCTATCACGTATTTTTTATGATCAACCGACTAAAATATGGCTTTCATATTTATAATCCGATGGTTGATGATTTCAAGAACAAATACAGTGTAGCCTATAAGATGGCGGAGATTGCAAAAGGTGTTTTGGAAGAACGCGTAGGAATCGAAATGACAGAAGATGAGATGGAATTTCTGGCTGCTTATTTTGGAGTGTTTTTGTTAGAGCAGGAACCAGAAGAGAAACGATGCAAGATCGCGATCGTTTGCGGATCTGGAAAGATCATCGGACGTCTGATCGAGAATCAGTTAAAGAAAGTCTTTGATGTAGAACCGGAATTTGAATTTTTCTATGGTATCTTCGATGAAAATCGCAAAGATGATTTTGATTATATTGTTACGACGACAGAATTACATATGGATACGAAAACCCCGGTCATTTTTATGGATGAAGTATTCGATAGAGAATATATTCAACGTAAATTTGAAAATATGAGATACCTTTCTGAAGCAGGACGAACAATCCGAAAGGGAATAGATTCTTTGTTTATGAATTTATTAGATGAAACGAGATTTTTTGTTCTGGATCAAGAAAGTTCATATGATGAGAATGTTGATCGGATGGCAAGGGCGCTTACCAATCAGGGAGAACTTGATGCAGGATTTGCCCAGAGAGTGAGAGAACGTGAAAAATATTCAACAATGGTTCTTGACCAGAATATTGCGTTTCCACATACAAAGAATATGCTGTCAAAATTAACATTGGCAATGGGTGTGTTTCCAGATATGTTAAAAGATGATAAATACGGAAATATTCGGATCATTATTTTACTGGGAATTCCTGAATCAATGGAAGATGACACAGTACTTGTCCGATTATATGATGATATTTTGTCGATTGGCAAGAAACCGGATGTCATTCCTAAGGTCCAGAAAATGGAAAGCTACAGAGAATTTCTTCTCTATATTGCAGAAGAAAATAATATATTTGAGTAAACGAAAAGGAGGAAGACGATGTCATTTATGGTCATAGCTGTGGCGATGCTTGCAGCATTTTGTCTGCAGTTTTTATTTCAGATGGTGCAGATGAAAAGTTTTAATAAATTTTATACAAAACTTCGAAAAAAAGGCCGGGTTGCCATAGGAAAGGCAAAAGGCGGTTTTCATGCAGGTGCGATCGTTATGTTTGCGATCGATCAGGATGGAGTGATCATAGATGGTTGCTTTATGAGAGGATTTACAATGCTTGCACGATTTAAAAACTGGGATTTCTTTAATGGAATTGATGTTGGAACGATTAAAAAAGATGATTGTGCAACGATCGGTGTATCCTTAAGAAGAGCAGTGCTTAATGCTTCCTCAAATTACAACACGATTATGAGTGGAGGCGAAGTCTTAGAAAAGCCGAGTCTGTTTACAAGAATTGGAGACAAGATTTACGGTGTCAATAAGAAAAAAGCCTGAAATGAAAGGAGAATTATATGAATATCATTATTAAAGGTGCATCAGGATTCATGGGATTATTTGATACAGGTGCAGAAACATTTGTAAGCTGGGTGTCAGGAATTGTACCAAAGGTATTATTACTGTTAATCCTAATGAATACGATCATCGCCCTGATTGGACAGGAAAGGGTTAATAAATTTGCTAAATTATGTTCAGGAAACGTAATCCTTGCATATGGAGTATTACCATTTATTTCAGCATTTATGTTAGGAAACCCAATGGCATTATCAATGGGTAAATTCCTTCCAGAAAGAATGAAACCAAGCTATTATGCATCAGCTTCTTATCATTGCCATACAAACAGTGGAATTTTCTCTCATATTAACCCAGGTGAAATCTTTATCTACCTTGGAATTGCACAGGGTGTTCAGAAAGCTGGATTTGATATGACAGAATTAGGTCTTCGTTATATGTTAGTTGGTCTCGTTATGAACTTCTTCTCAGGATGGGTAACAGACTTTACAACAAAGATGGTTATGAAACAGCAGGGAATCGAATTAAGTAACGAATTGAAATAAGATGGATTTACGAATATAATTAGGAGGAAAAACTATGTCAGAATATAGAGCGATTACGATCACACAGGGAAGCGGTGGATTTGGTGGTCCATTAACAGTAGAACCTAAAGAAGGAAAAGATGTATTATTATATATCACAGGTGGTGGAGCAGAACCTGATATCTTACCTAAAATCGTAGAATTAACAGGATGCCGTCCAGTTAATGGATTTAAGACATCTGTTCCAGAAGAAGAGATCTTCCTTGTGATCATTGACTGTGGTGGAACACTTCGTTGTGGAATTTATCCACAGAAGAGAATTCCAACGATCAATATCAACCCAGTTGGAAAATCTGGACCAATGGCAAAATATATCACAGAAGATATTTATGTATCTGGTGTTAAAAATGATAACATTGCATTGGCAGATGGATCTGCAGCACCTATTTCAGAAGCAGCACCTGCAAAAGAAGAAAAAGACTTCAAATACAGCGCAGATAAGAAAGTATCTGAAACAATGGGAAGCTCATCAAAATCAAGCTTTATCCAGAAAATTGGTATGGGAGCTGGTAAAGTCGTTGCTACTTTCAATAGTGCAGCGAAAGAATCTACAAACACAGTACTTCATACGATCATTCCATTCATGGGATTCGTATCATTGCTGATCGGTATCATTCAGGGATCTGGATTCGGTAACTGGTTTGCTAAATTATTACAGCCATTATGTGGAAATATCATTGGACTTGTAATCTTAGGATTTATTTGTTCTATTCCATTCTTAAGCTGTCTGCTTGGACCTGGAGCTGTAATTGCTCAGATCGTCGGAACATTGATCGGTGTAGAAATTGGTAAAGGAAACATTGAACCAAGCCTTGCACTTCCAGCATTATTTGCAATCAATACACAGTGTGCTTGTGACTTCGTTCCAGTAGGACTTGGACTTGCAGAAGCAGATCCTGAAACAGTAGAAGTTGGTGTACCAGCTGTACTGTACTCAAGATTTATCACTGGTGTACCTCGAGTTATCGTTGGTTACTTAGCAAGCTTTGGATTATATGCAGCAAAATAAAAATAATTATTAGTGAGAAAGGAAAGTAGTATTATGTATCAGGTAACGATTAAAGGAAAAGGAGCTATGGTAGACGCATTTAGAGAAGAAGGGATCTTCGTTACATTTGGTGATAACGCACCAGATACTCTGAAAGATTTCTGCTATTCCATCGATGTAAATCCAGTAGATGGAGAAGTAACTCCTGGATGTAAACTTGTAATTGACGGTAAAGAATTCAAGATTGTAAAAGTTGGAGAAGTTGCCAACGAGAATCTGAAGAATTTAGGACATGTTACATATAACTTCGGTGGAGAAGACGCTGAGTGTCTTCCAGGAACTATCTGCATGGAAAAGGCCGAGCTTCCAGCACTTGATATCGGAAGCACGATCGCAATCGTAAAATAAGGCTGCTTTCCAGACAGTAATATTATAATGAAAAAAAGAGGATGTCAGAATCTGGACATTCTCTTTTTTTGTACAATATTCCTAAAGATGTTGTGCTATGGGTTGTTTTTTTTTGCTATATCTAGTAAAATAGGAAAAAGACATTTACGAATCAGAAGATGGATTGGGAAACAGAGAGAAGGAGTGTTTATGATTCCTTTATGGATATGGATCATAGCAGTGCTGTTGGTTGTGGGGATTGCCGTGGCAGTGCTTTTAAGCAGTTATGAAAATAAGAGATTGACAGTTGAATATTACGAAATAGAGTCAGAAAAGATTCCAGAAGCATTTGATGGATATCGGATCGTGTTTTTAACAGATCTGCATTGTGCACAGTTTGGAGAGAATAATCAGGAATTGATCGAACAAATTGATGAATGCAGACCGGATATGATCCTGGTTGGAGGAGATATGGTAATAAGCCGCGAATCTTCGAATGAGGAAGTGCCGCTTGCACTGATGAAAGAGTTATCTGCAAAGTATCCGATCTATTATGCGGATGGAAACCACGAATTGAAACTTGCAAGGAATGAAGAAATCTTTGGTGTGCGTTATAAAGATTATGTTCATAGTCTGAAAGAGTATAACATACATCACATTTCGAATGAAACGATCGTAATTCAGTCAGAGACTGGATTTATTTCTTTAACTGCGTTTGATCTTGAGAAGAAATATTATCAGAGATTTCATGTACCGCGCATGCCGCTTTCTCATATGGAATCTGTGGTAGGAAGTTCTCCAGGAAACATTTTTCATATTTTATTAGCACATAACCCAAACTATTTAAAAACATATGCAGATTGGGGCAGTGATCTTGTCTTAGCTGGTCATTTCCATGGAGGGATGGTAAGAATTCCGAAATTTGGAGGTGTGATCTCACCGCAATTTCAGATTTTTCCAAAATACGATGCAGGAGAGTTTCATGAGGGAGAGACAACGATGATCTTAAGCCGTGGACTTGGAAACCATTCCATCAAATTAAGATTGTTTAATAAACCAGAGATTTCATGCATTGAATTAAAGAAGAGAGACTGATTTATGGGAATAGATATTAAGGTAAATGCATTTGAAGGACCATTAGATCTTCTGTTGCATCTGATCGAGAAGAATAAAGTGGATATTTATGATATTCCAATCTCTGAGATCACAAGCCAGTATCTTGATTATATCCGCTCTATGGAAGAGGAAGATCTTGATGTGATGAGTGACTTTCTCGTTATGGCAGCCACATTATTAAAGATCAAGGCGAAGATGTTGCTTCCAGTGAAGGAAGAAGAGGAAGAAGAAGGAGATCCGAGAGAAGAACTTGTAAGAAGACTGATTGAATATAAGATTTATAAATATGCTTCTTTACAGTTGAAAGAACGAGAGATGACGGCAGAGAAGAGTTTTTTTAGATCACCAGATATTCCACCGCAAGTACTTGCATACAGAGAAGAGATCGATCCTGTGCAGATGTTATCAGAGGTAACTTTACAGAGGATTTCTGAAGTTTTTCAGTTTGTGATGAGAAAACGACAGGATAAGTTAGATCCGATCCGAAGCGAATTTGGGGAGATCAAGCAGGAAGAGATCAAATTAGAAGATAAGATCACGGAAGTGTATAATTATATTATACAATATAAAGAAGTGAACTTTTATGACCTTCTAAACGGACAGGAGACAAAAGAAGCAGTGATCGTCACATTTCTGGCGGTTCTTGAATTGATGAAGACAGGAAAGATTTACGTTCAACAGGAAAATATCGAAGATGATATTTTCATACGGGCACTGGAGTAATGAATTTATGAAGAATAAACTTGCAGCGATCGAAGGAATTTTATTTTCGATGGGAACAAGTGTGACAAGGCGGCAGCTGATGGAGGCACTTGAGATAGATAATGAACAGTTTGATGAGTTGATCAAACTGTTACAGACAGAATATGACAAAGAAGAGAGAGGAATCCGGTTATTGGAACTGGATGATGCTTATCAGCTTTGTACCAAAACAGAATATTATGGATCATTGATAAGAATTGTGAATCATCCAAAGAAACCAAGGCTTACGGATGTAATGCTTGAGACTTTATCGATCATTGCTTATAAGCAGCCAGTAACGAAACAAGAGATTGAAGCGATCCGAGGTGTGAAATGCGATCATCCGATCAACAAGCTGTTAGAATACCGGCTGATCAAAGAGGCTGGACGGCTGGATGCGATCGGGCGTCCGATCTTGTTTCGTACGACAGAAGAATTTTTGAGATGTTTTGGAGTAAAATCAACAGATGATCTTCCAGTTGTTGGAGAAGAACAGGTGGAAGATTTTAAAATACAGGCTCAGGAAGAAGTGAAATATACACTAGATGAGACTAGTCTGGAAGAAGAGATGGAGGAGATGTAGTATGGGTAAAATGACAGGAAATGAATTTCTGGTAAAGGCATTACAGGAAGAAGGCGTAGAGAAGATCTTTGGATACCCGGGTGCGTGTGTCATTGATATTTTTGATGAAATCTATAAGCAGGATCAAGTAGAACTGATTCTTCCAAGACATGAGCAGGGGTTGATCCATGCGGCAGATGGATATGCAAGAGCTACAGGAAAAGTTGGTGTCTGTCTGGCAACAAGTGGACCAGGTGCCACAAACCTTGTTACAGGAATAGCAACAGCGAATTATGACAGTGTGCCATTGGTGTGTTTTACAGGACAGGTTGCCACAAATCTGATCGGTAATGATACATTTCAGGAGATCGATATTGTCGGAGTTACAAGAAATATCGCGAAATTTGTTATAGTTGTCCGTAAAAGAGAGGATTTGAATCGCCTGATCAAAGAGGCATTTTATATTGCAAGAACAGGAAAACCGGGACCAGTCTTATTAGATCTCCCAAAAGATGTGATGGCAGAATTAGGAAGTGATGAATATCCAGAGGAAGTCAATATCCGTGGATATAAACCAAACACGAAACCACATCATGGACAGATTCTTCGTGCAATGAATATGATCTATGATGCGAAACGTCCATTATTCTTAATTGGTGGAGGTGCGAAGATCGCAGGGGCACAAGAAGAGATGTGCAAATTAATGGAAACATTAAAGGTTCCAGTTGTTACAACGATCATGGGACGAGGGATCGTACCAACAAATCATGAATTATATTATGGAAATATTGGAATGCATGGAAATTATGCAGCAAATCAGGCAGTAAATGATTGTGATCTGTTGATTTCCATTGGAACAAGATTTAATGACCGAATTACAGGAAAACTTGGAACATTTGCATCGGATGCCAAGATCATTCATATTGATATTGATACAGCGGCGATTTCTAAGAATGTTACGGTTGATGTGCCATTGGTAGGAGATGCAAAAGAAGCCATCGCATTAATGTTGTCTATTGCAGAAAATGAAGAACCATGTAAAGTAGATGAATGGCTGTCAAGAATGAATGAATGGCATGAACAAAAGCCATTAGTAATGGAAGAAAAAGAAAAATTAGTTCCAAAACAGGTCATTGATGCGATCAATGAGTACTTTGATGAACCAATTGTTACAACAGACGTTGGACAGAATCAGATGTGGACGACACAGTTCTTACAACTATATGGAAGACGACAGATGCTGACATCTGGTGGACTCGGAACGATGGGTTATGGGCTTCCAGCAGCAATTGGTGCAGCAATTGGTAATCCAGGAAGAGAAGTTGTTTGTGTATCTGGAGATGGTGGATTTCAGATGAATTCCCAGGAGATCGCGACAGCTGTGATTCAGGAACTTCCTATTACAATCTGTATTTTAAATAATGGGTATCTTGGAATGGTGAGACAGTGGCAGGATCTCTTCTATGATAAAGCATATGCAGGTACATGTTTAAGAAGAAGAAAGAGTTGTGAACATCATTGTGATGGAGATTTTTCAAAATGTCCGCCATATACACCAGATTTTGTAAAACTTGCTGAAAGTTATGGAGCACAGGGGATCAGAGTCTTTAAGAAAGAAGAAATTATCCCAGCATTTGAGAAAGCAAAAGCGAAAACAGATGGGCCAACGATCATTGAATTTATCATTGAGAATGAAGAACTTGTTATGCCAATGGTGAAACCAAATGGATCTATCACAGATCTGATCATGGAACGTGGAGAAGAATAGGAGGAATGAAAATGGATAATCAGATGGAAAGAAGATGGCTTTCCTTGTTCGTAGAAAACCGTGCTGGTGTTCTTGCAAGAATTTCCGGACTATTCTCTGGAAAAGCCTACAATATACACAGTCTTACAGTTGGAGAAACAGAAGATCCAACAATGTCTCGTATGACGATCTGCATTGATGCAGATGAAAAGACATTTGAACAGGTCAAGAAACAGTTAAATCGAAGCGTGGAAGTTATTAAAGTTATTGACTATACAGATACATCGATCCGAACAAAGGAAATCATGTTTATCAAAGTGAAAAGTCTTACAGAGAAGCAGATGGCAGAGATCTTCCAGATGGCAGAAGTGTTCCGTTTCCTGATCAAGGATATGGGAAAAGACAGCTTATTAATAGAAGCAATTCGTACAGAGACAAAGAATGATTCTATTTTAAAGGTGTTTAAAGAACGTTATACAAATATTGAAGTAGTCAGAGGTGGTCCGGTAGCGATCGATTGTATCAGTATGCAGGATCGTTAATGATCAGAAGACAATAATATAGAAGAGAAAAGAGAGTTTGGTGTTTTAACGCACACACCAAGCTCTCTTTTTTGCGTGTACAGAAATAAGTTTTTAAAAAATATGGGGATTTTTCATAGGAATAAAAAGTTTTTTCTTTCAATGAAAAAATACAGGGATGTGTTAAGTTAGACATGTTGAAAGTGAAGTAAATTTAACAAAAAATCAATTTATAAAGAGTGTAAATATATTTATGTTGTAAAAATTGTTATTTTTTTCACGAAAAAATCAGGATTATTTCATAGAAAATACAAGAAAGTTATCAATTCGGTGAGAAAGTGTTATAAGTTATGTCGGATTGTGTTAAAAAAAATACAATCCGACAAGGACATTGTATACATCGAAAAAACACGTATTTATGCGGCTTTTGGCACTTTGCACAATTTATTGAAAATCTTTTTAAAAAATAGCAATTGAAAATGAGAAAAGATTGTGATAGTATTAACATATCGGCGAGAGAGAAGATCGCCAAAGTATAATAATCAAGAATATGGAGGAAAATTGATATGGCAAAGAAAGTAGTTATCGCAGGAGCATGCCGTACAGCGATTGGTAAAATGGGTGGAGTACTCAGCACAGTACCAGCAGTAGACATGGGATCAATCGTAATCAAAGAAGCATTAAAGAGAGCAGGAGTTCCAGCTGATCAGGTAGACCATGTATACATGGGATGCGTTATCCAGGCAGGATTAGGACAGAACGTTGCTCGTCAGGCTTCCTTAAACGCAGGACTTCCAATTGAAACACCAGCAGTTACAGTTAACGTAGTATGTGGATCAGGATTAAACTGTGTAAACATGGCAGCACAGATGATTCAGGCAGGAGATGCTGATATCGTTGTTGCCGGTGGTATGGAAAGCATGTCAATGGCTCCATTTGCATTACCAAAAGCACGTTTCGGATATCGTATGAATAACGGAACACTGGTAGATACAATGGTTAACGATGCATTAACAGATGCATTCAATCACTATCACATGATGATCACAGCTGAAAACGTAGCAGAACAGTGGGGATTAACTCGTGAAGAATTAGATGAGTTTGCAGCAGCTTCTCAGCAGAAAGCAGTCGCAGCTCAGGAATCAGGAAGATTCAAAGATGAGATCGTTCCTGTAGAAGTAAAACAGAGAAAGAAAACAGTTATCGTAGATACAGACGAAGGACCAAGACCTGGAACAACAGCTGAATCTTTAGCAGGATTAAGATGCTGTTCAGGAAAAGAAGGTGGAATGGTTACAGCTGGTAACGCATCAGGAATCAACGATGGTGCAGCAGCAGTCGTAGTAATGAGCGAAGAAAAAGCTAAAGAATTAGGTGTTACACCAATGGCTACATATGTAACAGGAGCTCTTGGTGGTGTAGATCCATCTATCATGGGTGTTGGACCAGTAGCTTCTACAAAGAAAGCTTTAGCAAAAGCAGACTTAACAATTGACGATATGGACTTGATCGAAGCAAACGAAGCTTTCGCAGCACAGTCTGTAGCAGTAGCAAGAGATCTGAAATTCGATATGAGCAAAGTAAACGTAAACGGTGGAGCAATCGCTCTTGGACATCCAGTAGGAGCTTCAGGATGCCGTATCTTCGTTACACTGCTTCATGAAATGCAGAAGAGAGACGCTAAGAAAGGTCTTGCAACACTTTGCATCGGTGGTGGAATGGGTTGCACAACTATCGTTGAAAGAGACTAATTAATTATAGATAATTAGGAAAGGAGAATTCTTAGAATGGAATTCGTTACATATGAACAGGACGGTTTTGTAGGTGTTGTAACAATCAATCGTCCAAAAGCATTAAACGCATTAAACAGTGAAGTATTAAAAGAAATCGAAGCAACTTTTGATGCGATCGACTTAGATGCAACAAGAGCCGTTGTATTAACAGGTGCTGGAGATAAATCTTTCGTTGCCGGTGCTGACATCGGAGAGATGAGTACATTAACAAAAGCAGAAGGAGAAGCTTTCGGTAAGACAGGAAACGATGTATTCCGCAAGATCGAAACATTCCCTATTCCAGTTATCGCAGCAGTCAATGGATTCGCTTTAGGTGGTGGATGTGAGATTTCCATGAGTTGTGATATCAGAATCTGTTCTGAAAACGCAATCTTTGGACAGCCTGAAGTTGGTCTTGGAATCACACCAGGATTCGGTGGTACACAGAGACTTGCTCGTATCGTCGGAGTTGGAAAAGCCAAAGAAATGATCTATACAGCATTTAACATCAAAGCTGAAGAAGCTTACAGAATCGGACTTGTGAATGCAGTATATCCACAGGAAGAATTATTAGCAGCAGCTAAGAAATTAGCTAACAAGATCGCATCTAATGCACCAATCGCAGTACGTGCATGTAAGAAAGCAATCAACGAAGGTCTTCAGGTAGATATGGATCAGGCAATCGTTGTTGAAGAAAAAGCTTTTGGAAGCTGTTTTGAAACAGAAGACCAGAAAGCAGGAATGGGTAACTTCTTAGAGAAAGACAAAGCTAAGAAATTAAAAGTTGTTCCTTTCCAGAACAAATAATAATGAAATTTAATATATTTTCAGTCTGCGGTATTTGCTGCAGACTGAAAAACCACATAGTAAAATAATTTTACAGGAGGAATTATAATGAAAGTTGGAGTAATCGGCGCTGGAACAATGGGTAGCGGAATCGCACAGGCATTTGCACAGACAGAAGGATATGAAGTATGCTTATGTGATATTAATGAAGAATTTGCAGCAAACGGAAAAGCTAAAATCGCAAAAGGTTTAGAAAAACGTGTTGCAAGAGGAAAAATGGAACAGGCAGCTGCAGATGCTATCTTAGCAAAGATCACAACAGGTGTAAAAGATATCTGTACAGACTGCGACTTAATCGTAGAAGCAGCTATTGAAAACATGGAAATCAAAAAACAGACATTCAAAGAATTACAGGATATCTGTAAAGAAGATGCTATCTTTGCTACAAATACATCTTCTTTATCAATCACAGAAATCGGTGCAGGACTTGATCGTCCAATGATCGGTATGCATTTCTTTAACCCAGCTCCTGTTATGAAACTGGTTGAAGTTATCGCTGGTATCAACACACCAAAAGAAGTTGTTGATAAGATCAAAGCAATCGCTGAAGAAATCGGTAAAACACCTGTACAGGTTGAAGAAGGTGCTGGATTCGTAGTTAACAGAATCTTAATCCCTATGATCAACGAAGCAATCGGAATTTATGCTGATGGAGTAGCTTCTGTAGAAGGTATCGACACAGCTATGAAATTAGGAGCAAACCATCCAATGGGACCTTTAGCTTTAGGTGATTTAATTGGATTAGACGTTTGCCTTGCAATCATGGAAGTACTTTACAATGAATTCGGTGATACAAAATATCGTCCACATCCATTATTAAGAAAGATGGTTCGTGGAGGATTATTAGGATGTAAGACTGGTAAAGGATTCTACGATTACAGCAAGTAAGAAAAAGAGCTTTTCTTTTGCATCCGGAGATGGTGAACTCCGGATGCAGAAGTTAACTTTATAGAAATCATGATGGAGGAATAAAGAATGGATTTCACATTAAGTAAGAAACATGAAATGGCAAGAACTCTTTTCAAAGAGTTTGCTGAAAAAGAAGTAAAGCCTCTTGCACAGGACGTGGATGAAAATGAACAGTTTCCAGTTGAAACTGTAGCAAAAATGGCTAAAGCAGGATTCTTAGGTATTCCAGTTCCTAAAGAATATGGTGGACAGGGATGCGATCCATTAACATACGTTATGTGTGTTGAAGAATTATCAAAAGTTTGTGGTACAACAGGTGTTATCGTTTCTGCACATACATCTCTTTGTATCGATCCAATCCAGACTTTTGGTACAGAAGAACAGAAGAAAAAATATATCCCAGATTTAGCATCTGGTAAGAAATTAGGAGCTTTTGGTCTGACAGAACCAGGTGCTGGTACAGATGCACAGGGACAGCAGACAAAAGCCGTATTAGACGGAGACGAATGGGTATTAAACGGATCTAAGTGCTTCATTACAAATGGTAGTTACGCAGACGTTTATATCGTAATCGCAGTAACAGGTGTTGTTGAAAAACGCGGAAGAAAGATGAAAGAAATTTCTGCATTCATCGTAGAAAAAGGAACTCCAGGTTTCACATTCGGAACAAAAGAAAAGAAAATGGGTATCCGCGGATCAGCTACATATGAATTAATTTTTGAAGACTGCCGTATTCCAAAAGAAAATCTGTTAGGAAAACAGGGTAAAGGTTTCGGTATCGCAATGCATACTCTTGATGGAGGACGTATTGGTATCGCTTCTCAGGCTCTTGGACTTGCAGAAGGTGCTTTAGAAAGAACAATCGAATATGTAAAAGAAAGAAAACAGTTCGGACGTTCTATCGGACAGTTCCAGAATACACAGTTCCAGTTAGCTGATATGGCAACAAAAGTAGAAGCTGCAAAACAGTTAGTATACAAAGCTGCTATGGCTAAAGCTACTCAGAAAGTATACAGTGTTGAAGCTGCTATGGCTAAATTATATGCAGCAGAAGTTGCTATGGAAGTAACAACAAAAGCTGTTCAGTTACATGGTGGTTACGGATACATCAGAGAATACGATGTAGAACGTATGATGCGCGATGCTAAGATCACAGAAATCTACGAAGGAACATCTGAAGTTCAGCGTATGGTTATTTCTGGAAACTTATTGAAATAGGGAGGTACTTACCGTGAAGATAGTTGTTTGTGTAAAACAGGTACCAGATACAAAAGGTGGAGTTAAATTCAACCCAGATGGTACATTAGACAGAGGTGCTATGCTTACTATCATGAACCCAGATGACAAAGCTGGATTAGAAGCAGCACTTAGAATTAAAGATGAATATGGAGCTGAAGTTACAGTTCTTACAATGGGACTTCCAAAAGCTGACGAAGTTCTTCGTGAAGCTATGGCAATGGGTGCTGATAAAGGTATCCTTGTAACTGACAGAGTATTAGGAGGAGCTGACACATGGGCAACTTCTACTACATTAGCTGGAGCATTAAGAAATCTTGACTATGATCTGATCATCACAGGACGTCAGGCTATCGATGGTGATACAGCTCAGGTTGGACCACAGATTTCTGAACATCTTGATATTCCAGTTATCTCTTATGCAGAAGACATTAAAATTGACGGTGACAGCGTAGTTGTACAGCGTCAGTATGAAGATAGATACCACATCTTAAAAGCTAAAATGCCTTGCTTAGTTACAGCATTAGCTGAATTAAACGAGCCAAGATATATGACTCCAGGTGGAATTTTTGATGCATATGATGCAGAAGTAACTGTTTGGGGAAGAAAAGACCTTAAAGATGTAGAGGATTCTAACCTTGGTCTTGCTGGATCTCCAACTAAGATCGCAAAAGCATCTGACAAAGTAAGAAAAGGTGCTGGAGAAAAAGTTACACTTGATCCAGAAGAAGCAGTAGATTATATCATGGATAAATTAGCTGAAAAACATGTAATTTAGTGAAAAGGAAAAGTGGTGAATAAAATGGGTTTAGAAGAATATAGAGGCGTATACGTCTTTGCACAGCAGGTAGATAACGAATTAAGCGGAATCGCATTCGAATTACTTGGAAAAGCAAAAGACTTAGCAAAAGACTTAGATACAGACGTAACTGCTGTTCTTGTAGGTTCTGACGTTAAAGGATTAGTAGATGATCTTGCAAAATACGGTGCTGATAAAGTTATCGTAGTTGACGATCCAGAATTAAAAGAATACAGAACAGAACCATATACACATGCATTAGCATCTGTGATCAATGAATACAAACCAGAGATCATGTTAGTTGGTGCGACAGCAATCGGTCGTGACCTTGGACCTCGTGTATCTGCACGTGTTCAGACAGGTTTAACAGCTGACTGTACAGTTCTTGAAATCGGTGATTTCCCATTAAGAGCAATCCCAGGAAAAGAACAGAAACACAATCAGTTATTAATGACTCGTCCAGCATTCGGTGGAAATACGATCGCAACAATCGCTTGCCCAGACAACAGACCTCAGATGGCAACAGTTCGTCCTGGTGTTATGCAGAAGATTGATCCTATTGAAGGAGCAAAAGCTGAAGTTATCGAATACAATCCTGGATTTACTCCAGACAACAAATACGTTGAAATCATGGATATCGTTAAATCTGTTACAGATACAGTAGATATCATGGATGCTAAGATCTTAGTATCTGGTGGACGTGGAGTTGGAGAAGAAGGATTTGGAATGTTAAAAGAATTAGCTGAAGTTCTCGGAGGAGAAGTAAGCTGTTCTCGTGCCGTTGTTGATAACGGATGGCAGCCAAGAGATATCCAGGTTGGACAGACAGGAAAAACTGTACGTCCTAACGTATACTTCGCAATTGGTATTTCTGGAGCAATCCAGCACGTTGCAGGTATGGAAGAATCTGATATCATCGTTGCAATCAACAAAGATGAAACAGCTCCTATCTTTGATGTAGCTGATTACGGAATTGTTGGAGACTTAAACAAGATCGTTCCAGCTTTAACAGAAAAATTAAGAGCAGTTGTTAAATAATCATTTTTTGAGAATTTAATTTTTAAAGAGTCCGCGGATCAATACTTCCGCGGACTTTATGTATTGTTAAAAATAATTGACAGATTATGGAAAGTGTGATATTCTATATGCATAGTTAAAAGTTCATATTTATTCATAGGGCAAACCTGTTGAAAGACAGGGACGCAAAGCCAGAAGGGTCTAAGGTCTTATTGGACTATGACAGCCGGTTGCCACATTTAGCATTAAGGAAATGTGATATGGGTATTTAATCCAGATAGAGGCAGCCGTTATAGAAGAGATAATTCTATGAACGGTTTTTTGTTGTCAGGAAGTAGGGAGCCAGATAATAGAATCTGCTATACCGAGGAGAATATCAGAAGTTGGTCCTATTAGAATATGAAATTTTATGTTTTCCACAGATTTTATTTGTGAAGGGGTTCACAGTAAGATCACCGGCAAGGGGTTGCCGATCCTTCATTGGTGGGAATACATGGGGATTTTTCATATTAGAAGAAGTCATGGTGTAGGGAACCATGACTTTTTATTTTCGTAGAAGAATTCTGTATAGCAGGATTCTTTCTTTTTGCGTAAAAATGATCGATATGATAAAATGATACACAATGGATAAAACAAAAAGGAGACAATCAATCATGGAACATATACAGAAAGATGATATTATTATCAGAAAAGGAATTTTACATATTTTGGACAGCCACACAGGATATCTTGGCTTATCCAGTCAGCTTTTGGAGATGGGACCAGATTTAATGGAATTTGTCAGAGGACATATTTTTAAAATTATGGAAAGTGATGATGCAAAAAGATGTCAGTTCAATGGAAGTGTTTCGCCAGTATTAAGTTTGTTAGAGAGCATGGAAGAATCAGATGATGAGAGCTTTATAGAGGCGACAAGAGTTTTAGGAGAAAATCTGTTTGATATCATGTGTGATAGTGTAACGATTCCTGCAGCGGATCTTCTTTGTGTGACTTTTCAGGTACAAAGTGTAATTCATATCGCACTGCTTAAGATGAATTACAAAGTGACTTATGTACATCGAGAAGAGGAAGATGCAGAAGCAAATGATATCGTGAAACAAAGAGTTATGCCAACGGATTCGGCAAAGCTTACAGAAGCAGTGATCATCGATCTGACAGAATACAAAGTACGTCTTGTAGAGAAAAAGTATGAGATGTTGAACGGGGATAAGATCAACTATCTTTCTGAGAGATTCTTACAATGCTATGCAGATCTGGCACCAAAGAAGAAATTTCAGATTCTAAATAAAGTTATTAACGATATAAACAACCATTATCCAGAAGATGGGATTGCGAAACGTTTGGACATGAAAAGCCGATTAAGAGAAGAATTTACGGAAAATCAGGCGTTTAAGGTGAATGAGATCGGGGATAAACTATTTGGAAATCATCAAGGTAAGAAGCAGGAATTCGATGAGAAGATTGAACGATATGATATGCAATATGATACATTTACAGTAGCAAAAGAAAATACAGTCAAGAAACTGGAATATCAGATGTTAGAGACGGATACAGGAATTGAGATCAAGATTCCGATGGAAGAATATAATACCAAAGATAATGTTGAGATCATTGAAGAGCCAGGCGGAGGCAGTACGATCATCATTAAGAATATAGAAAATGTAAAAATTAAATAACCAAATAAAAATCCCGGATCCGTAAAAGATCCGGGATTTTTATTTGGTTTGGAAAATTTAAAAAACAATTATTAAAATAATCGATTGTTAGCTTATTTGTTGGATCTTCTCCAGATATGAGCAGTTTCTGCATCTTTGATCAGCTGATCTCTGAAATCTGGATGAGCGATATTGATCAGGGCTTCTGCACGTTCCCATGTAGACTTACCTTTTAAGTTTGCCATACCATATTCTGTAACGATGTAATGAGCATTTGAACGAGTATCTGTAACGACAGATCCATTATGTAATGTAGGAAGGATTCTTGAGAATGTTTCCCCTTTCTTATTTGTGAAAGTAGAAGATAAGCATACAAAACTCTTTCCACCCTTAGATAAGTAAGCACCCATAACGAAATCAAGCTGTCCACCGGCACCACTGATCTGACGGATTCCTGAAGACTCAGCACTGATCTGTCCATATAAGTCAACATCTACCGCATTGTTGATAGAGATAAAGTTATCGATAGATGAAATCGTAGCGATGCTGTTTGTATAATCAACAGGAGCGCTCATGCACTCTGGGTTATCATTTAAATAATCATATAATTTTTTTGTACCTGCTGCGAAAGCATAAGTCTGACGGTAACGGTCGATGTTCTTGTGAGCACCTGTGATCTTACCGGCTTTTGCAATATCAACGAAAGCATCAACATACATTTCTGTATGAACACCAAGGTCTTTTAAATCGGATTCTGCAATCAAAGATCCTACAGCATTAGGCATACCACCGATTCCAAGCTGTAAGCAGGCTCCGTCAGGAATCTGATCAACGATCAGTCTTGCAACTGCCTGATCCACTTCTGTAGCAGCTCCGCCACCACCTAATTCGTCAATAGCAGGATTGTTTCCTTCAACGATCATGTCAACTTTGGAAATATGGATACCTTCTTCGAAACCACCAAGGCAACGAGGCATATTTTCATTAACTTCGACGATAACGCATTTTGCTTTTTCAAGCATAGCTGCTGTATGAGAAGCACTTGGACCAAAGTTAAAATATCCATGAGCATCCATAGGTGCAACCTGCATCATAACAACGTCTGTTCCTGGAAGACAATCACGGTAATAGCTTGGTAATTCAGAATAACGGATCGGAGCGTAGAAAGAGAATCCTTCGTTGATCCATTTTCTTTCTAAACCACCCATATGCCATGAATTCCATGTAAAATGATCTGCTGGGTTTTCAATCTGAGTGATTGCTAATGGACGCATAACGATACCACCATGAATCTGAATATTTTCAAGATCAGGCATACGTTTTGCTAAAGCTTCGTCTAAAGCAACTGGAGTAGTAACACACCATCCATATTCCAGACGATCTCCGGATTTTACGACTTTGACAGCTTCATCAGCAGTTGTTAATTTTTTTTGATATTCTTGCGTGAATGACATAATAAGTCCTCCTAAAAATAAATTCCATGAAACGATAGTTTCATTGTTAACACACTAGTTATATTCTAACATTTTGTATCAGTAAGTACAAGAGAAAACGTTAAAAAATTATCAAAGCAGTTTAAATATTTGATGAAAAATTGATTTTATAAAAGTACAAAAAAAGTGTAGTTATTTTACAAAGATTGTACTATAATATGAAATTGTATTTAGGAGGGATAAAACAAATGGAAAATAAAAAACTGACGTGGAAACATTACCTTGGAATCGCAGTTGTTGCGGTACTGGTAATTTATTTAGTGATTGGTTTTAGTTTCAGTAATAAATTCTTCTGGGGAACTAAGATCAATGGAATGAATGTTGCTGGCAAGACAGCGGATCAAGTGATTGAGATGTTTGATAAGAAAGCAAATGACTATTCATTAACGATCAAGGAAAGAAAAGACAAGACAGAGACATTAACAAGTGATCAGCTCAGAACAAAGTTTGAAGGTGCTGATGAGATTAAACAGATTAAGGAAGATCAGGGATCTTTTGGATGGATCAAGGGCTTATTTGGTTCAGAACATTATGATAATGTGACAATGTATTCATATGATACAAGGTCTTTCACAAAAGCCTATAAGAAACTGGATGCATTTAACAACAAGAAGATGATCAAGATCGCAAATGCAAAACCAGTATACAAAGATGGCAAATTCGAGATTCAGAAAGAAGAAGAAGGAACAGAACTTAAAAAAGATGTAGCAGCTAAGAAGATTGGAGAAGCAGTGAAAGATGGTCTTTCTACTATCTCACTGGATAAAGAAAACTGCTATGATAATCCAGAGTATACTTCTGACAATGATAAATTGATCAATCTGACAAAAGATATGAACAAAAAATTAAAAGGAAGTATTACATATAAATTTGGAAAACAAGTGGTAGTTCTTGATAAGAATACATATAGCAGCTGGTTGAAGATCAAGAAAGACTATTCAGGATATACAGTAGATAAAAATGCCATGGAAAACTGGGTATTGAAATTCATGTACAAATATAATACACAGTATGGATGGCACAAGTTTAAGACACATGATGGACGTACAAAGAAGATTTACGGTGGACCTTATGGATGGCGTATCAGCAAGGATAAAGAAATGGCTTCTGTGAAGAAGATGTTAGCAAATGGAACAACAGAGACACGAGAGCCATACTGGAGAGAAAAAGGAAAAGTTTACGATGGTGTCAATGGTGATATCGGAGATACTTATGTAGAAGTAGATATGGGAGCACAGACGGTTTACTATTTCAAAAAAGGAAAACTTAAATTCACAACATCCTGTGTTACAGGTAAGATGACAGCAGACCGTAAGACACCGGAGTGTGTTGCATATATCCTTTATAAACAGCCAAGTGCAACATTAAGTGGACAGGGATACAGTTCTGATGTTAAATACTGGATGCCATTCATTGGAAATGTAGGTTTTCATTCTGCACCATGGAGAGGTTCTTTTGGAGGAAGCGAATATATATCCAATGGATCTCATGGATGTGTCAATCTTCCAACATATGCTGCGGCTACATTATACAAACTTGTAAGTCAGGGAGACCCGGTTGTAACATATTATTAAATAGGAACCAAAGAAATGAGAATTACTATGACAGACTGGATTCATCGAGTGCTAGATGAATATATCAAAGAAGGAGACTGCTGTATTGATGCAACGATGGGAAAAGGTGGAGACACCTATTATTTGTGCAGCAAAACAGGAGAAAGCGGAAAAGTCTACGCCTTTGATGTGCAGGCAGATGCATTAAGACAGACCAGAGAAAAACTGGATAAACATAAAATGAATGCAGAACTGATTTTAGATGGCCATGAGCATATGAAAGAATACGTCAAAGAGATGGCAGTATCTTGTATTATGTTCAATCTTGGGTATCTTCCAGGTGGGGACCATCATCTTGCGACAAAGACCAACACGACGATTCAGGCAGTTGAAGCAGGACTTGGGATGCTAAAGACAGGTGGGATTATGAGCATCTGTATTTACAGTGGCGGTGACAGTGGTTTTGAAGAACGTGATGGGGTGCTAGAATACCTAAGCCAGCTAGATGACCGTAAGTATTTTATTGCAAGACAGGACTTCCCCAATAAGAAAAACAATCCGCCAATGCCGGTATTTATCATAAAATTATAATAAAGAAACAATGGATTCCATATACTTGTATTAAATTGAACCTTAAAGTAAGCAAAAAAGAAGGGTACAGGATATGAAAACCATTGTTTCTGTTTTTTTATATGTGATAATATGTAGTATACAGATATATGCAGTGTCAGCAGAAGAAATAAACTTAAATGCAAAGGCAGCTGTGATCATGGATGCTGAAAGTGGGAAAATCCTCTATGAGAAATCCAAAGATCAAAAAATGCCGAATGCCAGTACAACAAAGATTTTAACATGTTTATATATTTTAAAGCACTGTGATCTTGATCAGATGGCAGAAGTTTCAAAGAATGCAGCGATGCAGCCGAAAGTAAGATTAGGGGTGAGAGAAGGGGAAAAGTATAAAGTCAAAGATCTGCTCTACGGATTAATGTTAGAGTCCTATAATGATTGTGCAGTTGTATTAGCAGAACATGCAGAAGGAAGTGTGGAAAACTTTGAAAAAAGAATGAATCAGATGGCAGAAAATCTAGGTACTTTGAATACCCATTTTGTAACACCAAATGGTCTGGATGGTATAGATAAGAAAGGACGGCATGAAACGACAGCACAGGATCTGGCAAAGATCATGGCACGATGTATTAAGAATCAGCAATTTCTTGAAATCACGCAGACAAAACAATATACATTTACAGATGGCAGCAGAAAGAGAAGATTTATCTGCAATAATCACAATGCCTTGTTATCCAGCATGCAAGGAGTGATTTCTGGGAAGACAGGATACACTTCAAAAGCAGGATATTGCTATGTGGGGGCTGTAAAGCAGAAGAACATGACGATGACATTTTCTGTTCTTGCCAGTGGGTGGCCGCCGCACAAGACCTATAAATGGAAGGATGTAAGGAAACTGGTTCAATACGCCACAGATCATTACGAGAGACGAGAGATCATTGCAGATACAAGCAAGATCAAAGAAATAAGTATAAAGAATGGTCTTAAAGAAAAAGTCTTGCTGAAAACAGGAAATCTCAAGGCAGCATTTCTGGTAAAGAAAACAGATAAGATAAAGATTGAGAGTATCTTACCCTCTTTCATTGATGCACCCGTGAAAGAAGGACAGAAAGTCGGGGAGATCAAATATCTTATCAATGGAAAAAGTCAAAAGAGCGTTCCAATCTACGCAAAGCAAAGCGTAAAACAAAAAGACTACTGGTATTATTTTGAGAAAATAATTCAAAGATTTACGCTGATAGCCTAATGTGCTATGATAAAACAGATAAGAAAACAAGGGAGGCGAAACAATGCTGTTTTTAGAATATCCAAAATGCAGTACCTGCAAGAAGGCAAAGAAATGGTTGGATGAACAAGGTATATCTTACGAAGACCGTCATATCATTGAAGACAACCCAACGGTCAAAGAGTTAAAAGACTGGCACGAAAGAAGCGGATTGCCACTGAAGCGATTTTTTAACACAAGCGGTATGAAATATCGTGAGTTAGGGTTAAAAGACAAATTGCCAGAGATGTCAGAAGAAGAACAATACGAACTGCTTGCAACCGACGGAATGTTAGTAAAACGCCCACTGGTTGTAGGAGATGATTTTGTGTTGATCGGGTTTAAAGAAGCACTATGGAAGGAGACATTAGCATGAATCGAGAAAATGCATGGACAACATATGAAGAAGCAGATATCAAGGCATTAGAAGGACTTTGTAAGGAATACAAAGATTTCTTATCCAATGGAAAGACAGAACGTGAATGTGTAGCACAGTCGATCGAATTGGCAAAGAAAGCTGGATATCAGGATTTAGAAGAACTGATCAAAAACCAGACACCATTAAAAGCGGGTAACAAAGTATACCGCACATGGATGGAAAAAACGATCGCATTATTCCAGATCGGAGAAGATGCGATTGAAGATGGATTAAATATCTTAGGAGCACACATCGACTCACCAAGACTGGATCTTAAACAGAATCCATTATACGAAGACACAGAAATGGCATTATTAGACACCCACTATTACGGTGGAGTTAAGAAATATCAATGGGTCACACTTCCAATGGCATTACACGGTGTTGTTGTGAAGAAAGACGGAACAAAAGTCAATATCTGTATCGGTGAAAAAGATGAAGATCCAGTAGTGGGGATCACAGACCTTTTAATTCATTTATCAGGAAAACAGATGCAGAAGAAAGGAAATGTGATCGTAGAAGGAGAAGATCTTAACGTCCTGATCGGAAGCAAACCATTAAAAGGCGAAGAAAAAGAAGCAGTCAAGAAACAGTTGTTACAGTTATTCGATGAAGAATATGGAATCGAGGAAGAAGATTTCTTATCCGCAGAGATCGAAGTCGTACCAGCTGGAAAAGCAAGAGACTTTGGATTAGACCGCAGTATGATCATGTCTTATGGACAAGATGACAGAGTCTGTGCATATACATCCTTAGCAGCTATGTTAAATGTAGAAGCACCAAAGAGAACATCTTGCTGCATCTTAGTAGACAAAGAAGAAATAGGAAGTGTTGGAGCAACAGGAATGCACTCCAGATTCTTTGAAAATACAGTTGCAGAAATCTTAGCTTTAACAGGAGATTATAATGATCTGAGGCTTAGAAGAACGCTGCAGAATTCTTACATGTTATCATCTGATGTAAGTGCAGCTTTCGATCCAAACTATCCAAGTGTAATGGAGAAGAAAAACTGTGCATATTTCGGAAAAGGATTAGTATTAAACAAATACACTGGAGCCAGAGGAAAATCAGGGTCAAATGATGCAAATCCAGAATATATCGCTCAGTTAAGAAAGATCTTTGATGAAGCAAAAGTAGCCTTCCAGACAGCTGAACTTGGAAAAGTTGACGAAGGAGGCGGAGGAACGATTGCCTACATTCCTGCTGCCTACAGCATGAACGTCATCGACTGCGGAGTTGCAGTGTTAAGCATGCATGCACCATGGGAGATCACAAGCAAATCCGATATCTATGAAGTGGAAAAAGGATATGAAGCATTTTTGAAAAACTGCAGATAAGATTTGAAAAATTGCAGGAAAATATAGTATCATAATAAAAGAAGCAGATTCAAGTAGTGATCGGGGAATTGAATCCCGGCCAAACGCTTGGATTTGCTTCTTTTTATAAAAATACCTAAAACATAGAATATCTTTCAATATACTATTTCGCAGGGATGATCTCAATCCAATATCCATCTGGATCATTAATAAAATAAATTCCCATATCATGATTCTCAAAACAAATACATCCCATTTTCTCATGGAGTGCGTGTGCTTTGTCAAAATCATCTGCAGTCAGAGCCAGATGGAACTCTTCATCCCCAAGATTATAAGGTTCTTTCTGGTCACGCATCCAAGTAAGTTCTAATAAGAAATCAGAAGATCCATCCCCAAGATAAACGATTTTAAAACTTCCGTCGGAAGCATCCTTTTCACGAACTACATCAAGTCCGAGAGCTTCTTTATAAAACTCCAAACTTTTCTCAAGATTTAAAACGTTAAAATTAAAGTGATTAAATTGAAACATATGTATATCCTTTCTTACAATTCTTAAGTTTTTTTTAAAATTATAATAACAACAAATTTACATGTTTACAAGAACAAAATGCAAAGATATAATGATAAGAAGAATGAACGAAAAGGAAGGAGCAACATGAAAACATTTCGATTAAGATGTAAAAAACTTTGTGCAGTGGTATTAATGATCGTGACAGCATTTGGATTCTCATTTGCAATACCAAAGACTGCACAAGCGGCCAATACAAAGTATTGGATCAAAGTCAACAAACAGGCCAATGTAGCAACCGTATACCAGTTAAAGAATGGAACATACAAACCGATCAAAGCATTCCTGGTATCTTGTGGAGGTGCTAATACACCAGCAGGTACATTTTATACACCAGCCAAGTACCGTTGGCAGACACTAATGGGACCAAGTTATGGGCAGTACTGTACAAGAGTCCATGGAGGAGTCTTATTCCATTCCGTGTGGTATTATGAAAAGAATCCTTCAACACAGTCTACGGTTCAGTTTAATAAACTTGGACAGACTGCATCTCATGGATGTATCCGTTTATCAGTAGGAGATGCAAAGTGGATCTATGATAATTGTGCATTAGGAACGAAAGTTACTGTATATAGCAGCAGTAATCCTGGACCTTTAGGAAAACCAAAAGGAATCAAGGTATCTACAGCAAGAAGACAGTATTGGGATCCAACAGACCCAAGCAAGAAGAATCCATATCGTAAACAGAAAGCTACATTGACAGTAGCTAAGAAGAAAGCTAAAACAGCGGAATATAGAACTTCTTATAATGTAAAATCTGGAGTTACAGCCAAAGACAAGATCACAAAGAAGAGCTTAACAAAGAATATTACATATACAACAACAAAATATATAAAAGGTAAATACAGAAAAGCAAAATTTTCAACAAAATCTTTAGGAACATATCGTATTAAGTATACAGTGAAATCTTCTTTAGGAGTTAAAACAACAAAGACGATCGTTGTAAGAGTTGTTGATACATTAGCACCAGTGATCACAGCAAAGAACCGTACAGTGAAAGTTAATACAGCAAACGCGGTAACAGGTGTAACAGCGAAGATGAGAAGTGGAGCTAACAGAACAAGTGCAATGACAGTGAAGATCAAAGCACCTGGAGCATCTGCTTACACAACTTATACATATGCAAAAGCTAAAGCATATAAGTTTAGTAAACCTGGACAATATGCGGTACAGTACAGTGTGAAGAATACAAACAAACCATATAGAGCAGCAACAAAGAAGATTACGATTACAGTAACAGGAAATGTAAATGCTCAGATCAATACATCTGCTGAAACTGTAACAGTACCAGCAGCAAGTACAGATCAGGCAGTGATCGATGCAGTTCGTGCAGTTGTAACGATCAATGATAATGGAACGGTTGTGGCAGGAACGAATACAACAGTTACAGTGGTTCTAGTCAAAGATCAGGCAGGAACAGTCACAGCAGCGGATGTTTCTTACAAAGGTAAGAATGGAGTGACAGTGACAAAACAGATCAAAGTTCAGTTTGAACAGGCAACAACAGGAACGATAGAACAGCAAACAACAGCACAGCCATAGCAGTAAGGAATCTTAAAAAGAAGGATGTATTTTAACGATACATTCTTCTTTTTTTCGAAGTTTTTTGACGGGAGAGTTGACACGGCATTTCAGTATGATAAAATAAATAAGATTAAAGAATTTATCAGCTGTTTTCACAAATTATAGAAAGAAGACGGCCAGAGATAGATACGGCTAGGAGGAATAAAATATGGCAACACCTTATAACCATAAGGCAATCGAACAAAAGTGGAGAAAACACTGGCAGGAACATCCTGTCAATGTAAATGACGGTAAGAAACCTAAATATTACTGTTTAGATATGTTTCCATATCCATCAGGAAGTGGTCTTCATGTAGGACATTGGAGAGGATATGTGATCAGTGATGTATGGAGTCGTTACAAATTATTAAATGGATACTATGTCATTCATCCAATGGGATGGGATGCATTTGGACTTCCAGCAGAAAACTATGCGATCAAGATGGGAACACATCCTCGTATTTCTACAGAAGCCAATATTAAGAATATCAAACGCCAGATCAATGAGATTTCCGCAATCTATGACTGGGATATGGAAGTTAACACAACAGACCCAGAATTCTACAAATGGACACAGTGGATTTTCGTAAAGATGTTCAAGAAAGGCCTTGCATACGAGAAACAGATGCCAATCAACTGGTGTCCATCATGTAAGACAGGACTTGCGAACGAAGAAGTAGTAAATGGTAAGTGTGAACGCTGCGGTGCAGACGTAACCAAGAAGAACTTAAGACAGTGGATGTTAAAGATCACAGCATATGCAGATCGTCTGTTAGCTGATCTTGACAAACTTGACTGGCCAGAGAAAGTTAAGAAGATGCAGGCAGAGTGGATCGGTAAGAGCCACGGTGCAGAAGTTAACTTCAAAGTTGATGGAAGAGATGATGAGATCACAGTTTATACAACTCGTCCAGATACATTACACGGAGCAACATTTATGGTATTAGCTCCAGAACATGAATTAGCGAAAGATCTTGCAACAGATGAGACAAGAGAAGCAGTAGAAGAATATATCTATCAGGCATCCCTAAAATCATCTGTAGACCGTATGCAGGATAAAGAAAAGACAGGTGTATTTACAGGAAGCTATGCGATCAATCCGATCAATGGAGCAAAAGTACCAATCTGGTTATCAGATTATGTACTTGCAGATTACGGTACAGGAGCGATCATGTGTGTACCAGCGCATGATGACCGTGACTTTGAATTTGCTAAGAAGTTTGACATTCCGATCATTCAGGTTATCGCTAAAGATGGTAAAGAGATTGAGAACATGGAAGAAGCTTACACAGAAGCATCTGGTATCATGATCAATTCCGGAGACTGGAATGGAAAAGAATCTTCTGAATTAAAAGAAGAAGCACCAAAGATCATCGAAGAGATGGGAATCGGTAAGAAGACAACAAACTATAAGTTACGTGACTGGGTATTCAGTCGTCAGCGTTACTGGGGTGAACCAATTCCTATCGTTCATTGCCCAGACTGTGGAGCAGTTCCAGTACCAGAAGAAGAATTACCATTGACATTACCAGAAGTTGAGAAATACGAACCAACAGGAACAGGAGAATCTCCATTAGCAGACATCGAAGACTGGGTAAACTGTAAGTGTCCTGTATGTGGTAAGGATGCGAAACGTGAGACAAACACAATGCCTCAGTGGGCAGGATCATCATGGTATTTCTTAAGATACATCGATAACAAGAATAATGAAGAATTAGTATCTAGAGAGAAAGCAGACAAATACTTACCAGTAGATATGTATATCGGTGGAGTAGAACATGCTGTATTGCATCTGTTATATTCAAGATTCTACACAAAATTCTTATGTGACATCGGAGTGATCGACTTTGATGAACCATTCCACAAACTGTTCAACCAGGGAATGATCACAGGTAAGAACGGTATCAAGATGAGTAAGTCCAAAGGAAATGTCGTATCCCCAGATGATCTTGTAAGAGATTATGGATGTGACTCCTTAAGAATGTACGAACTGTTCGTTGGACCACCAGAATTAGATGCTGAATGGGATGAAAGCGGTATCGATGGAGTGCATAGATTCTTAACAAGATTCTACAAACTTATCATGGATCAGAAAGACAAAGGTGTAGAAGCTGATAAAGAATTATTAAAAGTACGTCATAAACTGATCTACGATATCACAACACGTTTAAATAACTTCAGCTTGAATACAGTTGTGAGTGGATTTATGGAATATACCAATACATTAACAGCAATGGCTAAGAAATCTGGAGTTGACAAAGAAACTTTAGAGACAGCAATTGTATTACTCGCACCATTTGCACCACATATTGCAGAAGAATTATGGGAAGCAATGGGACATGAGGACAGTGTATTTGCTCAGACATGGCCAACATATGATGAAGAAGCTATGAAAGAGGATGAAGTAGAGATCGTTGTTCAGATCAATGGCAAAGTAAAAGGAAAACTTGTCATCGGTGCAGAAGAAGACAAAGATTCTGTTCTTGCGAAAGCTAAGGAAGTTCTTGGAGATAAATTAAACGGTAATATCGTGAAAGAAATTTATGTACCAGGAAGAATTGTAAATATCGTTCAGAAATAGAATAATAAAATGGCGCAGATAACGATGGCAGTGTCTGCGTCATTTTTTCACTCAAGATCAATAAGGATATATGAAGATCAGAAAGGCTAAAACATGTATACATTTGACAGCAGAATCCGATACAGTGAAATAGACAGAAGTGGCAGACTATCAATTCCGGCAGTGGTTGATTATTTCCAGGACTGCAGTGCATTTCAGTCTGAAGAACTTGGTGTTGGAGTAGAATATCTTGCCAATAAAAAACGTGCATGGATACTGAATTCATGGCAGATTGTTTTGGAAAGAAGACCAGAGGAATGTGAAAAGATCACAGTTGGAACATGGGGATCTGGATTTGACAAGTTTCATGCAACGAGAAATTTTATCATGAAGACAACACAGGGGGAACGATTAGCTTATGCCAATTCTATCTGGGTATATATAAACACAGAAACAGGAATGCCAGTCAGACCAACCAAAGAAGAAATTGATGTCTACAAATTAGAAGCCCCATTAGAGATGGAATATGAACCAAGAAAGATCAAACTTTCCAGAGAATGGGGAGAAAAAGAACCAGTGAAAGTACAAAGAAGCTGGATCGACAGCAATGATCATGTCAATAATAGCTGGTATGTCAAAACAGCATTTGAACAGCTGCCACAAGATTTGGAGATCAGACAGCTGAGGGTCGAATATAAGAAACAGGCGTATGAAGGAGATATTCTATATCCAAGATATGCAAGGGAAGAACAAAGGACACTGGTAGCATTGTGCGATGAAAAACAAAAACCATATGCAGTGATTGAATGTAGATAGATATTAGATGGAAGGAAAAGCAGATGAAACAGACGAAGATCGTAATTTTAGGAGCGGGACATGTCGGAACACACTGTGCATTGTCATTGATGTTTCGTAGTCTTGCAAATGAAATTGTTTTAATCGACACAGATGAAGAAAAAGCAAAAAGCCAGGCATTAGATCTTGATGATATGGGAGCGTGTCTTCCTGCGAAAGTTGTGATTCGTTCAGGCAGTTATGAAGATCTTGACGATGCGGATATTCTTGTCAATGCGATCGGACGAAGCCGCAAGGAGGGAGAGACAAGACTTGACATGTTCGGAGATTCCATGGAACGATTGAAAGATATTATTCCAAAGATTCAAGATACAAAGTTTCGAGGAATTCTGATCAGTATTACAAATCCTGCGGATGTAGTAGGAGAATGTTTGAGGAAAGCGTTAGGTATCGAGAGATTCCGTTGCTTTAGCACAGGAACGAGTCTTGACAGCTTAAGGATCAAGAGAATTTTAGAAGAGAAAACAGGATATCACAGAAATTCCATAGAGGCATTCTGCATGGGTGAACATGGGGATTCTCAGATTGTTCCATTATCCCGTGTGTCTGTCGGAGGGAAACCATTTGCAAAACTTCAAAAGGAGTATCCTGATACGTTAGGCAAGATTACGATCGAAGATCTACAGGACGAGGTTCGACAGGCGGGCATGACAGTGATCATCGGTAAGAAAAGTACAGAATTTGGAATTGGGATCGCGTTAAGTGAGATCGTCAAATCAATCGTATACGATGAGAAAAGGATTTGGCCGCTTTCTGTCCATCTGGATGGGGAGTATGGACAGAAAGACGTGGCAGCAGGAGTTCCGACCGTGATCGGAGCAGACGGAATAGAAGAAATTGTAGAAATGGATCTTACAGAAGAGGAGAAAAGCCAATTTGCGCATTCCTGTGACGTGATCCGCGGTTATTTAAAGAAAGCAAAAGAAATGCTTTCTTAAACCTAAATTACATGATCAGTGGACGGATCATATCGATCCGCTGCTGTTCTTCTGGAGACATGGATTCTTTCAGACCATCGATGATCATGGAAATTTCTTCGTTTGTAAAAGAAAGACCTTGTTCTGAAAGACGGCTTGAAGCCGCCATAAGGTCTGGGAGAATTAATTCAAGAGGTTTTCCGTGGCAGCTGGAGATCACAAATTTTATGATTTCCAGCTTTTTTGGGTCAAGAGAAGATAAATGATCGAATGAAATAGGATCGTCAGACATAAAAAACTCCTTTATTTTTTAAGAATCTGGTTTAACTGGTTCATAAAGTCAGAATTTGGTTTTGCTGTATTAGTACAAGGACTGTCTTTTGCCATCATCATAGGCATTAGTTTTGAAAATAGATCATTGTTTTGGCTGTCAGAAGATGAGGGAGATGAATGGTTAGTCGTATCGACAAAACGCTGATAATTTTGATAGACTTCAAACATTTGCATCATCTGAAGAATTTGTTCAATCTGCATAGCGGTTTCCTTCGGGGCGCGAAGTTTCAGAGCATTTAGTAATAATTCCATAGAAGCAGGATCTTGATCAAAACCACAGGCAGAAAGAGTCTGTTCGTTGTCAAATTCAGAAGAGATTTTGGAAAGTTCGGTTAATTTGATATAAATGGCAGCAACCTTTTTTAAGTTTGGTGGGAGATATGGAAGGGCATCTTCTAACATATTAGAAGAGTCATTACGGAAAAAATTTTCCCAGGAAGTTTGATTTTGTTCCATGATTGTCACAACCTTCAGATTTTTTCTCATATCCTATAGTATTAGGAGGTGAAAAAAATTATGAATGAAATTTTGGTAGAAGAAGAAAATACAGTTTATGAACTGGATCCTGAGTGCTTAAGGCACAAAGAAGAACAAAGACAACTGGAAGAAAAGAGGAAACAGGAAAAACAAGAGAATGATAACTATCGGATGCAGAAGAGACCAGAAAAAAGGAATCAGAACAATATGTGGATCATCTGTTTACTGTTACTGGTGATCTGCCAATAAAAAAGAGGATGCCGGATCAAAAGGCATCCTCTTTTATCAGAAATCATTAAATTCAGCATCCACATCCGCAGCCATTGTTGTTGCCACATCCAAAGCTGCCGTTACCACAGCAGCAGAGGATTAAGATGATCCAGATCAGGCTGTCACATCCGTTTCCGCATCCGCAGCCATCATTATTTCCGCCTCCACAGCAGCAAAGTAAGATTAAAAGAAGCAGACAGCTGTTATTTCCTCCAAAGCAAGATGAACCACAAGATCCTCCACAGCCAGTTGCAGCTAAATCACTCATGTTAAAACCTCCAAAAGATTTATTTACAGTTTATAGTATTCTGGGAATTATAAAGTGTGAGAAAATTCGCCAGTATACCTTTTTTAATATTTGTGGTATAATCTGCAATGAATGCAGGAGACAGGAGAAAAGAAGGAATCAGATGAAGAGAATAGATTTTGAGAGAATTTTTGATAATATCAGAAGAAATCAGACAATGGTCCATTGTATTACAAACTATGTAACGATCAATGATGTTGCGAATATGATCCTTGCGATCGGGGCTTCACCGATCATGGCAGATGACTGGATGGAAGTTAGAGAGATCACAGCAATGTGTGACAGTCTCGTGATCAATATGGGAACTTTAAAACAAAATACAGTGAGATCCATGCTTCTTGCGGGAAAAGAAGCGAATCAACGGGGTCATCTGGTCGTGTTTGATCCTGTGGGAGTCGGTGCTTCCAGATTCAGAAAAGAAACAGCGGCGAAATTGCTTAAGCAGATCCACTTTAACGTGATCCGTGGAAATATATCAGAGATCAAAACCTTATATGAGGGCAGTGATGATGGTTATGGTGTTGATGCGAAGAAAGATGATGCTGTGACAGAAGACAATTTGGAATATGTGATTCAAATGGCAAAGAATATGGCGAAGAAGACCAAAGCAGTGATCGTGATCACAGGAAAAACAGATCTAGTGACGGATGGACAGCAGATCTATTTGATCGATAACGGTGTTTTGGATATGTCAAGGATCACGGGAACCGGATGTATGTTGGATGGTGTGATCGCAGGATTTATCGGAGCTAATCCAGATCAGATCTTAGAAGCAGTGACGACAGCAGTTAGTGCGATGGGAATCTGTGGAGAATATGCAAAGGAGAAAGCAGAAGGAACAGGTACATTGAAAGTGCATCTGATGGATGCGATGAGTAATATGAATGCAGAATGGATGGAAAGGAGCAGTCAAATTGAGAGTAAATGCTGATGCAATGACTTTATATGCAGTAACAGACAGGACATGGGTAAAAGACACTACCTTGATGGATCAAGTGAAGGAAGCTTTGGAGGGTGGAATTACCTTTTTACAGCTTCGTGAAAAACATCTTTCCAAAGAAGAATTTATAAAAGAAGCAAGAGAAATGAAAGAACTGTCCAAGGAATACAAGGTGCCATTTGTGATCAATGATAATATAGAAGTGGCTTTGGCAGTTGATGCTGATGGAGTTCATATCGGGCAAGATGACATGTCAGTAGAAGAGGCAAGAAAATTATTAGGAGAAGATAAGATCATTGGGGTTTCTGCGCACAATGTAGAGGAAGCAATAAAAGCACAAAAAGGCGGTGCAGACTATTTGGGAGTTGGTGCAGTTTGTGCAACATCAACCAAGAAAGATGCTAATGTTGTCTCTAAGGAAGAAATTAAAAAAATCTGTCATACAGTAGAGATTCCAGTGGTAGCGATCGGCGGGATCAAAAAAGAAAATATCAAGACACTAGAAGGAACGGATGTTGATGGAGTGGCAGTTGTTTCAGCGATCTTTGCTGCAAAGGACATTAAAAAAGATACAAAACAGCTGAGAAGCCTCGTAGAGGAGATGAAGCAGAAATAGAACAAAACACGCGGAGTTTATGAAAATAAGAATTGCAATATTTTAAATCCGTGATATACTAGATAATTGTGTGATAAAAAAGAGTATACTAAAAAGATAATTAGGAGGAATACCAATGTTAAATATGATTGCCGGAAGTGTTTTACCGATCACGGCATTTATCGGAGTATTTTTTGCATTTGCTGCAACCTGTATCCTGACATCCTTTTTAAATGATTGGCTGCCAAGAGATATGGGAAGAGAATTTGCACATAATGGAAAGTTATCCGCAGGAAAACCAAGAGGTGCAGGGATCATTTTTATTTCTGTATTTTGTATCGCAGCATTGTTGTTTGGCGAGATGTCTGTGGAGATGTTTATTTATCTTGTTCTTGTTTTTGTTGAAATGTTAACAGGATTTATGGATGATGCAGCAGATGAGCCATGGGGAGAATACAAAAAAGGAATTCTTGACTTTTTGGTAGCAGCAGTTGCAGCACTTAACTATATTCATTTTAATTCTACTTATGTAGAGCTTGCAACGATCGGCGTGAAATTCTATATTCCACCAGTGTTGTTCTTTATTCTTACGATCATTCTTGTATGGGCAGCGATCAATGTAACAAACTGCTCTGATGGAGTCGACGGACTATCTGGAACATTAACGATCATTACACTGGTAACGATCTATGTGATCGATCAGATCCGTGGAAATGAAACACAGTTTCCATATATTATTTTATTGTTTGTTGTATGTATTCTTGGATATTTATGGTACAATGCAACACCAAGCCGTTTGATGATGGGAGATGCAGGAAGCCGTGCCATGGGAATTTTTATCAGTTTGGCAGTGCTTAAGACAGGAAGTCCTTTCTTGTTCTTATTAGTTGCATTGATTCTGATCCTGGATGGTGGATTAGGACTTGTGAAAGTAGCATTACTTAGATTCTTAAAGATACATATTTTTGCGAATACAACGATGCCGTTACATGATCACGTTCGTAAGAAAATCGGTTGGTCTAATACACAGACTGTTTTCAGATTTGCGATCATTCAGATCGTTATTTCAATTGCAACAGTATATATGATCCTTATTTGGAATAAATAAAAATAAAATATATAGGGTGCAGAGCCTTGGTGTCTGCACCTTTTTAACGTTTTACTTCCATAAAGTGTAGAAGTATGTTATAATAACTAGAAAAATGCATTGCAGGAGGACAGATACATGATTCAATTATTTTCAGAAGGTGCATATCTGGTAGACGGAACAACTTTGGTAAAAGAATCTGAAGCCGAAGCATTAAAGCAGCTTACAGGTGAAGTGGTATCCAAGGAAGAAGCTTCTAAGAACACCATAGCATATGGTATTTTAAGAGACCACAATACATCTGGTAACATGGAGAAACTTCAGATTAAATTCGATAAATTAACATCTCATGATATTACGTTTGTTGGAATTATCCAGACAGCAAGAGCATCAGGAATCGAGAAATTCCCGGTACCATATGTATTGACAAACTGTCATAATAGTCTGTGTGCTGTTGGGGGAACCATCAACGAAGATGATCATATGTTTGGTTTAACAGCTGCAAAGAAATATGGTGGAGTTTATGTACCACCTCATCAGGCAGTGATCCATCAGTTCGCAAGAGAAATGTTAGCTGGCGGTGGAAAGATGATCCTTGGATCAGACAGCCATACACGTTATGGAGCACTTGGAACCATGGCAATGGGAGAAGGTGGACCAGAGCTTGTAAAACAGCTTCTTAACAGAACTTATGATATCAATATGCCAGGCGTGATCGGAATTTATTTAAAAGGAAAACCAGTCAAAGGTGTCGGACCACAGGATGTTGCACTGGCGATCATCGGAGCAGTCTTTGAAAAAGGCTATGTAAACAATAAAGTTATGGAATTTGTTGGACCTGGTGTATCTAATTTAAGTGCAGATTTCAGAATCGGTGTCGATGTTATGACAACAGAGACAACTTGCCTGTCTTCTATCTGGAGAACAGATGATAAGATCAAGGAATTTTACGAGATTCATGGAAGGTCTGAAGACTTTAAGGAATTGAATCCTGGAAAAGTAGCATATTATGATGGAATCGTGGAAGTAGATTTAGATAAGATCAAACCAATGATCGCTATGCCATTCCATCCAAGTAATACATATACGATCGAAGAGGTGAATGCAAACCTTGACGATATTCTTGCAGATGTAGAAAAACGTGCATTAGTAAGTTTAGATGGTGCAGTTGACTATTCTTTAAGAGATAAAGTCCACGATGGAAAACTTTATGTAGATCAGGGAATCATTGCAGGATGTGCAGGTGGTGGATATGAAAATATCTGTGCAGCGGCTAATATTTTAAAAGGAGCAAGTATTGGTTCTGATGAATTTACATTAAGCGTATATCCTGCAAGTACACCAATTTATATGGAACTTGTGAAGAATGGAGCAGTTGCAGATCTGATGCAGACAGGTGCGATCGTTAAGACAGCATTCTGTGGACCATGTTTTGGTGCTGGAGATACACCTGCAAATAATGCGTTTAGTATTCGTCATTCAACAAGAAACTTCCCGAACCGTGAAGGTTCTAAACTTCAGAATGGCCAGATTTCTTCCGTTGCATTAATGGATGCACGTTCTATCGCAGCAACAGCAGCGAATAAAGGATATTTAACACCGGCAACGGATGTAGAAGCAAGTGATTTTATTCCAAAATATCACTTTGACAAGACAATTTATGATAATCGTGTATTTGACAGCAAGGGCGTTGCAGATCCATCAGTAGAGATTCAGTTTGGACCAAACATCAAAGATTGGCCAGAGATGTCTGCACTTCCACAGAACATGTTATTAAAAGTTGTATCAGAGATTCATGATCCTGTTACAACAACAGATGAATTGATCCCATCTGGAGAAACTTCATCTTATCGTTCTAATCCATTAGGACTTGCAGAATTTGCGTTATCAAGAAAAGATCCTGCATATGTAGGACTTGCAAAAGAAGTACAGAAAGCACAGAAAGCGATCGAAGCTGGAGAAGATGCAGCGGAAGCATTCCCAGAAGTTAAAGATATCCTGGAGACAGTCAAAGAATCTTACGCAGATGTAACTCAGGATAATTTAGGAATCGGAAGCACGATCTTTGCAGTGAAACCAGGAGATGGTTCTGCACGTGAACAGGCGGCTTCCTGCCAGAAAGTATTAGGTGGATGGGCAAATATCGCAAATGAATATGCGACAAAGAGATACCGTTCAAACCTGATCAACTGGGGAATGCTTCCATTTACGATCGATAAAGGAGAACTTCCATTTAAGAACAAAGATTACATTTTTGTTCCAGATGTCCGCAAAGCAGTGGAAGACAAGCTTACAAAGATTCCAGCATATGTGGTAAATGAAGGAATGAAAGAGATCACATTAACACTACGTGAATTAACAGATGATGAGAGAGAGATCATCTTAAAAGGATGCCTCATCAATTATTACAGAGATTAAAGATTAAGGAGTAAATATACATGACAGGTACATTTTGGGCGATTCTTCCGCCAGTGATTGCAATTGTTTTAGCATTAATAACCAAGGAGGTATATTTATCGCTGATGATCGGAATTGCATCGGGGGCCCTGATGTATCATAATTTTCATCTGATCAAAGCAATGGATACCATTTTTGCGATCATGGGAGAGAAAATTGGAGCTAATTGCGACATTTTGATATTTTTAGTATTATTAGGAATTCTGGTAGCACTGATCACCAAATCAGGTGCTTCTAGAGCCTATGGAAAATGGGCAGCAAAAGCGATCCGCACAAAGAGACAGGCACTTTTTGCAACGATCTGTCTTGGAGTTGTGATCTTTGTTGATGATTATTTTAACTGTCTGACAGTTGGAACGGTTATGCGCCCTGTGACAGATAAACATAATGTTACAAGAGCAAAATTGGCTTATGTGATCGATGCAACTGCAGCTCCCGTATGTATTATTGCGCCAATCTCAAGCTGGGCAGCAGCTGTAGGATCATCTCTTCCAGCAGGATGCAATATTGATGGATTTACCTTATTTTTGAGAGCGATTCCATTTAACTATTATGCATTGCTCACACTTGTATTTTTGGCATTTTTGATCATTACGAATATTGATTATTCAAAGATGAAACAATATGAATTAAATGCACATTTAGAAGAGATCGTTGAAGACGAAGAAGAAGTACCGATCGTTGGACATGGAAAGGTAAAAGATCTGATCTTGCCGATTTTATTTTTGATCGCTTCTTGTATTGGATTTATGTTGTACACAGGAGGCTTTTTCAAAGGGGTTCCGCTTGCAGAGGCCTTTGCTAATTGCTCCAGTGCGAGAAGTTTGGTATTAGGATCATTTTTAACATTGATCTTTACATTTATTTTGTATATTCCAAGAAAAGTTCTTGAATTTGTAGATTTCTGTGGAAGCTTTGCACAGGGATTTAAAGCAATGACATCAGCGATCATGATCCTTTGTCTTGCATGGACATTATCAGGTGTTTGTGGAGCAGAGTATTTAAATATTCAGGGATTTGTTAAAGCAGCTGTTGGTGGAAGTACAATGGCAATCGCAGTGATGCCGGTTATCTTCTTCCTGATTTCATTAGGACTTGCATTTGCAACAGGAACATCATGGGGAACATTTGGAATTTTGATTCCAATTTCTGTTACGATCTTAAGTGCTAATTATATGATGATGTCAGTTTGTGTAGGAGCGATTCTTGCAGGAGCTGTTTGTGGAGATCATATTTCACCGATTTCTGATACGACGATCCTTTCATCTGCGGGAGCGCAGTGTAAGCACATAGACCACGTGGCAACACAGATGCCATATGCATTAACAGTGGCACTTTGTGCAAGTGTTGGATATATTTTGTCAGGAATTACAGGAAATGGATATATTGGACTTGCAGGAGCAGCAATAAGCCTTGCACTTGCTATGATGATCATTGTTATAACTGCAAAACGAGGAAGATAAGATGGATAATTTCTTTATGTACAAAAAAGCAGTCAGAGCAATGGATGAGATCAACCGTGTTATGGAAGGAAAAGGTCATACGGTGCATCAGATCATGACAGCGATCCTTGCAGGAGGACATATCTTGATCGAGGATATTCCAGGTGTAGGAAAGACAACACTTGCATTAGCCTTTTCAAAGGTATTGGGACTGGATTATCAAAGGATTCAGTTTACTCCGGATATCATGCCAACGGATATTGCAGGATTTTCTATCTATCATCAGGGTAGTGAAGAATTTGAATTCAAAGAAGGAGCAGCGATGACGAATCTTTTGCTGGCGGATGAGATTAACCGAACCTCACCGAAGACACAGTCGGCACTTCTAGAAGCAATGGAAGAAGGACAGATCACGGTAGATGGTATTACGAGAGATCTTCCAGATCCGTATATCGTTATTGCAACGCAGAATCCTTTTGGTTCTATTGGAACACACTCGCTTCCAGAATCACAGTTAGACCGATTTATGATCCGGACATCTCTTGGATATCCGGATATGGAGAGTGAGATCAAGATGTTAGCACAAGGAAGTGTGGATATGACGACCTCTGGGATCAAAGAACAGATCTCGGTGGAAGAATTGCGAAAAGCAAGAGAAGAAGCTGCACGATTATTTGTGCATGAAGATATTTTAAGATATATTGTCGAGATTGCGAATGAGACAAGAAGATCCAGAGACTTAGAACTTGGAATCAGTCCAAGAGGAACGATCGCACTTTTATCGATGGCAAAAGCAAATGCATATCTTGAGGGACGTGATTATGTAATACCACAGGATGTGAAAGATGTTTTCTTTGAAACTATCGAGCATAGGGTGATCAGAAGCAAGGAAGCGAAGGTTCAGAGGAAAACGAAAGAAGAGATTTTAAAAGCGATTCTTTATAAGATACCACTTCCAAAAGGAAATCAGAAAGGATAAAGATGTATTTTTTTGTCATAATATTTGCGCTTATATATTGGATCATTTATGGAAATTTCATTGGAGGGTGCCTTATGGCATCCTTATTTGTTGTGCTGGCTTATTCTGTCTGCAGGTGTCAGTCAGAACAAAAACAGATGATATTAACCATAGAAATGGATTCATTAGTACTTACAGAAGGCGATGAAGCAGAGATACGATTGAGGATTCATGGAATTACATCAAAGATAAACAGCTATACATTCCGATTGGAATATGAAATGACATCCAAGTTTCGAAAACAAAGAATGCGAAAGAAGAAAAATATCGTATGGAATCCACAAGAAGGAGATTCGATCACACTGTCTGAAATGATCACGGAATGTGACAGTTATCATATTCAGATTTGTTCAGTTTCGTGGGAAGATCTTACAGGAATGTATAAAGTAAAAAAAGAATTTAACAAACAAATATCTTTTCTTGTTATGCCAAAACGATATGAAATGGGATCTATGCAGGAAAAGATCGCAAGAAGAGATCTTATGGAACAAGGTTTTGAATACGATGGAGTCAGGAAATATCAGGAAGGAGATCGGATTTCAAGAGTTCATTGGAACCTCTATGCTGCGACAGGTGGACTTTGGGTGAGAAAAAATGAAGAAGAGGAAGAAGAACGCGTGAAGATCGGATTATCGTTGGATGATATAGAAAAAGACCGTATTTCTGATTATATGGCAGCTTTTTATTCTATTTCTTTCTTTTTGAAATCGCAGGGAGTTATACAGGAAATCTATTATGGGGAGCATAAATATCTGCTTTGCCATATAGAACAATATGAAGAATTGTTTACGGATATTTTTTGTGGAAAATATGAATTGTCATCGGATTCGATGGAGCATCTTTATAAGATTCCACTTTGTGAAAAAGGACAAGATCTGCAGAAATTTTTATATGATATGGAGTTATAATGTGTGGATATAAAAAAATAAAAATTGAATATATCATGATGGCAGTGGCTTTTGCATCTGTTGTATGGAGTATATTTGCTGGATTTCGGATTTCAAGGTTTCAGTGGCTTTTTGTGATGGGAAGTGTCATTTGGTTTCTCGGAATGTGTAGATTGCTTGATCAGAATAAGAGAAATATTGTAGTCATGGTTGTGATATGTATCATATACTGCATGCTTGCACACAGACAGCTGATCAATGGATTTCAGATCATCAATAATAAGATGGCAGAAGCATTGAATCAGAGTATGGATCTTGGATTTTATTATTACATTTCGGTGACGTTAGAACATAGTCGAAGGGACAGCGTACTGGCAGTTTTGTTTTTTGTGCTGGTGGCAGGAATTGTGCTTGGAATATTAAGATGTCGTCCATTGACTTTGTTTCTTACAACCGGTCTTATGGAAATGGCCGTTTTAATGATCGCGCCATATGGAATTTCAGCAGCGTTTTTCTTGTTTTTAGGTTCATGGATTGTTTATTTTAGTATACGAAAAGGAAAAAAAGGATTTGCGGCAGGATTGTATATTATGTTTCTGGCTGCCGCAGTACCTTTGTTTTTTTATGATCAGACGAATGTACCTACAGATACGATGATAAAACGAAATATTCTGATACAGATCAGGGAATGGACACAGGGAAAAGGCTATCTTGCAGTCGGAGGAATCGGGAATGGAAAGCTTCGAAGTGTAGGAGAAGTTTCTCCAAAAGGAGAAAAATTATTTCTGGTGTATGCCCCGGAAAATGCAGATCTGTATCTGAAGGGATTTGTTAGTGGCAGATATAAAGATGGAGAATGGACAAAGGAAAAGAAAAATAACCTGGTCTACGGTGGAGAAATGGCACAGGAACTGCCATATTTATTTCCAGATCTCTCTATGAAGGATTTTGCTGTTTATCAGAAAGGATATATTCAGACACCAAAAGATATTGCATTTTCTGAAAAGAGAGAAATAAAGATTCATTATCAGAAGATGCAGGAGAGTTTCTTATTAATACCATATTTTTCAGATGCGAGCAGAATTAATGGAAATGCAGCTGGAGACAGTGTGATAGAACGTAATACAGCAGATACGGAGTATACAACTTCTTATTATCAGATCAAGAATAACAAGAACCTGTTAGATATCAGTCAGAGATTTGACGTGATGTCTGTGTTGAAAAATGCGGGAGAGCTTGAAAAGAATTATGTTCGTTCTATGCAGGAGTATGGAACTTATGTACAGCAGAATTATCTGGAGATTCCAGAAGAGATAAAGAAGACAATAAAGCAGCTGAGTTGCCATGTAAATAAAGAAAATAGTATCTTATATAATATAGAAGAAATTCAAAAATTTTTAAAAAATAATTATCAATATACTTACCGACCAGGTTTAACAGGGCAAGATAAGGATCCGGTAAATGAATTTTTAACGGAGAGAAAAAGAGGGTTTTGTACCCAGTTTGCATCAGCGGCAGTTTTTTTGTTCAGGGAAGCAGGAATTCCGGCCAGATATGTAGAAGGATATAAGATCCGTGCAGATCAGTGGAGACTTGGAAAAGCACAGGTGACAGATTATGAGGCACATGCATGGACAGAAATTTATATTGAACATATCGGATGGATTCCGGTAGAAGTAACGGGAAGAGATACTGGAGAAAGTGTATATAAACATGTGGAACAGGAAGAAAAACAACGAAATGCGATTGTACCAAATAAAAAACAATTCGTAACAAATGTAAAGAAAATATTTCAAATGATTCCAATCGTCATAATATTAGCAGTGATTTTTGCGTTCATAAAATTGTTACAAAAGAAAAGAAAATGGAATCAAATGACAAATAAAGAAAAAGTACTTTTTTATGAAAAACAGTTAGAAAAATATGCTGAAAATGGCGCAAAATCAAGGAATAACAGCAATTCCATGACGTCAGAGATCATAGAGAAAGCAAGGTACAGTAACAAGGATATTACCAGACATGAACTAAATCTTGTAAAACGACATCTTGATTTATTAAAGAGAAAAAACGGAAATGTTACAAAAATATTAACTAAACTGAAATAATCTTAAAAAACTATTGACAATTGTTGCTCTTTATCGTACAATATCAACTGTTGAAAGAAATATTTGAAATAAATTTAAAATTGTAATATATCAGGAGTTAATATGAAACGAGTTATTTTAAGAGTGATGATGTTAGTAGCAATGGCATCGGCCGCAGTTACAATGAGTGTACATACAAGTTCAAAAGAAGTAAAAGCATCAGAAAAAGGAGATGCAGTTGTTGAATATGCAAAAAACTTTGTAGGGAATAGATACAGATACGGTGGATCAAGTCTTACAAACGGAACAGATTGTTCAGGATTCACGAGAGGAGTTTACAAGAAGTTTGGAAAGCGTCTTCCACATTCCTCAAGTGCACAGAGAAGATATGGTAAGAAAGTAAAAGGTGGGATCAAGAATGCTCAGGCAGGAGATTTAATCTGCTATAGCGGACATGTTGCAATCTATATGGGAAACAACAAGATCGTACATGCAAGTAATTCAGCACCATATCCAAGAGGTGGAATTAAGATTTCAAACAATGCAAGATACAGAAGAATCGTAACAGTACGAAGAATCGTTAAATAAAGAGGATAAGAAGAAGGTATTTAAAAAAAAGAAATACCTTCTTCTTTTGATGCTGAGAATAAAGTTTTGAAAACTTTCCAAGATAACCAACAAAATTTGAAAAAGTGTATTATAAAAATTTGACAGATAAAACCGATACATATTATAATTTGAAGGAATAAGTTGATAATAAACAATACACCTGTATAGGATGCAGATGTTTTAAAGGAGAAAAATTTATGATCATTAAACCGAGAGTCAAAGATTATTTATGCTTAACAGCACATCCAGAAGGATGTAAAAAGAATGTGGAAGATCAGATCGCCTATGTAAAAGCTCAAGGAGAGATTCCTGGAGATGCGAAGAAAGTGTTAGTGATCGGATGTTCTACAGGATATGGACTGGCATCAAGAATCGTGGCAGCTTTTGGATGTCATGCAGATACCCTTGGAATCATGTTTGAACGTCCATCTAATGGAAGAAAGACAGCAAGTCCTGGATGGTATAATACAGCTTCATTTGAACAGTTTGCAAACGAAGAAGGAGTTTATGCCAAGACGATCAATGGAGACGCGTTCTCAAAAGAAATCAAAAATCTTACGATCGAAACGATCAAGAAAGATCTTGGGAAAGTGGATCTGGTTGTATACAGCCTTGCAGCACCACGAAGAACAACACCAGATGGAGTGACATATCGTTCTGTATTAAAGACAACAGGGGAGGAGTTTACAAATAAGAATCTGAACCTTAAGGATAACAGTATTGGTATGAAGAGCATTCCTGCAGCTACAGAAGAGGAAGTAGAGGCTACAGTCAAAGTTATGGGTGGAGAAGACTGGAAGTTATGGATGCAGGCATTAAAAGATGCAGATGTGTTATCAGAAGATGCAAGTACTGTCGCATATTCTTATATCGGATCTGAACTTACGTATCCAATCTATTTTGAAGGAACGATCGGTGCGGCAAAGAAACATCTGCATCAGACAGCAGATGAGATTACGAAAGAAGTTGGAGTAAAAGCGCTGATCTCTGTTAACAAAGGATTGGTAACACAGGCAAGTGCTGCGATTCCTATTGTTCCATTGTATATGTCTGTATTATATAAAGTCATGAAGGAAAATAATGTCCATGAAGGATGTATTGAACAGATTGAACGTCTGTTTAAAGAAAAGAGATTATTAGCCGATACGATCACGGATGAACACGGATGGGTTCGTATGGATGATCTGGAACTTCGTGATGATATTCAGGATGAAGTGAAGAAACGTTGGGAAGAGATCAATACAGATAATGTTTCAGAACTTGCAGATGTTGATGGTTATTGGGAAGATTTTTACCGTATGTTTGGATTTAAAGAGGAAGGAATCGACTACGAAGCAGAAACAGATCCTGTTGTAGAAATTCCAAGTATCAAAGAATAATGGCATATACAGAGATTGTGATCACAAGGTTTGGCGATCATCTGGTCAGTATGTTATTAAAAGATGGTCATCCGGTAGAATTTCAATGTTTAAGTGAGAAGAATAAAGTTGATATTGGGAATATTTACATAGGAGTCGTAAAAAATGTTGTCAAGAATATCAATGGGGCTTTTGTTGAGTTCGATCAAGACGAAATAGGCTTCCTTTCCATGAGACATAGGCAATATAAAGCGGGTGATGAAGTGTTGGTACAGATAAAGAAAGAAGCGACAGAAGAAAAACGTCCGATGCTATCAGATCAGATAGAATTAACAGGGGAATATCTTGTGCTGACTTCAGATAAGCTGTCTGTAGGAATTTCCAATAAGATTCATCAGAAAGAAAAAAAACAGGAATTAAAAGAAATGGCAGAGACTCTTGTGACACAGGAATATGGCTTTATTCTCCGTACAGAAGCTGCAAAAGCCGACAAAGAAGATGTTCTTATGGAAGCAGATCAGTTGTCTGCGAAATATCATGAGATCGTATCTAAAAGGCAATACCGCAAAGCTCCTCATCTTGTTGATACAAATTACGATGCATTGGAAGTGCTGGTTCATGATATCAAACCAGGATCGATCGATCGTATTGTGACAGATCAGGAAGAAGTAGGGGAACAGCTGAAAGAAAAAGGTTATGAAGTATTCTTATGTTCTTATATGGCAGGAGACATTGAACGAAGATATCGGTTTCGTCATTATCTTTCAGAGGTATTTAAACGTAAAATATTTATGAAGTCTGGAGGATTTCTGTATATCGAACAGACGGAGGCAATGGCAGTCATTGATGTGAATACGGGGAAATCCATTGGAAAGAAGAACCAGGAAGCACATATTAAGAAAATAAACTTAGAAGCAGCCAAAGAAGCAGCAAGGCAGATCCGCTTAAGAAATTTATCAGGGATCATCATGATTGATTTTATTGATATGAAGTCCAAAGATGATGAGAAAGAATTATTACAGGTAATGCAGCATTATCTAAATGGGGATTCTAAGAAAGCAGTTGCTGTAGATATTACAAAGCTCGGAATTATGGAGATCACAAGAAAAAAAGAAAAAAATCCAATTTTTCGACAAATAAGTATTGACATATTGAAATAGTGCTGTTATTATATATGAGTATGCCGCACAGCGAGGTTAAAGAATGCGAGAATCACCAAAGCTGGCGAGATTTGATAATAGGAGGTGCCGTGATGTACGCAATTATCGCAACAGGTGGAAAACAGTATAAAGTAAGCGAAGGCGACGTGATCAAAGTTGAGAAACTTGACGCTGAAGTAGGAGCTAAAGTAACATTTGATAATGTACTTTTAGTTGGTGGAGATACTGTTAAAGTTGGAACACCTACCGTTGATGGTGCGAAAGTTGAAGCTTCTGTAGTAAGCGAAGGAAAAGGTAAGAAAGTCATCGTTTACAAATACAAGAGAAAAACTGGATACCATAAGAAAAACGGTCATAGACAGTTATTTACACAGGTTAAGATCGATAGTATCGTTGGATAATATCCTGAGGATAGAGTTATGACAAAGATAACATTCTATCAGAGAGTCGATGGAACCTTTCAAGGTTTCCACTCACAGGACCATGCAGGTTACAGTGCGGAAGGACAAGATATTGTCTGTGCCGCAGTGTCTGCTCTGGTAATTAATTTTGTGAATTCTCTGGATGAACTGACAGATGATCACTATCAGATTGATGTGAACCAGGAAGACGCAGAAATTGACGTAGTATTTACGGAAGAGCTTTCCGAAGAGGGGAGCTTGTTATTAAGATCACTGATCCTTGGTTTGACTTCAGTAGAAGAAGAACATGGACAGTATTTAGATGTAATCTTTAAGGAGGTGTAACAAAAATGATGAAAATGAACCTTCAATTTTTCGCTCATAAAAAAGGAATGGGTTCTACAAAGAACGGTAGAGATTCCGAATCTAAGAGATTAGGTGCGAAAAGAGCTGACGGACAGTTTGTAAAAGCTGGAAATATTCTTTACAGACAGAGAGGAACAAAGATTCATCCAGGCGTTAACGTAGGACGCGGTGGTGACGATACATTATTCGCATTAGTTGATGGTATTGTTCGCTTCGAAAGAAAAGGTAAAGATAAGAAACAGTGTTCTGTACATCCAGTAGCATAATTTAATTGCATACAGGAACAGATCATTTGAGATTCAGTAATTACGGCTTCAAATACATATTTGAGGCCGTTTTTCATTATAAGATAATGAAATATTTTTGTGACTGGAAGTTGTTTTTTTGACACAGAAAGGAAAAGACAATGTTTGCAGATAGAGCTAATATTATAATCAGATCCGGAAAAGGTGGAGATGGCCACGTAAGTTTCCGGAGGGAACTTTATGTACCAAACGGTGGACCAGATGGTGGAGACGGCGGCCGTGGCGGTGATGTGATCTTTGTTGTAGATGAAGGAATCAATACTTTATCTGATTACCGTCACAGAAGAAAATTCAAGGCAGGAGATGGTCAGGAAGGTGGCAGAAGAAAATGCCACGGTGCTGATGGAGAAGACATCATCCTGAAAGTTCCGGCAGGAACCGTTGTAAAAGACAAGGAATCAGGGAAAGTTATCCTTGATATGTCTAATAAGAAGGAACCAGTTGTACTTTTAAAAGGCGGTCGTGGTGGTAAAGGAAACCAGCATTATGCAACTCCAACCATGCAGGCACCAAAATATGCCCAGCCAGGTGGGAAAGCGCAGGAACTCGAAGTTATGCTTGAGTTAAAAGTTATTGCTGATGTAGGTTTGGTTGGATTCCCAAATGTAGGAAAATCTACATTTTTATCAAGAGTAACAAACGCAAATCCAAAGATCGCAAACTATCATTTCACGACATTAAATCCAAATCTTGGAGTTGTGGATATGGATGGAAGCAAAGGATTTGTTATTGCAGATATCCCAGGAATCATCGAGGGGGCGTCTGAAGGTGTTGGTCTTGGATTTGAATTTTTACGTCATATCGAACGTACAAAAGTTATGATCCATATGGTAGATGGAGCTTCAGTAGAAGGAAGAGATCCAATCGTTGATATCCATGCTATCACAGATGAACTTAAGAAATACAACAAAGAGATTCTAGAGAAACCACAGGTGATCGCAGCGAACAAGATGGATGCTATGTCTGAGACAGACAGAGAGACTGTGATCGATTTATTAAAAGAAGAGTTTGAACCAGAAGGAATCAAAGTATTCCCTATTTCTGCGGTAAGCGGGGAAGGTGTTAAAGAATTATTATGGCATGTACAGGGATTATTAGATGAATTACCAGAAGGTGCAACAGAATTTGAACAGGAATACGAATTAAACTTCGGAGAAGAAGAAGGTGGAATCTTTATCGGTCATCCAGAAGAAGGATTATATACCGTCGAAGGACCGAAAGTAGAGAGAATGCTTGGATATACTAATCTGGAATCTGAGCGTGGATTTGACTTCTTCCAGAAATTCATGAAAGAAAACGGTGTCATTGAACGTTTAACAGAAATGGGAATCGAAGAAGGAGACACTGTACGTTTGTATAATCTGGAGTTTGACTACTATAGATAGATATAATTGAATGGAGGATAACATGACAAGCAAACAGAGAGCTTATTTAAAGAGCCTTGCAATGAAGATCGATCCGATCTATAACATTGGAAAAGGAAGTATTTCACCAGAACTTGTACAGGGTGTCAGAGATGCTTTAGAAGCAAGGGAATTGATCAAGATCGGTGTTCTTCAAAACTGTATGGACGATCCAAAAGAACTGGCAAATGTTCTTGCAGAGAGAACAAGATCCCAGGTTGTACAGGTTATTGGTAAGAAGATCGTATTATATAAGGAATCAAAGAATCATAAGAGAATTGAACTGCCAAAAGCAGGGAAATAATATCGGAGGACAGCCATGAAGAAGATAGGAATTCTTGGCGGGACATTCAATCCGATCCATCATGGACATCTGATTCTTGGACAGGCAGCGAAAGAAGAGTTTGGATTGGATGAGATTTTGGTTATGCCAACAAAGAATCCGGCATATAAAAAGATCAGTGGCGGTGTCAGTGAGAAAAACAGAGTCGATATGATCAAGCTGGCGATCAGGGATTTTCCGTATTTCAAATTTAGTGATATCGAATTAAAACGTGAAGGAACAACGTACACAGTTGATACGTTAAGAGAACTCACAAAACAGGATACAGATTGCAGATATTACTTCATCATGGGAGCAGATTCGCTTTATCAGATCGAGACATGGAAAGATCCAGGACAGATTTTTACCATGGCAGATATATTAGTAGCTACAAGAAATGACTCAAGAAGTGCTCTGGATGCTCAGATTGATTATCTGGAAGAGAAATACGATGGCAAGATTTATCATTTAAGCAGTCCAAGCATTGAGATTTCATCCAATGATATCAGAAAAAGATGTAGCAATGGATCAAGTATTCATTTCTTCCTTCCAGAAGATGTGATTGATTATATAGAAAGAAATGATTTATATGGAAGTACAGCAGATAGAAGAAAAGCTTAAAACAGCGTTAAAACCATCCAGATACCGGCATACACTAGGAGTAGCTTATACAGCTTCCTGTATGGCAATGGTGTTTGGAGTGGATGTTCATAAAGCATATCGCGCAGGTCTTTTACATGACTGTGCCAAAGGCTTTTCAATGGAGGAGCAAAGAGCGTTATGCAAACAATATAATATCAGTCTGGAGGGAACTTTAACCAAAAGTCCGCAGCTGATGCATCAAGAGATCGCTCCATTTCTTGCAAGCGATGAATATAAGGAACAGGATTCGGAAGTTTTGTCAGCGATCGCATGTCATACGACAGGGAAGGTCGGTATGACACCGCTTGAACAGATAGTTTTTATTGCTGACTATATGGAACCAAATCGAAAGATGATCCCAGGACTTTCAAAAGTCCGTAAGCTGGCATTTGAGAATCTTGATAAATGTACAAAAACAATTCTTAAGAATACGATAGAGTACCTGACAGAATGTGGACAGGAAATTGATGAGCGGACAGTAGAGACTTATAAGTATTATAGAGACAAAAAGGAGAATTAAGATGGATCAGTCATTAAATATGGTAAAGATCGCATATGATGCGTTAGATGACAAGTTAGCAGAAGATATCAAGATCATTGATATTCGAAGCATTTCTGTTCTTGCAGATTACTTTATCATTGCAGATGGTAATAACAAAAACCAGGTACAGGCAATGGTAGATAATGTACAGGAAGAACTTTTTAAAGCTGGATATGAGATGAAACAGATGGAAGGGTATAGAGAAGGAAACTGGATCTTACTTGACTTTGGTGATATCATCATCCATATCTTTGATAAAGAAAACCGTTTATTCTATGATCTTGAAAGAATCTGGAAAGACGGAAAAGAAGTATCGATCGAAGAATTAAATTAAAAAGAATGATATGAAAAAAAGTCAGCTATGGGAATGCTTTGAAAGCATCTCGCAGCTGACTTCTTTTTATTTCATTGAACGATAAAGTCCAACGACTTTACCAATAATAGATACTTCTGATACAATGATCGGATCCATAGTATCATTCTCTGGCTGGAGTCTGTAATATCCATCTTCTTTATAAAATCTCTTAACAGTTGCAGAATCTTCGATCATTGCAACGACAATATCACCATTATCAGCAGTTGGCTGTTGTTCGACAATAACCATATCACCGTCAAAAATTCCGGCATTGATCATACTTTCTCCACGGACATGGAGCATGAAAGTATTCTTATTGTTGATATGATCTGGAAGCATTGGAAAATATTCTTCAATATTCTCTACCGCTAAGATCGGTTCACCGGCAGTGACGGTACCTACGACAGGGATATTGATGATCTCACGGCGAGCCAGATTAAAATCATCATCGGTGATCTCGATCGCACGAGGCTTGGTAGGATCTCTATGAATGTATCCTTTTCTCTCCAAAGTCTCCAGATGGGAATGGACAGAGGAAGTAGAACGAAGATTCACTGCCTCGCAGATCTCGCGTACGGCAGGTGGATAACCTTTATCCAGAATGCGTCGCTTGATGAATTCAAGGATCTGTTGTTGTTTGTCACTTAATTGTTCTTTGGCCATGTATCATATCCTCCGTGTTTGTTTATAAACTATTCTTATCATAACATAGATCCGAAATGGAAACAAGTGTTCTCGAACAAAGTTTCGGAAAAAGCTTGACAAACAAATGTTCGAGAACTATAATACAGACATAAACAAAACAAATGTTCGGTTATAATTTACGGAGGATGATATTATGAGAAGTAAGAGAAGAGTGATCGGAATTATCATAGCAGTAGTTTTTGTTTTTCTAATGAGTGCTTTCCTTTTAAGTAACAGCCTGATCGAGGCCCAGGGAACAAAAGACAAGCAGTTTACCAGCATTCAGGTGCAGAAAGGTGATACATTATGGAAGATCGCAAAGAAATATATGGGGAATGAATATTCGTCTGTTGATGATTATATTGAAGAGGTATGTCAGACAAATCATATATATGATGGAAAGATCACAGAAGACATGTATCTGGTGATTCCATATTATAAGTGAACAACTGGCAGTCATACGGTTGATGTATGACTGCCAGTTGTGAATATAAATACTTTAATACAATATTATCGCCCAGTTGGGTTTTTACTAAAAGATGCTTTTGTGCTGTTATAGACAGCTTTTCCATAGTTTGTAAGATTAGAGTTCATTTTCTTTGCTTCAGATTTGTTAGAGATGAATCCAATCTCAGTTAAGGTAGAAGATGTCTTCGTATGACGGAGAACAGCTAATCCTGTACGGTTTACAAGACCTCGGTTTGTAAATCCTGTAGCAGAACGGATATAAGGATGAATGGTTGCTGACCAATTATAGCTTGTTAGTCCTGTAGAAGATTTATATCCTTTGGAATTGTATAAGGTTTCAGTTCCTGTAGCAGAAGATCCGGCAGAATTGATATGAACACTGTAGAATCTGTCTGCGCCAACTTCATTGGCAAGATCAGAACGCTCAGTAAGGCTTGGGTATGTATCAGATAATCTTGTATAGTAAACTTTGATATCTGGATCGTCATCAAAGTATGACTTTGCAGCCTGAACGATCTTCAAGGTCATGTTTTTTTCTTTATATCCATTGGCAACTGCTCCAGAGTCTGAACCACCATGTCCTGCATCAAGTACAACGATCTGTTTGTACATTGCCTTTGGTGAATCATAGCGAACTTTGATATAGGAATCTGTCTGTGTTACTTCGAATCCTTTGATCGTAGCTTTTCGAGGCTTGATATATATTTTTGTATAGCCATTGCTGTAAGCGACAGAGTAAGAATAGAAGCTTGAATCACCAATAACACTGCGATGTGATGCATCGGAATAATAAGAAGAATAATTTCCTTTAATATTTACGATCAAACGATAGTTATTATAATCGTCAGTTGTTGAGATGTCGTTTTCGGATAAACCTTCTGGTTTGTCAAGTTGTACATAATGTTCTCCGTTTGTTGCTGGAAGCGTTGTAACGGAAGAAGATGCCTTATTACTGTTACTTGTTGAGAAAGTACCAGCATAAGAACTACTGCTCCATGAATAAGAATATCCAAGATGTTTTGCACAGAACTCACCAGGAACATAGATGTAATTTTTTTTCTGTTTATAGGAATATACACGGCGTGCAGGTGTTGGAAGTTTCTTTTTCTTTCCATTGACATAAGCATATTTGCTGCCACGTTTCATGGTGATCGTCTTAGAACCTTTTTTTAAAGTGATCTTCCATGTTTTAGAAGAGTAAGAATAAGAAACGCCTAATCCCTTCTGGAATACATAGCTTGCGGAATACATGGTTGTATCACCACGTAAGAAGCCAGGTGCTTTTGTTTTGATCGTCTTACCATTATAGATTGCACCGCGAGCTTTCTTTTTCTGCTTTTTACCAGCAACTTTTAAAGTGTATGTGCGTTTTGTCGTTGCATAGGATGCGGCAGATACATTTGCAGGTATTGCCGTACCAATGACTGAAACTGATAATAGTGTTGTAATAAATAACTTTTGTAATCTCATTGTTTATCTCCCTTTCTCATAGATTAAATCGTAACATATTTGTAATATTAATGCAATAAAAAGACTGTATCTCTTTGGATTTCCTGAGATACAGTCTGATATTATTAGATAAAATTAATTAAAAGAATTACAGAGTGACTGGTAAAGAGCAGATCCGATCGCCTCAGATCTAGCGTCAATTCTTGCAGATTCCGTGCTGTTAGAGATGAATCCCATCTCGGCAAGGGCACTCATCATTTTTGTTCCTCGAAGTACTGCAAGTCCAGGACGGTATACAAGGCTTCGGTCATAAGAAGACCCTTTTGTATACCCCATTCCACTTAGCGAAGAGGAATGAATGACACTGGCATATGTTTTGTAATCCTTATATAATGTTTCAGTTCCTTTTGCACTGGCAGAGTCTGCAGAATTGATATGTACACTTAAAAAACGGTCAGCATTGACGGTGTTAGCCAGATCATGACGTTCGGTGAGAGTAGGATACCAATCAGAGAGTCTGGTGTAATAAACCTTATACAGCGGATCAGAGTCAAAGTTTGTCTTGATATTCTGAACGATCTTTAAGGTCATGTTCTTTTCGATATAACCGTTTCCCGTTGCGCCGCTGTCTTTTCCACCATGTCCGGCATCAATAACAATGATTCTGTAGAACATATCCTTTGGTGACGCATACTTGACATAGATATAAGAATCTGTCTGAGTAACAGAGAATCCTTTGATCGTTGATGTTATCAGATTGATATAAGTTTTTCCATTTAGATAAGAAACTTTATAAGTTAAAGAATCTTTGATCGTGCGGTTAGAAGCTGTGTTAAAAAAGTTGCGATAATCTCCGTCAATGATAATCTGTAACTGCTTATTCCAGTAATCATCGTTGGAGCTTATAGAAGATGATGAAAGACCATCAGGTTTTTTGATTCGGATTGAATAATCAGATTCAGACGCGGTGATCTTTGTTGTACTTCCAGAAGGATTGGAAGTCTGAGGTTTTGTATTTGATGGAGTGGAAGGAGCAGGTTTATAAGTACTGCCCTTTGAGATCACTCCTGATAACAGACGATTGTTCCATGAATAATTTAATCCTAGTTTTTTTGCAACGATATCTCCGGGAACCATGATATAATTTTTCTTTTTTGCGATATAACGGATTTTTCGAGGTGCAGATGGAAGGGTGAATTTCTTCCCATTCAAGGTAGCTGTTCTGCTGTTTAAAGTCATCACAAGCTTTTGAGAATTTCGTTGTAATGTAACTCTTTTTTTGGAACTTGAATATGAATATTTTGTTCCAAGAGAAGAACAGTGACCGAAGATCCAGTATGCAGAATACATAGAAGTAGAACCTTCAATATATCCTGGAATTTTTGTACTTATAACCTTATTATTATATCTGGCATTGATGGCTTTCTTTTTGACTTTTTTCTTAGAATGTGTGTACTGAATCTTAAAATATTTCCCTGCAGCTATAGAAGCTGGTGTGGTTACTACACTTGATAGAAGAAGTGCAAGAGATAATCCAGTACATAAAATTTGCTTTTTGTTCATATATAATACCCCTCATATTCATTGTCGATCGTTAGTGTCATTATAATATGTTTTGTGTAGTTTTTCAACGAGAACATATTTTCTGCGAGATTAGGTTAGAATGTTGTGAAATTTCTGAAAAGTTGAAAGGAATTCTTTTATAAAATGAAAAATAGTTTCCAATCTGTCTAAGAATGTGGTATTCTAATATATAAGCTCGATTTTTTGGGGAAATTTTCTATATTTTTACAGGAATCGAATTATTTTGAACTATAGGAGCAGATAATGAAATCAGACAATGAATTTCGAAGAGGATTAATTGATGGAATTCCAATCGGACTAGCATATGTGGCTGTTTCGTTTGCATTTGGAATTTCAGGAGCGTCTAAGGGAATTCCTGTATGGGCACTTACTTTGATCTCAGCAACCTGTGTAACTTCTGCAGGACAGTTTGCAGCGATCATAACAATGACGGCAGGAGGATCTTTGGTGGAATTAGTTTTATCACAGATCATTATTAATTTAAGATACTCGATCATGTCAATTGCGATCGGACAGAAATTAAGTGAGAAGTCGACATTGTGGAATCGGATCTCAATGGCATTTATGGTAACGGATGAGATTTTTGCAGTATCCTGTGCGGGGAGACATGAGATTACGCCCAGATATTTTTATGCTTTGATGTCAATTCCATGGATCAGCTGGACCATTGGAACTCTTTTAGGAGCGACGGCCAATACATTATTACCATTGATCTTAAGGAATGCACTTGGACTTGCAATTTATGGAATGTTGATCGGGATTATCATCCCACCAGCCAGACAAGATAAGCATATAACTATCGTGATCATTCTTTCCATGATCGTTAGTTTATTATTTAAATATATCAAAGCGTTATCTTTTATATCCAGTGGGTTCGTGATCATCATTTGTACCTTGATCGCAGCAACATTTGGAGCAATTTTATTCCCAGTAGAAGAGGAGGAGACTCATGAATCTTAGCAGATTATTAGTTTATATTGCAGTCACAGCAGTTTCTACATATCTAATACGAGTCATCCCATTGGTTGCAATACAGAAGAAGATAGAGAATAGATTTTTTCGATCATTTTTATACTATGTTCCATATGCAGTACTGGCAGCAATGATCATGCCAGCAGTGTTTTATGCGACAGGAAATTTGATCGCATCGACAATTGGATTTGCAATTGCGATGATTTTTGCATATAATAAAAAAAATATTGTTACAGTTGCATGTGCAAGCTGTATCGGAGCATTTATCGCATTAGTAGTTTTAGGGTAAATTAATCTGCCAATTCATTGACAGACATAAGTAATATCAAGAAGAAATGAGGAAGAAGATATGAATTGTAATTTAGCAGTCATTAAAGGTGACGGGATCGGGCCAGAGATCGTCACAGAAGCAATGAGAGTTTTAGATGCTGTAGGAGAAAAGTATGGACATACATTTTCTTATACACAGATACTGATGGGTGGAGCATCCATTGATGTTCATGGAGAACCATTAACAGAGGAAGCTTTAGAGATTGCTAAGAAGAGTGATGCAGTATTAATGGGTTCGATCGGTGGAAATACAAGTACATCTCCATGGTATAAACTTCCAGCACAGTTAAGACCCGAGGCAGGCTTATTAAAACTTCGTAAATCCCTTGGATTATTTGCTAACATCAGACCAGCATACTTATATGATGAATTAAAGAAAGCATGTCCACTTCGTGATGAAGTGATCGGTGATGGATTTGATATGGTCATCATGAGAGAATTAACAGGTGGTCTTTACTTTGGAGAAAGACATACAGAAGAAATTGATGGTGTAAGAACAGCCGTTGATACATTATCTTACAATGAAAATGAAATCAGAAGAATTGCGATCAAAGCATTTGACATTGCAAGAAAACGTAAAAAACATGTGATCAGTGTTGATAAGGCAAATGTACTTGATTCTTCCAGATTATGGAGAGCAGTTGTAGAAGAAGTAGCTAAAGACTACGAAGATGTTACATATGAACATATGTTAGTTGATAACTGTGCAATGCAGTTAGTCAATAATCCACGTCAGTTTGATGTGATCTTAACAGAGAATATGTTTGGAGATATTTTATCAGATGAAGCAAGTATGATCACAGGTTCTATTGGAATGTTATCATCCGCAAGTCTTGCAGAAGGTAAGTTTGGATTATATGAACCAAGCCACGGATCAGCTCCAGATATCGCAGGACAGGATATTGCAAACCCAATCGCAACAATTCTTTCCGCAGCTATGATGCTTCGTTATTCATTTGATCTAGATAAAGAAGCAGATGAGATCGAAAAAGCAGTCAAAGCAGTTTTAGCAGATGGATACAGAACAGTTGACATTATGTCAGATGGAATGAAGAAAGTCGGATGTAAAGAAATGGGACAGCTGATCATTGATCAGATCAAATAAGAATTCGATGCTCATCATAGATAGAATGAGATATATTATACTAGGAGGTTAGTTTTATGAGTAATACATTTACAGAGGGAGAAGCATTTGCACCTCAAAGATCGTTATTTAACGCATTAGGTTTCACAAAAGAAGAGATGAGAAAGCCATTGGTCGGAATCGTAAGTTCGTATAATGAGATCGTGCCAGGGCATATGAATATTGACAAGATCGTAGATGCAGTAAAACTTGGAGTTGCTATGGCAGGTGGAACACCAGTTGTATTCCCAGCGATCGCAGTATGTGATGGAATTGCCATGGGACATGTTGGAATGAAATATTCACTGGTAACAAGAGATCTGATCGCTGATTCTACAGAATGTATGGCATTAGCACATCAGTTTGATGCTTTAGTTATGGTTCCAAACTGCGATAAGAATGTACCAGGACTATTAATGGCCGCTGCACGTGTTAATGTACCCACAGTGTTCGTCAGTGGCGGACCAATGCTTGCCGGACGTGTAAAAGGATGTAAAACAAGCTTATCAAGCATGTTTGAGGCTGTTGGATCTTATGCAGCAGGTAAGATCACAAAAGAAGAATTAGATGAATTTGAAAACAAAACATGTCCTACATGTGGATCATGTTCCGGTATGTACACAGCAAACTCTATGAACTGTTTAACAGAAGTTCTTGGTATGGGATTACAGGGAAATGGAACAATTCCAGCTGTATATTCTGAAAGAATCCGTCTTGCAAAACATGCAGGTATGAAGGTTATGGAATTATTAGAGAAGAATATCCGCCCAAGAGATATCTTAACAGAGAAAGCGTTTGAGAATGCCTTAACAGTTGATATGGCACTTGGATGCAGTACAAACAGTATGCTTCATTTACCAGCAATCGCACATGAAGCAGGTGTTGATCTGAATCTTGAGAAGGCAAATGAGATCAGTAAGAGAACTCCAAACTTATGTCATCTTGCACCAGCAGGACATACATATATTGAAGAGTTAAATGAAGCTGGTGGAGTTTATGCTGTTATGAATGAATTAAATAAGAAGAATCTTCTTCATACAGATCTTATCACTGCAACAGGTAAGACAGTAGCGGAGAACATTAAAGGATGCGTAAACAAGAATCCAGAAGTTATTCGTCCGATCGACGATCCATACAGCCAGACTGGTGGAATTGCTGTATTAAAAGGAAATTTAGCACCAGATTCAGGTGTTGTAAAACGTTCTGCAGTTGCTCCTGAGATGCTTAAGATGGAAGGACCAGCCAGAGTCTTTGATTGTGAAGAAGATGCGATCAAGGCGATCAAAGGTGGAGATATTAAACCAGGGGATGTCGTAGTGATCCGCTATGAAGGACCAAAAGGTGGACCAGGTATGAGAGAGATGTTAAATCCTACATCAGCGATCATGGGTATGGGACTTGGATCAAGCGTAGCCCTGATCACAGATGGAAGATTCTCCGGAGCTTCCAGAGGAGCTTGTATCGGACATGTTTCTCCAGAAGCAGCAGTTGGAGGACCAATCGCATTAGTAGAAGAAGGAGATATCATTGCAATTGATATCGATGCCAATACATTAAATGTAAAAGTTTCTGACGAAGAATTAGCAAAGAGAAAAGAAAACTGGAAACCTAGAACACCTAAGGTTACAACAGGTTATCTTGCAAGATATGCATCGTTAGTTACATCTGGAAACCGCGGAGCAGTTTTAGAAATCAAACAGTAATTAAGTAAGAAAAGAGGATCAAATGATGAAACAATTGACAGGTGCTCAGATTGTTTTAGAATGTTTGAAAGAGCAAGGCGTGGATACCGTTTTTGGGTATCCAGGCGGAGCAATCTTAAACATTTATGATGAATTATATAAACAGAAAAAGGATTTTACACATATCCTGACATCTCATGAGCAGGGAGCTTCTCATGCAGCAGATGGATATGCAAGATCTACAGGAAAAGTCGGAGTGTGCTTCGCAACCAGTGGACCGGGAGCGACAAATATCGTTACAGGACTTGCAACAGCGAATATGGATTCAGTGCCAGTTGTTGCGATCACATGTAACGTAGGAGTCAGCCTTCTTGGAAAGGACAGCTTCCAAGAAGTTGATATTTCCGGAGTCACAATTCCGATCACAAAGCATAACTTTATTGTAAAGAATATAGAAGAACTTGCAGACACGATCCGAAGAGCGTTTAGAATTGCAAAGACAGGAAGACCAGGGCCTGTTTTGATCGATATTCCAAAAGATGTGACAGCAGCAACGACCCTATATGAAAAATATAAACCAGCGAAGATCATACGTTCCAGTGAATATATCAAAGAAGCAGATATCCAGAATGCGATCAGCATGATCAGAGAAGCAAAACGACCATATATCTTAGTTGGTGGTGGAGCTGTGATCTCTGATGCAGCAGATGAATTAAAAGAATTTGCAGAGAAAGTAGATGCACCAGTATGCGATACCCTCATGGGAAAAGGAGCATTTAATGGTACGGATGGACGCTATAGTGGAATGCTTGGAATGCACGGAACAAAAGCATCAAATCTTGGAGTATCTCACTGTGACCTTCTGATCGCAGTCGGAACAAGATTTAGTGACCGAGTTTTAGGAAATCCAAAAACATTTGCAAAGGATGCAAAGATTTTACAGATTGATGTTGACCCAGTCGAGATCAACAAGAATATTTGTGTATCAGCTTCTATCATCGGAGATGTAAAAGCAGTATTAACAGTGATCAATCGCCGTTTAGAAGCCCAGGAACACAAAGAGTGGCTTGATACGGTCAAAGAATATAAAGAAAAGTATCCATTAACTTATGATAAAGGACGATTAACATGTCCTGAGATCATGGAAGCGATTTATGATATTACAAAAGGTGAGGCAGTCATTACAACGGAAGTTGGACAGCATCAGATGTGGGCCGCTCAGTTTTATAAATATGATAAACCACGTAAATTCTTGACATCTGGTGGTCTTGGAACAATGGGATACGGTCTTGGAGCCAGCCTTGGAGCCAAAGTTGGTAATCCAGATAAGATCGTAGTAAACATTGCAGGAGATGGATGTTTTCGTATGAATTTAAATGAGCTTGCGACAGCCTCGCGATACAACATTCCAGTGATCGAAGTTATTATCAATAACAGCGTGTTAGGAATGGTAAGACAGTGGCAAGATCTGTTTTATGAAGAAAGATATTCGTATACAACACTTCAGGACAAAGTAGACTTTGTAAAAGTCGCAGAAGGACTTGGGGTGAAAGCTAAGAAGATCACGGATATCGAACAATTCAAAGATGCATTCAAAGAAGCTTTAAATGCAGGAGAACCAGTAGTTCTTGATTGTCATATTGACTTAGATGACAAAGTATGGCCGATGGTTAATCCAGGAGGTTCCATTGAAGATGCATTTGATAAATCGGATCTTGAGGCGCAGGCAAGGTAATTTTTAATTTATTTTCATATAAAGGAGAGAAAAGAAATGGCAAGAGTATACAACTTTTCAGCTGGACCGGCAGTACTTCCGGAAGAAGTGTTAAAAGAAGCAGCAGAGGAAATGCTTGATTACAGAGGATGTGGAATGTCTGTTATGGAGATGAGCCACAGATCCAAGATGTTTGATGATATCATCAAAACTGCAGAAGCAGACTTAAGAGAATTAATGAACATCCCTGATAATTACAAAGTATTATTCCTTCAGGGTGGAGCATCTCAGCAGTTTTCAGCGATCCCTATGAATCTGATGAAGAACAAAGTTGCAGACTTCATCATCACAGGACAGTGGGCAAAGAAAGCATACCAGGAAGCTTCCAGATATGGAAAAGCAAACATTTTAGCTTCATCAGAAGATAAAACATATACATATATTCCAGATTGTTCTGACCTTCCTGTATCAGAAGATGCAGATTATGTATATGTATGCTATAACAACACGATCTATGGAACAAAATATCAGCAGATTCCAAATACAAAAGGTAAAATCCTTGTTGCAGATATGTCTTCTTGCATTTTATCTGAGCCAGTTAATGTAGAAGACTTTGGCGTAATCTATTTTGGAGTACAGAAAAACGTTGGACCAGCAGGAGTTGTAGTTTGTATCGTACGTGAAGATCTGATCACAGATGATGTGTTAGAAGGAACACCAACCATGTTAAAATGGAAAACACAGGCAGATGCAGATTCACTGTATAACACACCTCCATGCTACGGAATCTATATTTGCGGAAAAGTCTTCAAATGGTTAAAAGACCAGGGTGGACTTACTGCAATGCAGAAACGCAACGAAGAAAAAGCAAAGATCTTATATGATTTCTTAGACCAGAGCGAAATGTTTAAAGGAACAGTTGTGAAAGAAGACCGTTCTTTAATGAACGTTCCATTTGTAACAGGAGACAAAGATCTGGATGCCAAATTCGTAGCTGAAGCAAAAGAAGCAGGATTTGAGAACTTAAAAGGACATCGTACAGTTGGTGGAATGCGTGCAAGTATTTATAACGCAATGCCAAAAGAAGGTGTTGAGAAATTAGTAGCATTTATGAAGAAGTTTGAAGAAGAGAACAAATAAGGAGGAGCCATGTATACAGTAAAATGCTTAAACCCGATCGCAAGTAAAGGACTAGATTTATTTACAGAAGATTTTAAAGTGATCGATGATTTAGATAAAGCAGATGCAGTTTTAGTAAGAAGTGCAGCTATGCACGATCTTGCAGTTCCAGAAAGCCTTCTTGCAGTTGCAAGAGCTGGAGCAGGAGTTAACAATATTCCATTAGATGAATATGCAAAGAAGGGAATCGTAGCATTCAATACACCAGGAGCGAATGCTAATGGTGTAAAAGAACTTGTTGTTGCAGGACTTTTACTTGCATCTCGTGATATCATCGGTGGATATAACTGGGTTAAGGAAAATGCATCCGAAGAGAACCTTGCAAAACTTGTTGAGAAACAGAAAAAACAGTATGCAGGTAACGAATTAAAAGGAAAAAGTATCGGAGTTATCGGACTTGGAGCAATCGGTGTTTTAGTAGCAAATATCTGCAATCGTCTTGGAATGAAAGTTTATGGATATGATCCATACGTATCCGTACGTTCTGCATGGAGCTTATCAAGAATGGTAAAACATATCGCTTCCATTGACGAATTATTTGAGACATGTGATTATATTACAATTCACGTTCCATACATGGATTCTACAAAAGGAATGATCAACAAAGAAGCTATCGATAAGATGAAAGACGGAGTTACATTATTAAACTTTGCCAGAGGAGAACTTGTTGATAATCAGGCGGTGATCGAAGGATTAGCATCAGGAAAAGTAAAACATTATGTAACAGATTTCCCAAGTGCAGAAATCGCTGGAGTAGATAAAGTGATCACAATTCCACACTTAGGAGCATCTACAGAGGAATCAGAAGAAAACTGTGCAGAGATGGCAGTGGATCAGTTGATGAATTATTTAGAGAATGGTAATATTGTCAATTCAGTAAACTATCCAAACTGTGATCTTGGAGAAGCAAGTGGAGCAGCTCGTATTACAGTACATCATAAGAATCTTCCAAATATGATCGGTCAGTTAACAGCGATCTTGGCAGCAGATGGACATAACATTTCCAATATGTTAAATAAATCCAAAGGTGAATGGGCTTATTCTATGTTTGACATGGAAAAGAAAGCACCAACAGAAGAGACAATCAAGAAAATGGAACAGATCGACGGAGTCGTTCGTGTTCGTGTACTATAGGAGAGAAAAAATGAGTGAAAAATTAAGAGTTGGTATTTTAGGTGCAACTGGAATGGTTGGACAGCGTTTTATTTCATTACTTGAGAATCATCCATGGTTTGAAGTTACAACATTAGCAGCAAGCCCACGTTCTGCTGGAAAGACATATGAAGAAGCAGTTGGTGGACGTTGGAAAATGGATACTCCAATGCCAGAAGCAGTAAAATCTATGATCGTAAAAAACGTCAATGAAGTAGAAGAAGTTGCTTCTCACGTAGATTTTGTATTTAGTGCAGTAGATATGTCTAAAGACGAGATCAAAAAGATCGAAGAAGAATATGCAAAAACAGAAACACCAGTTGTATCTAACAACAGTGCTCACCGCTGGACACCAGATGTACCAATGGTAGTACCTGAGATCAACCCAGAACACTTCGAAGTGATCGAAAGCCAGAAGAAACGTTTAGGAACAACAAAAGGTTTCGTAGCAGTAAAACCTAACTGCTCTATCCAGAGTTATGCACCAGTTTTAACAGCATGGAAAGAATTCGAACCATATGAAGTTGTTGCTACAACATATCAGGCAATTTCTGGAGCAGGAAAAACTTTCAAAGATTGGCCAGAGATGGAAGGAAACATCATTCCATACATCGGTGGAGAAGAAGAAAAGAGTGAACAGGAGCCTCTTCGTTTATGGGGACATATTGAAGACGGTGTGATCGTGAAAGCTGAAACACCAGTGATCACAACACAGTGTATCCGTGTACCAGTATTAAACGGACATACAGCAGCAGTCTTCGTTAAATTCAAGAAGAAACCAACAAAAGAACAGTTGATCGAGAAATTAGTAAACTTCAGCGGACTTCCACAGGAATTAGAACTTCCAAGTGCTCCAAAACAGATGATCCAGTACTTAGAAGAAGATAACCGCCCACAGGTAAGAGAAGATGTTGATTACGAAAACGGAATGGGAATCTCTGTTGGACGTTTAAGAGAAGATACTGTATACGATTACAAATTTGTAGGACTTTCTCATAACACAGTTCGTGGAGCAGCAGGTGGAGCTGTTTTATGTGCTGAGACATTAAAAGCAAAAGGATATATTACAAAAAAATAAGTATTGTAATGAATAGATAAACTTGCTATGATAAGAAACACGTAGAAATACGTGTTTCTTTCATGTTAAGCATATTTGTGAAATGAATATCAAAAGAAACACAAGAAAAAAAGAGGAGAGTTTATGTTAGCACAAATACAAGCGATGTTCGCAGTAGTGGACTTGGGCAAGATTAACTGGAATCAGTTTTTAGAAAAATATCTGGAAATTGCAATGAGTATCATAGGAAAAGTCATAGTATCATTTTTGATCATTGCAATTGGATTTAAATTGATCAAGATTTTAATTAAATTGTTAAAAACAACCCTTGAGAAGGCAGAAATTGATTATGGAGTTATCTCATTTTCCTGCTCCTTCATAAGGATTGGATTGCGTTGTATTGTAATCTTTATGGCAGTTGCACATATGGGTGTAGAGGTAAGTTCCTTTATCGCATTATTAGGATCTGCAGGTGTAGCAGTAGGTTTAGCATTACAAGGAACACTTTCTAATGTAGCAGGTGGAGTTTTACTATTAATCCTAAAACCATTTCAGGTAGGAGATTACATCGTGTTAACAGGAACCGACTGCGAAGGAGAAGTTGCAGCGATGGATATTTTCTATACAAAGCTTAAGACAATTGATAACCGAGTGATCGTCATTCCTAACGGAACATTAAGTAATTCAAATCTGATCAACAACACCAAACAGGAACGAAGACTGATCGATATTGAAGTTGGGATCTCTTATGATGCAGATATCAAAGAAGTAAAAAGAATTCTTACAGACATAGCAAAAAATGAAAAAAGAATTCTTGATCAGGATGGAGTTAAGATCTTTGTGAGCAGTTTAGCAGACAGTTCTGTCATGATGGGAATCAGATGCTGGGTTTCAACATCTGATTATGTAGCAACCAAATGGGCGTTAAATGAAGAGATTAAGATTCGATTTGATGAGGAAGGAATCGAGATACCATATCAGAAATTGGATGTTTGTATTAAAAATGAAGTAAATAATTGATGAATTGTAAACGTACAATGCACGTACTTGGACAAACAGGTGCTGGAGAGGGCTGTCGTTAACGGCAGCCCAGTAAATGATTTAAAGTATGTGCGATACCATCTTCATTATTTGTAAGTGTTACTTCATCAGCAGCATCTTTTAAAGCATCACAGGCATTTCCCATTGCGACACCATGACCTGCAAACTGGATCATTTCCAGATCATTTTCTGCATCACCAAAAGCAATGACCTCAGATGGATCAATGCCAAGACCTTTGCATACATTGGAAAGACCAGAAGCTTTGCTGGTACCCACAGGAATTGCTTCAATATAATAAGGAGCAGTACGGACAAAAGTGACCTGATCTCTAAATGGCATTCCGATCGTTTCTAAAACATCATAAGTTTTTTGAGGATCGACAGCAGTAAGAATCTTATTTAAATGAAAATCAAGATGTTCTGTCAAGGAAGGAACCTCAACATACTCCATAGAATCATTCAATGCCTCTTCTTTGACGCGATATCCATTCTTGTCTGTGACATAAAGAACTTTCCCATCATCAATGATCGGATTTACAGGATAATCTTTCAAATGTTCTAAAATCTCTATTGCGAGATCATCTGGGATGTACTTATCATATAAAACTTCATTTGTAGTAGTATCTACAACCTTTCCGCCATTGTAAGCAACGAGTATTCCATGATGTTCATTTAGCTTCAATAGATCTCTGGCATGAAAAAGACCAGGGAGAGGACGGCCGGAAGCAAGAGCAATGCGGATTCCCATTTCCTGAGCTTTGATCATGGTATTTAAAGTATCAGAAGTAATTTTGAGTTGGTCGTTATAAAGAGTTCCATCTAAGTCAACGGCGATTAATTTGTATTTCATAAATTGTGTCCTTTCTATATGTTTTAATCCGTTCTTGTTGTTTGGTTCATCAATGGATATAAATTGTTTATTTGTGTAGAAACAATTTATATCAGTGACACTTATAACATATTATAACTGGAAAGAAAGCAGGTTGTAAAGTGTCAAAAATCGACGAGGAGTGTATACAACATACAAGCTCAAAAATATTTATAAAGATAGAATAAAAATCTATATATTATAAATTAAGAAAAACTTAAAGAAAAAGTAATTCTTTTGCAACATATACTGTATACAAAAGGAGTATAATGCCAATAATCAGTTTAAGAAGGTTTTTTGAAATCGTTCAATGATTTTAAACACAGTATGTGAAAAGGAGAACTTTAAAATGATGAGAATGAAAGAAAATTATTATATAAAAAAATATTATGGAGATTTTGTATTACTAAAACGAGCAAAGAATAAAGAAAATTGCAAAAAAGTATTGGAAAAAGTTGGAGTATATGGTACTCTAAGAGAGGTGAAAGAAGCGATCATCAAAGAGATGATCAAAGATGAAGTTAACCATCGTAAGACGGAACCACTTTATAAACTGATTCCTTTGATGCGACAGATGTATAACAGATTTTACGAAGAGAATATGGAGTGTTGTTTCGTCGGATAGTCAGGAAGAACATGTCTTTGTTGGCATATTCGAATAATAAACAACCGAAAGAGCAGAAGGTTTATGGAGTGCCTTCTGCTTTTTCAATTTTTAAAAAAATTTTAAAAATGTTGTAAAAACAACGGATTTCCCAAATCATATCTATTATACTAACGATACAGTAAAGAATATGAGATCAAGAAAAGGAGAATAGATATGATTCGTAGAATTATTGAAATTGATGAAGATAAATGTAATGGATGTGGACTGTGTGCAGATGCATGTCACGAAGATGCGATCGGGATAGTTGATGGAAAGGCAAAATTATTAAGAGATGATTATTGTGACGGCTTAGGAGACTGTCTGCCAAATTGTCCAACAGGAGCGATCAGTTTCGTAGAGCGTGAGGCAGCTGCGTATGACAGAGAAGCGGTAGAAGCAAACATGAAGAAGAAAGCTGAAATGACAGCAAAAGATAAAATAGAAGAAAAGCCGGTATTCCACGGGTGTCCTGGAACAAGAATGAAGATCATGGATCATAAGGCAGAAGAGGTAGCGATAGAGCAGACAGCAACTGTATCTTCTCAGCTGTCTCAGTGGCCGGTGCAGATTAAATTAGTACCTGTTAATGCCCCATATTTTAAGGATGCGAATCTATTGATCGCGGCAGATTGTACAGCTTATGCTTATGGAAATTTTCATCAGGAATTTATCAAAAATAAAGTGACATTGATCGGCTGTCCAAAACTTGATGAAGGAGATTACAGTGAGAAACTGACACAGATCATTGCGAACAATGATATTAAGAGTGTAACGATCGTGAGAATGGAAGTTCCTTGCTGTGGCGGGCTGGAAAATGCGGCGAAGAAAGCGATTCAGGATTCTGGCAAATTCCTTCCATGGCAGGTTCACACAATTTCCATTGATGGAAAGATCTTAGAAGCATAGATGGATCATAAAAGAGAGTTCCGAAAGATGAAGGGATTCTCTTTTTTCTTGTATTCCGGCTTTTTGTATGATACACTAATTAATTGATATGTTATGAATACGAAATAAAAATATAAGATAGAAAGAGAAAGGAAATACAGTGTCATGGGATGGAATAAAATTACAATTGATACATTGACATCAGCAGAAGACATGATCAGTTATGAACTTACAGAACTTGGTGCAACTGGTGTGGAAGTTGAAGACCATGTATCATTGACAGAAGAAGAGATGAAAGTCATGTATGTGGATCTATTGCCAGATGATATCGCACCAGACGATGGAAAAGCAAAGATCAGCTGTTATTTTGATGAGAATGAAAATTTAGAGCACATTACAATGCAGATTCAGGCAATGCTTGAAAGACTTCGTGGATTTATGGATATCGGTGCTGGAACAATTTCATTTGATAAGACCAAAGAAGAAGACTGGGTCAATAACTGGAAGAAATTCTTTAAACCGATCCGTCTGGATGAACAGATCGTGATCAAACCAACATGGGAGACATTAGAAGACCAGACAGAAGATATGATCGTTGTAGAGATCGATCCGGGAACAGCATTTGGAACAGGTTCTCATGAGACAACAAAACTTTGTATTGAAGGAATGAAACCATATATTAAGGAAGATACAAAGATTTTGGATGTTGGATGCGGAAGTGGAATTTTGTCGATCATCGGACTGAAACTGGGGGCAGGTCATGCGGTTCTTACAGATATCGATCCACATGCGATCTCAGCTTCTGAGGAGAACTTTGAAGTAAACCATATCAGCAAAGATCAGTTTGAAGTATATCAAGGAAATGTTTTAGATGATAAAGAGTTTGCAGCATCCTTAGGATCAAAATGTTATCCGGTTGTTGTTGCTAATATTTTAGCAGATGTTATCTCACCACTGATTGAGATCGTAGATCAGTTTTTGGCAGAAGATGGTGTTTTTGTAATCTCTGGTATCATTGATACAAAAGAAAAAGAAATCGCAGACAAATTAAATGCATATGGATTTGATGTCATTGAGACAAGAAGAATGAAAGACTGGGTTTCTATGACAGCGAAGATGAGGTAAGAGATGTACCGTTTTTTTATAAAAGAAGAACAGATTCATGACGGAATGATCGAGATTTGTGGAAGTGATGTCAATCATATTAAGAATGTTCTCCGTATGAAAACAGGAGATAAAGTCTATTTAAGTAACGGATCAGATTTAGAATATGAATGCAGCCTTTTGGAATGGACGGACGATACGATCCTTGCGAAGATCGAAGATGTTCATGGCATGGAAACAGAACTCCCAGTAAAGATCACGCTGTATCAGGGACTGCCAAAAGGCGATAAGATGGAGATGATCGTTCAAAAAGCGGTGGAACTTGGAGTGGCAGAGATCGTTCCAGTTGCCATGAAACGTTGTGTTGTGAAACTTGATGCGAAGAAGGCAGCAAAGAAGGTAAGTCGTTGGAATACGATCGCATTAAGCGCAGCAAAACAGGCAAAACGAGGGATCATTCCAGAAGTTCGTGAAGTGAGAAATTTCAAAGATATTTTAGAAGAAGTACAAGATACAGAATTCATGCTTGTTCCATATGAAGAGGCAAAAGGAATGCAGGCATCCAAAGAACTGATCAGTCAGGCAAAAGGGAAGAAATCGATCGGGATCATCATCGGACCAGAAGGCGGTTTTGAAAAGGAAGAGATCGAACAGCTTAAGGCAGCAGGTGGTCAGACAATGAGCCTTGGAAAGCGTATCTTAAGAACTGAGACAGCAGGAATGACAGTTTTATCTATTTTGATGTTTACGATAGAAGAATAGAGGGAGAAAGTGACATGATTTATTTTGATAATGCAGCGACAACCTGCGTATTTCCAGAAGTTGTAGAAGCAATGCAGGATGCAATGCAGGTCACATATGGGAATCCATCTGCAAAACATATGAAAGGTATTGAAGCAGAGAATAAAGTAAAAGCTGCACAAGAATTAATTGCGAAGACATTAAGAGCCAAACCCAAAGAAATCTTATTTACATCTGGGGGAACAGAATCAAACAATACAGCGATCATTGGAACAGCAATGGCAAATCGCCGCAAAGGAAAGCACATTATTACGACAAAGGTAGAACATGCTTCTGTATATGAACCAATGTATCATCTGGAAGAAGAAGGATATGAAGTGACATATCTTGATGTAGATTCAGAAGGAATCGTAGATCTTGATCAGTTAGAAGAAAGTATCCGAGAAGATACGATCCTTGTATCCTGCATGATGGTAAATAACGAGATTGGAGCTATTGAACCAATTGAAGAGATCGCAAAGATCATCAAAGCAAAGAATCCGAATACGATTTTCCATGTCGATGCGATTCAGGCATATGGAAAACTTCCGATCGTTCCAAAGAATATGGGAATTGACTTATTATCCACAAGTGGTCATAAGATCCATGGACCAAAAGGAATCGGATTTTTATATATCAAGGAAGGAACGAAGATCTCTCCGATCATTTTCGGAGGCGGACAGCAGAAAGGAATGCGTTCTGGAACGGAAAATGTACCAGGAATCGTAGGATTAGCTGTCGCATGTGAAAAGATGATCGGTAAAAACTACGAAAATGCTGAGAAGATCCGTGAAGTCAAAGAATATTTTCAGGAAAGGATCAAAGAGATTGAGGATATCAAAGACAATTCTGGAAAAGCACCACACGTGGCAAGTATCAGCTTTAAGAAGTTAAGAAGTGAAGTACTGTTACATGCCTTGGAAGACAGAGAAATCTATGTATCTTCAGGATCCGCATGTTCATCGAACAAAAAACAGGCAGTCAGTGGAACATTAAATGCGATCGCATTAAGTGATGAATTTAAAGATGGAACACTTCGTTTCAGTTTCTCAATTGAGAATACAAAAGAAGAAGTTGATGAAACGATCAAAGCATTAAAAGAATTAGTACCAATGCTTCGAAGATTTGTAAGAAAATAAAGACCACAAGAAAAGAAACAGTAAGAAAATAAAGGAGAATACTATGAAAGTAACCGCATTTTTGATCAAATACGGTGAGATTGCCATCAAAGGTAAGAACCGTTATATGTTTGAAGACGCATTAATGAAACAGATCCGCCATGCAATGGCACCTGTTGGGGATTTTAAAGTAAGAAAAGAATCTGGACGTATGTTTGTCGAAGCACAGGATGAGTTCGATTATGATGAAGCTGTGGAAGCACTGCAGAGAGTCTTTGGAATCGTTGGAATCTGTCCAATGGTCATCGAAGAAAATAAAGATATGGAACATTTGACAGAGACAGTTATCAAATTTATTGATGAACAGTATCCAGTCAAGGATTTTACATTCAAGGTTCATGCAAGAAGAGGAGATAAACAGTTCCCTCTGGATTCCATGGCGATCAATATGGAAATCGGTGGGCAGTTACTAGATGCATTTGAAGGAATCAAAGTAGATGTGCACCATCCACAGGTAATGGTGAATATCGAAGTGAGAAAATATATCTATATCTATTCTCAGGAAATCAAAGGACCAGGTGGAATGCCAGTCGGAACCAATGGAAAAGCGATGCTTTTATTATCCGGAGGAATCGACAGTCCAGTTGCAGGATATATGATCGCAAAACGTGGAGTACACATCGATGCAACATATTTCCATGCACCACCATACACAAGCGAGAGAGCAAAACAGAAGGTTATAGATCTTGCGAAGATCGTTGCAAAATATGCAGGACCGATCAATTTACATGTTGTAAACTTTACAGACATTCAGTTAGCGATCTATGAGAAATGCCCTCATGAAGAATTAACGATCATCATGAGAAGATATATGATGAAGATCGCAGAACATTTTGCAAATGAAGGTGGAAGTCTTGCACTGATCACTGGTGAAAGTATCGGACAGGTAGCAAGCCAGACGATCCATAACCTTGCAATCACAAATGAAGTATGTAATATGCCAGTATTCAGACCATGTATCGGTATGGATAAACAGGAAATCGTAGATATTGCAGAGAAGATCGGAACATTTGAGACATCCATTCAGCCATTTGAAGACTGCTGTACGATCTTTGTTGCAAAACATCCAGTTACAAAGGGTAATTTAAAGAGAATTAAGAAATCAGAAGAACATCTGGAAGATGTGATTGATGATTTAATGAAAGAAGCCATTGATTCTACAGAGATTATTCATGTAAAATAAATGGCTGAAGCTGAGACAGTATGTCAGAAGCCTCATCAGAATCAAACGAAAGCTCTAAAGGCTTCGAAAGATCGAGGCTTAGCATACTCATCAGTGATTTGGCATCCACGACATAGTCATTGGCAACGATCTCAAACGTGCCAGAATGCTTGTCAAGGATATCGACAAACGAGTATAAGTCTTTGATGGAATTTAGTTTGATCAATGCATCATACATGGGATAATACTCCTTCCAATTAACAATGATAGTGTACTCGTATTTGTCATAAAAGTCAACAAGAAAGGAATTGTATGAATTTACAAGGAAAAAGAGCGGCCATCGTAACTCTTGGCTGCAAAGTAAATCAATATGAAACGGACGCCATGTATGGGATGCTTAAGGAAGCAGGTGTTACGATGGTCGATCCGAAAGAAGCGGCAGATATCTACATTGTGAATACATGTTCTGTGACAAATATGGCAGAACGTAAATCAAGACAGATGCTTCACCGCGCAAAGAAGAAGAATCCAGACGTTGTTGTAGTAGCAGTTGGATGTTATGCTCAAGTTGGAAAAGAAGAATTATCAAAAGATACAAATATTGATCTGATCATTGGGAATAATAAAAAGAAAGACTTGATCCATATTTTAGAAGAGCATATGGGAGAGAAGGAATCAGCCGCAGAATCGATCGAAGTTATTGATATTGCGCATGATCAGGAATATGAATCTTTGCATGTAGAACAGTTAAAAGAACATACCAGAGCATATATTAAAGTACAAGATGGATGCAATCAGTTTTGTTCTTACTGCATTATCCCTTATGCAAGAGGAAGAGTCAGAAGCCGTAAGATGGAAGAAGTGTTAGAAGAGATCTCGAATCTGACAAAACATGGATGTCAGGAATTTGTGATCACAGGAATTCATGTTACATCGTATGGAAAAGATTTGGGAGATGTTACACTGATCGATCTGTTAGAAGAGATTGCCAAGATCCCGGAAGTAAAGAGAATCCGTTTGGGATCTTTGGAACCTGGATTTATCACAAAGGATACATTGGACCGCCTTTCTAAGATGGAAAGTTTTTGTCCGCATTTCCATCTGTCCCTGCAGAGTGGATGTGATTCTGTCTTAAAACGAATGAACCGTAAGTATACAACACAAGATATCAGAGAGAAATGTAAGGAAATTCGTGAACATTTCCAATATCCAGCATTGACGACAGATATTATCGTAGGTTTTCCAGGAGAGACAGAAGAAGAATTTGAAGAGACAAGGAAATTTTTAGAAGAGATCGATCTCTATGAAATGCATGTGTTCAAATATTCTATTCGAAAGGGAACGAAGGCAGCAGATATGAAGCCACAGATCAATGATCAGATCAAGGCAAAACGAAGTAATGTCTTATTAGAAATGTCAAAACAACACCAGAAGGAATTCGAGACAAAACAGTTAGGGATGGTTAAAGAAGTATTGATCGAAGAAAAGATGCATGGAAAAGACCATTATTATACAGGGCATACAAAGGAGTATATAAAAGTTGCACTTTACAGTGAAGAACCATTGGAAAATAAGATCGTGAAAGTAAAGCTAAGACAGATCTTAGATGATGGATATGTATTGGCAGAGTGTTAAACAGATGTGAAATTTTATGATTTCCATTGCTATTTCATACATTTTATATTAAAATGGTTAATAAATGAAAGGGACGTGATAATTATGGATAATAATCAAACACAACATTTTTCCGTTGTTAGAGAGGAACTGGATGTACACATGATCTTAGAGCGTGTATATGAGGCACTGCAGGAGAAAGGATATAACCCTGTCAATCAGATGGTAGGATATATTATGTCTGGAGATCCAACATACATTACCAGTCATAACAATGCAAGAAGCATCATCAATAAAGTCGAGCGTGACGATATCATTGAAGCATTGCTTGAGAACTATATTGAGACAAGATTAAAGTAGAGACCGTGGTATTATGAGAAGGATATTAGGGTTAGATTATGGGACGAAGACAGTCGGAGTGGCGTTAAGTGATGAGCTTCATATTACAGCACAGCCATTAGAGACGATCACAAGGAAAGATGCGAATAAGTTAAGAAAGACTTACGCAAGGATTGAAGAACTTGTGAAAGAATATGATGTTGAGAAGATTGTTTTAGGTCTCCCAAAGAATATGAATAATACAGTAGGTGAGCGCGGAGAAGATACTTTATCTTTCCGCGATGCCTTAGTGCGTCGTACAGGATTAGATGTGATCTTGTGGGATGAGCGACTGACAACAGTAGCATCAGAGAAAGTTCTGATGGAAAGCGGTGTAAGACGCGAAAACAGAAAGAAAGTGATCGACCAGATCGCGGCGTCTATGATTTTACAGGGATATTTAGATTCCCTATAGGAGGAACAGACAATGAGCAAGAAAGACAGCAAGATTCTTTTTCTGGATGACGATGGACAGGAAATCGAATTTAATGTCATAGAACAGACAACGATCGCAGGTCAGACTTACCTTTTGGTAGAAGACTGCGAAGCATCGAGTGAAGATGAGAGCGTTGTATTGATCATGAAAGAAGTGCAGTTAGAGGATGACTATGTATCCTATGAGATCGTTGAGGACGATAAAGAACTGGATATGATCTCAGATATTTTTAACGCACTGTTAGATGGACTTGAAGTGAGTTTATAAAATATATAAGAGTGTTTAAAACAATGGATTGTCAGACCTACGTAGATATGGAGGAAGAAAGTTGAAAGACAATCAAGTAAGACAGCAGGCAAGACCAAAACGAAATAATTATTATGCAAATGATAACAAGAAATCATACAATAAGAATAATTATCAGGCAAGGGGAAGAAGACCAATGCCTAGAAGAAAGCCTAGCTCAGTAAAGATCATTCCACTTGGCGGACTCGGTCAGATCGGAATGAACATCACAGCATTTGAATGCAATAACCAGATTTTGATCGTGGACTGTGGACTTGCGTTCCCAGATGAGGATATGTTAGGAATTGATTTAGTTATTCCAGATATCACATATTTAAAGGATAATGCAAGCAAGATTCGTGGACTGGTTATCACTCATGGTCATGAGGACCATATTGGAGCGATTCCTTATTTCGAGAAGGAATTGAATGTACCGATCTATGCGACAAAACTTACCATGGCATTGATCGAGAACAAATTAAAAGAGCACGGTATTTTAAATAACGTGGAGCGCCATGTTGTGACACATGGTGACAAAGTAAAACTTGGAATCTTTAATGTAGAATTTATTAAGACAAATCACAGTATTGCAGATGCAGCAGCACTTGCGATCACAACACCAGCAGGTGTGATCGTGCATACAGGTGACTTTAAGATCGACCATACACCATTATTTGGGGAAGCGATCGATCTTGCAAGATTCGCAGAACTTGGAAGTAAGGGAGTTCTGGCATTGATGGCAGATAGTACGAATGTAGAACGACAAGGCTATACACCATCAGAGAAGAATGTAGGAAAACGTCTGGACAATCTGTTCGCAGAACATTTAAAAGGACGTATGATCATTGCAACATTTGCATCGAACGTGGATCGTGTACAGCATATCATCAATTCTGCACATAAGTACGGAAGAAAAGTTGCAGTAGAAGGACGAAGCATGGTAAATATCATTGCGACAGCGTCCGAATTAGGATACATCAAGATTCCAAAGAACACATTAATAGAAACTGATCAGATTAAGAATTATCCTGACGATCAGATTGTTTTAATCACAACGGGAAGCCAGGGAGAGACAATGGCAGCATTATCCCGTATGGCAAACTCAACTCACAGAAAAGTATCCATCGTACCAAGTGATACGATCATATTCAGCTCAAGTCCAATTCCTGGAAATGAGAAGAACATCTCAAAGATCATGAATGAACTGGCATTAAAAGGTGCACAGATCGTATTTGAAGATACACATGTTTCCGGTCATGCATGCCGTGAAGAATTAAGACTTATTTATGCACTGACGAAGCCGAAGTATGCAATCCCTGTTCATGGAGAATATCGCCACCTGATGCGTCATCGTGAACTTGCCATCGAGATGGGAATTCCAAAGGAGAATGCATTTGTACTGGCAGAAGGTGATGTTCTGGAGCTCAATAAGAGACAAGGAAAGATCACTGGAAAAGTACAGGCAGGAGGAATCCTCGTTGATGGACTTGGTGTCGGAGATGTTGGTAACATCGTATTGAATGACCGTAAGTTACTGTCTCAGAATGGATTGATCATTGCAACAGTTACTCTGCAGAAACATGGCAATATGATCCTGGCAGGTCCAGATATCGTATCTCGTGGATTTGTATATGTTAGAGAATCAGAATCTTTGATGGAAGGTGCAAGAGATGTTGCAAGAGATGCGGTAGAGGAATGCTTAGAACGTAATATCACAGACTGGGCAAGGATCAAGACGAAGATCAAAGACGAGCTTAGTAATTACATTTGGAAGAAGACAAAGCGTAATCCAATGATCCTGCCGATTATTACAGAGGTTTAAGATGAGTCTTTCAGAAGAGAAGAAGTTCTTTCATTCCGAAGGATGGCAACTGTTTTTTAGGACATTAAGCAGAGTATTTTTAATCTGTGCGATCTTCTGTATTTTCTATGGTGCGTATTTTGTGGCAGAACAGACATTTTCGAATCAGCCATATAATGCACAAAGCCATAAGAAAGTAACGGTCATTGTTACACAGAATGAGTCAGATGAGAAAGTTGCCGAAACCCTTGTTTCAAAGAAGCTGATCTATGGAAAGACTAGATTTGTGATCCGCAAATATTTCTCAAAATACAAAGATAAATCGTTTATTTCAGGGACATATGAATTTACACAGTCTCAGGGAATGGATGACATTATGGGTATTTTATGCGGAGATCATGTATCAGAGGAGATCATACAATGATAGTGGATTTAAATATCACAGAATATATCCGCTCATTGATGAAAGAAGAGAAGAACGATTTAAGCCATATTGAATCAGAGGCCAGAGTCAATCATGTTCCGATCGTCAAACCAGAGACGAAGGAACTCTTAAGGACTCTGGTCCTTTTAAAGAAACCGATGAAGATCTTAGAAGTCGGAGCAGCAGTGGGATTTTCTTCTCTTTATATGAACAGTTACCAGCCGGAAGGCGGAACGATCATCACGATTGAGCGAAATGAAAAAAGAATCAAGAAAGCAAAAGAGAACATCAAAAATCAGGGAAAAGAAGAACAGATCACCTTACTAGAAGGAGATGCGATCGAGATCTTAAAAGGACTTGATGGAAGTTTTGACCTTATTTTTGTAGATGCAGCCAAAGGACAGTATATTCATTTCCTTGATGATGTACTAAGACTTCTGGCACCAGAAGGTGTGCTGGTTTCAGATAACGTACTTCAAGACGGAGACGTTGCCAGATCACGTTATGCGATCGAGCGAAGAGACCGCACCATTCATAAACGAATGAGAGACTATTTATATACGATCAAGAATCACCCACAGTTAGAGACAACGATCCTTCCGGTAGGTGATGGCGTAGCAATCAGTATCAAGATGGGAGAAAGTAATGAGAGACGTTGAATTATTAATTCCGGCAAGTAACTTGGAAGTATTAAAAGTTGCTGTGTTATATGGAGCAGATGCCGTTTATATTGGTGGAGAGATGTATGGACTACGTGCCAAAGCAAAGAATTTCTCCATGGAAGATGTTAAAGAAGGAATTGAATTTGCACATAAACACGGAGTGAAAGTTTATATCACTGCTAATATCGTAGCACACAACGAAGATTTAGAAGGAATCCGCAAATATTTTGAAGAATTAAAAGAGATCAAACCAGATGCATTGATCATCTCAGATCCTGGAGTTTTTATGATCGCAAAAGAAGTTTGTCCAGATATTGACCGCCACATCAGTACACAGGCAAACAGTACCAACTATGCAACATACAAGTTCTGGTATGATCAGGGAGCGAGCCGTGTCGTATCTGCAAGAGAATTATCTCTGGAAGAGATCAAAGATATCCGTGCTCATATCCCAGATGATATGGAAATCGAATCATTTATTCATGGTGCTATGTGTATCTCTCATTCCGGAAGATGCCTGTTAAGTAACTACTTCACAGGAAGAAATGCAAATAGCGGAGAATGCACACATCCTTGCAGATGGAAATACTCTGTGATGGAACAGACGAGACCAGGAGAATATATGCCAGTGTATGAAAATGAACGTGGAACATATATTTTCAACTCCAAAGACTTGAATATGATCGAATATATCGATCAGATTTTAGATGCGGGAATCGACAGCTTGAAGATCGAAGGACGTATGAAGACAGCTCTTTATGTAGCAACGGTTGCAAGAACTTACAGAAAAGCGATCGATGACTGCAAGGAATCCGTAGAAAAATACAGAGCAAATATGGATTACTACAAAGAAGAGATCGCAAAATGCACATACCGTCAGTTTACAACAGGATTTTATTTTGGAAAGACAGACGAAACTTCTCAGATATATGACAGCAATACGTATATTAAGAACTGCACATACATCGGAATCGTTCAGGGGCATAATGACAAAGGATACGCACTCTTAGAACAGAAGAATAAATTCTCTGTCGGAGAGACGATCGAAGTTATGATTCCAGATGGAACAAACAAAGAAGTTATAGTGAAAGCAATCGAAGATGAAGACGGAAGACCAATGGAATCCGCCCCACATCCAAAACAGATGATCTATGTTGATTTTGGAGAAGAGATCAAAGAAGGATATCTGCTTCGAAGAAGAGAAGAAGTCGAAGAAGAGAATTAAGATAAGATCGGCAAAAACTTCAGAATAGAAATGGAAAAGCACTTTTCTAAGCAAAGTATCATAGTATGATAAAAAGGCTTAGAAGGGTGCTTTTCTTTTGCAAGAGTTTTTACAACCTTTATTACCAGAGGAAGAACGTCATTATCTGATCCTAAGCCGCCAGGGAGACATGAATGCGAGAAATCTGTTAGTGGAACACAACCTTCGTTTGGTTGCACATATCGTAAAGAAATATCATAATCTGGACAGGGAAAAAGAAGATATGATCTCGATCGGTGTGATCGGGCTGATCAAAGCGATCAATACGTATGATATCAGCAAAGGCCACCGGCTTGTCACGTATGCTGCAAGATGCATTGAAAATGAATTATTGATGATGCTTCGTCAGGAAAAGAAAACATCAAAGAACACATCCCTTTATGAGCCGATCGGGATAGATAAAGAAGGAAATGAGATCCATCTGTTAGATATTCTAGGAACGCAGGAAACGGATTTGATCAAAAAGATCGAGCAGAAAGAAAATATCAAAAAAATCTATGAAGAATTAGAGAAAATGGAGATGAATAAGGAGAAGAAAACACTGATCATGCGTTATGGACTTTATGGAAGAGAACCAATGACACAAAAAGAAGTAGCAAAAAAACTTCATATTTCAAGATCCTATGTAAGCAGGATTGAAAAGAAAGCACTAATGTTATTAAAAAGTAAAATAAAGACATAAAAAAGGTCTTGTTGTCATGATCATAAAAATATGTGTACAGATTAAAAATGAAGAATGATCGATATGCAAAGAAGCATCCGGTTCCTATGAGCAGTAGGAATCGGATTTTTTCTTGTATACATGGATTGAGATTCCTGAGAATGAGTTAAAAGAAATGTTTATGAACTACAGTGTGACCGCGGAGAAGATGTATGTGCATATTAATACGATAAGAAAGAGAATTGATAAAGTGAATGATCTGGTAAAGATTGATTGGGAGGATCATGTGGATCGATTGAAGATGGAGATTTTATTGCAGTTTTTGGGATTGGAGGAGTGAAAATATTAATTTTTGTTGAGAAAGTATCGCACTTGCGAAAGAATGGGCATGTGCAAAACAGGTAGATGGTTATGCTAACATTTATGATCTGAATTTTAACGGGCTAAATGTTCTAAATTTAAATGATGGACATTATAATATTTTAAATTGGCTTGCATTATTAGCGGATAATAGAACATACTGGCAAAATGGAAGCATTGCAGAAGAGGCAAAAAGTTATATAAAAGAAAATTTTCTTCCAGATATTTCATCATATGATGTAATTATAGGATATAGAGCAGATGACTCATACTTTGCATTTGCACAGGATTTTGTTGCAGGCGTAATTTCCATGCAAAAACTTGCACATGCAATGAAGTTTGGTCAATTAGGAGAACAGATTGTATTAAAAAGTAAAAAAGCTTTTGAACAGATTACGTATATAGGAAATGAGCCTGTAGATGCAGAGATTTACTATATGAAAAAAGCCGAACGAGAACGTGAAGCAAGACGAGAATATAGAAAAGGTAAAAAAGAAAAAGCAGATATTAATGAATTATTTATCTTGGATATTATGAGAGAGGGAATAAAAAATGGAGATGCACGCTTATTCTGAGGACTATTTGCTAACAGCACAAAGAATTCTAGGAGATATGTTAGACTATGCAGTAAATGAATATGAATTTGACCCAGACGAGTTTTATAAAATGTTTTTAGTATCCGATGTATCCAGACAATTTCAAGAAGGGAATCCAACATATATAGCAGGAAAAAATGGCTGTGAAATGGTAAAAGAAGTAATAAGATCAGCAGGACTTATAATGGAAGAAATTCCAGATGAAATGTATTTGGATAAATCTCCAAAATATTGGGCTGGCTGGGCATTAGCGTACTATCAGTGGTATACAGCAAGACCGTTTATGAAGATATACAAAGTAGTAACGATAGAAGATCTTTTAAAAATGTATTCCGTATATCATGAAATGGATATTATGAAATTCGTAGAAGCAATCAATGAAAAATGGGATCAATATTATACAGAAACAAATTTAAAACGTTTACGTAAAATTGCAGGATTGTCACAAAGAGAACTTGCAGATTTGTCCGGTGTTGCACTGAGACAGATTCAATTATTTGAGCAAAAAAAATGAAATATTAATCACACAAGAGCGATTGATGTATTGAAGATTGGGAAAGTTTTAGGATGTAAATCGGAAGACCTGTTAGAGATATAAAGTAAAAAGGGTAGATGTCATTTTGGCATCTATCTTTTTTATTGATATAATTAGCAAATCAATAAAGTTATACAAACGACTAAAAAATAAGTTGAATGGATGATTAAAATATGTTAATATAAAAATAACTAAAAAAGTTGTTTAAAGAGGTGGAGAATATGGAAAAATTAACAAATTTAGAAGAAATGATCATGAAATGTATTTGGGATTACGGAGAAGAGATTCCATTTTTACAAATTGGAAAAGAGTTAAAAGAACGGTTTGGCAAGGAATACAAGAGAACTAGTATACGAACTTATCTATTCCGTTTAGAAGATAAAGAATATTTGAAAGTAGATAAAAGAGGAAGAAATGCCTATGTTTATCCGATTATTTCGGAAAAAGAATATCGAAAAGAAAAAGCAGAAGATATACTGGACAATTGGTTTGATGGATCAGCAAAAGAATTATTTACTGCATTAAGTGAAAAGATTCCAAAAAGCGAAAAAGAAAGGCTAAAAGGTGTATTAGATGATATGGATTTTATATAAAAATATGCTGATGCTGTTTTCAGCAGTACTGCTTAATTTTATATTAGGAACGATCATATATATTATTTGGAAGTTACTTGGAAGACTTGCAGAAAGCAAGGGATATGTGGAGATTAATTATTGGATATGGAAGATCGTACTATTAGCATTTCTGTGTCCAGTGGGGATTATAGTACTTTTTGGAATAAAGAATAAAGGATTGTATGGTTTTGATTTTTGGTATACGAATAAAATTAGAATTCTGTTAACATTATTAGGAATCATATGGCTTATTGGGAGTGTGATATGGGCTTTCGTATATATGAAAAAGATGCATCAGATGCATAAAATGTTACAGAAAGGAAGAAAATGTCAGCCTGAGATCATTAAGAAAAAACAGCAGATTTGTTGTGAATTAGGACAAAAAAATAATATCGATATTGTAAAACACAAAGAAATAAAAATTCCAATGGCATATGGGATTTTTCATCGAAGAATCGTCTTGCCTGAAATAGAATATAGTATAGAAGAGATAGACATTATTTTGCACCATGAATTAATTCATCATAAACATCATGATCTGTCATGGAAAGCAATCTTTATGATGGCTCATATTATTTATTGGTTTCATCCAGGAATGAAAGATTTGATAAGACAGTTAGATCAATGGGGAGAAGCATATTGTGACAGGACAGCTAGCTATTATATAGAAAGCATGAAGACTTATTTTAACGTGATCATAGATATAGCAACGGAAGAAAAGGAATGTAATACATATTGCATGGGATTATGCGAAAATAGTGAACTTTTGGTTCTTCGAATGAAAAGAATGCAGTCCTATTTAAACAAAAAACCATTAAAAAGGATAACAGCAGTTAGCTTGATATTGATCATATTTGGTATAAGTTCGATAACTGTGGCTGCATCTACGATTGGATTTGCAAAAGGATATGCTTATGTTGCAGATCAGACAATGGATGAGGAATCAGTAATAGAAACAGAGAAAGTTATAGATTATAAAATAGACAGAAAAGAGAAAATACGGAGTCAAAAAAGAGAAGGAATAGAAGTGATAAAACAAGGAGCTATAATTCCAGATGTTAATGATGCGGGAATTCTTGATTTAAAACTTAAGGCAAAAGAAAGAATTGAAACGAAAAAGAAATATATAGATAAAAAGAAAGGGAAAGAAATCGAAATTTCAGTTAGCACAGGGTTAGAAGAGGATCATGTTAGTAAGAAAATAGCAATAGGAATTATTGAACCAAATGGAAAGGAAAGATATATTGAAGAAGGAAGAAATTTATGGCATGGTTTTAAAGTAAACAAAAGTGGAGATTACGTAATTTTTATTGAAAATTATGGAGAAAAGGATGTGGATATTTCAGGTTATTGTTCAGTTAATCCATATATAACGAAAGAGGAGGATAAGAAATTTGAAGAAAGTAATAATTAGCATATGTATAATGGTGAGTTTAATGGGGGTTTTTGTAAATGTAAATGCATCAGAAGATCAGGAAATGAGGAAGTAAATTATCTTGCAAGCTATCGTTTTATGATCAAAATAGGAAACGAATACGGAAAAGGAAAAACATATACATCTGTATCGAAAGCAGATATTCCCGGATTAACAGATACAAGTTATTCAAGAATCCGTTCAATGATGGCGAATCTACAAAAGAAGAGCTTTTTCAAAAATTATAGCAATGCAAATAAAAAAGCGTTTGTATTTGGAGTGGCAATGCATACTTCAACAGATACTTTTGCACATTCAACCTATCGTTATTACAATGGAACATGGTACAGTATAACGCATGCAATTAACGAAAAAAAGGTCAGTATAAGAAAAATGAGGCAGACAATTCTAAGTTTGTACCAGAAAGATTTGATATGGCATATCGTGCAGAGAGAAATACATTATATCGTTATCAGGGAAAAAGATCTGATGTTGCAGTATGTCATGATTTCCATGTAGCAAATGATCCAGATAAATATTATCCATCAAATCCTGCGTTCAAAGTAAAACGAATTTCCAAATATGGAACACAGGTACATTTATCAGATGCTAATGTGATTGCACATTTTGCAACAATTAACTATAACTAAACCAATAAGGAGGTTGGTCATTATGAAACAAAAAAGATTTTACAGCTATGCACTTGCAACGAGTCTTTTGATTAGTTCATTCGGAGGCTTAGTGAATGTATCTGCAGCAACCTATCAGGATGCAGAAGAAGTTAAGGCACAAGAACATGTCAGCATCATGAAAATGGATGCACCAGCAAGTGATTTGTTCAAATTTTCAACAAAATCACAAAGTAAATGGATTCCAGTTTATCCACAGGCAGATGGTATTTTAGAAATTGGTGCAAATGTATCTGTATATGATAAGGATAAAAAGGCAGTAGCGACAATTCTTGACACAGAAGATCAAGAAGTATTTGTACCAAATGTAAAGAAGGGAGAAGTATATTATCTAAAACTGGCAGATCAGATAAAAGATGAATTTGCAGCAACAATTTGTGTAAAAAAAGATAATGTGACACCACTTCAGACAAATATATTATATACACAGTCAGGGCAGGATAAAAATATTTATCAAGAATTCAAAACGGATAAGAGAAGCAGCCAAAGCATTTATCTCAAACCATCTAATTACAGTAATAAAAATGTTACATTCTACCTTCAAAAAAAGGAAAAAGGTGTATGGAAAACAATTACAAATAGGATGATAGCGGTTGCAAATGATCATAAAAGGGTAACCTTTGATACAGGACTAAAAAAAGGAGAATATCGTTTAGTATCCAATGCTGCAACAGGTCAGATTTATCAGATTGCACTTCAGAATCAGCCAGTCAGCAACAAATATCAGACAAAGAAAGCAAAAGCACAAACAATTAAAAAAGGAAAAACAGTACGGAATATTTATACAACATCAGAGAAAGCAGCCCGCTGGTATAAAGTAAAAGCAACAAAGAAGCAGAGCATAAAAATCAGTACAAATAATAATTCTGGTAAATTAGAAGTAAGCATTTACAAAAAAGGAAGAAAAAAAGTGCTGAAAAAACTTTCATTCAAAGGAGAGCAATCCAAGACATATCGTGTAAAGAAAGGTACCTATTACGTCAAAACTGCAAAATCAGGTGCGAAGATGAATGGAGAATACACGATCAGATGTAAATAGCCAATAATAACAAAGGTACATGGAAAAAGAAAGATGTCAATCAATTCATTTGTAATACTTTTGCTTCCCATTCCTATGATGTTTTCAGCATTAGTTCAAATGGTAGTTTGCGTTTTCTAGAAAAATCACGTTTGGGATTATTGCAGTATTTTTCATAGTTGATAGACACCTCGTGAATTTCAGATAATAAAATTTCTTTAATTTGTTGTGAATTCATTTGTTACCTCCTTGCAATTAATTTCTTACTTAATTACAAGGGCCGCTTTCGCAATCTTATTTTCATTCAATAGCGAAAGCGGCCGCACATTTTTGAATCGGTGGCAAGCATTTTTTGTAAAAAGGTGCAAAAAAGGAACCCCATATCATTTCTGATATAGCGATTCCTATTATAGCATCTTAACTTAATGACATTGGTATCCGAACATATCTCTTTCGTTTAGAAGAAAAAGGATATCTCAAAGTAGAAGTAAGAAAAAGAAGAGCATATATCAATGTAATCATCGACAAAGAAAGTTATAAAAAGGAAAAAGCAGGAGAAATATTAGAAGAATGGTTTGATGGTTCAGCGAAAGAATTGATAAGTGCGATCAGTGGAAATATTAAGAAAGATGATACAGAAGAATTGAAAGGCATTTTAGATGGTTTTGATTTTAAATAGAGTAGTAATACAAAGTTTTGTATGGTTCATATTAGCGACATTTCTTGGAACGGTCATATATCTTTTTTGGAAAGTTGTAGGAAAATTTGTTGAAAAATGTGGTTATGTTGATATTAATTATTTTATATGGAAAATAGTGATTTTATTAGTTGATAGATATAATTATACCATGATATAATAGCAATAGAATCAGAAGATTTTATGAAATAAGTGATGACCAGGGGCAGGGTAGTATGAAAAGAAGATGTGCAATAGGAAAAAGGAGGGTAATGCAAATGAAAAAAAGATTATTATGCTTTACCATGTTACTGACAGTAACGATCAGTGCAATCACATTCACGAACAATGTGAAAGCAGCAACCAAATGGAACACAAGTAAATCAGTCACGAAAGAAGAAAACGGTATCAAGTATTCTGCATATTTGACAGAAGATGGCAAAGAAAGCTGGATCTATCAGATTAAATTAAGCAAAAAGATTACAAAATTAACGTTGCCAAAAGAAATCGATCAGGCAAAACTTACCAGAGTAGGATTTGGAGAAGAATTATATGGGGAAGGACATGATTCATATATAAATATTTTTGGAGATATGATCGAACCATGGCATGGATGCTACGGAACATTGTCATATAATGACAAGAATAAAAGAACGATTCAAGAAATTGTATTTCCCAATACCGTGAATCAGATAGAAGCAGCTTCATTTACCGGAATGACAAAGCTTAGGGAACTTAAGATGCCAGAGCAGATTACAAAGGTACCATCTTATTCATTTGCAAAATGTACGGTACTTAGTAAGGTTACATTTTCAAAGAACATGCAGTCAATTGCAAGCAGTGCATTTTTACACAGTAATCAAGTGAAAACATTCAGTTGTCCAAAAGCCAATAAAACATTTGCAGTGAAAAAAGGAATGTTGATGACAAAATCAGGAAAAACATTAGTGCTTGTACCAAACAAGATGAAAAAAATCACAATCCCTACAAGTGTGAAAACAATTAAAGCAAAGACATTTAATGGTTCACAGGCAACAAGCATTGTAATTCCAAAGTCTGTAAAGAAGATTGAAGCAAAAGCATTATCTAGCAAAAAGGTTACAAAAGTAAGCTTAAGCAGCAAAAATAAGATTTACAATATGGCAAATAACTGCATCTATCGGAAGTCCGATGGGTTATTAGTTGGAGTAATTGCAAAAACAAAGAAGGTTAACATTCCATCCAAAGTAAAAGTGATTGATGATACAGTTTCTGTGATGGGAAAGATTGGCACGAAGAATCAGGTACATATTCCAAAATCCGTAAATAAGGTAGTGGAACGCTGGATGTTTTATGGAGACGCAACGGTGTACTTCCACGGAATGAAACCGCCAGTGATCGTTAGTAAATATAATGGCAATGAATTCACAGCACTGCCAATTTTCAATAAAGTCTATGTGCCAAAGAAAGCAAAGAAGACCTATATCAAATGGGCAAAAGACAGAGATGGTTTGACATGGCATGATTTGCATACATTTTAGCATGAAACAGAAAATTTATGATGAAATAAAATTATATCAAGGAAGTTAAGAAAGCAATAAATATATTTTATAAACAAGGAGGGACAATCAAATGAAAAAAAGATTACTATGTTTTATCACTCTGCTAACAGCAACGATCAGTGCAATCACACTTACAAACAATGTGAAAGCAGCAACCAAATGGAACACAAGTAAATCAGTCACAAAAGAAGAAAACGGTATCAAGTATTCTGCATATTTGACAGAAGATGGTAAAGAAAGCTGGATCTATCAGATTAAATTAAGCAAAAAGGTCACAAAATTAACGTTGCCAAAAGAGATTAATCAGGCAAAACTTACCAGAGTAGGATTTGGAAAAGAATTATATAATAAAGGTGAGGATGAGGATGCTTATCAAAATCTGTTTGGAGATACCATTGAACCATGGCATAACTGTTATGGAGATCTGTCAAATGATGATAAGAACAAACAGACCATTGAAACAGTAGCAATTCCAGGTACAGTAAATCAGTTGGAGATAGCAACATTTAGTGGTATGAAAAAACTAAAAAGTGTCGTGATTCCAGAACAGACAGCAAGTGTATCAGCATATACTTTCGCAAAATGCAGTGCATTATCTAAAGTAACATTTTCAAAAAATATGAACGAAATAGACAGCACAGCATTTGTAAAGAGCAATCAGGTAAAAACATTCAGTTGTCCAAAAGCAAATAAAATATTTGCGGTGAAAAAAGGCATGTTGACAACAAGATCTGGAAAAACATTAGTACTTGTACCAAACAAGATGAAAAAGCTTACAATCCCATCATCTGTAAAAGAAATCAAGGCAAATGCCCTAAATGGATCACAGGCAACAAGTATTGTAATTCCAAAGTCAGTAAAGAAGATCGGTGCCAAAGCATTAGAAAGCAAGAAGATTACAAAAGTAAGCTTAAGCAGTAAAAATAAGACTTACAAGATGGCAAATAACTGCATCTATCGTAAATCCAATGGAACATTAACAGCAGTGCTTGTTAAGACAAAGAAGATCACAATTCCATCCAAAGTAAAAGTGATTGATGATACAGTTTCTGTGATGGGCAAGATTGGCACGAAGAATCAGGTACATATTCCAAAATCTGTGAAGAAAGTCGTAGAAGATTGGATGTTCTTTGGAGACAGTGCTACCGTATATTTCCACGGAACAAAACCACCAGTGATCGTGAGCAAATTCAAAGGAAATGAATTCACAGCTCTTCCAATCTTTAATAAAGTCTATGTGCCAAAGAAAGCAAAGAAGACATACATTAAATGGGCAAAAGATAGAGATGGATTAAAGTGGAATAATCTGCATACATTTTAATAAACAACATAAGAAAACAATAATAGCAAAGAGATACATGGAAAAAGAAAGATGCCAAAATTACAATGGCATCTTTCTTTTTCCTAATCATCAATTCCAAATTTATTTTCCAAGGCATCTTCTAAAAGATCAAGCTGATCTTCCAATTTTTCTATTGTCGTTTCTCTGGATTTATAAACTTTGAAGCTTAGTTTACCACTTTCATAAGCATGCTCAAATTCATCATCCAGACGATCAAGTTCATCATCAACCGCATCAAGTTCCTTTTTCAAAGTGTAAAAACGTTTTTCGTTGACAGATGCATTGGAAGAAGAAGCAGCATTATTTACTTTTTTAGTGAGTTTTTTGATTCTTTTTTTATAAGCTGAAAAATCATAAGAATCATTCTTGGCATCTGAATCAGAGGTAGAAGAATCAGTGGTATTTTCTGTAGTGGAAGTTGTTGTTGCAATTTCCTGTGTTGTGGTAGCCTCGACAGAATCTTTCTTTGAAGGACTGCATCCTGCAAAAGCAAAAATGATAGAACATGTGAAGAATAAATATAATATTTTTTTCATTGTAAACTCCTTTCTTTGGTTGGGATAGATTTCCTTTTGTTATAAATAGCATAACCAATAAACATTAAAATAACATTAAAAATAGGTGCTGGATTCAAAAAACAGATTGTATTATAATAAAGGCATTATGAGAATATTAGTTGTTGAAGATGAAAAAGATTTAAGAAATATTATAAAGAAACGTCTGGTAAGAGAGCATTATAGTGTGGATGCCTGTGGAGACGGAGAAGAAGCGCTAGATTATATGGAGATGACATCGTATGATGGAGTTCTTCTCGACATCATGCTTCCTGGGAAGGATGGTTTTGCGGTTTTAAAGGAAGTGAGACAGATGGGGAATGATACACCAATTCTCTTACTGACTGCAAGGGATGGTATTGAGGACCGGGTAAAGGGACTTGACCTGGGAGCCGATGATTATCTGATCAAGCCATTCGCGTTTGAAGAGTTACTCGCACGAATCCGCGTGATGATGCGGAGAAAACCTCAATTTGTAACGAATCAGTTAAAGATTGCAGATCTTACTTTGGACCGGGATACAAGAATTGTGACAAGAGCTGGAAAAGAGATCAGTTTGTCGTCAAAAGAATTTATGGTGTTAGAATGTCTGATGCGAAATCAGAATATCGTAATGACGAGGCAGCAGATTGAACAAAATGCATGGAATTATGATTATGAGGGAGGGTCGAATGTTATTGATGTATATATAAGATATCTCCGAAAGAAAATTGATGCAGGATATGAGAAAAAACTGATCCATACGGTACGCGGAACAGGCTATGTGATGAGGGAAGAATGATGAAGCAGATGACGATCAAGAAAAAAGTCACATTATGGTATACAGGGATCATTGCACTTATTTTAGGAATGGTTCTTGCCTTTATGTTTTACTTTGTCGATAAAGTCGGGATTTCAGCGACAGAAGAAGAAGTCAGTACAGCAGTGACAGGTTTTTCTGCAAACTTTCAATTTCAGGATGGAACTTACTATCTATCAGAAGATACTCAGTTTTATCAGGATGGAGTCATGTTTTGTGTTTATGACGATAATGGAAAACTATTATACGGCACAATGCCAGAGAAATTTCCGAAGCAGACGATCTTAAAATCTCATACACCGAGAGTCATTACATCCGGCAGCAGCAAATGGATGGTATATGACAGTGTGCATACCTATGGAAAGAATAAGGCTATATGGATCAGGGGGATCACATCCATTCATGCGATCGAAGTATTTATGACAACATCTCAGAAAATGATGATCATCTTATATCCAGTGTTCATTGTATTGATAGCAATGACAGGATATTTTATGCTGAAACGTGCATTAAAGCAGGTGGATCTGATCTGTGATCAGGTAGAGAATATCAGTTATGGAAAGGATCTTACAAAAAGGCTTCCATTGCCGAAAGTAAGAGATGAATTGTATGAATTATCTCATAAATTTAATCAAATGTTCGAAAGACTGGAAGAATCCTTTGAAAAAGAACAACAGTTTACAGCAGATGTATCCCATGAACTTCGAACTCCAGTGACCGTGATCATTTCTCAATGCGAATATTTGATCGAAGATCCAGTATTAGAGGAAGAAGAAAAGGAAGAGATCATGATCATTTTAAGACAGGCAAGACGCATGTCGAAATTGATCAATGAGATGTTAATGATCGCAAGAGGTGAGATGAGCGAATCTTATGATATGGAAGAAGTTGATCTCATACTATTGACAGAAGTTATCGTAGAAGAATTGCGCGAGCAGGCAGAGAAAAAGAAGATTCAGATATCTGTTTCCAGTGATCGAGATGTAAAGATGATGGGAAATCACACATTATTATTGCGAATGATGATGAATCTTGTTCAGAATGCGATCAGCTATGGAAAGGAACATGGTCATATTGATATTCTATGGAAAGAACAAGGAGATATGATCATAGGAGAAGTAAAGGATGATGGGATAGGGATCGATCAGGAAGATATTCCTAAGATCTGGGATCGTTTTTACCGGGTAGATAAAAGCCGTTCCAGAGAGAATGGAGGAACTGGACTTGGTCTTTCGATGGTTCACTTTATCGTGGCAGTTCATGGCGGGCAAATACATGTGGAAAGCAAAAAAGGAGAAGGAACAAGTTTTATATTTCAGTTTCCAAAAATATTAGAAAGTAGAAAAGGATAGATACCAAAGTTAATAAGGCATCTATCCTTTTTACAATCACAATAAATTACTGAATATGCTTCAACCCTTCACAAATGCTATCAAGCACAAAATCATCTCCAAGTGAAGTGTCCAGTGTCAGATGGTAGTTTCTGGATAATCCCCATGGTTGATGCGTATAATAATGATAGTTATCAGAACGCTTGCGGTTCATCTGGATTGCTTTCGTCAGTGCCGCATCATGAGATAAGTTTTCCGTTCTCATAATTCGTTTCACACGATACTCGGCAGGTGCATGTAAGAAGATTCGCATGCAATGAGGGCGGTTTCTTAAGATATAATCCGCACAACGACCGATCACAACACAATTTCCTTTTGAAGCAAGCTCATTGATTACTTTAGATTCTGCCGCAAAGATATTATCTTTTGGAGCTGGGTTCTGTGGTGCGTGAGAATATACCTGATTCACAAGGTCATAAAGCAGGGAACTACGCATCTGTTCATCATTATTCTTGATGAATTCAGGATCATAACCAGTAGAACCTGCAGCCATCTGAATGATCTCATTGTCATAGAAATCAAATCCAAGGCGTTTTGCAAGAGCTTCTCCAAGGTTATGTCCACCGCTTCCATATTCACGAGCGATTGTAATGACAATAGGAGTGTCTGTTGAATCTGTGTCAGTGTCTAAATCTGTGTTAGTATCTGAATCTGGGAACAGCATTGGCTCCACAAAAGATAAGAAACGTCCAAATAAACGTGCAATAAATCCAACAAGTAAAGCGGCAATAACTGTACCTTCACGTACACCGTCTAACTTACCTGCGAATACAAAGGAAAGAACTCCGGCAATTACAGTCATAGATACGTCAAAATAGATTTTTGTGACACCAAATTCTGTATGCCATGTCATTACAATGGCACGTACAAAAGATTCCCCAGGAAGCATCGCAACGTTAGCAAGCACTTCTGTATACACACCAAATCCAAGAATCAGACATCCAATCAGCAGATAAATGATCTTCATCAAATAAAAGGACGGATTTACAAATCCAAGAAGGATCATAGACCAGTCAATAAAATATCCGAATAAGATAGAGATTGGAATCTGTAATACGTGTTCCGGTTTAAAATTCTTTCGTAAGATCAACAGCTGTAAAAAGATCAGTAACAGGCTGAAGAAAATGGTGAAATTTCCAAGTGTAAATGGGAAATTAAGGCTTAGTACATAAGGAATGGAAGAAATCGGTGATGTACCAAGACTTGCTTTTGTGATCAGGGCAACTCCGAGAGAGTTAATATAAAGCCCAATAAAAAAGATGATATAACGTTTTAGTTTTTCCATGATGTGATTTACTCCTCTTTTGTAGTATTTTTATATAGTTTTTCAAAGATCTTTAGAAATTGTTCTTTTTCTGCATTAGAAATCCCAGAAAAAACTTCTTGTTCAAGAGATAAGAAAGCTTTTTCAATTGATTCAGACAGTTCCTTCCCATAATCTGTCAGGAAAATATGAAAGGATCGGCGATTTCCGTTTAAATTCTTACGCTCGATCATATGCTGTTTTTCCATTCGATTTAAAATAGAAGTCAAAGAAGCAGGTTCGATATGACAAGCATGGGCAATGTCTTTTTGACTGGCACCATTATGATATCGAAGATGATCTAAGATCTTTGGCTGGCCGGTTGAGAGGCCAAGTGGCTTTAAGACGGTCATGATTTTCTTCTGAAGGCTTAAATGATTGGACATTAGAAGATAATGATAAGATGATTCATACATAGATGATGCTCCTTTTATGATTAGAAAGCTAATAGTTAGAATTCTAACTATCGCAACAGGCATTATTATAAGACAAAGCAAACCAGCATGTCAAGAGTATTTCTTTCAAAAATCATAGGACAAGCGGCGAAAAATCAAGTATAATAGACCACGGACAAAAAAGGAAGAAATAATTTATAGAAGTAAATCGTTTCAAAAGATGATTAGGAAGGAAAGAAGATGACATTAACACAATTAAGATATATTATAGCGATCGCAGATACAGGATCTATGAATGAGGCGGCAAAAAGCCTGTTTATCTCACAGCCAAGTCTTTCTCTTGCAGTCAAAGAATTAGAAAAAGAGATTGAAACAAGACTTTTTAAGAGAAGTAATCGAGGAGTATCAGTCACACAAGAAGGGATGGAATTCTTAAGTTATGCAAGACAGGTCGTTGAACAGTATCAGCTTATGGAATCTCGCTATATTGAGAAGAAAAATATTAAGAAGAAATTCGGAGTTTCCATGCAGCATTATACATTTGCAGTGAATGCTTTTGTGGAGATGGTCAAACAGTTTGGCATGGATGAATACGAATTTGCAGTCAGAGAGACAAAGACATACGAAGTGATCAAGGATGTCAAAGATTTTCACAGTGAGATTGGAATTCTTTATTTGAATGAATTTAATAAGAAAGTATTAAGCAAGATGCTGCAGGAATCAGGGCTTGAATTCCATCCATTATTGGAATGTGGAATTTACGTTTATATGTGGAAAGGCCATCCTCTGGCAGATAAAGAAGAGATTACGATCGAAGAGCTGGAAGAATATCCATGCTTATCCTTTGAACAGGGGGAATATAACTCTTTTTATTTTGCAGAAGAAGTACTAAGTACTTATGAATATAAACGACTGATCAAAGCAAATGACAGAGCTACTATGTTAAATCTCATGGTTGGGTTAAATGGATATACGTTATGTTCAGGAATTATCTGTGAAAGTTTAAATGGTGATGATTACTGTGCTGTGAAACTAAAATCGGATGAGCTCATGACGATTGGCTATATCAAGCGAAAAGGAGTTGCGATCAGCCCATTAGGAGAGAAGTATTTAGAAGAAATCAAAAAGTATAAAGCTATGGGTGACGACACTGGCTATAGGGATATCCTATAACTAGATGTTGACTTTTCATATTGGACAAGTAGGAAATCTAATGGTAAGATAAGTTTGTAATCAAGAAAGACAACATACAAAATTCAAAATAAAAGTCAACAAAGGAGATAGAAATTATGAGTAAAGAAAGAAATTATAAGTTTGAAACATTACAGTTACACGTAGGACAGGAACAGCCAGATCCAGTGACAGATGCAAGAGCAGTACCTATTTACCAGACATCATCTTATGTATTTAAAAACTGCGATCATGCAGCAGCTCGTTTCGGACTTGCAGATGCAGGTAACATCTACGGAAGATTAACAAACCCAACAGAAGATGTTTTCGAACAGAGAATCGCAGCATTAGAAGGTGGAGTTGCAGCATTAGCAGTAGCATCTGGAGCAGCAGCGATCACATACGCGATTGAAAATATCACAAAAGCAGGAGATCACGTAGTTGCAGCGAAAAACATTTACGGTGGAACATACAACTTCTTAGAGCATACATTACCAGATTACGGAATCGAAACAACATTCGTAGACATTTTCAATGAAGATGAAGTAAGAGCAGCAATCCAAGATAACACAAAATTATTATTCATCGAAACATTAGGAAATCCAAACTCAGATGTTGTAGACATTGAGAAAGCAGCAGCGATCGCTCATGAACATAACATTCCACTGATCGTAGATAATACATTTGCAACACCATACCTTGTAAGACCAATCGAATACGGAGCAGACATCGTAGTACATTCAGCAACAAAATTCATCGGTGGTCACGGAACAACAATCGGTGGTGTGATCATTGACGGTGGTAAATTCGACTGGGAAGCATCAGGAAAATTCCCATCATTAGTAGAACCAAACCCAAGCTACCATGGAGTAAGCTTCACAAAAGACGTTGGAGCAGCAGCATTTGTCACAAAGATCAGAGCATTATTACTTCGTGACACAGGAGCTACATTATCTCCAGTCCATGCATTTATCTTCTTACAGGGATTAGAAACATTATCCTTAAGAGTAGAACGTCATGTACAGAATGCATTAAAAGTTGTAGAATACCTGAAAAACCATCCAGCAGTAGAAAAAGTAAACCATCCATCAGTATCTGATGATCCTGAGCAGCAGGAACTATACAAAAAATACTTCCCTAACGGTGGTGGATCTATTTTCACATTTGAGATCAAAGGTGATGCACAGAAAGCAAAAGACTTCATCGATCACTTAGAGTTATTCTCACTGCTTGCAAACGTAGCAGACGTTAAATCCTTAGTAATCCATCCAGCATCTACAACACATTCTCAGATGACTGAAGAGGAATTGTTAGGATCAGGAATCAAACCTAATACAATCCGTCTGTCAATCGGTACAGAAAATATCGACGATATCATCGAAGATTTAGAGGAAGCTTTTAAAGCAGTACAGTAGGCTAGATTTTTCTTGTGAAACATAAAAACTAAAACATAAATGTCAATTTTCCTAAAAAAATCATAATATAATGATGAGAGTATCAAAAACAACAAAAATCCCTGAAGACGATCAATTCTTCAGGGATTTTTGCAACTTTATATTTATTTTTAAGGTAGAAGATAGCAAGTTAAAATTAAAATTGCTTTATTTATTATATATTTTGCTAGGTTATATCTTACAGATATTCATGATCTGCAAGTACATTTAAGATGTTATGTCCTTCCTGAACACCATCAATGATTCTTCTAGCACGTACGCTGTCACCGATATTGATGATTTCAACGTTAGTATCAGCGAATGCTTCACGGATTTCATCAAGAACAGGAGCGTTTGCTCTCATTCCTAAGCATACGAATCCATAATCGAAAGGAAGATCTTTTTCTTCTCCATTAGCTTTTACTGTGAACGCATCAGCTTTTACTTCGCAAAGAGCTGTTTCAGTCATCTGGTTTACATTGTGTTCTCTCATTAATGTGTTTGTTCCGCATTTAGATACTGGATCTAAGTCTTTACCAATCTGAGGCATCATTTCTACGATGCTTACCTGCGCACCTTTTGGAGCAAAGTATTCAACAACGTCAAGACCTACAGCTCCACCACCAACGACAACAACTTTCTTACCTGTGCAGTCTTCTGGATAATCAGCTAAGTGGTTGATCATTCCTGTGATAGAAGCTACTTTAGATCCTTCTTTGTCGATGTGGTCATGTAATCCTTTGATTGGTGGAAGTAAAGGATTAGAACCTGTTGAGTTTACGATGATGTTTGGATGCAGTGCTTTAATTAATGGCAGAGTTGCTTCCTGTCCTTTGAAGATAAACAGGTTTGTTAATTTAGAAGCACGGTGTACAAGGTAGTCAGGGAAGTCTCTTAAACGTTTCTTATCTGGAATCTTAGAGATTTCAACAGCTAATCCACCAAGATGATCATTCTTTTCGAATAAAAATGTAGTACATCCAACTTCAGCAGCTGTACAAGCAGCTTCAAGACCAGCAGTACCACCACCGATAACAACAACGTTACAAGGTTTATTTACTTTTTTCTTTTTATAATCAAATCCAGAGTTTACAGTAGGGTTTACTGTACAACGGATTGGACGGTTAACTCCGATACGGTTTCCAGCACATCCGATGTTACAAGAAATACATTTTCTGATGTCATCTTCATGTCCTGTAGCAACTTTTTTCACCCAGTGAGGATCAGCAATCAGTCCACGACCCATACCGATGATATCAGCATCTCCACGCTCTAAGATATCGTCAGCGACACGAGGATCACGGATGTTACCCATAGTTACACAAGGTTTGTTGTATTTTTCTCTGACAGCTTTTGCCATGTAAGATCTCCAACCATCTTTTAAGTAGTTGGCATCGATCTGGAACTGAAGAGAACCATTTAATCCAGCAGATACGTCAAATGCATCAACTTCTTCCTGGAAGTAAGAAAGTAACTCTAAAGTATCTTCTAATGTGTTTCCACCTTCCATCAGTTCATCAGCACTGATACGAACGAAGATAGGGAACATAGGTCCAACCTGTTTACGAACTTCTTCAACAACTAATTTTGTGAAGCGGGCACGGTTTTCTGGACATCCACCGAATTCATCTGTACGTTTGTTTGTTGTAGGAGACATAAACTGACTTAATAAGTAAGAATGTCCTGCATGGATCTCAACGCAGTCAAATCCACAAGCCTGTGCACGAGCAGCAGCTTCTCCATATTTTTTAACGATTTCATAAATTTCTTCTACTTTCAGAGGACGAGGAATCTCTCCACCTGCTTTAGAAGGAATATCAGATGCAGATACTGGCTGCATATTTGTTCTCTTAGACTGAGCAGAAGCACCAGCGTGGTTTAACTGAACACCAACGCAAGCTCCGTGAGCGTGTAATGTTTCACATAATTTGAAGAAACGAGGCATATAGTTGTCATGATCGATACGGATCTGAGTTGTTCCGTTAGATCCAAGTGGTGAATCAACACTTGCGTTTTCAACCATGATCAGACCAACTCCGCCTTTTGCTCTTTCTGTATAGTAATCAATGTGTAAGAAACTCATTTCTCCTGTCTGTTCACCGTAGTTAGTTCCCATTGGTGTCATCATGATGCGGTTTCTCATTGTCATGTTCTTAATTGTTAATGGTGTGAAAATGTTTTTATAGTTGCTTTTCATTAGAATTGAACCTCCAAAAAATTAAATCCAAAAAATCAAAAAATTAAATTCCATATAATCCGAGGTTGTTAGAATCATAAAAATTGGGTGAATGATTTATGATGGCTTTAGTATAACACACGGTTAATTATTTAACAAATAAATCTTTTTTGAAGAATCAATAAAAAATATCTATTGTTTCTTTTGTGAATTCAATAAATTTACGAACAGCAGGGATCATCGGCATATTTTTAAGATAAGCCATATAAACAGTGTGGTAAGGTTTTACATTACTAAGATGTAGGATTTCCACATCATATGCCTGTAATGATTCTACATGTGCAACAAAACCAATCCCAAAATCTTCTGCAACAAGGGAAGCGATGGCATTTTCATCCGAAGATTCAAAAGCGATAGACGGTTTGATATGGTTTTGTTTGTAAATAGAATTAGTAAAACGTCCAAGACCAGAAGTCTTATCATAACCAATGACTGGATAATCCAGCAGATCCTCTAAAACGAGTTTCTTCTTATATTTTAAAGGATGCTCTGGCGGGGTAATGATCACCATTTCCTGATTAACAACCGGAACAAACTCAATTTCCGGTTCATCGGCAACGAGAGAACCAAAAACGACATCATATTTTTCATTTTTCAGATCCGCAATTAGATTTTTTGTGATCTCTTGACTTAGAGAAAACGTGATCTCATGATTTTCCTGCTGATTTAAGAAACTTCGTACAAGTCTTGGAATATAACTTTTGGCCAAAGGAAATACATATCCGATATCAATGTGCCCGCTGGAACTGCCAGCTAAAGACTTCATCTTATTCTCTGCAATTTTAATTTCTTCTATAATACGGTTTACATGTTCTAAAAAGATGGAACCATATTTGGTAAGTTCGATATTGCGTCCGTTTTTCTGAAATAAAGAAACACCTAATTCTTCTTCAAGATTAGCGATCGAGCGGCTTAAACTAGGTTGAGAGATATTTAATTCCTTGGCTGCCTGGTGATAATGTTGTAATTGTGCGACCTTTTGAAAATAGTATAGTTGATTTAAATTCATACATACCGTTACTGAAAACTTATAAAAAGTTATAAACCTTTATGTTTCATTCCTACT